>ENA-OQDW01000861-OQDW01000861.1-human-gut-metagenome-genome-assembly--contig:-NODE-861-length-12011-cov-2.031134_pt1 | contig 12011 bp, 16 predicted proteins | sample MGYA00242784_ERZ504613 | MGnify/ENA primary metagenome ERZ504613 (study PRJEB26092, sample SAMD00036330) | human gut metagenome | host: Homo sapiens | study: EMG produced TPA metagenomics assembly of... | reverse complement strand
TATTATACTATGGTTCATTAGTTAATACAATTACTATTTTGTCCATCTTCAATTACTTGCATAAATTCGATGGACGCGTCTTATATCCCCATAGCTGAAGCAATGGGTTTTACGACGCATTGGATAAGATCCAAAAGTCTTAAAATCCTATATTCATTTACAGCAATTCCTGTACTTTTCGATATACAACCTCTGCAAATTTCTTATGTCCTGCTGCATTCAGATGTTCCTGATCTGCGTCACAGCAATGTACATAGGATGCTGCCGGAAGGAAACTGATATGACGTTCAGCTGCGATTTTTTCATAAACAGGCTGCAGATTTCTGGAAACGATCACAGACTCTCTGGAAAACTCCTGGTCATATCCTTCCTGCCATACTTTTTCTCCCAGGTAGATCGGAGCCATGAGAAGGACTTTCGCTTTTGGCGCATATTCCTGGACCTGATCCAGCAATCTTATGATTCCCTTTCCGATTACATCTGCGGATGCTCCGAAAACAGTTTTACAGTCATTGGTTCCCAGCATCAGCGTGATCACATCCGCCTGGGCATGTGTTTCCAGAAGTGTGGGAAGAAGTGCAGTTCCTTTTCTTCCGTCGCGGAGCGGATCTTCGAAAACCGTTGTTCTTCCGCACAGTCCTTCCTCGATCACGCGATATTCTTCTTTATTCAGTTTTTCCTGGAGAAGCTTGTCCAGCGTACTCCCCACGGTAGTCTCTCTCTGCTCTCTCCGTCATATCCCCATGTATTGGAATCTCCAAAGCATAATATCTGTTTCATTTTACCATATCCCTATCTAATTAGTATGTTTATTTATTAGGTGAATCATATCATGCTATTCTCATTTGGTCAAATACACAAAAAATAGCCTGCTATAATTTGACTCTATAGCAGGCCATCTTACATACTCTTTTATATACTTTTTATCAGAGATTCTTTTTACAGTCCGATAAATCCTGTAACATCTCCGTTAATCACATAATGTGCACCATTATCTTCCGGTTTAATGTAGATTTTGAGGTCTTTCAGTCAGAGGCTTTTTTGCCCATGTCTTCTGTCCAGATCTTTTTGATCCTGTCAGCAACCTCTGAAGTATGTATCTCTTTGCCCCAGTACTGAACATATACTTCTGTCACTGGTTCAGCTTTTTTAGCTGCTGTCTTTCTTGTTGTTTTAGCTGCTGTTGTCTTAGTTGTCGTCCTGGTTGTTGTTTTCTTAGCTGCAGCAGTTTTTCGTGTTGTTGTCTTCTCAGCTGCTTTTGTTTCTACAGAAGCTTTTGCATCGTCTGTCTTCGGTGTCTCAGCCTTAACGGCTTTCTCTTCGGATGCGGTTACTACAGATTTTGCAGGAGTCTCGCTTACTGAAGCCGTTTTTACAGTTGTCTTGGTTGCAGCTTTCTTTGTTCTAGCCATGTTTATAGCCTCCTTACAAGGGATTTGTTAATCTTTTCTCGAATTTTAGGATATCACTTTTGTGAAAGAACGCAAGGTTAGATCCCCAGATTTTCCAGTTCTTCACTCATATACCCTTGAGATGCTCCTTTAAAGCCTTATGCTGAGGAAGGATAAGATCAAAATCCAGTGCCAGGATCTCACCAGCTGCTTCACTTGCATTCTTCAGGATTCCCGCATCATTGTAGATATCACCAATCTTAAATTCCATCAGTCCGCTCTGGCGGATACCGAAAAGATCTCCTGGGCCCCGAAGCTTCAGATCTTCTCCGGCTATATAAAATCCATCATTGGATTCATTGAGGATCTTCAGACGTTTAGAAGTATTTTCTTCATTATTTCCCTGGATAAAAATGCAGTAAGACTGATGCTCTCCACGCCCTACACGGCCCCGAAGCTGATGAAGCTGGGCAAGCCCGAAACGTTCTGCATTTTCCACCATCATAACGGTAGCATTTGGCACATTCACTCCAACCTCCACAACTGTGGTAGATACCAGCACCTGGATCTCGCCAGAAGCAAAAGCCTCCATGATCCTGTTTTTCTCTTTTGGCTTCATCTTTCCGTGAAGGTTTCTACTTTGATCTCCCCTGGAAGGATCTCCTGAAGCTTTCTGGCATAATCTGTAACATTCTCTGCCTCCAGGCCTTCGCTCTCTTCCACCATAGGACAGATCACATAAGCCTGCCTTCCCATCTGCACCTGCTTTTCAATAAAAGAATACGCCTTGGGACGGTAGGAAGTTCCTACTACGCAATTCTTGATCGGAAGTCTTTTTGCAGGAAGCTCGTCGATGATCGAAATATCCAGGTCTCCGTATAAAATGATCGCCAGTGTCCGGGGAATGGGGGTTGCGCTCATAACAAGTACATGAGGCGGATTTCCTCTGGTCGTCAGCGCTTCCCTCTGGCGAACGCCGAATCTGTGCTGCTCATCTGTGATCACAAGCCCCAGATTCTTATATTCCACCTTTTCCTGGATCAGGGCATGAGTTCCGATGATCACATTCACTTCACCGTCTGCAATCTTCTGATAGATCTCACGCTTCTGTCTGGCTGTGGTAGATCCTGTCAGAAGCACCGGATGGCAGGAAGCGATATTCTGTTCTTCCATCAGCCTCAGAAAGCCTTCGTAATGCTGATTTGCCAGAACCTCTGTCGGTACCATCAGAGCACTCTGAAATCCATTCTCTGCTGAAAGTACCATAGCTAAAAATGCGATCACGGTCTTGCCGCTACCAACATCCCCCTGTACAAGCCTAGACATCAGCTTATGACCGCTCAGATCCCGTTCGATCTCATGCCAGACATTCTTCTGGGCTCCGGTCAGGTCATAGGGAAGCCCTTCTATGATCTCCTCGGTTGTCCATACTGGTTTCATTGGAAAAGTGTTTGGAGCCTCTTCTGTTTTCTCCTTCAAGAGCTGTATTGCCAGCACAAAAAGCAGAAATTCATCGAATACCAGACGTTTCCTGGCTGTGAGAAGCTCCTGCATATTTTTCGGAAAATGGATAGTCCGGATCGCATAATTGGCATCTGCGAGCTGATAGCGTTCCCGTATCTCCTCCGGCAGATATTCCCCATGGAGAGGCCTTGTATCCAAAATCTGATGGACCAACTTCGTGATCATCTTGTTGGAAAGTCCTTTCGTCAGACCATATACAGGCTGCATACTGTGAATGATCTCCTCATAAGCTGCCGGGGTAAAAATCTCCGGATGTTCCATCTGCGGACGGCCTTTTTTTCTGATGATCTTTCCTCTGAGGATAAACACACTGCCCTTTTTGAGTGTTCCCCTCAAATAAGGCGCATTGAACCAGGCAACCGGCAATCGGCCGCTTGCATCTGCCACAGTTGTTGTCAGAACCTGGAGATTGCGTATCTGGTTAATATAAATACTTGTTGCTATAGTGGCACGGATAGAGACTGTTTTGTCCTCCTCTGCTGATGCAATCTCCACAGGCTCCTCATATATATCGTAAGTCCGCGGATAATAACGGAGAAGCTCTTCCGCAGTCGTGATCCCGATCTTCTGGAAAAGCTTCTCTGTTTTCTCACCCACGCCTTTTAATTCACGTAAAGGTGTCTTATCATTCATTTTTTGTGCTCTTTATTCTACAGAAATCAGATAGTAGTAAATTGGCTGTCCACCCTGGTTCAGCTCAACCTCGCACTCCGGATATTTCTCGGTAAGAGAATCAGAAAGTGCCTCTGCATCTTCCTCAGATACATCTTCACCATAGTAAACACTGATGATCTCAGAATCCTCGTCAACCATCTCTGCTACCATCTCCTCCGCTACCTGAAGTCGATCTCTGCCTACTGCAAGGATACCTGCATCACCGATTCCCATGATATCTCCCTCATGGATTTCCTTGTCATCAATGCGTGTATCACGGACTGCATAAGTAATCTGTCCGGTCTTCACTCTGGAAATCGCATCGGTCATGGAAGCAAGGTTCTCCTCGCCGCCCTTCTCCGGAACAAAGCTGATCATTGCGGAAATTCCCTGTGGGATTGTCTTGGTTGGTACTACAATGATCTCTTTGTCCTCAGTCAGATCTCTTGCCTGGTTAGCTGCAAGGATAATATTCTTGTTATTCGGGAAAATATAAATTGTTTTTGCATTTACTTTCTCAATAGCATTGAGCATGTCTTCGGTACTCGGATTCATAGTCTGGCCGCCCTCGATCAGATAATCTACGCCAAGCTCACGGAAAATCTGAGAAAGTCCCTCACCTACGGATACGGAAATAAATCCATGATCCTTTGGAGGTTCTTTGTTTTCTGCCTGTTCTTTTGCAAGTTTTTCCGCATCTTTGATCAGTTTTTCCTGATGTTCTTCTCTCATATTGTCAATCTTCATACGGGAAAGCTGACCATACGTGAGTGCGCGTTCAAAAGCCTGTCCCGGATGATTGGTGTGCACGTGTACCTTGACAATCTCATCATCAGCTACCAAAACAATGGAATCACCGATGGAATCCAGAAATTCACGGAAACGGTCGATCTCATCCTGTGGAAGCGGTTTTTCAAGAAGAATAATAAATTCTGTACAATATCCAAATTTGATATCTGCCTCTGCCTGAGGAGAAATTTTTGTGATCTTAGGAGCTGCTGTTTCAAACTGGGAATAATCCACTTCTTTTCCATGATATCCGTCGATGGCACCACGGAAAACTTCCAGAAGTCCCTGTCCACCAGAATCCACAACACCTGCTTCTTTCAGGACTGGAAGCATCTCCGGTGTTCTTGCAAGAGTTTCCTCTGCATGCTGAAAGACCCCGTCGAAAAAAGCATCCAGATCTTCTGCAGCATCAGCAAGCTCTGCTGCTCTGTCTGCTGCAGCTCTGGCTACAGTAAGAATGGTTCCCTCTTTTGGTTTCATAACTGCTTTGTATGCAGTTTCAACGCCTCGCTCCATAGCTGCGGCAATGGCAGGTGCATCCAGATCTGTAAGTTTACGCACACCTCTGGTAAATCCACGCAGAAGCTGTGACAGGATAACACCGGAATTACCTCTGGCTCCACGGAGGGAACCGGAAGAAATTGCCTTTGCCAGGGATTCCATATCCGGATCTGTAAGAGCACCTACTTCAGAAGCAGCAGACATGATGGTAAGCGTCATATTGGTTCCTGTATCTCCATCAGGTACAGGAAACACATTCAGTTCATTGATCCACTCTTTCTTCGCTTCCAGATTCTTTGCTCCGGACAGAAACATTCTGGAAAGTATTTTAGCATCTATGGTTTTGTTATTCACCACAAGTTCCTCCTCTAAAACTAATCTATTGCACGCACGCCCTCAACCATAATGTTGATCTTTTCAATCTCCATTCCTGTAAAGGCTTCGACTTTATATTTTACATTGTTGACAAGATTGTCCGCAATAGTACTGATATTCACGCCATATGCTACGATGACATGAAAATTCAGCCGGATCTTGTTATCATCCGTGATCTTAACACTGATACCATGTTTCAGGCTGTCAATACGCAAAAGCTTGACCAAGCCATCCTTCATACTGATAGCTGCCATTCCAATGATGCCAAAACACTCTACCGCCACACTGCCGGCATAAGTCGCAATGACATCCGTATCAATTACAATCTGACCCAATCCGGAATCTATACGTCCATTCATATGGTTACCTCCATTGTTTCATTCAGATTAAATTATATAAAACTATTATAACCTTTTTTTTATAATTACGCAATGATAGAAGTTCAACTTGTTTTATCTTATAGAAAAAATCCTTTATTTTCAATGGTTTCCAGTGCTTTTTGTATACGGCAACTCTTCGTCTGATTGCGTCTGTTTTCTTTTATTTGTCACAAAAATTGTCAAAATAAAAAGCCATAATACCGGGTGATTTTCTATATTTCAAATCGTTCTAACCTATGCTATACTAAAAGAGCTGTCGAACCTCCAGCAGAAAGGAGGTGGCCACGATGGAAGAAATTCTCACCTCATTCCTTGTCTCCGTTGTAGCAGGCGTAGTTAGCTACTACATATGCAAACGGCTGGACGGTAGACGATAGGCAGCAACAGCCTAAACGGAATAACTCACCGTAACGAGCAAGAAAGCCCCCAGAGCTGCAACTCTGGGGGCTTTCACTTTGCCACTTGGAATCTCACCACATTCCTTAGCTGTTATTATCATATGCTATTACCGGAAAAAAGTCAACTCAAAACGTCACGAAACCATATCTCTGAACATATCTCTGAATCAATCGCATATCCAGAAATGGCTTAAAATCAACACTTTCCAGACTTCACGGTATGAATATATTGCTTTTTTTATGATTACGCAATGATAGAATCCAACTTGTTTTATCTTATAGAAAATTAAGCTCATCCACTCTATTGAAGGGAAACCCCGAATTACGATGGAGCATACTGGCCGATACTATGAAGCCGGTTTTTCCTTTTCGTTTATCTACTTATAATCCTTTTACAAACTCAACTGCATTTTTTATATCTTCTTCATCTGGATGCCCTTTTGCAATTCCACCAACCAGTTTAAATGGACCAAATGTGTCATAACCCTTGCACCCGAATTTTCCTATCACTTTAGAACGCTTCTTGTCCAAAATCTGCTCAATGGATTTATAATTCGCACTTCCACCATAAGTACAGATCAGAAATACCTTTTTGTCATCCGGTAGATTCTTCTCTGCAAATCCCAATAATGACTGATGAAATTTTGAAAAATAGATTCCTGATGCAAACCCAATCATATCATAACTGCTCACATCTGCATTGGGTTGTTTTACAGCATCGATCAAATCGATCTGGCACGCTTCTGCTACACTTTTTACTAATTTTTCTGTATTTCCATGATGTACAGATGCATATACGATTGCTTTTCTCATTTGTTTTCCTTTCTGCCTGCGCCATCAATCAGGTCATAACTCATGTCCAATGTACTCATTGCCACTGCTGTAGGTGGGTCAATTTTCCTCGTTAAAACTGGGTCAGTTTTAAGTATAAATCAACACCAATTCACGCATTCTTTTCCTCAATATTTAATACTTTTTAATGCCAGCCAGTACTTGCCAACCTCATCCGCACAGATAAATCCAAGTATTGCTGCAAGATATCCAATTTTATGATTCATAATGCCAACAACGCATAAAACCAAAATTGCTCTGCACCCAACCCATACTCCATTCGGTCCATGATTATGATTCTTCCGAACTTTAAAAAGTATGTATTGAATCAGCAAAGTACATAAGAAAAATCCAATTCCATAAATCGTTAATTCCAGCATATCTTTAACCTCTTCAAGATATTTCTATACAATATATTCCAAGTTCCTTGTTGGAGCATGTTCTTATTCCAACACTACTTCTTCCCTGCTCATATAATTTCTGTACAATGTGATCAGCTACTTTCTTCTCTATGGCAACTTTATTTAGTCTGCCTTCTGCACGAAATTCATATATCCGTTCATTCTTTTCAATTAACCTGTCTATATATGCCATAAGTCGGTGTCTCATCTGAAAAGAACAACCTTTCTGCACATAATAATTTGCTTTTTTGCTTCTGCATACTGGCAAGCTACTATCTGCTTTGTGATCCCGATTCATTAATTCATCTGTCAGATTAAAATAATCATATACCATGAACTGTTTATTCTGCCTGTTGCACCTATATCCCAGGTAACATCTAACTGATACGGTTCTCCACCAATATCCACAATATTCCATGCATGTGGCACGCACTGTCCGCTTTTTATTGAATCACCGGTTACAACGATACACTTCACATCGACTGCATTTAAAAGAACTTTTACTGCTTTAGCAATCCCTTCGCACTGAGCTTTATGATGTGCAAAAACACCGAGAATATTGTGTGAAGCAATCACTCTGGATACTTTATCCTTATCAGTTCCTTCATAATCGTATTCAACATTCTGACAAATCCAGTCATTGCACCCGAAGTTCTTTTTCATAATCATTATATTCCAGCAAATGCAACTGTCCTGCCAGTTCATTTACTACTTTTTCAATTTTTACGATTATATTCTTTTACCTTCTCTTTTGTAAAAAAATACTGCGGACATATCGCAAGACGTCCAAACATATCACTGGCAGTGCTACAAGCGGACTGATTCAAGAAATAAATCAATGGATTATCCCTCGTCATCGCCATGAATATACGTTCAAAACTCTCCTGGTTGAATTCTCCACGCACCGGAATTGGAATAATCTCCTGATGTGACATTACACCTTTGTAAAATACCTTATAGATCGCCTGCTCTTGTTTATTCAGTTGATGATAATAATATAATAGCGATCTACAATCATTTTCTGTGACTCCCTTACTCTCCTGTAAAATACACCATAACAACAGTAATATCATCTCCACACCCAAGTTCACTGGTCTCTGTCAGCCAGTTCTTCAGATTTGCCTGTACTGTCTCAGCTCCATGCTCTTGAATCATCTGCAGATAATCCTTACATGTCTTCTGGTACTCTTCATCAGAAGTATAACTGTTTGCAAATCCATCTGTAGAAAGGATATACATATATGGCTCTTCACTTTCCATTTCCCGTCTTCGCACCGATGCCACGGCTTTTCTCCATGCATCTGGTTTTGAAAGGGAATGTGTCTCTGTTCCAAGGAATTTCTCCGGTTCTACCAATGGTTCGACTTCTTCTTTTGTCACAACACTGATATCCCCGTCTCCGATCTGGAAAGAAAAGACAAAACTGTCAGTCATCAGCATTCCAAGCAGTGTCGTTCCATACAATGAAAATACGGACGACCACTTGATATTTCCATCTTCATCGGTCATTCCATCTACTTTATTTTTATAAAAAGACTGTTTCACTCTTGCCTGCCACTCTTCACATACATCCTGGGCAAACCGCATATCACCTTCCCTGTTAAGGAATGTGATCAAATTTGAAAGCCCGGTTTCATCTTCTCCATAGACTTTCAGATAGTTTTTCATGACTTCATAGAAAGAATTAACAGCAATCATAGAACCTCTGTCACTTCTGGGACATTTGGAACTTCCATGTCCGTCTGCAACTGCAACGATCGCAATTTTGTCTGAAATTTCTACGATTCGTTTATTATCCTGGCAAGGCATTTGGTTTCTTACGTGAGTCGCACCCTTGACGATTCCGTCACATATATAGCGTTTCATCCGACTCCTCCTCTTCTTACCAGACAGCTCCTTCATCGAAATCATCTGGATTTGGAATATTACTCATATCAAGTACCAGTGGTGCCCCATTGTTTGCCGGTGCAAACGGATCATCTGCCGGTGCAGATGTTGCTACAGAAGCTCCTGATGCAGCTGCAGGCGTGGATACGGATGCTGCAGGTGTAGATGCTGCAACCGAATTCATTGGCTTACTTGATGGTGCGGATACCATCGAAGCTGTGGTAGATGCCCACTTAATCATCTTTGCAAGTGCTGTTGCATTATTCGCCTGCAGAACAAGCTCTTTATTTCCAGTAAACTCAATCAGTACTTCATCATCTGCATCCTGTCCAATGGAGATTGCAATCTTGACTGCTTTCCGGAACCACGGTAACTTTTTCAGTTTCTCCATGCTCTTTTTATAATCATCTGTCGGCTGTCCGTCTGAAAGAAGCACAATACCGGTGGTAATGCTCTCTCCGGCATTGGTGGAATACTTAACTGTGCTGCCAAAAGATCAAATGCTTTTCCAAGTTCTGTCAGTCCATTGGCATCCATATCTTCCCAGCCATAATCCTCTACTGGCACCGGACTGGATGTAATCCAGCTTGCTCCTGATGAGAACTGTAATGCACGGATCAGTAGCTGTGCATTTGGATTATTATCCGCTGCAGAGCGCATTTCCGGTATGCACTCCTGAATCGTGTTATTTACGATTCCAATCTTCTCTCCATACATAGATCCGGAACAATCTACTACCCAAAAGAAATGAATCGGTCTTGTTGCTAACTCTCCACCTGGTCTTTGTAATACTTCCATGGTAAATCCCTCCCACATGTGCTTTTATTATTTTTTCAATCCTTATTTGAACTCCCCTGTTGATTCAGGAAATAAAATCTTTACACCTTTTGCAATTCCAGCTGTCTTTCCTGGAGCAACTGGTATCTGTGTGCCATCTGCTTTCTGATACGTCCAGTTCACCTTGTCCTCATTACGGATTCCCCAGAGTGCTGGGTTCTTTGGATTCTGAACGACAGAACCTACTACGGTATCCATATCAAAATCATCGTAAACATGATGATGTAACAGCTTCGTATTCTGATTTAACAGCACTCGGTTCTTTCCAATGATAATCTTATTTGGTACTTGTACTGTCTTTCCGCAGTTCCAACAAGTATGTGCCACACCCTTTGCTTCCAGATCCTCATCATAAAAAAGCTGTGCACCGCAGGAACATTGTAACATTCCGCTCATCATGTTAGAGAATAACGTCATCCATTCCGGCTCCGTAATACGTTTGCTCGGCTCATTCAGTCCGACTGTAAATGCTCTGGTAAACATCTGACGCAATTTCTCCGGATACAGTGGCCAGTAAATCGTTGCATTATCATGGATTCCTTTCACCGGTCTGTTCGTCTTATTATTCGGATCAAAAATAAATACCGGATCTGTGCCATACAGCTTCACTCTGGCTGCCATATCCATGCAACGAATACTTGCTTCCAGCTTTCCTTCCAGTGGATGATTCACCATAAAAAGATAGAACAACAGCACGGAAAGTGAATATCGGTCTGTATCTTTGGATGGACGTTTCTCACCTCTTACAATCTCCGGTGCCATAAATCCTGGTGTGCCAAGAACTCCGCCCGGCTTACTGTTATCAAAAGATACATTGTCATTGTCGCAAATCAGTACATCTCCATTATCCGGATTAAAGAATAAGTTTCCAAAAGAAATATCCTGATACTTTGCACCCATTGCGTGTAATTTCTGATAGCCTCTGGTCAGATTAAAAGCAGTTCTGCACAACGTATAAAAAGATGGATTCACACGTTTCTTCATCAGATCCACGATACTCTTATAATTCTTTGGTCGAAGAGGCATGATATAACCGTATAGATCATTTTTCGCTGGTACAATCAGCTCCATAGGCCAGAGAAAGCTTTCATCCGGTGAACCTTTCGCAATGATTGTTTCCAGAATCTTTTTCTGACGCTCAGTAGCACTGCCCTTAAAATACCATTTCAGTGCATAATGATTGCCGCTACATTTCACATCATAGACTTCTCCTTGCCCACCGGCTCCCAAGAGACTGACTACCTCATACTTGTTTCCACTCTCTGAAGTGAGAATTGTTCCATTTTTTAATTGTCCTTCCATTATGGTATCTGCCTCCTTTGTTTAATCAACTGCAATACCTGATTTACTACACTTCCATCCGCCACGATCATGCAATAGGATTTATTTCCAAACTGCATTTCACAGGCATCACTATAAGGTGTAATTGCGGTCAAATAACGATAGGTCTTATCAAAGCCCCATTCCTTTGCCTGAAATACAATTCTCTGATTCGTTATGTATAAAATTCCCCGGTGCTGTACAAGTTCTATATGCTCAACTGCTTTACCTCTTCCCGTACTCCATCTGGTTCCCTCAAATAATCCAGGGGCGCTTCCACCCACATGGCGAAACTCTTTTACAGTTTTCTGCTCCAGATTAATTGCTTTGTCAATAAAGTGAATCTTTTCTCCACGTTTCAGGAACAGTTTGTCTGTATTCAAAATAGGAAGTCTGCCTGCAATGATCTCCTGCCTTGCAGCATCCGGCAAAATTGTCGTCACCGTAGGAATTTGATTTCGATTCCCAAATAGTGCATCAAAAAGTCCCATCTTCTCACCTCTTTACCCAGTCAATATACCGTAAATCTTCTCTTTCGTTGTCGCATAGCAGGCGACAATCTGAAACTCATGCTATACCAGCTGATATTTAAATTTGTTCTTTCTTGCATATTCTTCTGCATAAGACCCAAAAGAACATTGAATAATAAACTGCTTGTCTGTATTGGTAAAGGCATCTTGCCCGATCTGCTTTACACTGTCCGGAATTACAATGAAATCCAAA
>ENA-OQDW01000859-OQDW01000859.1-human-gut-metagenome-genome-assembly--contig:-NODE-859-length-12041-cov-1.652678_pt1 | contig 12041 bp, 14 predicted proteins | sample MGYA00242784_ERZ504613 | MGnify/ENA primary metagenome ERZ504613 (study PRJEB26092, sample SAMD00036330) | human gut metagenome | host: Homo sapiens | study: EMG produced TPA metagenomics assembly of... | reverse complement strand
CTTCAGGCGGTGGATGCGCTGGGGCGATGGCCGTGGCGAGCGTGGGCTCGTCCTCGACCACCAGCACCGTGCGCGGTGTCGTATTCTGACGCGCTGTGGTATTGAGCATAAATAAACCGGTTACCTTTCAGCCTGTTGACCAGTTCAGTCTTCCGGCTTCAAGAATACAACTCCCAGAGCCGGAACGGTGATCTTCGCCGAGAACGGACGTGAATGATATTCGCCCTCGACCGCTTCGAAGGTGCCGTTGTGGATGTCGGAGCCGCCGTACTTGGCGTCATCGGTGGTGAACACTTCGGTCCACTTGCCGCCGGTGGCAGCGCCACCTGGTAATCGGACCAGGCCTCACCGGAGAAGTTGACCACCACAGCCAAGGTCTCGCCCTTGGTACCGATGCGCAGGAAGCTCAGCGTGTTGTGGTCGGCATCGTCGCTGGTCAGCCACTGGAAGCCGGCCGGGTCGAAGTCCTGGCTCCATAGTGCCGGATGCGCCTTGTAGAAGGCGTTAAGGTCGGCGACCATGGTCTGGACCTGACGGTGCTCCTGCCAGTTCAGGCAATCCCAATCGATGGAGGCGTCGTGATCCCACTCGCCCCACTGGGCCAGCTCGTTGCCCATGAAGGAGAGCTTCTTGCCTGGGTGAGCCCACTGATAGGCGAACATCGAACGCACGCCGGCCAGCTTCTGCCAGTCATCGCCCGGCATCTTGCCGTACAGGGAACCCTTGCCGTACACGACTTCGTCGTGGCTGATGGGCAATACGTAGTGTTCGGAGTAGGCGTACACCATGGAGAAGGTGATCTCGTTGTGGTGCCACTTGCGGTTGATGGGCTCCTCGTGCAGATACTCGAGGGTGTCGTGCATCCAGCCCATGTTCCACTTCATGCCGAAGCCGATGCCGCCGGCGGAAGTGGGGGCGGTGATGCCCGGCCATGCGGTGGACTCCTCGGCGATCACCATGACGCGGGGTTGTTCTTGTACGCGGTGGCGGTGGCCTCCTTGAGGAAGTCGATGGCCTCCAGGTTCTCGCGTCCGCCGTAGATGTTCGGGCGCCAATGGCCGGGTTCGCGGCTGTAGTCGAGGTAGAGCATGGAGCTGACGGCATCCACGCGCAGTGCATCGACGTGCAGGTCCTCAAGCCAGAACAGGGCGTTGGCCACCAGGAAGTTGCGTACTTCGCGGCGTCCGAAGTTGAACACATAGGTGCCCCATTCAGGGTGTTCGCCGCGCAGCGGGTCCGGGTCCTCGTACAGCGGGGTGCCGTCGAAGCGGCCGAGCGCGAAGGCATCCTTCGGGAAGTGGGCGGGCACCCAGTCCATGATCACGCCGATGCCGGCCTGATGGAACTGGTCGACCAGGTAACGGAAGTCGTCGGGGGAACCGAGACGGGAGTCGACCGCATAGTAGCCGGTGACCTGATAGCCCCAGGAGCCGGAGAACGGGTGCTGGGCCAGTGGCATGAACTCCACGTGGGTGAAGCTTCCTGCTTGACGTAGTCCACGAGCTGCTTGGCCAGGTCGCGGTAGGTCAGTCCCTGCCTCCAGCTGCCGGCGTGCACCTCATAGATGGAGACCGGGCCATCATGCGGGTTGGTGGTGCGGCGGTGCTGCATCCAGCGTCATCGTTCCACTTGTAGGTGGATTCGGTGACGATGGAGGCGGTGTTCGGCGGAACTTCGTGCTGACGCTCCATCGGGTCAGCCTTCATCTCCACGTGTAATTGGCGTTCAGGATCTGGAACTTGTAGGTCTCGCCCGCGCCGATTCCGGGATGAAGATCTCCCACACGCCGGAGGAGCCGAGCTCGCGCATGGCATGACGGCGGCCATCCCAAGCGTTGAAGTTACCGACTACGCGCACGGCATGGGCGTTCGGGGCCCACACGGAGAATGCGGTGCCTACCACCTGTTCGCCGGGCGTGCCGTCTGCGCCGCCCATCGGATCGTCATAGCGCAGCACATGCGCGCCAAGCGTCTCCCAGAGCTTCTCGTGACGGCCCTCGCCGAACAGATAGGTGTCCATGTCACCGACTGTGGGCATATAGCGATATGGGTCGTCCTCAATGAGCACTGCGCCGCTTTCCCACTCGGTCCTGACACGGTAGTCGGGAATCGTGGGCTGCTTCTTAGTGCCGGAAGCCGGCACGGTAACCACGAACACGCCGTTGTATTCGTGGGTCATCGGGTATTCGCCATCCTGGGTGAGGATGGTCACGGACTTGGCAAGCGGACGCAGCACGCGGATTGTGGCGGTGTCGGCATGCTTGCCGATGCCGAGATGCCCGCCGAGAACTCCGTGGGGGTTGTAGAATTCAGCATTGCTCGTCGCATCGAGGTCGCCTTGGGCGACAGGCACGGTGACGGTATCTTCCTTGATCTTCGTTTCTTCAGCCATGTCCCAAAGTCTACGTGCGTTGAAGTCGAAAACGCTACATTGGCGCGTCGAAAATGGCGATTCTTGCCCTTTTCGTTGTGTTTCCGTGGTTGTGAGCGCTCTCATAGGGGTGGTCCAGACCGCATGGCATAATTATTCGAGTTTTCGTGTGTAAGCCGTCAGTTCTCGGAGGGTACATGTCTTACAAAGTCGGCGATATGGTCGTCTATCCGCGTCATGGTGCAGCGAAGGTGGAGGCCATTACCGAGCGGACGGTCAAGGGAGTGACGCGCGAATATCTGCAGTTGTCCGTACTCTCTTCCGATGGTTTGGTCATCAACGTTCCCGTGGACAATGCCAAGAAGGTCGGTGTGCGTGACATCGTCTCCGCATCCGAAGTGGCCAAGGTGTTCGGCATCCTGCGGACCCCGATCATCGAGAAAGAGATGAACTGGTCTCGCCGTTACAAGCTGAACGTCGAAAAGATCGCCACCGGCGATGTCAACAAGATCGCCGAAGTGGTTCGCGATCTCGCCCAGCGCGATGTCGACGAGCACGGCCTGTCCGCGGGCGAGAAGCGCATGCTCACCAAGGCCCGTGCCATTCTGACTTCTGAGATCGCCTTGTCCGAGAAGATCGACGAGGCGGAAGCCCAGCGTCTGCTCGACGTGAATCTGGGCTACGAGCCGCTCAGCCCGGTGACGACAAGCATCACACCGCCGAGCCCGAAGAGGCCGCGGCCGATACTTTGGCTCGTGTTGAAGCCGAGAAGAAGTCCAAGAAGAAGTGATTTGATTGTTTTGAGGCCCCGGTCGTGTCCTTATGCGATGCGCCGGGGCTTCGTGATTCATAATCGTTTGCTGCCGTTCGTCTGGGCAACGCCATCGAAGGGGACTGCATGGGGTCTGTAGGAGTGCTGATAGGGCAAGGTTTTGACGCTCACCGTTTTGCGCCTGCTGGCTCAGGCCGTGAACTGTGGATTGCCGGGCTCTACTGGCCGGTGCCTGATTCATGCAGCGAGGCCGATGCCGCCAAATACGAGGGTATCGAAGGCGATTCCGATGGCGATGTGGCCGCGCACGCTCTGATTGACGCGTTGCTTGCCGCCGCCCGATTGGGAGACATTGGTTCACTGTTCGGTGTCGGTGCGGACGCGCATGGTGCCGGAATGCATGGCATCGATATGTTGCAAGAAGTTGTGGCGCATCTGGCATCCAACGGGTATACGCCGGCATCGGCTCGGTGGCGATCATCGGCAACCGCCCGAAAATCGGCACACGCCGTGCTGAAGCCGAAGCCGCCCTGTCTGCGGCGGTTGGTTGCCCGGTATCGGTTACCGCCACCACCACCGACCATATGGGATTCACTGGCCACGGCGAAGGCATCGCCGCCATCGCCAATGCCTTGGTGGAGAAGATATAACAAAGCCCCCGCTATGAATTCGCCAGCGGGGGCAAGAAAAAATGGATGAGATTACTTCCGCATCGTCTTCACGGCTTTGGCGATAGCCCAGAACAGGGTGGAAAGCGTCACGATGATGAAGCTCGGGGAGCGGGGAACATCGCCGACAGCACGAGTCCGGCCCAAATCGACACCAAGCACAGCACGCTGGCGATCACCATTGCTTGAATGGGGAGCCGGCCAGAATATTGGCGGTGGCCGCGGGCGTAATCACCAGTGCGAAAATCAGCAAGGTGCCCACTGCCGGCACGGCGATGGTGATCACACCGGCCATAATCGCCATAAACGCCACGTTCATCAGCCCGATCGGCACACCCTTGGCCTGTGCCACCTGCTCATCCAGCGAGCTGAACAGCAGCGGGCGGTAGATGATGGCCAACAATGCCAGCAGCAGTACGTCGAACACGGCGAAGCCGATGATCTGGCCGGTGGTGATGGTCAGGATCGAGCCGAAGAGGATCGACTGCATCTGCTGGGAGGCGGAACTCGACAATCGCGCGAAGAACAGACCCAAGCCGGTGGCGAAGGCCAGCACGGTGCCGGTGGCGATTTCACGCTCGGAAAACGCGCTTGCCCAAAGCACCGATCACCAGTGCGCCGCCCAGTGCGAACACGCCCATGCCCAGTGACACGGGCAGGCCGAGCAACACCGCGCCGGTCGCGCCCGGCAGACCGATATGGGCCAGCGCATGGGCCGCGAAGGTGGAACGACGGGCGATGGTGAAGTATCCCATGACACCGGCGGCCAGGGCAATGCACAGGCCGGCGATGAAGGCGTTGGTCATGAATGGAGCGGACAGTGTATCCAGCCATTCGGGATCATACGAAAAGTTGATGGTGCTCATGTCTCTGTATTTTCTCCATGCCTGAGCTACAGTCCGTTGATGGGCTGTGGGTCGGCTCGCTTGATGTTATCGATTCTCGGCGCTGTTGGCGGTACTGCCATTGGTGGCATTGCCGTGCTCGTGATGGTGCAATTGCGCCACTTCGGCTGCCGTGTGCATATCCTGCGGCTGGTCCTGGAGCTCATCCGGCGTCGGGGTCACGAACATGTCTCCCTGCGGAGTGGTGACCACCTGCACCTGTGTGCCGTAGAGGTGGGTGAGTAGGTCGGAGTCGAGCACTTTGTGCATATCGGCGTAGTGCGGGTGACCGTCGAGCAAGTAGACGGCACCGGTCAGAATCGGCAAGAGCATATTGAGATCGTGCGCAACCACCTGGATGGTCATGTTCAGTTCACGGTTCAGCTTGGCCAGCACGTGTACGGTGGCGCGCTGACTGGCCAGATCGAGGTTGGCCAACGGCTCGTCAAGCATCAGCAGTTGTGGGTCGCACACCAACGCCTGGGCGATGGCCACACGCTGGCGCAAACCGCCGGACAGTTCGGACAGACGGTACCGCGCCTTGTCGGCGATGCCGGTGAACTCCATCGCCTCGAGCGCTTTGGCTTTCTGGGCTTGGTGATGGGGTGGATGCCGAATCGGGTGCCGGTCAGGCCCAGCAACACGGATTGTTCGGCGGTGAGATTGGAATCGACATTCGCCACATAGCTCTGCGGCACATATCCGATGCGTTTGTTCATCTCGCCTGCGGGCTTGCCCAGCACGGTCAGGCTGCCATGACAGAGCGGCAAAAGGCCCAGCTCGGCCTCATCATCGTGGTTTTGCCGGTGCCGTTGGTGCCGACGATGGCCGTGACCGAACCGGTGGGAATGGCGAAGGTGCCATGCTGCCAGATGATATGTCGCCACGCTTGATGGCGGCATCGCTGAACACGATGCAATCGGAAGTTTCACTCATAACGCCCGATTGTGGCAAACGATGCTGACAATCGTTCTCAATATCGTGTACGGATGGTGATAACCAAAGAGAAGGGTTGTGCGGCCATCTCGACAATGGTCGCACAACCCTTCTCATGCAAGGCGTCTATTGGCATTGGCACGAATCCGATGCCGGTGTCCTTTGCTTCTAACTATTTGCCGGAGTCGGTCTGGTCGTTGCCGGAGGCATCGCCGGAATCGCCATTGGCGGCATCGGCCTTTGCCGAATCCTGAGATGAGTCACTGGATGCGGCCGCCTTGCACTGACGGATGTACTTGGGGTCCGTGCTGGAACCGGTGCTGGCCTTGGAGTCTTGCGCATTGGCATCATCCGTGCGGAGCTTCGGCGCTGGAATCATCGGAATTCGCGTTGCTGTCCGCGGTATCGCCGTCCGTGGCGTCTTCACAGCCATAGCTTGGATCCACCGCGTCGATGATGGTGTTGATGAGCTGGTTGATCCAGGCGTTCAGCGTGTCGGCGTCCTTGGGCATTTGTTCGGAGACGTCGACTACCGGCACATCGGCGCGACCGGCAGCGCCAGTGATCATATTGGTCGCGTCACTGGCTTCCTGCGTGTTGTTGACCAGCACATCCACGCCCTTGTCTTCGATGAGTTTCTGGAAAGACTGCAGGTCCGCGGGTGCCGGTTCGCCGCCGGAAGCGGTCGATTGCGTATACCCCTTGGGCGTCTGATCTTTGAACCCAAGATCGGCCATCAGATAATAGACCACGGGTTCGGTGGCTGCATAGGTGAGGTTGGAGTGGGACTTGGTGAACTCGGACGCCCATGTTTCCAACGATTTCTCGTCCGCCTGCCATGCCTTGAGCCGCTTCTGGAAGGCTTTCTTCTTGCTGGGGAGTGCCTTTATATATGCATCGGTGATGGCCGTGGCCATGCTGGATCGAGCGTCTTTGGAGAACCACAGATGCGGGTTATCGCCCTCGACGGCACCCATGACGGAAGCGGCGGATACGATATTCGTGGTCTTGGTCATCGATTTGGTGGCCCAGGAATCGTAGCCCGCACCGTTGGCCACGATGATTTGGGCCTTGGACAGCTTGGCGACATCCGAGGTCTTTGGCTCGAAATCGTGGGCATCCACATTGGTGGAGTTCACGATGGACGTGACTTCCACATCATCGCCGCCCAGCTCGGCGGCCAGCGAGCCCCATTGATTGAGGGAGGCCACCACATTGATCGGCCCGGTCGGTGCGGGAACGCTGGTCTTGTTGTCCGGCTCGGTTTCAGCGGGGGAGGTGGCTGCGCATGCGGTGGTCGCGAACAACAGGACGGCGCTCAGGCCGGCTGCGGCGAGTCGCGTAAGTCGTGTGATTTGAGTCCCCATGGCACGCCTTCTTCGTGAGAGCGAACGATATATAATCCTGACTTGTTCCAACGATAGCCTATCGTTTCGATAGAATGCACCGAAACTAAAGGGGAGGGCGTTGATGTCCACAAAAATCGACGGTAAGCAGATTGCGGCCGAAATCAAGACCAACCTTGCCGAGCGAGTGAACAAGCTCAAGGCGCAGGGCATCCAACCGGGGCTGGGCACGCTGCTGGTGGGCGAGGACCCCGGGTCGATGAAGTACGTGGCCGGCAAGCACGCCGATTGCCAGGAAGTGGGCATTACCTCAGTCAAGAAGGAACTGCCGGCGGACGCCAGCTTCGACGACATCGCCGCTGCCGTACGCGAACTCAACGAAGATCCGGCTTGCACCGGGTTCATCGTCCAGCTGCCGTTGCCCAAGGGCATCAACGAGAACGCGATCATCGACATGATCGACCCGGCCAAGGATGCCGACGGCATGCACCCGTACAACCTCGGCGAACTGGTGCTGCATGTGCGCGGCGACATTTCGACGCCGCTGCCTTGCACTCCGCGCGGTGTGCTCGAGCTACTCGACGCCTATGACATTGATCTGAACGGCAAGGAAGTGTGCGTGCTTGGCCGCGGCATCACCATTGGCCGCACGATTGGCCTAATGCTCACGCGCAACGCCGTCAACGCCACCGTCACCCTGTGCCACACCGGTACCCGGGATGTGGCCGACCACATGCGCCGCGCCGACGTGATCGTTGCCGCAATGGGTTCGGCCGGATTCGTGACGCCCGACAAAATCAAGGACGGCGCCGTGCTGGTCGACGTGGGCGTCAGCCGCGTCTACGACGAAGAAGCCGGTCGCTACCGCATCAAGGGCGACGTGGACAAGGCTGCTACGACAAGGCCTCCGCCTCACACCCCCAACCCCGGAGGCGTGGGCCCCATGACCCGAGCCATGCTCCTAGCCAACGTCGTGGAAATGGCCGAACGACACGCCTAGAGTTTCCTAGGAAATTTGGGCAGAGTTGCTTGTATTGTGAGTATCTGTATGCCTGTAGGGTGTGCGTATAACTGAATATCGAGAAATTATCCATCCACTATTAGAAACCATATATTTACATGGCAGAGAACAACACTGAAGTCACCAAGGTTGCCATCAACGACATCGGCACCGAAGAGGACTTCATCAAGGCAGTCGATTCCACCATCAAGAACTTCGATGATGGTGATCTGGTTGAGGGCACCGTCGTCAAGATCGATCACGACGAAGTCCTCCTGGACATCGGCTACAAGACCGAGGGTGTCATCCCCTCCCGCGAGCTTTCCATCAAGAAGGACGTTGATCCTGACGAAGTCGTCGAGGTCGGCGACACCATCGAGCCCTTGTCGTCACCAAGGAAGACAAGGAAGGCCGTCTGATTCTGTCCAAGAAGCGTGCCCAGTACGAGCGCGCCTGGGGCGACATCGAGAAGATCAAGGAAGCTGACGGCGTCGTTGAGGCACCGTCATCGAAGCCGTCAAGGGCGGCCTCATCGTCGACATCGGTCTGCGTGGCTTCCTGCCTGCCTCCCTCGTTGAGATGCGTCGCGTCCGCGACCTCTCCCCGTACATCGGCCAGAAGATCAAGGCCAAGATCCTTGAGCTCGACAAGAACCGCAACAACGTGGTCCTGTCCCGTCGCCAGTACCTCGAGGAGACCCAGTCCGAGGTCCGCGAGACCTTCCTGTCCCAGCTCAAGAAGGGCCAGATCCGTGAGGGCGTGGTGTCCTCCATCGTTAACTTCGGTGCTTTCGTCGATCTCGGCGGTGTTGATGGCCTGATCCACGTTTCCGAGCTGTCCTGGAAGCACATCGACCACCCGTCTGAGGTCGTCAAGGTCGGCGACAAGGTCACCGTCGAGGTGCTCGACGTCGATCTCGACCGTGAGCGTATCTCCCTGTCCCTGAAGGCGACTCAGGAGGATCCGTGGCAGCGCTTCGCTCGCACCCACGTTCCCGGCCAGATCGTCAAGGGCAAGGTCACCAAGATCGTCCAGTTCGGTGTCTTCATCTCCGTCGAGGACGGCATCGAGGGCCTGGTGCACATCTCCGAGCTCGCCAACCGTCACGTCGAGAACCCGGAGACCGTGGTCAAGCCGGGCGAGACCGTGTTCGTCAAGGTGATCGACGTCGACCTCGATCGTCGCCGCATCTCCCTGTCCCTCAAGCAGGCCAACGACTCCGTTGACCCGGCTTCCGAGGACTTCGATCCGGCCATCTACGGCATGCCGGCCGAGTACGACGAGCAGGGCAACTACAAGTACCCCGAAGGCTTCGACCGAACACCAACGAGTGGATCGCTGGTTACGAGAAGCAGCGTGAGGAGTGGGAGTCCCAGTACGCCACCGCTCACGATCTGTGGGAGCAGCATAAGGAATTTGTGGCCAAGGAGCTCGAGAACGCTGAAGCTTCCGCCGCTGAAGATGGCCAGGCTCCGAAGGAAGAGAAGGTCGAAGAGGTGTCTTCCAACTACTCCTCCGAGAACACTTCCGCCGGCACCCTCGCCGACTCCGACCAGCTCGCCGCTCTGCGCGACCAGCTGCTCGGCAAGTGAGTTTGCCGCGAAGCTAGCGCTTAGCGTTTAACGGAAACCCGGTCCGATTGGGCCGGGTTTCTTGTGTTTTTTGGAGTTATCCGCCAATGACTCACCTCAGTCTCGCTACGCGAGCCGGATCCCCTCCCTGAGGGGAGCTGTCGGCGATAACCGGCCGAGGGGAGCGCCAGCTATCATGGGCACCATGATGCGAATAGGACTGACCGGCGGCATCGCCGCGGGCAAAAGTACGGTGGCGGCGCGACTCAAGCAACTCGGCGCGTTGCATATCGACTACGATGCGCTGGCGCATCAGATCGTCGAACCCGGGGGAGTGGCGCTGCCACAGATCGTCGCCGAGTTCGGTCCTGATGCATTGCTCGCCGATGGCACTATGAACCGGCCATGGATTGCCGATCATGTCTTCGGCGCGAACGCCGCGCCGGGCGCACGTGAACGGCTCGACGCCATCGAGCACCCATTGATCTATGCCGAGGCGGCGCGACTGGAGCATGAGCACCCCGAGGCAGCCATCATCATTCACGACATTCCACTGCTCGCCGAGGTCATTGACGATATTCCATTCGCCTTTGACCATATCGTCACGGTCGAAGCTCCCGTGTGCATGCGGCTCGACCGTATGGTCGAGGAACGCGGCATGAGCCTGGAACAGGCCGAGGCCCGCATCCGCCACCAATCCAGTGAGGAGGAGCGGCGGGCCATAGCCGATATCGTCATCGACTCCACCCATCCATTGCCCGAGATGCTGGCCCAAGTGGGTGAGATATACGCAGGATGGTGCGCAGGTCGCTAAGATGAGGCCCTATGGGATTCAATATCGAGCGCGCGGACAAGCCTTTCGTCGTCAAATCGCCATATAAGCCATCCGGCGACCAGCCGCAGGCCATCGCCGAACTGGCCGAACGCGTCGAAAACGGCGAGAATGATGTGGTTCTTATGGGTGCCACCGGTACCGGCAAAACCGCAACCACCGCCTGGCTGATCGAAAAGCTGCAGCGACCGACCCTGATTATCGAGCCCAACAAGACGCTCGCTGCGCAGCTATGCGCCGAATTCCGCGAACTCATGCCGGACAACGCCGTGAGCTACTTCGTGAGCTACTACGACTACTACCAGCCCGAGGCATACATCCCGCAGACCGACACCTATATAGAAAAGGACTCCAACATCAACGACGATGTGGAGCGCCTGCGCCACCAAGCCACCGCAAACCTGCTGACCCGCCGCGACTGCGTGGTTGTGGCCACCGTCTCCTGCATCTACGGCTTGGGCACGCCGGAAGAATACGCCGGTCGCATGCTCTTCCTCAAAGTCGGGCAGGAAATCAACCGCGACGACCTGCTGCGCCAATTCGTGGCCATGCAGTACAAGCGCAACGACATCGCCTTCACGCGCGGCACCTTCCGCGTGCGCGGCGATACGGTCGAAATCATCCCGGTCTACGAGGAACTGGCCGTGCGCATCGAATTCTTCGGCGACGAGATCGACCGCATCTCCACGCTGCACCCGCTGACCGGCGACGAGATCGACGAGGAAAACGAAGTCCACATCTTCCCGGCCTCTCATTATGTGGCCGGCCCCGAACGCATGGAACGGGCGCTCAAAACCATTCGCGAGGAACTCGAAGAACGCCTGGCAGAACTGCGCAAACAAGGCAAGGAGCTGGAAGCGCAGCGCCTCAACATGCGCACCACCTACGATCTGGAAATGCTCACCCAAGTTGGCGTGTGCTCAGGCGTCGAAAACTATTCGCGCCACTTCGACGGCCGCGCCGCCGGCACCCCGCCGCACACGCTGCTCGACTTCTTCCCTGACGACTTCCTGCTGGTCATCGACGAATCACACGTCACTGTGCCGCAAATCGGTGCCATGTACGAGGGCGATGCCTCCCGCAAGCGCACGCTGGTCGAACACGGCTTCCGTCTGCCCTCCGCGATGGACAACCGACCACTCAAATGGCCGGAATTCCTGCAGCGCGTCGGCCAGACCGTGTACCTGTCCGCCACGCCAGGCGACTATGAGATGGGACTGTCCGATGGGGTGGTCGAACAGATTATCCGCCCAACCGGTCTGCTGGACCCGAAGATCGACGTACGCCCGGTCAAGGGGCAGATCGACGATCTGCTCGCCGAGATCAAGGCCCGTGTGGCCAAGAACGAGCGCGCGCTGGTCACCACTCTGACCAAGAAGATGGCCGAGGACTTGACCGACTATCTGCTGGAACGCGGCATCAAGGTCGAATACCTGCATTCCGATGTGGATACGTTGCGCCGCGTCGAACTGCTGCGCATGTTGCGCGAAGGCAAGATCGATGTGATTGTCGGTATCAACCTGCTGCGTGAGGGCCTCGATTTGCCGGAAGTATCGCTGGTGGCGATTCTTGACGCCGACAAGGAAGGATTCCTGCGCTCCTATCGTTCGCTTATCCAGACCATCGGCCGTGCGGCCCGAAACGTGTCCGGCACGGTGATCA
>ENA-OQDW01000858-OQDW01000858.1-human-gut-metagenome-genome-assembly--contig:-NODE-858-length-12048-cov-3.008976_pt1 | contig 12048 bp, 16 predicted proteins | sample MGYA00242784_ERZ504613 | MGnify/ENA primary metagenome ERZ504613 (study PRJEB26092, sample SAMD00036330) | human gut metagenome | host: Homo sapiens | study: EMG produced TPA metagenomics assembly of... | reverse complement strand
CTTCCCGATTGATTTTACCAGCCTATTCTTCGGCGCATTTTACAAAGCCACGGATTTTTCCGCTCTATCTTCTAATGTCCCTCTTAGCTGGCGCCCCGTGTGATCGCCTTTACGATCCTAGGCGACAGATTTACGACCTGATTCCCATGCGTTTTGTCATCACCGCCTGCGTGATCGCCATCCCGGTTGGGGTTGTGGTTTATCTGATCCGACGGGCTGTGAAAAAAAAGAAAGCGAATCAGTGAGAAAACAGGCGGGCGGCCAGCGCAAAAAGTGCGTTTCAGCCGCCTGCTTTTTTGTGCCGTTTTTCGCTTGCGGGTGGGCCGGACATGCAGTATAATAGCCCTAAACAATAGCGTTTGATGCATTGGTGAGCTTATGAAAACACGGATTTGAGCTAACACCCTGCGGTCGCTCCACACAGTGCACCTCTACTCTGATTCCTCACAACAATAAACAATGAAAGCCGGAGCTCCGGCTTTTTCAGAAAGGATGGTTTTCTTATGGCAAACATCATTGCAAGCCCCACCCGCTATATCCAAGGCAAAGGCGAACTGCAAAACCTGCGCCAGCATGTGGAAATGCTCGGCAAAAAGCTGTTTATCCTCACCACTGCCTCCGGGCAGGCACGCGTTGCACCCGCGATCAATGCAAGCGTTGCAGGCTCCGACTGCACCGCGGTTTATGAGCCCTTCCACGGCGAATGCAGCCAAAGTGAAATTGACCGTGTGGTGGCCGATTTTCAGGCGTCCGGCTGTGATCTGATCGTCGGCGTCGGCGGCGGCAAAACACACGACACCGCCAAGCTGCCGCACATTACGCGGGCTGCCCCGTTGTGATCGTGCCGACAATCGCCTCCACAGACGCGCCTTGCAGCGCCCTCTCCGTGATTTACACGGACGGCGGCGTTTTTGACCGCTATCTTTTCCTGCCTGCCAGCCCGAATGTTGTGCTGGTTGATACGGAAATCGTCAGCAAAGCACCGGCGCGCCTGCTGGTTTCCGGCATGGGCGACGCGCTGGCAACCTATTTTGAAGCGCGCGCCTGCCAGCGCTCTAACGCAACCAACTGTGTAGGCGGCAAAACGACGCTCGCCGCCATGGCGCTGGCACGGCTCTGTTATGATACCCTGATGGCGGATGGGCGCAAGGCCGCCGTCGCCGCCAAGGCGGGCGCCTGCACCAAAGCGCTTGAAAACATTGTGGAAGCAAACACCTATCTCTCCGGCATTGGTTTCGAGAGCGGCGGCCTTGCAGGCGCGCACGCCATCCACAATGGCCTGACCGCCATCCCCGAAACCCATGCCTTTTATCACGGGGAGAAGGTCGCCTTCGGCACGCTCGTCCAGCTTGTGCTGGAGGACGAGCATTTTGAGCAGATTCAGGAGGTCGTACGCTTCTGCACAGACGTCGGCCTGCCCACCACACTCGCCGACCTCGGCATTGCGGAAATTAAGCCGGAGCAGATTCACGCCGTGGCGGAGCTCGCATGTGCGCCCAGCGATACGCTTGGCAACATGCCCTTTGCTGTCACACCGGACGCTGTTTATGACGCGATCCTCGGCGCGGATGCGATTGGTCGGAAATACAAGGAGCTCCACGCTTAAACGGAGAATGCTGATCTGTAAACCACAAAGGGGCCTGCCGCGCGGCAGGCCCCTTGTTGCTAAAATTGATACAACGGAGATTCTTTATGCAAGAAAACAAATATGACAACCCAGTTTTTTTTGAAAAATACAGCCAAATGTCCCGCTCTAGGGAAGGATTAAGCGGCGCCGGCGAATGGGAGACGTTAAAAGACTTGCTGCCCGACTTTGCCGGCAAGCGCGTGCTCGACCTCGGCTGCGGCTATGGCTGGCACTGCATCTATGCCATGGAGCAGGGCGCGATGAGCGTCACGGGGGTCGACCTCTCTGAAAAAATGCTCGAGGTGGCCCGTGAGAAAACGCACTTCCCGCAGGCGCGATACCTCCGTATGCCAATTGAGGAAATCAACTTTGCAGAAAATAGCTTTGATATTGTGCTCAGCTCGTTAGCCCTGCACTACGTCGCGTCGTTTGATGCGGTGGCAAAACGAGTCAATCGCTGTCTTGTTGCGGGCGGTTCGTTTGTTTTCTCCGCAGAGCATCCCATTTTTACCGCATACGGTACGCAGGACTGGTATTACGACGCGGACGGCAAGATTCTGCATTTCCCTGTGGACAATTATTTTTACGAGGGTAAGCGTACGGCGCATTTTCTGGGGGAAGAGGTGGTCAAATATCATAAAACACTGACGACCTATCTCGATAGCCTATTGACTAACGGCTTCGAAATTCAGCGCGTTGTGGAGCCACAACCGCCGGCGCATATGATGGAGCTCGAAGGGATGCGGGATGAAATGCGCAGGCCGATGATGCTGATTGTTGCGGCAAGGAAGCAATAGTGTATCAATGGAACCCATAAAAAATAGCCGGTAGCTAGCTGCTTGCGTAAGCGATACATCTCTCTATGATCTATGTGGTGATGGCGGGCTTTGTTTTGTTACTCGCTTCGCTTTGTCATAAAAGCTACCGGTGCTCAATAGAATCGAATATAGCTTGATTTTATCATTAAAACAAAAAGAAGCCCCCGATTTAATCAGGGGCTCTCAGCGGCAATCTGCTCTTTATTTTATATAAAACGCGCTTTTGCGCGCATCATTCCCACCGGCCAATCCTGGATGGGAGGCTTAATCGCCTCCGCCATCCATTCGACATACCGTCGTATCAGGATGTTATCGCAAATCCAGGATTCAACCGATGAAACCCTTGCCGCTCTCCGCCTGCATCAGTGCAGCCAGCTCCAGCGTTTTGCGCAGCCTCTTCCAGCCGCCCATGCGCTTGCTGTGAATCAGCTCATTAAGCGTTCTCTGCTCACTGATGTGCAGATCAGAAGTTCTCTCCATCATTACCAATCACTCCTTTCCTTTGTTCTGGTTTTAGTTTACTACAGTATATCCATCTTGTCAAGTAATGTTGCACAACTATAGAGCCTATCATTTGTGCATATTGACTAACGCGCATCGATTCACTCTCTTTTTCATTTCTTCCAGTTGTATTCTCGTCTACTCATTTCATTTATGAGATTTGTACAATTCAATCGTTAAATTTCTGTAACAATCGACAATTGTTAATTTTTTGTTTCAAAACCGCATGGAAAAGTTTGTGAAATTTTTACCATCAAAAAGGGGCTGCTGCGAAATGCCTTGCATTTTGCAGCAGCCCCTTTTAAAAAAACGTTTTTGCCTCATACAGGCAAATTTCAGGCTTTGAACGCCCAAAACCACGGTTTTTCTCATGGCAAATTTCCGAAATGAGTGTTTTGCAACGCGCCCTTTACATAGCGTCTACTAGCCATATCTGCTCTTTTTTAGCCAGGCAATGCTTCACATAAGGCGGCAAGCTCCTCCATGGAAAGCTTTTCTGCCCGAACATTCCCTTCCAGCCCCGCGATTTCAAGCGCAGCGGCCACATCGCCTTTCTGAAGTGCCATTCCCGCGCTGATTGCATTCAGCGCTGTTTTACGCCGCTGCCCAAAGGCTGCCTTGACCATGCGGAAAAACTTTTTTTCATCTGTTACCGCAACCGCTGGAGCTTGCCGGATTTGCAGGCGGATCACCGCGCTATCCACATTCGGCGCAGGGAGAAAGGAACCGCGCGACACGGAAAACAGCTTTTCTGCTCGCGCATAATACTGCACCGCAACCGTCACTGCGCCTGCCTCCCTGCTGCCAACCGGGGCGCAAAGCCGTTCGGCTGCTTCCTTCTGCACCATAACAATGATGGAGCGAAACGGTAGCCGCTCCTCCAACAGCCGCATGATCACAGGCGAAGTAATATAATAGGGAAGGTTTGCACAAACGGACACCTCCATCCCCGCGAACTGCTCCTTCAAAATTGTGCGCAGATCCGCTTTCAAAATGTCTTCATTGACAATTTCCACATTGCCAAAATCCGAAAGCGTTTCTGCAAGCACGGGGAGCAGCCGCCGGTCAAGCTCCAGTGAAACGACCTTACGCGCCCGCCGGGCCAGCTCGGCCGTCAGCACGCCGATGCCGGGCCCGATCTCCAGCACGCCCTGACCATCCGCGCCGCAGCTTTCCGCCATCTGCGGGCAAACGGTGGGATTCACTAAAAAATTTTGCCCCAGCGCCTTTGAAAACGTAAACCCGTGCCGGGAAAGCACCTCCCGCACAACGCCGATATCTGTTAAACTCTGCATGCCAATTCCCTTTCCACCCGCTTTACAGTAACCTTGAATGATTGATCAGCAGCTCAAATTTCAGGCCGAGATAATCCGCCGATTTTTTACACAGCATCATGCGGTCGAGGAAAATTTCAAAATAATCCATCACAGCGCAGATTTCCGTATCAATCTTCATCCTTAAGATGATTGTTTTTTCCTCCGTATCAATTTTCAGATCCGCCTTTTGCACGGCAAAATTCACGCGGTCGTGAATATCGGAGCTCACCGTCTCCTGGTTGCGCACACGGGAGCGGCGCACGTCGCTCTTATCTGCGAGGATCAACGCCGCGGCAATCGGGCTGACTGCGGCGGCCGTTTTCTCATCATGGTGGCCGATCGCGGAGACAATCTGCGCCGTTTCATCCGGCGAAAAGCCAAGGCGGGAAAGAATCTGGAAGGCGAGGCATGCGCCGTTCTGCGCATGGTAATGGCGGTTGACGAGATTTCCAATATCGTGCATATAGCCTGCAATCTGTGCGAGCTCGCAGGTGCGCGCATCGTAACCCAACTCCCGCAAGATGCGTGAAGCAATGTCCGACGTGCGCAACGCGTGGGGAAAGCCGTGCTCCGTGAAACCCACCGCGCCTAGCACCTCATTGCTGCGCTCAATATACGTTTTAATTTCAGGATTTTTCCTAATTTCTTCAAAAGTCAACATGCTTTTTCCTCTCATGATGTGATAAACTCCCTATTGGTTTTCCCGCTTCCCTGCGCTATAATGAATACAGGGCAAACGGAAACCCAGCCCTATTTTCAAACACCAGGGAGGAGTTTATGATGACGATTCTGGTCACTGGCGGCGCCGGCTATATCGGCAGCCACACCTGCATTGAATTGCTCAAGGCAGGCTATGAGGTTATTATACTCGATAATTTCTACAACAGCAAGAGGGAAGTCCTTCGCCGCATCGGCGAGCTAAGCGGTAAAGAATTCGGCTTTTATGAGTGCGATATTCGTGACCGCGCCGGGCTCGACCGCATCTTCCAGAAAGAGAAGATCGACGCGGTCATTCATTTCGCCGGGCTGAAGGCGGTCGGCGAATCCTGCGTTAAGCCGCTGGAATACTATGAAAACAACGTCGGCGGCACGGTCACACTCTGCGAAGCAATGCGCGACGCAGGTGTGAAAAAAATGGTGTTCAGTTCCTCCGCTACTGTATATGGCATGAACAACCCTTCCCCACTGCGCGAGGATATGCCCGCGGGCGGCACGACGAACCCCTACGGCACCACAAAGCTCATGATCGAGCAGATCCTTCAGGATCTTTACCAGTCCGATCACGAATGGAGCATCACTCTGCTGCGTTACTTCAACCCCATCGGCGCGCACAAAAGCGGCCGCATCGGGGAGGATCCAAATGGCGTCCCGAACAATCTCATGCCTTATATTACACAGGTGGCCATCGGTAAGCGACCACAGCTTCAGGTCTATGGCGACGATTACGACACGCCGGATGGAACGGGCGTGCGCGACTATATCCATGTAGTCGACCTGGCCCTCGGCCATGTGAAGGCTGTTGAAAAATGCGCGAAAAAGAATGGCGTTGATATCTACAACCTTGGCACCGGCGTTGGCTACAGCGTGCTTGACGTGGTGCATGCCTTTGAGAAAGCTTCCGGCGAAAAAATCCCCTATCAGGTAACCGACCGCCGCCCAGGCGATATCGCCACCTGCTACTCCGACCCCTCCAAAGCGGCGAAAGAACTCGGATGGAAGGCCGAACGCGGCATTGAGGAGATGTGCGAGGATAGCTGGCGCTGGCAGAAGCAGAATCCGAACGGTTACCCGGATGAAGCTTAAAAAATTGCGCTAAAGCTGCTGCCCGGCCTTCAGGCAGCAGGAGCGGCCGTATGCGGAATCGCCAAATAGCACCGGCTGCAAAGTAACCGTACGATTTTTCGTATTATTTTGATCGGGTGAGCACCTACCGTATGCAAGGCTGAAAAGCAATTGCATACGGTTTTTTGTGGCTATCCAATCCATGGCTCTGGGAGGGGACGCAATGATTTTAACAGGAAACAAGCCCAAAAAGGCTCGGAGCGGCATTGCATGCACGCTGATCCGATTCAGCCTGCCGCTGATCTTCAGCGGTATATTACAACAGCTTTATAACTGGGCGGACGCTTCATCGTTGGTAATGTGGAGGGAGAGCTAGCTTGGCGGCAATCGGGGCAACCGGGACGGTCGTCAACTTTTATCTAATGGCGATCACCGGCTTTACAATTGGGCTCGCCATTCTGTTCGCCCAAAAATTTGGCAGCGGTGAAAACGCAGCTATCCCGAAAATACTCGCGGCCTTCTCAATTCTGCTCGGGCTCAGCTTTGTCCTGCTGGCCGCGGTGGGAATTGGGCTTACCTCCTCTGCTGCGCCTAATGCATACCCCGCAGGATACGATAAAACCGGCAGAAAGCTACTTAAAGATTATTTTTACCGGCGTTCCCTTCCTCGCCGTATATAATGTTTATTCTTCTGCGCTGCGTGGAATTGGCGACAGCCGCGCGCCGTTTTTAGCAATTCTTTTCTCTTCTATTTTAAACGTCGCGCTGGATCTGCTCTTTGTTGCCTGGCTGCATTGGGGCGTGGAGGGGGCTGCCGCCGCAACGGTCCTTTCCCAGGCGGCAATGACGGTGTTTTTGATCGCCTACGCCGCCCGAAAACACGCCCTGCTGCGCTTGCGCACCGGTATAGATAGGAGGGAACGAGCCTTGCTGATGCAGGGGGTGCGATTGGGCTACCGCCCATGATCCAATCCAGCATCAGCGCATTTGGAAGCCTCCTGCTGCAAAATTTTATGAATGGTTTCGGCACTCAGACTGTAGCTGCGATCACTACGGCATACCGTGTGGATTCCATTATCCTGCTGCCGATTATCAACCTCGGGTCCGGCATTTCCACCATCGTCGCTCAGAGCTATGGCGCGGGTAAAAAAAGGCGCGTACAAAAAACATTCGCAGTCGGCACGCTTATGATGGCGGCGGTTTCCCTCCTATTGACGGGATTAGTCATCCCAACCGGCGGCCCGATCATTAAGCTGTTTGGCGTTGGGCCAGAGGCCACCGCCATCGGGCAGAACTTTTTCTACCACATCGCCTGTTTTTATGTGGTGTATGGCCTAGCCACCGCAGCCAGAGGTTATTTGGAGGGAGTGGGGGATGTGCTTTATTCTAGCATTGCGGGCATTGTGTCGCTGGTTTCACGCATTCTCGCTTCGTATGCAATGGCCGCGCGCTATGGAAATTTGGTGATCGCCTATGCTGAGGCGTTCTCCTGGGGCGTGTTGCTGGTATTATACTTAATTCGTCTGGTATGGAAAAGGAGCAGCCTGTGCAAGCCTGAGCCTGACGGCAGCTCATTTCACAAAAGCTGTGATCGCACTAGGCAACCTATTTTTTTCTTACGGCGTAGGGGCTCCAGCATCAACTGCGAACCTGCTTCCGATGCAATACCCGCCTGAATTACGCAGAATAAACCCACATAACCTCCCGCATCCAGCCGGGAAAAAGGCCGTCCCCCTGCGCAGCAAATCTGCTACGCGGTGGACGGCCTTTCCCCGATCTATATTTCTCTCCCCTTTTTGCGGCAACAAAACGGACCGTTTGTAGCCCGTTGCCATTGCCTATACCCTTGTGAGCAATGATTGCAGCGTCACCTGTGCGTCGCCGAGCAGGAGCGATACGCCCGGCTTGTGGTAAAGCGGGTTTTCCACGCCCGCATATCCGGGTTTTAAATCATAATTGCAGATAATCACGTGCTTCGCCTGATCAACGCTTAAAACCGGCATGCCATAGATCGGCGTGCCCTCCGCCGTATTGGCCGCGGGATTCACCACATCGTTCGCGCCGACGACCACGGCCACATCGCACTCTTTGAATTCATCATCAATGGCATCCATCTCATAAAGCTGCTCATAAGGCACATCCGCCTCGCACAGCAGCACGTTCATATGCCCCGGCATCCGGCCCGCCACAGGATGAATGGCGAATTTTACTTCCTTCCCCTGTTGCTCAAGCTGATCGGCAAGCTGTTTGACCAGCTTCTGCGCCTGCGCGAGGGCCATTCCATAGCCGGGCACGATGATCACCTCTTTTGCATCATGCAGCCACTCGCCCGCCTCCTCAACCGGCGTTTCCGCTATTTTTTCCGCGCCGGTAGGCGCTGTCTGCGCCTCATTTGCATTGAGCTCATTGCAAAGCGCTTGGAGTGTATCCTTTGCATCGCCCAGCAGGAGCTCACGCCTTCTTTCTTATGGTAGAGTGGGTTTTCCACGCCCGCATAGCCAGGCTTTAAATCGTAATTGCAGATGATAACATGCTTAGCATCCGCCACATTGAGCACCGGCATGCCGTAGATCGGCGTGCCCTCCGCCGTATTCGCCGCAGGATTCACCACGTCGTTTGCGCCAATGACGAGCACTGCGTCGCACGCCTTAAAGCCATCGTTGATTGCATCCATCTCATAAAGCTGCTCATAAGGCACATCCGCCTCGCACAGTAACACGTTCATATGCCCCGGCATCCGCCCCGCCACCGGATGGATGGCGAAGCGCACCTGCGCACCACGCGCTTCCAGTCGGTCGGCCAGCTGCTTTACGGTTTGCTGCGCCTGCGCGAGGGCCATTCCATAGCCGGGTACAATAATCACATTTTTGGCCTGCCGGAGGATTTCCGCAGGAGATTCTTTTTCACAAGCCGCTTGCCCTGACGGAGCAGCCTGCGCCTCTTTTACCACAGCTGCCGGCTCCGCCTTCTCCCGCTTTGTCGGAGCGGAGGTTTTACCAAGCAAAATATCGCCCAGATGGCGGTTCATCGCGCGGCACATAATTTGCGTAAGCAACAGCCCGGAGGCCCCCACCACGCCGCCGATAGCCACGAGCAGCGGATCTCCAATCGCCATGCCGGCAATTGCCCCCGCCACGCCCGAAAGCGAATTGAGCAGAGAGATCGTAATCGGCATATCCGCACCGCCGACGCGGATGGCGAACGCCACGCCAAAAAAGCCGCTAAAGCATAGGCAGAGCACGAGGCTCAACCACACCGGCACTGTGGGCACAGCTGCTAGCGCCACCGTTACAGCCGTAAGCACAATTGAGAGCCCGACAATTGCAGAATGCCCCTTCCAGACGACCGGGCGCTGTGAGATCAGCTTTTGCAGCTTTCCAGCGGCAATGAGGCTGCCGGTCAGCGTGATCATACCAACTGCGAGCGCAAGGCCCGCTGTGACCAGAGAGAATATCCCAGTGAGCCCCTCCATCAGCGAAACCGCGGCAACCAGCGCCGAAGCCGCGCCGCCAAAGCCGTTTAGCAGGGCGACAGCCTGCGGCATCTGGATCATCTTGACGCGGTAGGCGCCAACTATCCCTACCGCCAAACCCAGCGCAAGGCACACCCAAGCCCGGCCTGTGTGAGCAGGTGGTATTTATAAAGCGTGACAAAAATGGCGGCAGCGTGCAGGCGGCGCTCAGCGCGTTGCCGGCCACTGCGGTTTTTACCCGGCTCATCATTGCAATGCCGCCTAGTACGCCGGCCACAAGCACAGCGCAAACGATGTAGTAGGCGAGGTTACTCATTGCGTATGTCCTCCTTTTCTCTCTTATGGCGGAACATGCGCAGCATTCGGTGCGTCACGCCAAAGCCGCCCGCAACGTTGAGCATCGCCAGAACGATTGCAAGAAAGCCGAGCGCCTTGCTCCCCAGGGATACTGCGGCCCCCGTAGCCGCCAGCGCGCCAAGCACCGTAATGCCGGACAGAGCGTTCATGCCGGACATCAGCGGCGTGTGCAGAAGGCTGGGAACGTTTTTAATCAACAGATATCCCACAACCGTGGCCACAATAAAAATCAGCACCAAAATGATCGGGTGCATCTGAATCCTCCTCTCAAAAGGCGATGACGTTTTTACGCGCTATCGCCTCTGTCTCTCTTCAACACACCGGTCAAATTCCCATGGCCTCTCTTGCGCCGGTATGGACGATCTCACCGTCAATCGTCGTCAGCGTTTTTGCAATAATCTCATCCCCGCGCTGCAACACGATTGTTCCATCCTTCACCAGGTATTTCACCAGGTTATAGATATTGTTTGCAAACATCCAGGTGGAGCTGGTCGCAGCATGCCGGGGATATTCTTGATGCCCTCAATCGTAACGTGGTGCTTAACCGCCGTCTCTCCCGGCGTAGTGATCGCGCAGTTGCCGCCCTGATCAATCGAAATATCCACGATTACGGAGCCGGGCCGCATCGCGGCCACCATCTCCTCCGTCAGCAGCACTGGTGCGATCCTGCTTGGCACCAGCGCGCTGCAAAAGACGATATCCATCTCCGGAATGACCTTTGCCAGTGCCTCGCGCTCATGGAGCAGCCACTCCTCCGGCAGTTCGTTTGCATAACCGCCTTGCCCCACCGCGATTTCGGCCGGCACGCCCGTATCAACAATCTTTGCGCCGAGGCTCTTTGCCTGCTCCACCGCATCCGGCCGGATATCCGCCGCATGGACGACCGCGCCAAGCCGTTTCGCCGTGGCGATCGCCTGCAAGCCGCCGACGCCCGTGCCGATAACCAGCACATTTCACCGGCTTGATCATGCCTACTGCACAAAAAATCTGCGGAACAAATTTGGCGAGATCATTCGCCGCGATCAGCATTCCCTTGTAACCCGCGCATGTGCTCATGGAGGTGAGCGCATCCATATTCTGTGCGCGGGAAATCCGCGGAACGCCGTCGAGCGTCAGGCTGATCACGCCTTTTGCGGCCATGGCCTTCACCATTTCATGGTTGACAGGGGAAGCCGGATGAATAAACGTGATCAAATACTGGCCCTTGTGCATCAAGTCAATTTCCGAACAATTTTTCGCCTCGTTAAAGAGCGGTTCCTTTACCTTCAGGATCAGTTCCGCCTTCTCATACAGCTCAGCTACATCCTCCACGATCCGGGCGCCCGCCGCAACATATTGATCGTCGTGGAAAAAGGAGCCTTCTCCCGCGCCCTTCTCCACCAAAACGGTGTGCCCGTCATGGATCAGCTTTTGAACTGTTTCTGGGATTGCCGAAACGCGGCGCTCCCCGTGCATAATCTCCTTTGGAATACCGATAATCATAAAAAGCCTTCCTCTCTCTATGGTTTTTTATTTGCAAAGCCCACCTTATTCGTTCCCTGTGGGCTTTTCGCACTTATTTGCTCAAATCGGGCAGAACGGAATGCTCATTCTTCATGGTAGAGAGCACCACCAGTGTCTTGGTTAGGGACACGCCATGGATGCATTTAATCTCATTGAGCACCGCCTCCAGCTCCTGAGTAGAGCCGGTGATGACCTTCAGCAGAAAATCAAAATCGCCTGTAATATAATGGCATTCTGTAACCTGTGGATTTTGCTTGACGTTTTCAATAAACCCCTCATTGAATTTCGGATGCTCCAGGCTGACAGAGATAAAGGCTGAAATATCCTTGCCGATCTTTTTGGTATCCAGCAGCAGAGTATATTGCTGGATAACGCCGCTGTTCTCCAGCTTTTTGATCCGCTCGATGACAGCGGAAACAGACATGTTCACATATTCCCCAATGGCCGAAGCGTTTTGCCGGGCATTTTCTTTTAAGCAGCCCAAAATCTTCACATCAATACTATCCAATCCTTTTCCCTCCGGTCTTATTTTTGTTCATCATAACCCGATTGCGCAAAATAGTAAATATATATAGATTTTTTACCTAAAATTTTTTATAAGTGTGCTGTATTACAATAAATAATCAGTTTTTTAAATTTTTTATTTGAAACGATTCCGAAAATATTTTGCCG
>ENA-OQDW01000856-OQDW01000856.1-human-gut-metagenome-genome-assembly--contig:-NODE-856-length-12057-cov-2.661023_pt1 | contig 12057 bp, 15 predicted proteins | sample MGYA00242784_ERZ504613 | MGnify/ENA primary metagenome ERZ504613 (study PRJEB26092, sample SAMD00036330) | human gut metagenome | host: Homo sapiens | study: EMG produced TPA metagenomics assembly of... | reverse complement strand
TGAGAACTCTTGCTAATATTATCATCCACAATTAAAGGAGACCAGAGGATGGATAGTAGTTTAAGAAAAGCTCAACTATTACAGTTAGATGTTGCATTAGAAATAAAAAGGATATGTGAAAGAAATGGAATACAATATTTTTTAATTGCAGGTACTCTATTGGGCGCAGTTCGTCATCAAGGTTTTATCCCCTGGGATGACGATCTAGATATTGGTATGCTACGTTCAGACTATGAACGTTTTATAACGGCTTGTGCTACAGATTTAGATGAACGTTTTTTTTTACAAAATTGGAATACAGACAAGCATTTTGGTCTTCCGTTTTCCAAAATTAGACTTAATAATACTCATTATATCGAGCGGAATGCTGAAAAGGTCCATATTCATGATGGTATATATGTTGATGTGTTTCCTTTTGACAGCATTCCGGATAATTATAAGTTGCAAAGATGGCAGAATCTACAGTCATATATATTGAAACGTTTAATTCTGATAAAAAATAATTATAAATGTTGGGAAAAAAGAGAGACGGGAAAATTAATTATTTATAAAGTCATAAGACTAATTACTTTTTTATTACCTTTAAAGACTTTACAGAATGAGCTGACTCAAATTATGTTAAGATATGATCACCAAGAAACTACGAGAGTCGTTACTTTTGGTGGCTCCTATGGATATCAGAAAGAAAGTATCGAGAGAGCTTGGTTGGAGAAGAATGTCCAACTGCCCTTTGAAGATCATCTTTTTTCTGTTCCAAGTAAATATGAAGAGTATTTACGTTTCTTTTATGGAGATTATATGCAATTGCCTCCTGAAGATAAACGGGGAGATCGGCATCATATTCAGAAAATTGATTTTGGAGAGTATTAGTCGATGAAAAGAGTTATCACCTATGGGACCTTTGACCTTTTACATTATGGGCATATTAACCTCTTGCAGCGCGCAAAGGCGTTAGGGGATTATTTGATCGTTGCTCTATCTACCGATGAGTTTAATAATAGGCAAAAACATAAGAATTGCTATTTTTCCTATAAGGAACGTAAACGACTGTTAGAAGCTATCCGGTATGTAGATCTTGTAATCCCCGAAGAGGACTGGGATCAGAAGATCAACGATATGAAAGAATATCATATTGATACTTTGTGATGGGAAATGATTGGGAGGGGAAATTCGATTTTTTAAAACCCTATTGCGAGGTTATTTATTTACCGCGTACACCCGAAATTTCTACATCGCAAATTAAAAAGGATCTTATAAAATAAAGTGGATATAAGCGCGATATTCTTTTCTTAAATTTAAAACACATTCCCCACCGACGGTATCTCCGAATTATAAATATGATCCAGTTCAATGATTCCCGCTTCACACGTCCGTTTATATTCTTTAAACTCCTTTTCTTTCAGAAGGTTGTTCAAATCCAGAATGTCTGTCTCTAAATCATCGAGATCGTGATGCTGGATCAGCATAGAAAAAACGACATGGCTTTTTTCCCATGCTTTTTGTAGCTCTTTTGTGCAAGTATGGAGCCGTTCTTCATCCTCTGCTTGTGCGGCTTGAGCGCCTCATGGAACAGCTGCGTCAGTGTATCCACTTGTTTCTTCATGCTTAGAAATCCAATCCCGCATAAAATCCCCGCAATGGTAAGCAGGGAAATTGCTGTAATCAGGCGTTTCATTGAAACTTGCTCCTTTCAAGCACCATAAATGAGTCCATTGAATGAGGGAACGGGCAATCGCGCCCGTTCCTTTTACTTTTCTCATCCTCCAAAGGGGAGGGTTTACCCCATTTTTCCGTTGTTCAGCCGTTCATCCCGTTTGATGATCGTCGTATTTCCACTGCGGTCAATCTCCATAATCAGAATATCTTTTAGCTCCAGCCCGCTTTTCTTGATATGGGTCTGGAGCTTTTTCATCGTCATCCCGCAATCCTTAAAAGCAGAGGTGATGATGCGTCCGTCGCTGATGACGATACACGGCAAGCCGTCATCCGGAATCGTCACGTTTAATTCTTCCGCTACCGGAACGCGCTTTTCCGGCTTGAGCAGAACGCTCAGCGTGCCATTGGTTTCGGCAATTGCATATTGCACATCCTCGATTCGGAACACGTCCTTCTGCCGCAGCGCTTCCATCAGGTCGTCTACGGTAAAACGAAGCCGCTTGAGCTGTGTTTGGTCAATCATCCCGTTGCGGATGACAATGAGGGAATGGCCCTGCATGAGGCCGCGGAATTTGGGGAATTTCATACTCACGACTGAGGCAATCACCTCAAAGGAGATCAGCAGCAGTACGGGTATCACGGAATTAATCAGAGGCGCACCGTTATCCTGCATCGGGATAGCGGCGATCTCAGAGATCAGGATTGTGATAACGAGCTCAGATGGCTGCAACTCGCCGATTTGCCGCTTACCCATGATACGTACAGAAAAGACAATCAAAAAATATAAGATCGCCGCGCGGATGAGCGTAATAATCATCCTGCTTCCTCCCTTGCAAGGCCTGTTTCATCCGTCTAAAGGCGGAAAAGAAATGAAAAAGCAGCATATGGATCACTCCATGCGCCCCCATTCAAAATTTTGTACCGACTGGCAATACGCAATCCATGCCTTTCACAGCGTTGCGTACAAAGCTTTCATTTTCCGCCTTTAGCATATCTAGTATGGCGTTTCTACGCTGTAATATTCCACCGCATAAACCGGAGTAGGATGGAAAAAACAGTAGCGTATATCATTTATCCTGAAGAACCCTCTATTCGCAAGGCCTATGCTTTGCCGTTAGCGGCGGATTTTTGATTTGTTTTTCCGCCAAATGGAAAGGAAGGACCGTTTTATGTTTCAATGGCTTAAAAATGCCGTACAGAAGGATTTTACTCCGATCAATGCGCAAACGACGCAGGTGCCGCCCGCGGAGATTTCTGCCTCTTTGCAGGAAAACCTGATCTACCTGCGCGGCGTGTTCGGCCCAAGCTTTGATCTGATGGTGCGCGAGCTGCCTGTCAATGGTAACCGGGCAGCCTTTGTGCTATGCGAAGGAATGTGCGATGATCTCCTACTCTCCCAAATTGCGGTTACGCCCATCCTGCATGCCACGAATATCCCGAAGGAGCCGGACGAGCAGTTTTTATACCTGCGGGATCACGTGCTCTCCGGCACGGATCATAAAGAAGCCTTCGACATGGCGGACGTACTCAACCTGATGATGTCAGGCTTTGCGGCACTGTTTATCGACGGTGTGACGCGCTGCGAGGTTTTCGGTGTGCAGGGCTTTGAGCGGCGCTCGATTTCCGACCCGGAAACGGAGGTGCAGGAGCGTGGTTCGCGCGACGGCTTTGTAGAAACGCTCAAGGTGAACACCACGTTGATCCGCCGCCGGCTCAAAACGCCCTATGCCCGTTTCGAGATGCTCAATATGGGCGATACAAGCCAAACGATGGTCTGCCTTTGCTATCTCTCGGATCGGGTGAATCCCGACATCCTGGAGGAGGTCAAGCAGCGGCTTCAAAATGCGAAGCTTGATATGGTGCTGGAATCCGGCTATATCCAGCCGTTTCTGGATCACAAGGGGCTTTCGTTCTTCTCCGGCGTGGGTGTTACGGAACGGCCGGATACTCTGTGCGCAAAAATTAGTGAGGGGCGGGTGGGCGTCATTGTGGACGGCACGCCGTTCGCCCTGATCGTGCCGCACCTTTTCATTGAAAATTTTCAATCGATTGATGATTATTCCAATCGTCCTTTTATGCGCTCTTTCTGCGTGCTCTCAAATTCATTTCCTTTGCCATTAGCATGCTGCTGCCGGGCATTTATGTGGCTGTGGCGATTTTCCATCAGGAGCTGCTGCCGGCGAGCATGCTCTTTGATATCGCGGTATCGGAGGGGCGCACGCCCTTTCCCATCATGCTGGAGGCGCTCGTGATCCATTTTATATATGAAATCATGCGCGAAGCAGGGCTGCGGATGCCAAAAACCGTGGGCCATGCTGTGAGCATTGTCGGCGCGCTCGTCATCGGTGATGCGGCTGTCACAGCGGGGCTCATCGCCGCGCCCATGTTGATTGTGCTCGCGCTGACGGCGATCAGCTCATTCGTCGTGCCGTCGCTTTATGAGCCGGCGGCCGTGCTGCGGTTTCTCTTTATCATCGTGGGTGGGCTGACCGGCCTGTACGGAATCATGCTCATCCTGGGGCTGCTCATCCTAAACGCCTGCTCGATCAATCCCTATGGCGTGCCATATTCCGCACCCATCACGCCCTTTGAAAAAGGCGCAATGCGTGATCTTGTGCTGCGGGTCGGCTGGAAGCGCCTCGGCCGCTATAAGATGAAGGTGCAGGATCTTAACGGCTCAGATAAGCGGGAGCCGGAGGATTTTTAATCAGTTCAGTTAGAAAGGACGGCCTGTAGAATGACAAACTCGCATCAAATTAGCCGGCTCAGCTCTACTCCATCTTTTTCGTCAGCCGGATTCTCGTCACGCTGACGTATATTCCTGCGCTCAATGAGATTGCGCTCTCCTCTGATTTGCTCGTGCAGGCGTTTCTGTATCCGTTGGGGATGCTTATCAGCGCGCTGCCGTTGTATGCGCTGTATCAGGCACGCCCAGATTGGGATATCTTTGACTGTGCCTACAGGATTTCGCCTGTGCTTTCTAAAATTCTTGCGGTATTGTATGCGTTGTTTTTCCTCTTCGTGGCGCTGCTCAGCGTGACGCGCTTTGATTTGTTTGCAACCTCGCGGCTGTTTCCAGATTCGGATTTCACGATTTTTCTGCTGATTATCATTCTCATCAGCTGTGCAGCGGCCGGTTTCGGGCTGGAGGCGCTCGGGCGGCTCTCCGGCCTGGCAGTGCTGCTGGTGGCCGTAACGCTTGGTTTTGTGATCGCCGTTTTGCTGCCGCGTTTTGAGCCGCTAAATTTTACGCCGCTGTTTTATGACGGTGTGATGCCAACGCTTCGGGGCACGGCGGCTTTCCTCTCCGGCACGGCAGAGGCGGCGGCACTCGCCGTGATTGCGCCGCGCGTGCGCGGAAAGCTCACAAAGGGTTATGTCAAATGGACGCTGTGGCTGACGCTGGCAATGGCGCTTCTCTTCTTCTGCGCGATTTCCGTGCTGGGCGTGTTTTTTCAAACGCAGCTCTTCCCGTTTCATTCGCTGGCAGTGCTCGCTGAATTCAGCGTGCTACAGCGGCTTGACGCGTTTCATACGGGCGTGTGGATTCTCTGCCTGTTCGTTAAGCTCGCGTTTTTTACACTGCTGACGGTCACCTGCCTGCGCCGGGCCTTTGGCAGGCGCTTCAAAAAGGCGTGGATCGCCGGGTGCATCCTGGTGCTCGGCACGGCGGCCGTGTTTATCTCCGGGGATTATGAGCGCTTTGACGCCATTGCCAGGCCGGAGATCATGATGCTCCTGTTTGCCGTTTTCGTCATCCTGATCCCACTGTGCCTGCTACCGCCGGTGCGCAGGCAGGCAAAACTGGAGAAGGAGGCGGCGTCCGTATGAAAAAGATATTTGCGATTTGCGCCGTGTTTCTCTTAGCTCTTGGGCTGACAGGCTGCGATAATGACTATGGCAACGATGGGCGTGAGATCCGCGACCGTCTGATCGTGCAGGGCATCGGTGTGGATCGGACGGCGGACGGCTATCTTCTAACATTACAGGCCTTTAACACAGCGGTTGCAGGCGGGCAGGATGATGGTATGTCCGGCAACGTGACGAAGGTTTATGAAACGAGCGGCGCAACGATCGCGGACGCCATGCGCAATGTTACGCTCACCGCAGGGCGAAGGCCGCTTTATTCGCACAACTGGATCATCGTATTCGGTGCGGATGTGGCGCGCGAGGGGTTGAATGAAACGCTCGATTTTTTTGTGCGGGATTACGCCACACGGCCAGTGGTCGATCTCGCCGTGGCGCGGGGAAAGGCGGCGGATATCATCAAATCGCCCTTCAATGGCAGCTCGATTCCTGCGCGGGAAATCCAGATGGGTTTGAAGATGGGGCAGGTAAACGCCAAAACGCTCCAGATGCCGCTGCACAAGGCGGTTACGCTGCTGGAGGATAAAACGTCGGACGTATATCTCCCGCTTTTAAAACCAGTGGTGGACAAGGCGCAGGAGATGGATACGGTGTTGACAGATGGGCTAGCAATCTTCCGGGAGGGGAAGTATGTAGGCGATCTGGATGCGGATGAAACGCGCGCACTCCTATTTTTGACTGGGCAGGCCGAGAGCGGCGACCTGGTTGTGGAGGGGGATTCCTTTGGCAAAGCGTCGTTGGAGCTCATTAAAGCGGATACGAAATTTACAACGGAGATGAAAAACGGGTTGCCCGCCTACCGCGCGGAGATCAACTGTGTATGCGATCTCAACGAGATTGAGCGCGCAGATTTCGGAAGCGTGCAGAGCAAAGTGCGCGCACAAATTGAAGCTGCGGTTTCAACAATGCTGGAAAGCCAGCTCCGGAGCACAGCTGAAATCTGCCTGAAGAGTTATCGCAGCGATGTGCTCCGGCTTGGGAACCGGCTGTGGCTCTCAGAGCCGGATGCGTTTCGCAGTGTAGAAAATCGTTGGCGGGAGGTGCTACCAAAGGCGGAGCTGACGGTAGAGGTGAAAACGACGGTGAGAAGGACGGGGCAGAGGTCGGCGGATTAAAAGAGTATTTTATGGGAAATCAAAAGGGCGCGTTGCAAAACGCTCCTTGCGGAAACTCGTCATGAGAAAAACCGTGGTTTCGGGCGCGCAAAGCCCGCAATTTGCCTGCGTAAGGCAAAAACGGTTTTTTAAAAAGGGGCTGTTGCAAAATGTTTTGCATTTTGCAACAGCCCCTTTGCTGTATTTTTCTGTTCGCACAGATGCGTGCGATATCCGCTTCTTGATCATTGATTGTTGTAGGTTAAAAATAGCCGATTGAAAAGGAGAAAGCAGCTTTCGCTCGCTTTAGCCATATTATTTCCGTTCCATTGAAAGCAAACAAATGGGGAGGAAGGATGGAAATTCAATTTTTTACGCGCCATTCACGTGAATTTTAAAATTGAACCGCACGCGTTTTTGTGGTAAAATAACCTAATGTATCTATCCAACTTTTTGCAAAGGGGTTTCGCATGGTCATTTTAGGGATCGATCCGGCTACGCAATCGTGGGCTGGGGCGTGATCGGTTATGAAAACAATCATTTTAAAGTTTTGGATTACGGCGCGATTACCACGCCCGCAGGCATGTCCTTCAGCCGGCGGCTGGAGCTGATTTACGATGAGGCGGAGCTTCTCATGAAGCGCTATTCCCCGCAGGCGATGTCTATTGAAAAGCTTTTTTTCAACAGCAACGCAAAAACAGTCATCGATGTTGGCCAAGCGCGTGGCGTTTTGATGCTCGCGGCGCAAAAGTGCGGCCTGGAGGTTTATGAATACACGCCCCTGCAAGTCAAGCAGAGCGTGGTAGGCTATGGCCGGGCGGAAAAAAAACAGGTGCAGGAGATGACGCGGCTCATCCTCCACCTTTCGGAAATCCCCAAGCCGGACGATACCGCCGATGCGCTTGCCATGGCCATTTGCCATGCGCATGCGAGCGGTTCGCTCATGGGAAAATTAAGGGAAAAGGGGCTGAAGGTTCGATGATTTACAGCGTGACCGGCACGCTCATCCATATGGATGCGACCACAGCGGTCGTCGAATGCGGCGGCGTTGGCTTTAAATGCCTGACAACGCTTAACACCTTAAAACAACTGGGCCTGCGGGCGGTAAGGTAACGCTTTACACCTACCTCAACGTCCGCGAGGATGCGCTCGACCTGTTCGGCTTTTTTGGTGAAACGGAGCTTGCGTGTTTTAAAATGCTAATTTCCGTTTCTGGTGTGGGGCCAAAGGCCGCGCTTTCCATCCTTTCAGAGCTTTCGCCGGAAAAGCTCGCTTTGTGTATTGCCACGGGGGATAGCAAATCCATCACCCGCGCGCAGGGCGTGGGGCCGAAACTTGCGCAGCGTGTGGTGCTGGAGCTCAAGGATAAGCTCGCTAAGGCTTGCCCGAACAATTTTCTTCTCCTGAGCTGGAGGCGGCAGGGGCTGCCAACGCGGCGGGGCCGGCGGCGGAGGCTGTCAGCGCTCTCGTGATGCTCGGCTACGCGCAGTCGGAGGCGAGCGTTGCGGTCGGCAAGCTGGATAGCTCCCTCCCGGTGGAGGAGCTCATTAAACGGGCCCTCAAGGTTTTGGCGCGCCCGCTATAAATTTGTTTTTATGGATTGACTTCGCGCTTGCCCTGTGCTTCTTGGGCGCGGTGACTAGGGGGAATTTTGTGGAATATCGGCATGTGCTGGACCCGGATCGTAAAGAGGAAATCTGCCTGCGCATTTTGCATGCGCTGCCTGCTTGGTTTGGCGACTGGAAAGCGGCTAGGCAGTATGCAAAGAATACCCGCGCCCAATTTTTCCTCTGTGCGTTGGAGGATGAGGAGCCCATTGGCTTTCTCGCAGCTGAGGAGCATACCGACGCGGCGTGTGAAATTGCCGTGATGGGCGTTCTGCCGGAATATCACCGCCAAGGCATTGGCTGCACCTTATTGAGGCTGTGCGCGCACAGCTATGTTGCGCGCGGCTACCGCTACCTCACGGTGAAAACGCTTGCCGACACGGTGGGCAGCGCTTCCTATGTGAAAACGCGCGCGTTTTATCTTGCCTGCGGATTTGAACCTCTGGAAATTTTTGAAACGCTTTGGAATGAGGAAAATCCCTGTCTATACCTCGTAAAGCCTCTTTTTGACGGGCAGGGCACGAAACCAATGGAATTTTGAAAAAGGCGGTCATACTATTATGGATACGGATTTTGAAAATCGCATCGTCGCCCCAGACTATGTGCCGGAGGATGCGGATCTGGAAACCTCGCTCCGCCCGCGGGTGCTCACAGATTATATCGGGCAGGAAAAAGTCAAAGAGAACCTGCGTATTTATATAGAGGCGGCGCGTGGGCGCGGGGAAGCCCTCGACCATGTGCTGCTCTACGGCCCGCCCGGCCTCGGTAAAACAACGCTCGCGGGCATCATCGCCAATGAAATGGGAGTGAACCTGCGCGTGACCTCCGGCCCGGCCATTGAAAAACCCGGAGATCTCGCCGCGTTGCTGACGAACCTGAGTGAAGGCGATGTGCTCTTTATCGACGAAATTCATCGTCTTTCTCGCAGCGTGGAAGAGGTGCTCTATCCGGCAATGGAGGATAATGCACTCGATATCATCATCGGCAAGGGGCCGTCCGCCCGTTCCATCCGGTTGGATTTGCCGCGTTTCACGCTTGTGGGTGCGACCACCCGCGCCGGGCAGCTTACGGCCCCGCTGCGCGACCGCTTTGGCGTGATTTTGCGCCTAGAGCTCTACACGCCGGAGCAACTGGGCAAGATCGTCAACCGCAGCGCAGGGATTCTCAATATTGAGGTGGATACGCAGGGCGCGCGGGAAATTGCCTCCCGATCGCGCGGAACGCCCCGCATTGCAAACCGGCTTTTAAAGCGGGCGCGGGATTTCGCGCAGGTGATTGGCAACGGCGTGATCGACGCAGAAAATGCCCGGGCGGCGCTCGACCGCATGGAGATCGATTCTCTAGGGCTCGATTCTATTGATCGGCTTCTGCTTACCGCTATGATCCGTAACTATAACGGAGGCCCGGTTGGGCTTGAGACGATCGCCGCTGCGATTGGGGAAGAAGCGGTCACAATCGAGGATGTTTACGAACCGTATCTGATGCAAATCGCTTTTTGAGCCGGACGCGCGCGGCAGGATTGTTACGCCCGCAGGTTATCGGCATCTCGCATTGATATGCCGGGGCAGCAAAAGCTGGATTTATAAAGGGGTAGAGAAGATTCAATGGAAGGCGGGCGCATTGCGCCCGAAACCCACATCATTTTTGGAGGTGCTATTCTCAATGGGAAGACTTTTCGGTACAGACGGCGCGCGCGGCGTTGCCAACAGCGAATTGACCTGTGAACTCGCCATGCAAATCGGCCGTGCAGCCGCTATGGTGCTCACGGACGATACCCATTCCCGCCCCCGCGTATTGATCGGCATGGATACGCGTATTTCATCAGAAATGTTAGAAGCGGCTCTCACGGCGGGCTTTTGCTCTGTGGGCGCCGACGTGCTGCTCGTGGGCGTTGTCCCCACGCCGGCGGTCGCCTATCTCGTCACGAAATATGGCTACGATGCGGGCGTGATGATCTCTGCCAGCCACAACCCTTGCGAATATAATGGCATTAAAATTTTCAAATCGGATGGCTACAAGCTGCCGGACGCGCTCGAGGAGGAGATCGAAGCGATCATCCTCGATGAAGCGCGCGTTCCCCCCATCAAGGTGGGCGGGGAGGTCGGCAAGGTCACCCGCGCACAGTATGCGCTCTCCGACTATATCGGCCATATCATTTCCACAACAAATCTGCGTTTTGATGGGATGAAGGTAGCGCTTGACTGTGCAAACGGGTCGGCCTGCGTTACGGCCAAGGAGCTGTTCACCACCCTCGGCGCGGAATGCCACATCGTCAGCGCGGAGCCGGATGGCGTGAATATTAACGACCGCTGCGGCTCGACACACTTGGAGCAGCTCCAGGCCTATACCGTGGAACAGGGCTGTGATATCGGCCTTGCCTTTGATGGCGACGCAGACCGTTTGCTGGTGATCGATGAAAAGGGCGGGCTTATTGACGGTGATAAGATCATTGCGATCTGTGCGCTCGATATGAAGCGGCGTGGCCAACTCGCCAAGATGCCGCCGTGGTCACGGTGATGAGCAATATGGGTTTCTTCCAATTTTGCAAACACAACGGCATCCAATGCAAAACCACAAAGGTAGGCGACCGCTATGTGCTCGAGCACATGCTTAAACACCGCTATTCGATTGGCGGAGAGCAGTCCGGTCATGTGATCTTCCTCGATTTTGCAACCACCGGCGACGGCCAGCTCACCGCTGTCCAATTGCTTGGTGTGATGAAGCGCAGCGGGAAGAAGGTGTCGGAGCTTGCCTCCTGCATGGAGGTTTTCCCGCAGGTATTAATCAATGTGCGTGTGTCCAATTTCGGCAAGGTGCGTTTTGACAGCGATGAGGAGATTAAAATTGCAATTGCCGCTGCCGAAGAGGAACTTGGCGATAGCGGCCGCGTATTGGTGCGTGTCTCCGGCACGGAGCCGCTCGTGCGGGTGATGCTTGAGGGGCGCGATGAGAAACAAATTCAGCGTCTTGGCGAATCTATCGCGAGGTGGTGCGGGAAAGGTTAATTTGACGAATGCGAATTTCAGATAGTTGGAAGGATTACGAACTGATTGACTGCTCGTCCGGTGAGCGTCTGGAGCGGTGGGGGGAGATCACCCTCATCCGCCCGGACCCGCAGGTGATTTGGCAGACAAAGCGGGCGCATCCCCTATGGAGAAAGGCAAACGCCCGCTATCTGCGCTCTTCATCGGGCGGTGGGCGGTGGGAGGTGTATGGCGGGCTGCCGGATGTGTGGCAGATCAGCTATCACACCCTGCGGTTCAACATCAAAACGATGGGCTTTAAACATACGGGGCTCTTTCCGGAGCAGGCGGTCAACTGGAATCTGGTGCGCCATGTGATCCGCTCGGCCGGCCGGCCGGTGAAGGTGCTCAACCTCTTTGCCTATACGGGCGGCGCAACGCTCGCCTGCCTGGAGCGGGCGCCGAGGTGGTGCATGTGGATGCCTCCAAGGGCATGGTTGCCTGGGCGAAGGAGAATGCATCAGCCTCCGGGCTGGCAGGCAGGCCTGTGCGCTGGATTGTTGACGACTGCGTTAAGTTCGTCGAGCGTGAAATTCGCCGCGGCCATCGCTATGATATCATCATCATGGACCGCCCTCTATGGGCGTGGCCGTCGGGGGAGATCTGGAAGCTGGAGGATAAGATATACTCCTTTGTGGAGCTGTGCACGGGCGTCCTCTCAGAGGATGCGCTGATGGTGCTTGTCAATTCCTATACGACCGGCCTTTCCCCGGCCGTGATGCAGTATATCTTGGGCGCGGTGGTCAATCCGCGCTTTGGCGGAGCGGTTTCGTCCGATGAAATCGGCCTTCCGGCCTCTGCCTCCACGAT
>ENA-OQDW01000855-OQDW01000855.1-human-gut-metagenome-genome-assembly--contig:-NODE-855-length-12066-cov-9.026468_pt1 | contig 12066 bp, 9 predicted proteins | sample MGYA00242784_ERZ504613 | MGnify/ENA primary metagenome ERZ504613 (study PRJEB26092, sample SAMD00036330) | human gut metagenome | host: Homo sapiens | study: EMG produced TPA metagenomics assembly of... | reverse complement strand
CAAAAATCAAAGGACTGTATGATTATCAAAAGCAGAAAGAAAGAATCACCAGAATATCAAAAGAGAAAAATGAATTCAAACTTTTTGTTTGCTTCTACAACTGTTTTTTTACTCTTAGTTACAACTTTTGCCTTTTTATTAATCAGTAGATTGAGACGAAGAGCTCAGGAAGAAAAAAAGGCAAGTATTCATGCTGAAGAAATTGCAAGAAGAGATGCGCCAAAACAGTCTGGAGAAAATAAAAGAAAACAACAAACGCATAGATGAATTAGAATTACAACTCATAAATGCTACAAATGAAAAAGATGAATTGAAGAAAAGATTAGCTGATGAGAAAGAAAAACTGTTAGCGCAGAATGCCATAAACAAACTGAAGATTGAAGAAGAAAATCGAGCTTTAGGCAGCATCAAGAACACTGATATAGGGATCATGATACAAAAGAAGAAAAGAAGTGAAACCAAAGAGTATCTGACAAAAGAAGAGAGAAAACAAATGGAAGATACCTTTAATCAGTTCATGCCAAGTTTTAAAGAAAAACTTTGGTCGGTTTATGATATCAGCAATCGAGAGTTAAATGTTTGCATGCTCATCAAATTAGGGTGCAAGCCTGCTGATATGGCATGTCTGTTAGGATGCACACCATCAGCCATCTCGAAAATAAGAATCAGATTATACAAAAAGTTCTTTAATAAGCTGGGGAGTGCAGAAGATTGGGACAGGTTTATTCTTTCTCTATAAGTATAAATATGATAAAAGCTCATTTGCCTTGGTGCAAATGAGCTTTTAACTTATATAAAATATGTGATGTTTATTCAACCACGATTGGCTTGTACTTAGGAACCAATGCTTCATGATGCACCAGCCTACGAGGTAAGCTACACTACAGATGCAGAATACAATCATGTAGGCACCTGGCTTGCCATCGAAGCCCATGAAGCTGAAGGCTGAACCCTGACCCTCTGCATAGGTGAAGAGCATACCGGAACCCTTGTTGATCAGGAAGGAACCGATACCACCTGCCATCGCACCAATACCGGTGATAGTAGCTACAGTTGACTTAGGGAACATATCACCGATGGTTGAATAGAGGTTAGCTGACCATGCCTGATGACCTGCACCGAGCAAACCGATGATGATAGCTGGCCACCATGCACTGTACTCACCCATAGGCTGGGCAATCAGACCGAGCAATGGGAAACAAGCGAAAATCAACATCGCACGCATTCTACCGATATATGGATTCATACCCTTCTTGTCTACAAAGTAGGTTGGCAAGTAACCACCACCAATACTCAATACGGTTACAATAGCATAGAGAGTGAAGATAAGGGCGATACCCATACCTGAATCTGAAGAATAACCATACTGGTCAGAGAAATAAGCTGGTGCCCAGAAGAGGAAGAACCACCAAACACCATCAGTCATCAACTTACCTACGATGAATGACCAGGTCTGACGGTAGCTGAAGCACTTCAGGAAGCCGATAGTTTTCTCCTCAGCGGCAGTCTCTGTCTCTTTCTCAGCCTCAACCTTTTCAAGGTCCTCATCCTGCTCAATATAAGTAAGCTCAGCCTTGTTTACATGCTTGCTCTTAGATGGTTTGTCATAGAGCCATACCCAGAGGCCCATCCATACATAACCGAGCACACCGATGATGATGAAAGCCCACTCCCAGCCCATGCTGCGAGCCAACAATGGAATGGTAGCTGGAGCTGCCAAAGCGCCTACTGAAGCACCACTGTTGAAGATAGCGGTAGAGAAAGCACGGTCTTTCTTAGGGAAATACTCTGCTGTTACCTTGATGGCTGCAGGGAAGTTACCAGCCTCACCCACAGCAAGAATCAAACGGCAAGAGAGGAACAGCCATACACTGATTGTTGCAATCGCTACAGCTGCATCACTACCTGCCTGTACCATGCGGAGCGCTCGATAGAATCATATCCTTCCATCTGCATAGCTACCCAACCGCAACCGGCGTGCATCACAGCACCTGTTGACCATACGAAGATAGCGATGAGATAACCTTTCTTGGTGCCCATCCAGTCAACGAACTTACCTGCGAAGAGGTTGGCGATGGCATAGAAGATTGAGAAAAGACCGGTGATGGTACCATAGTGATCATCTGTCCAGTGGAATTCTGGAGCAATAAAGTCTTTCCATGTTAAAGAGAGAACCTGACGGTCCATGTAATTGACTGTGGTTGCGATGAAGAGCAGCGCACAGATTACCCAACGGAAGTTGGACATTTTGCTTGTTGTAATAGGACTCATTTTGCAAAAAGTTTTTAAGCGTTATACTTATTTTTATTTTAGATTACTATTTAGACGGCAAAGCCTGGCTCAGATTCATCATGAACCAGGTTGCCATATCATGTATCTTATTATTCCAATGTAGGAATCTTCACTACCTGCATATCGTTGTAGATCAGATTCTCACCTGCCATACCCCAGATAAAGGTATAGTTGCTGGTACCTGCTGCACAGTGGATAGACCACTCTGGAGCAATCACAGCCTGCTCGTTGTTCAACCAGATAGGACGTGTCTCCTGTGGTTCACCCATTACGTGGAGAATCTTCTGACCCTCTGGTACATTATAATAGAGGTAAGTCTCCATACGGCGGAGGTGAGTATGAGCTGGCATGGTGTTCCATACAGAACCCTCCTTCAACTCAGTAACTCCCATCTGCAACTGGCAGGTACGAACACCGGCTACACCGTCGATAATCAACTGGTGGATTACGCGGTCGTTGCTCTCCTTCAGGCTGCCAGCCTTGATGTTGTTGGCATCCTTCAGGGTAACCTTCTTGGTAGGATATGTCTGATGAGCACAAGCGCTGTTCATATAGAACTTAGCTGGCTTAGCTGCTTCCTTGCTGCTTACCTCGATGTTCTTGGCACCACGACCTACATAGAGAGCCTCCTGGAAACCAAGTGTATACTTCTTGCCGTCAACGGTAACAGTACCCTCGCCACCGATGTTGATGATACCCAACTCGCGGTTGTCGAGCAGATTTTTCTGATCGTTTGGCTTGTCTGTATAGAGAGGAGCGATAGAAGTCAGCTTCAGAGGAGCAGTTGTTGGCTCAGCACCACCGATGAGGAAGCGGTCGAATAGGGTGTATGTCCAGTTTACCTCGCCTGGAGCAAACACCTTCTCGATAGCGAATTCACCGCGAAGACGGTCTGTTGTATAGTGCTTTGCATCCACCGGATTGCTTGCATAACGAACGTTGTAGTTAGTGTAGGCATTTTCTGCCTTCACTTCATAACCACATTTTCCACACTGGCCAAAAGCCTGACTTGCTGTTAATACCATTGCTGCTAATATTAATGTTAATTTCTTCATAATTATCTTGTTTTTACTTTTTTACCTTTTTACCCTTTTACCTTTCCCTCTTCCTTCACGATGCGCTGACGGTTGATAACCATCATGGCTACCGTGATGACTGCGAGAACACCCATACCTACGTATGAAAGCTTCACACCGCGATAGATAACCCATCCGAAGAGAGAGGATGCGAAATCGAGTGCACCGCCTGAGAATCCGTCAGGGATATGAGCGGCATTATCGCCTGTTGCTGCATAAACCTGGTTGGCTGCCAGCGTAAAGTCTGGTGCCATATCGGTAACGAAATAGAGACCGATGACGAGGGTTACCAGGCCGATGATAAGCGTCTTCACCACATTACCTCTTGTAAACGGCAGAATCATTGGGAAGAGGTAGAACATACCTGCCAACGATGCCAAAGGCAAGAACTGGTTGCCTGGCAGGAAGACTGCGATAGCCAAGATAACCGGAATCAGAATCACAGATGCTACCAGGGTAGTAGGATGACCGATAACCAGGGCAGGACTCATACCGATATGAACCTTCTTGCCGTTAAACTTGGTCTTCACCAACTCCTGTGTCTTCTCTGAGATAGGCTTCAAACCGTCGATAAACAGGGCTGTAATACGAGGAATCAACTCCATCACGGCTCCCATCGTTACACCCAGGAAGAGAATCTTCTTGATATCGAGCTGGGCTGCCCAACCTATCAGGCACCTACGATAACACCGAGTACCAGTGGCTCACCGAGCACACCAAACTTCTTCTTCAGTCCCTCTGCATCGATATCAAGCTTAGAGAAGCCCGGAATCATATCGAAGAGTTTATTGAAAACGATTGCGAATGGCATGAAACTCTGGCAGAATGGCTGCGGAATAGAGATACCATCCAAATCGTAATATTTCTGGAATCTGTCGGCTGTCAGGTCTGCACAGACCAGGGTATTGATGTAGCAGACGATGGCTGCGAAATAGCCCCAGAGCAAACTCTGACCCATCACGAAGTAAGCCACCGCACCGATAAAGGCGAAGTGCCAGTAGTTCCAGAGGTCGATATTTACGGTACGTGTTGTCTTGGTAATCAACATCAGGAAGTTGACACCCAGACAGATTGGGATAATCAATGCGCCCACTGCTGTATTGTAAGCTACAGCTGCAGCTGCAGGCCATCCCATATCAAAAACGTTTAACTGTAGGTGGTAGATGTCTGAAATAGCCTTCAATGGGTCGTTGAAGTTGGTAGTCAGCAATGCAGTTACCACGCCCAAGCCTACGAAACCCACGCCTACGAAGAGTCCCGACTTCAGAGCCTTTCCGAATTTCATGCCAATACACAGACCGATGACCGTGAAGATGATAGGCATCATCACGCTCGCACCGAGACTGATAATATAGCTAAATACTTGTTCCATTTTAATTTTTTGAATTGTTTAATTGTTAGAAAATACTCGACAAGGAGCACCCTTTTTTGTCTTTAGATGATTTGTTGTGTGCAAAGATACACTTTTTTCTTCAATTACAATACGTTTTGATGGAAAAATTTACGCAAAAAAAATCCTATCAGAACATTTCTGATAGGATTTCTCTATTTTTTATACGTTTTTAAATGATTTTTTACTGAATCGGTCTTCATTCTTCCCTCTTCGTTCTTCCCTCTTCACTTCCTAGTCCTGGAAGTAAACTCTCTTCACACGGTTGCTGATGGTGGTCAGCACCTCGTAAGGGATGGTCTCGAGGATGTCGCTCAGTGTCTGGACAGGCAGATGCTCGCCGAAGATTTCTACCGAATCTCCTTCCTTGCAAGGGATGTCGGTCACGTCTATCATAGCCACATCCATACAGATGTTGCCCACATAATCTGCCTTCTGGCCGTTCACCAGACAGTAGGCATGACGGTTGCCCAGACGGCGGTTCAGTCCGTCAGCATATCCGATAGGGATGGCTGCGATGACGCTGTCTCTGTCGAGAATTGTCTTGCGGCTGTAGCCCACACTGTCACCTGCCTTCACGTTATGCATCTGCAGAATGGTTGTCTTCAGGGTGCTCACGCAGTTGATGGTCTTGTTGTTGCGCGAATTGATACCATAGAGTCCGAGTCCCAGACGGCACATATCCAGCTGGCGCTCCGGGAAGTGCTCGATACCTGCCGAATTGCAGATATGGCGCAATATCTTATGGTCGAAGGCTGCCTGCAACTGCTTGCTGCCCTTGTCAAAGAGTTCAAACTGATGAGCTGAGAAATCATCGAAGCTGTCGTCATCGCTGCCCACGAAGTGAGAGAACACAGAACGTGGATGATGGCATTCTGGTGCTTCAGCTTGCCGATGAGTTCCTCCATATCGTTCTCAGGGTCGAAGCCCATGCGGTGCATGCCGGTATCCAGCTTGATATGGACAGGGAAACCGGTTACGCCCTCTTTCTCAGCTGCCTTGATGAGCGCATCGAGCAGACGGAAAGAGTAAACCTCCGGCTCCAGGTCGTAATCGAACATGGTCTTGAAGGCGGTCATCTCCGGATTCATGATCATGATGTTGCTGGTGATGCCGTTCTTGCGCAGCGTAACACCCTCATCGGCTACAGCCACAGCCAGATAGTCTACACGATGATCCTGCAGGGTCTTGGCTATCTCCACGGCACCTGCACCGTAGCCGTCTGCCTTGATCATGCATACCAGCTTGGTTTCCGGCTTCATAAACGCACGGTAGTAGTTCAGATTGGCTACCACGGCGTTCAGATTCACCTCCAGCGTAGTCTCGTGTACTTTCTGTACCAGCAGTTCGGTGAGCTGGTCAAAGCCAAACTGACGGGCGCCCTTCAGCAAAATCACCTCATCGCGCAGGGAAGCAAACACCTCGCTGGCGATGAATTCCTCTACATTCGGGAAGAAGAACTTCTCTGAAATCTGAATCTCATCGTGCTGCTTGCAGAGTTCAGGACCGATACCGATGAACTTTACCACGCCACGTTTACGGCTAAATCGCTCACCTCTTTATATAATGCCTCCGGTTCCTGACCGCTCTGGTAGATGTCGCTCAATATCAGCGTATGGCGACGACCGCGATGGTCTGGACGGCGGTTCATGAAGTCGAGGGCGATATCAAGCGAATTGATATCACTGTTGTAGCTGTCGTTGATCAGCGTACATCCGTGCTGTCCTACCTTCACCTCCAGTCTCATTGCCACAGGTTCGAGCTGTGTCATGCGCTTGTCGATATCTTCAGCCGAAAGACCGAGTTTCAATGCCACGACGGCAGAGATGATGGCATTCTGTACAGATGCATCGTCGATGAACGGGATAGAGAAACTGTCTTCCTCACCTTTATATATATAGGTAATCACGCTCACGCTCTGCTGCTTTTCGATGTTCTTTACATAGAAAGGAGCCTCCGGGTTCTTGAGCGACCAGAAGAGTTTCTCGCCTTTATAGTCGGGATATTCGGCTATCACCTTGTTGATAACCTCGTCATCGCCATCATAGATTACGGTCTCTGCATCATGGAAGAGGATGAGTTTCTCCCGGCATTTCTCCTCCAAGGAAGAGAAGTTCTCCTGATGGGCAGCACCCAGATTGGTCAGTACGGCGATGGTTGGCTGGATGATGTCACGCAGGGCAAGCATTTCGCCAGGCATACTGATACCTGCCTCGAAAACGCCCACCTGGGTCTGCTCGTTCATCAGCCATACCGACAATGGCACACCTATCTGAGAGTTGTAACTGCGCGGACTGCGGGTAACAAACATGCTTGGCGAGAGCAACTGGTAGAGCCACTCCTTGACCATGGTCTTGCCGTTTGAGCCCGTGATGCCTACGATAGGGATGTTGAACTCGTCACGGTGGCGCTCAGCCAGACGCTGGAGAGCCTCGAGCGTGTTTACTACCTTCAGGAAGTTGGCTCCCGGATAATCAGAAGCATAGCCCTTAGGCACATTCGTTACAACAAAGTTTTTCACACCTCTGCGATACAACTCAGGGATGTAGTTATGACCATCATTACGCTCCGACTTGAGCGCAAAGAACAGAGTTTCCTCTGGGAAACAAAGTGAACGACTATCGGTCAGGATAAAACCGATGTTGGTATCATTGTCTCCATAGCGACGCGCACCTATCAGTGTGGTTACCTTTTCAATAGTATATGTCATTGTCTTGTTATTTAAATATTCTTTATTTTATAAGAGATGATATTTCTCCATTTTATAAGAGATGATATTTCTCCTCAAATTGTCTTTTCTTCTCTTCCGTCCTGGCGATGAACTTCTGGTGTTCCTCGCTCTCGGGATGGAAGGCTTGTGGCCGAGTGCTTCGCGGATAGGCCTCCAGTCTTCCAGAAACTGCTCGGCTGCCTTGCCGAAGTAAGTTGCCCGGAACCGCTCCCAGATATAGTCTACAGCCTGCTGGCTCGGGTGCAGCATGTCTTCCTTGTAGAAGCGGTAGTCACGGAGTTCATCGTTCATAATCTCGTAAGCCGGGAAATAGCTCACTACCCCCGGATTCTCCTTCACCAGCTTATCGGCTGCCAGCAGGAGCGTAGCCTTCGAAAGCTGACTCCCGTGATAGCCGTATTTCGCATAGCGGATAGGGCTTACCGTGATGATTACCTTCAGAGTGCCTTCACTGCCATCAGATGCTGCGGTCTGCGATTTCAGCAGACTGATAGCCTTCTGCAGATAGCCGGCACATTCGTCCACGCTCAGTTCCCGCTCTTCGAAGAGGCGCTGCGGGCGCTTCTGGCAGTTGTCCACTATCTCGCCCGTCTCCTTCAGGATATACACATGGTTGGTACCCAGCGTAAAGACAGCCACCCGGGGACGGACCTCGGAACATTTCTCTACCGTATGGAGAATGCTTGCCGGATTATACATCACCCCGAAGGGATTCACCGTAGCCCGGAAGCGGTTCTCCACAAACCGCCTACCCAGATTGTCGGCAAAGCAACTGCCCACAAAGAGCATCCGCTCTGCCGCCCCTATCTCGAAGTCGGCCTTCGGAATATCTATTTCTGTGCGAAACAGCATAAGTCTTTCTCCTTTTTATTCATTCACTTCCGGAGAAGCCTTCTTGCGTTTTCTCACCTCAACCACTACACCTATTATAATAAGGAGAGCCAGAACGCCATAACCGATGTAAGCCACCGTCTCGGTATTCTTGAGCGACTGAGGATGGAAATCGAGCACTACCTTATGGTTACCAGCCTTCACGTTCAGCGCACGCAGAATATAGTTCACTCTGCCCAGCTCAGCCGGCTGTCCATCAACCGTAGCCGTCCAGCCCGGATAGTAAATCTCAGAGAATACGATCACGCCGCCCTTGCTCGACTTGACCTCGTAAGTCAGGTTGTTCGGCTTATACTGAATCATCTTCACCACCGAAGTATCATCCTGCTTCACGCTCTGCGCCAGCTGTTCCTTGAATTTGGCATCAGCCACAGCCACATGTCGGAGGTTCACCTTTCCCACGCCATCGATTTCCTCGTTGGCATTGTTCACATACTTCACCTCGTCTACAAACCATGCATTGCCGTAGGCATACGGATTCTGAACCGGAACGGTCTGTCCGCCCTGCAGCGGCATGATGAAGTATTTGGTATTCAGCATGTTCAATACCGGATAGATACTGTCGCCGTTCACCTTGGTCATATCGCCGCCCGCAGCAGCTACAGCCTGCATAGTCTTCTGCATCTCAGGAGCGATGTGAGCATCAATCATCTCCTGGTAACGACGGAGCTTGGCTGGATGATAACCGCCGATGCTCTTGTGGTAGTAAGAGGTCTCGTTCTCATTGAATGTATTCGATGCCAGATTCAGCACACGGTAGTCGAGTGCCTTGTCACGGCAGATAATCTTGTCGGTCTCGGTCATCTGCTGCGGTGTATCGCGCTGCGCCTTGTCCACGAACATATCATCGTAGAGATAGCGCTTGTTCACCATCCACATATCCACCAGACAGAGCACAGCGATACCGGCAATCATATATTCCTTGCCCAGCTTCTTCATCTTGAAGAGCATCAGCAGTGCCGAACCGATGAGGATAATCCAGAACGAACGCCAGCAGTCGGATGTGAAGATGCCCTTGCGGATATCCGTCAGATTGCTCATGATTGGAGAGATATACTCCTGAGGCAACTGCTGCAGCGCCTGTGTCTCCTGTACCGATACGAAATCAGGGAAGAATACGCCCGGCATGATGGCAAAGAGCAGACAGAAGCCTGCTGTCAGACCGAAACTGGCATATACATATTTTATCTTCTCTGTCAGAATCTCCGGCTCATCTACAATCTTCTTCAGCGCCATCATCGCCAGGAGCGGGATGGTGAATTCTGCGATAACCAGGATAGATGCCACCGTTCGGAACTTGGCATACATCGGCACATAATCGAGGAAGAAATTGGTAAACGGCATGAAGTTTCTACCCCAAGCGAGCAGGATGCTCAGGATGGTGGCAGCAAGCAGCGCCCACTTCATCGGACCCTTCACGATAAAAAGACCCAAGATAAAGAGCATGCAGACGAAGGCACCTACATATACCGGTCCGCTCGTTCCCGGCTGGTTGCCCCAGTACTGTCCCAGCTGCTGGTAAATCTGCACAAAGTTAGGATCAGCCTTCTCCATCGCCTTCTGGTTCTGCGCCAGCGGCACGGAGGCACCGCCCTTGGCATCCGGAATCATCAGCGTCCAAGTTTCGTCGATACCGTAGCTCCACTGTGTGATATAGTCTCTATCCAGACCGCTGCTGGTCTGGTTAGCCGAGTTTTTCTTTACAAGTTCACTCTTTCCTCGCATGGTTTCCTGACCATACTGCCAAGTATGATAAAGGTTCGAGAGGTTGAGTGAGATACCGATGAGGGCACCCACCACGCATACCGCCGTAGCCTTTCCGAAGCGTGCGAGTTCACCTTTCTTAATGGCATCTGCCAGAAAGGCAATCACCATGAAGAGGATGATAAAGAGGTAGTAATAAGTCATCTGCACGTGGTTAGCCTGCACCTCGAAAGCCGAGAAGATGGCAGTAAGGAGCAGTCCCTTGAGATACTTGCCCCGATAGGCAAGCACCACGCCCGCAATCATCGGCGGCAGATAAGCCAGCGCCCATACCTTCCAGATATGTCCGGCAGCGATGATGATGAAAAAGTAGGACGAGAATGCCCAGATGATACTTCCCAGCGCCGCCAGCGACTGTCTGAAGTTGAAGGCACGCAGCATGATATAGAAGCCCAGGAGGTATACAAAGACATACCAAACATAGTCTGGCAACCACAGATGATATGCCTTCACAATCTGGCTGAGCACCTGATTACTGTCATACGAAGGCGACATCTGATAGGTAGGCATACCGCCAAACACCGAGTTCGTCCATCGTGTAGTCTCTCCCGTCTGCTGCTGGAAGAGTTCCTTTTCATGTCCCAGTCCCTTTCCTGCCGCTGCATCATGACGGAAGAGGATTCGTCCGTCCATATCGGCAGGCATAAAGTAGACGAAGGAGATGATTGCAAATGCAATAACTACCAGAATATCCAGTAGATACTTCTTCAAAAATTTCATATTTCTATATAAACGTTTATAATTTGAAGGCAAAGATAGCACAAATTGGAGACAAAACAAAAAAATATAGCAAAAATTTATATTTTTTTTGTTGAGAAAGTTGTATTAGGTCAGAAATAGGGGTTCCCCTCTATCATTTAGGGAAACGCTCGCTGCCGTTTCGTTTTTTATCCCTACCTTTGCACTGTAAAACAAGTTTCTTCAAACAGAATATATTAATGTATAAAAGAATAAGAATTATGAAAAGATTAGCATTCATCATGATGGCATTGCTCCTGGCTCTGATGCCAGCAGCAGCACAGAATTATCGTGACAGCAGATATTACAACAAGCAGACGGGGCATCTCGACTACCGTTACAACCACAACTATGGCAGCCCGTATTACGGATTCCGCATCGGTCCTGCCTTCACCTTTGTCAATTCCGACGATTCCCGTCTGGATGGTGGCGACTGGCAGACCGGCCTGAATGTGGGCGTAGTAGCCGGCATCCCATTGACCGACAGCGCCCCACTCTATCTCGAAACCGGACTTTCGTATATAGAGAAAGGTGGCAAGAAGGATCTTCCTGAAGGCAAGAAGATGACCTACGATCTCAACTATCTTGAGATTCCAGCCGTACTGAAGTACAAGTACGAGGTAGACGACCACTTCTCCCTCCAGCCTCAGGTAGGCGGCTATTTTGCCATTGGTGTAGGAGCAAGATCAAGAACTTTGCCGAGCGTGAAGCAGAGAGTTCATTCAAGGATGCAAACTTCCGCCGCCTTGATGGTGGTATCCGCATCGGCTGCGGCATCGGCTACGACATGTTCTATGCCGATCTCACCTACGACATCGGTCTTGCCAACATCTGCCACGACAGTTTCGACAAATCGCGCAATGGAGCCCTCCAGCTCAATTTCGGAGTTAACTTCTAGGAAACCTCAGCCGTAACCCAGTTCTTGAACTTCACGGCAGTAGAAAGCTTAGAGCCGAGAACCAAAGCATAGAAACCGCTCTCGTTAACATAGAGCATCTGTTGGGCACAGAACTGCGGTTCTCCTTTTTTAAAAAACTACCCATGCACCCTAAAACAGGGGGCATGGGTAAGACCATCCGTATTCAGTATTCAGTTATTCAGTTTTTTTTTAAACCCTTACATGGATAAAGGTTTGAAAACCCGGAAGAAAGGGATTGGTTATTTTGTAATGTATTTTTATATTA
>ENA-OQDW01000854-OQDW01000854.1-human-gut-metagenome-genome-assembly--contig:-NODE-854-length-12080-cov-2.889066_pt1 | contig 12080 bp, 14 predicted proteins | sample MGYA00242784_ERZ504613 | MGnify/ENA primary metagenome ERZ504613 (study PRJEB26092, sample SAMD00036330) | human gut metagenome | host: Homo sapiens | study: EMG produced TPA metagenomics assembly of... | reverse complement strand
TTTCAGTTTTGCTCGTTCTCCAGCTAACGGAATATCCCACTGAAAAAGCGGTCGGCGAGGCGCAGCAGGAAAGCTGCCCCGACCGCTCTGCCAACAGCACTCCTTGCGGCAGGAGAGGATTGTGGCGATTCCGAAGTCAGTTCACGCGGAGCGCATCCAGTAGAATTTCAATGTGAATAATTTTGTTCTGTCTCCTGCGGATATGGTGCAGATTGGCTCCGATATCACTTCGGTTCCAGATTCACCGCCGGGCGGAAGAAAATCCACTGTAGTATCTGCTTTGCGCATATTATGAGAACACGATTCTGAAGGCGTTTTCTTTTCCCTACACGGACAGTTGATATTTTTCCATCCAGTCATTGAGCTGGATAAAATATGCCATAAGCTGGGGGCCCGCCATGAGCTGACCGAACCACGGTCTGCCAAGCTCCTTGGGAGCGGCGAGGAACGCCTCGGTTTTTTGGGATCGATCAGCGGGTAGACCGGCGCGTTCGGATCGCTTATGATCCGGCGCAGGTGATCCGCGAGAAGCTTCTCGTAGCCCGGGTGGTAAGTCTTCGGGTACGGGCTTTTTTTGCGGTGCAGCAGTTCTGCCGGAAGCAGATCCGCGCAGGCGTCGCGCAGCAGCGTTTTTTCCACGCCGTTCTGATACTTCATGCTCCACGGCACGTTGAAGACGTACTCCATGATGCGGTGGTCGGCAAAGGGAACGCGCGCTTCCAGACCGGAGTACATGCTGGTGCGGTCCATGCGGTCGAGGAGCGTCTGCATGAACCACTTGATATTCAGGTAGCCGACGGCACGCCTGCGGGCTTCCGTCGGGCGATTCGCCGGGAAGCTTCGGGGGAAGCACTTATGGTCTCTTCATAGCGGGCGCGCGAGTAACCGGCGAGATCCAGGCGGTCAGTCACGTCGCCGGACAGGAATGCGGCGCGCGCAGAGACATCGGCAGACCACGGAAAACCGTCACGGTTTAAAAGCTCCGGGCGGTAGAACCAGGGATAGCCGCCGAAGATTTCATCGGCACATTCTCCGGTCAGTGTGACTTTGTTGTGTCTGGCGACCAGAGAGCAGAAGTAGAGCAAGGAGGCATCCACATCGGTCATGCCGGGAAGATCCCTGGCGTCGACCGCCGAAAAAAGTGCCTCATAAAGCGTGCTCTGGGAGCATTCCAGATAGGTGTGGTGCGTCTGGCAGTGGGCGAGCATGATGTTGACGTAGGGCAGATCGCGCTCGGGCTGAAAGGCGTTTGACTGGAAATATTTATCGTTTTCCGCAAAATCAAAAGAGAACGTATTTAGAGTCTGCCCGTCCTTTTGCATGCAGCCTGCGGCGATCGCGGTTACGATGGAAGAGTCGATGCGCCGGAGAGAAAGGTGCAGACCGGGACGTCCGAGACCATCTGCCGCTTTACGGCATCGCGCACCAGATAAGAGACCATCTCCACCGTTTTTCATAGGAATCGGTGTGCGGGGCGGCGGTAAGATCCCAGTAGCACACCTGCTCCATGCCCTCCCGGGAGAAAATCTGATAATGGCCGGGGAGAACCTCGTGCATGCCGGAAAAAATGCCGTTGCCGGGCGTGCGTGCCGGACCGATGGACAGAAGTTCCAACAGGCTGTTTTCATCGATGGCGGGCGTGATATCCGGGTGGCAGAAGAGTGCTTTTGGCTCGGAGCCAAAGACCAGTGTGCCGCCCGGGGTGCTGTAGAAGAGCGGTTTGGTACCGGCACGGTCACGGTACAAAAGCAGTTCACCGGTTCCGCCGTCCCAGATCGCAAAGGCAAAAATGCCGTTCAGGCGGCTGACAAAATCCCTCCCATAGTGCAGATAGGCGCAGAGAATGACTTCCGTGTCGGAAGTGGTGGAAAAAGTATACCCGGCGGCGAGAAGCGGCGGCAGCAGTTCGTCGGTGTTGTAGATCTCGCCATTGTAGACGATCGCGCAGGTGCGTCCCTCATACTGCCGGATCATGGGCTGACTGCCGCCCGCAATGTCGCGGATGCTGAGTCTGGCGTGGGAAAGCCCCACATGCGTGTCTAAATAGGTGCCGAAACTGTCGCTGCCGCGGTGGGCGAGCGCGTGATGCATGTCGGTGAGAATACGTTCCCAGAGGACGGGTTCCTTTTTAAAATTTTTAGAAAAGTCGCAGAAACCGGAGATTCCGCACATATAAAATACTCCTTTCATGGGAGAATGCGCCGGCAGGCTGCCGCACATTCAGATACTGGAATAGTGTATGCCGCGCAAACGGAAATTATGAGCCGGCAGAAAACGGGTACTTGCGCATCTCACGTAAACCGCTATAATAGAGAAGAATGTGAAAGGGTGAGAGATACTTATGAACGAGAAAAAGAACGAACTTCAGATGTCAGAGGCATTTCTGACCAGTATTTTTCTGGCGGTCTCCGGCGGATTTCAGGATGCCTATACCTATAATACGAGGGAGGAGGTCTTCTCCAATGCCCAGACCGGCAACGTGGTGCTGATGAGTCAGAATTTTATGGTGGGCAGATGGATGGACGGACTGCGCTATCTGTTCCCGTTGCTGGCGTTTGCGTTTGGCGTGTTTTTTGCGGAGCGCATACAGGGGCGTTTCAAATACGCGAAGCGGCTTCACTGGAGACAGGGAATTCTGCTGCTTGAGATTGTGATTTTATTTGCAGTGGGATTTATCCCGCAGGAATACAACATGGCGGCGACGGTGCTGGTGTCTTTTGCCTGCGCGATGCAGGTGCAGACGTTCCGCAAGGTAAATGGCTATTCCTATGCGAGCACGATGTGCATTGGCAATCTGCGGAGCGGCACGGCGGCATTTTCCATGTATCTGCGGGACAAGAGACCGGAACAGTTAAGACAGTCGCTCTACTATTTCGGAATCATTCTTTTCTTTGCGATCGGAGCCGGCATCGGCGGCAATTTGTCCATGCGCTACGGTATTCACATGATCTGGGTGTCGGTGGGATGTCTTCTGGTCAGCTTCTTTATGATGTTTTCTGAGCGGGTGAAATAAAAAACAGACAAAAACAGAATACAGGCAGACATAACGGTCTCCGCGGCGGCATCTAATAAAAATAAGATGTTGTTGCGGAGATTTTTATGCCGAACGAAAAAATGGAGAATCTGCTGAATCTGCACTGGCGGCGACACAGGAGGAGCGGGAGAAGTCGCTGGAGCTGGACATCGGCTACGATAGTGCCGAACAGACGTGGGAGGTCATTGTAAAATTTGTCGGGACAACGGAGGAGCTTGAGGCGCTCCTTTTTAAAAATTTTCGGAGGAATATCCGCGGATTCAACTGACAAATCTGCAGAATGAATATGCCGTTTTAGTGCTGCCGGAACATCTCGTGGAGCCGGTGGCAGCGCTGGATAAAATCGAGTACATGGAAAAGCCGAAACTTTTATTTTTCGCGGTGGACAATGGAAAGCGTGCATCCTGCATTACGCAGCTGCAGGAGAGAACCGGCCTGTCGGGTGCCGGTGTCCTTGTGGCGGTTATTGATTCCGGCATCGATTACGCGCATCCGGATTTTAGGAGGGCGGACGGTATGACCCGCATTGTCAGTCTCTGGGATCAGACGATCCCGGCGTCCAGGGGCTTGTCGGCGCCGGCGGGGTATTTCCTTGGAACCGAGTACGATGAGGCGCGCATCAACGAGCGCTCGCGCAGCCCACGGAACAGCAGCGGTATGCGGTCTGCCCGAGCAGGGATGCATCGGGACACGGGACACACGTGGCGGGAATTGCCGCCGGCAACGGAAGAGCATCGGAGGGAAGATACCGCGGTGTGGCGTATGAGAGCGATCTTTTGATTGTAAAGCTCGGCAACCAGCGGGAGGGAGCGTTCCCGCGGACGACGGAACTGATGCAGGCGGTGGATTACTGCCTTAGAAAAGCGCAGGAGCGGCAGCAGCCGATCGCCATCAACTTAAGCTTTGGAAATAATTACGGAAGCCACACGGGAACGTCGCTCATTGAGACTTATCTGGATGATCTCGCAAACTACTGGAAGAGCTCGATCGTGATCGGAAGCGGGAATGAGGGAGCGGCTGCCACGCACACGGCGGGAGCGCTTGGAATGGGGCAGGCGGAAAATGTAGAGTTCGCGGTGAGCGCGTACGAGAGCGCCTTAAATCTTCAGATCTGGAAATCCTATGCGGATGAGATGGCGGTGCTTCTCATTCATCCGGGCGGCATGCAGATCGGACCGATCCGCCAGATACAGGGACCGCAGCGTTTTACGCTGGGGCAGACGCAGATTCTGCTCTACTATGGAGAGCCGAGTCCGTACAGCCCCTACCAGGAGATTTACCTGGACTTTCTTCCTGTGCGGGACTATGTGGACAGTGGAATCTGGACGGTGCGCCTGATTCCACAGCGCATCGTCACGGGGCGCTATGATATGTGGTTCCCGGCGGGAGGCGTTTTAAACGAAGGCACCGGATTCCTTCTGCCGCGGGAGGAGACGACGCTTACCATTCCGTCCACTGCGGCAAAGGTGATTACGGTCGGGGCGTACGACGCGAGGTTCGGGCAGCTGGCGGGATTTTCAGGCAGAGGATTTACCGGAAACGGACAGGTCAAGCCGGATCTTGCGGCGCCGGGCGTGGAGATCACCTCCTGCGCGCCGGGCGGAGGCTATACGGCGCGTTCCGGAACTTCGATGGCAACCCCGTTTGTGACGGGGAGCGCGGCACTTCTGATGGAATGGGGGATTGTGCGCGGAAACGATGCGTACCTGTACGGAGAAAAAATAAAGGCGTACCTGATCCGCGGAGCGCGTCCGCTCGGAGGAGGAAGGGCTTCTGGTCTGCTGCAGGAATATCCGAATCCGCAGGTGGGGTGGGGAACTTTATGTTTGTCGGACAGTCTGCCGGAGTAGGAAAAAGGGAAGAATTCCGGAAACGCAAAAAAAGATAACATGAAAATTGTGCAGTATTGCAAAGAAAGATAAACAAAATATAAATTTATTGTGAAAAATAAATGAAAAAAATAGAAATTCATGATTATAACTTTTAACAAAATAACAAAAATAACAAAATAACAAAATAACAAAATAACAAAACAACAAAACAACAAAACCATACAGCGTGTATTGTATGAAGATGGTTGGGGGAAAGGAAACATGATGGAACAAAAGAAGACCCGGATACTGGCGGTAGCCGGAAAAGGCGGTGTTGGGAAGACATCGATCGCGGCAACCATTGTCCGGCTTTTGGTGGAGACACATCCCGACAAACGGATTCTGGCAATCGATGCCGATCCGGCGGTGGGACTCTCCACGGCACTTGGAATTGAGGTGCAGACCACGGTGGATGACATCCGCAAAGCCGTTGTCGAGACGGTGGAGGACGGTGATACGAAGAGTGCCATGGAACTTTTGGGAGAGGCAAGATACCGCATTTTTGATGCGCTGGTGGAGACCGACGGCTTCAGCTTTATCGCAATCGGACGTCCCGAGTCGGCAGGGTGTTACTGCAAGATCAACTCCTATTTAAAAGAGGTTATCAGCATCCTGTCAGAGAATTTTGATTATGTAGTGATCGACGGGGAGGCGGGCATTGAGCAGATCAACCGCCGCGTGATGGAAAAAGTGACCGATCTTCTGCTGATTACGGATTCCAGCAAGAAGGGAACGCAGGTGATCGCGACGATCAAGAAAGTGGCGGACGAACTGGTCATGTACGACCAGGTGGGCATCATCGCAAACCGGCTGCCGTCCATGGAGGTGACGCAGTACATGGACACGGGAGATATTCCGGTGCTGGCGTGCATTCCGTCGGACGCCTCGCTGGCGGAGTTTGACTTAAAGGGCGAGAATGTATTTTATCTGCCGGGCGATGCAGCGATTGTGCAGGGAACCAAGGACGCGCTGAAAAAAGATCCGGGTGATCTAGGAGGCGCGAATCAACCAGAGAAAAGAGAGGATCTATGAAAGACTTAAAGCATCTGTATTATTTTGAAAAATTATTGGAAGATGCCAATAATGAGCTGGTCCGCAAAGCGCAGGGCGAGGGCAGAAAGTGTGTTGCCACCGTCTGTGAAAATGTGCCGGAGCCGCTTTTAAACCTGCCGGGAACATTTTCCGTGCGGCTTCGTGCACCGCGCACGGGCTCGATGGAGATGGCGACGTATTATCTGACCAGCTTTTTGTGTGAGTATACCAGAGCGCTCTTAGAGCGCGCCATTGAGGGCGGTTTCAACTTCGCGGACTGCATCGTCTGTCCGGACGGATGTTCCATGTTGAACCGCTGTGTGGAGAATATGGAGCTTCTCCGCACGATGGACAAGGAACATTTTTTCTATCAGTATATGGAGATTCCGATGAAGGCGGACGACAACGGTCTGAATCTCTATACCTTACAGTGCAAAAACCATATTCTGACACCGCTTCATGAGACGTTCGGGATCGACATTTCGGATGCAGCGATCCGTACGGCAGTGGCAGAGCACAACCGCGTCTGTCAGCTGATCCGCGAGATCGGCGAATTCAGAAAGGAAGAGTACCCGCGGATCACAGGATATGAGTATCATATCATCACCATGCAACCTACGTGGCGCCGAAGGATCTTTTGATCGGAATGTTAGAGGAGGCCTTAGAGGAGTTAAAGGAGCGTGTGCCGGATGAGAAAAATCATTACCGCGCGAGAGTCGTGCTGGTCGGCTCCGAGGTGGACGATGTGGATATGGTGAAGCTCATCGAGGAATCCGGCGCCTATGTGTGCGCCGACCGCTTCTGCTACGGATCTTTCCCGGGACGCAATCCGATCGAGTTAAACGACAGCGAGGATGCGCTCACCCAGATCTGCAGGCAGTATATGTACCGCGGACAGTGCCCACGCTATATGAATCAGGACAAGATCCAGGGACGCCGCAGATATGTGGATGAGCTGGCGCGTGAATACCATGCGGACGGTATTATCTATGAGCAGATGAAGTTCTGCGATCCATGGGCGTACGAGCGCATGGTCGGCACGCAGGTGCTGCGCGACGAGTACCATTATCCGGTACTGTCGGTGGACAGACCATATGCCGTCGGAAACTCCGGTCAGCTACGCACGCGCGTGCAGGCTTTTGTGGAGAGTGTTGAGATCAAGAAAATCCAGGGAGGTGCACGCTGATGGGAAAAGAAGCCGGAAGTGAGAAGCTGGGAAGCTTTTACACAGATGGAAAGGTGAGAAGCCGCAGAGAGTGGCGCGGTGTGGCAGACACCTTTTATGATTATACGAGATGGCTGCACATCATGGGAGTGCTCACAAAGTTTATTGTAAAACCGCGGAATATCAAGGCATTTTTCCGTTACCGGTGGATGGCAAACTATCTGGCGGCACCGATGATGGTGGACCGCCATATGCAGGGATTAAGAGGAGCGCAGCTGCGCATTGCACATACGGAGTTTGATCTGGTGCTTGAGGATGTGGCGAAGCTTCTGGACAACCTGTTCCGCGGGGACAGAAGAATCGGCAATGATGAGGAACTCTCCAAGAAGGTCGTCCTGATGGATGAAAATGAGATGACGGCCGTATGATGGGATTCCCGAATCTGAAATGCCTAAGCCGTGAGACACCGGCGGTGTACGTGTCGGTGCTTTTAAACCAGTTTGCGGCGTGCCACTACATCGATGTGGCGCAGGAGTTCGGACTTTCCGGTGATGTCTGTCCGATGCCGGAGGCGGAAGCCGGCGTATCGATCGACGATGATTTCCCGGTGCTCGGCGCCTGTGCTATCCAGTGTAATACGACCTGCGACGGTTCCCTGATGGGCAACGGTGTTATCTCCAAGCGTCTGGAACTGGAGGATCAGATTCCGTGCTTCCAGCTGGCGGCACCGCTTCGCCACCGCGAGGACGACGTGCAGGAATACGCGGCGCAGGAGATCCGCAATGCGATCAAGTTCATCGAGGAGCACACCGGGGAAAAATGGGACTGGGATTACTATTTTACCTGTGCAAAGCGCGTCAACGAATCGACCCGCCACCGCATGGACTGGCTGGATATGAACAAGACGGATTATCCGCAGGTGTTCGGTTCTAACCTGGCGCTCTACACGGAGACCAACTATATGGCGATCTGTGGAAAAGCACAGGAATTTGTGGATGCTGACCGCAAGATTTCGGCACTCGCAGAGAAAGCTTACAAGAATAAAAATATGGCGGCAAAGGAATACCGCCACCGCGCGATCGTGTGGGGCGTGCAGTCACATTTTTATATGGACTTCCTGCTCTGGCTGCAGAACTGCTGGGGAATCCTGCCGCTCACAGACATGCTCTCCATGGTATCCACCAAGATTATCTCCGAGGATGACAAGGAGCAGGCCATCTACGATATGGCATGGCTGACAGAGAATATGATCATGCGCAACCGTACCCACGGCGGATACCGTGTCCTGCTCGATGAACTCTGGGAGATCTGTGAGGAGTTCCGTGCGGACACCGTCATTCTCTGGGAGCACATGAGCTGTAAGGCGCTCGACGGTATGCACGGTCAGTTCGAGGAGAAGGCGAGAGAAAAAGGCATCCATCTGATCTGGGTAACGCATGACCTGTTTGACCCGCGCGTGGTGTCCAGACAGGGAATCCGCGATCAGGTGAACCGCTACATGCGTACCGTATTCAGAGAGGAGCCGGTCGACCCGTCACTCGAGGTTTTAACGGATGAACATTCGTGGTAAGATCCGTGGTGCACGGAAGAGAAACCGGTGTGAAAAAAGCAGAAAAAGGGAGGAAAACAAATGAAGTATTTTGGCGGATGTGATTCCGGCAGTACCTATACAAAATGTGTAATTATTGATGAGACCGGAAAAATGGTGGCGGATGTGACGCTGCGGAGCCGTATCAACGCGGTCTTAAGCGCGGAGGAATCCTTAAAGCAGGCGGTAGCGCAGGTGCCGGAGTTAAACAGTGCAGAGGATCTTACCTATCTGGTCGGAACCGGATACGGGCGCAACAAGGTGCCGTTTGCGGATGAGAACATTTCGGAGATCAGCTGCCACGCCATGGGCGTGCATGTGGCGGACCCGAGCGTGAAGGCGATCATCGATATCGGCGGACAGGATGTCAAGGGAATCGCCGTGGATGCGGACGGCACGGTATTGAACTTCGCGATGAACGATAAGTGTGCAGCGGGAACCGGACGCTTCTTTGAGGCCATGGCGCGTGCGTTTGAGATGGATCTCTCGGAATTTTCCAAGCTGTCCTTACAGGCGAAGAACGTGATCCCGATCACGGCGCAGTGTACGGTATTTGCAGAGTCCGAGGTAATCTCCCTGGTCGGAGAGGGCAAGCCGATGGACGAGATTGCGGCGGGAATTGAACTCTCGGTAGCAAAGAGATGTTTCGTTATGTCCAAGAAGGCCGGAGCGGTGGACAGCATCACACTCACCGGCGGATGTGCGAAGAACGAAGGACTGAAGGCGGCGATCGAGAAAGTGCTGAATCTAAAGGTGATCGATCTTCCGATTGACCCGCAGCTGATGGGAGCGCTCGGCGCGGCAGAGTATGCACGTCAGAAGGGTATGGCACAGTAAGAGCGGACAGGAGGAAAAAGATGGGAACATTTTTACATGTACTACTAATCATTGCAATCGTTGTGGTCTGTCTGTTTGTGCTGTCGTTTCTGGTGTATTTTTTCAATCTGGACATGAAGCTGACGGCGAAGCTTGTGCCGTTGTTTGAAAAACATTATGACAAAATAGACAGGGATAAACATTTGTGATGGGAATGAAATTATATGACGAGACGATCCGGGCATGCCGCAAGCTGCTTGAAGAGGCCGGTGCGCGGGCGCTGCCGCTCGGAGACGGCGGCTGGCCGAATGTGTCGGACCGCAGCATGATCCTGCGCAGTGATATGGCATACGAGCTGGGAAGTGGTCAGCTTCCGGCGGTCGGTGCGACGATTGTCACCGCAAACGAGGCACTTGTCCCGGCGGATGCGCTGTCTTTGATCGGCAGTGATCTGCCGGAAATAAGACAGGATTCGCCCTACGCGCGCGTTGCGCTGGTGCGGGTCCGGGAAGACACGCTCGGGGAGGGCGAGAAGCTGTACCGCGCGATCCGGGAACTGGAATACACTAGGTATCATTTTTATCCGGAAGGCTTTATGATGCGTGTGTCGGCGGCAAACCAGAAGGAGAGTGTGCGGATCGGGCGGGAGGCTCTCTCACGCGGGCTTGATTTTACAAAGACGGGAAACCGTATGATCTCTGCGTTCCACAAAAATCCGGCGGTGGAGGCGGTCAGTCTTACCTATGTCACGGAACAGGAGTTTGACTACCGCGCGCTTCTGGGGTATGTAAAGGAAGCGGAGGAGATTACAAAAACGATAGATCACATTTTAAAGAATGTGATGATGGACTGTACCGCATGCAGCCTGCAGAAGGTCTGTGATGAGGTAGAGGGATTAAGGAAACTGCATTTTTCAAATAAAGAATAAGGGGAAACAGGAGGAAGAAACATGGCATTTGATATGGAGCAGTACAACAAGTGGCCGGCGAACCACAAAAACGACAAGGAACCGAGCAAAAAGATCATTGCGCTCGGCAAGAAGATCACCGATGTGGCAGGACACATGATCGGTGGCGTGAAGGTCGAGGATCCGGAGTATTGGGGTCTGGCGGAGATCATCACGGAAGAGATGGCGGATGTCGGACTGAAGATGAAGAAGAGGACACCGTACACGTTTGCGGAGATGTGCAAGTTGAACGGCATCACGAAGGACGGGGAGGAAAAGTTCCAGAAGCTCTTGGACGAGATGAGTTACATCGGCCTGCTCGAGTATGATTACGGATATCACTACGATCACAACGGACGCACCAAGGAGCAGACGGAGCGCAGATATATCCTGCCGATGTTCGTACCGGGATCGGCGGAGCTGTTTAACATGGAGGAACTGCCGGACGGAAGCAACCCGCGTTTGAAGGAGCATCCGGATGTGGCGGCGTTCTTTGAGCGCATGACCTTTTTACCGCTGGCGGGAATCACACAGATGGTGCCGCCGGGAGGCGCCGGCATCGGTATGCATGTCATCCCGGTGGAGAAGGCGATCTCCATGGAGAACCAGTCGGTGGATTTAGAGCATCTGTCTTACTGGCTGAAAAAATATGAGGGACACATCGGTGTGGGACGCTGCTCCTGCCGTGCATCGCGCAAGGCGATCGGCGAGGGTGTTGCGGACGACGATTACGGCTGGTGTATCGGTGTCGGCGATTTCGCGGATTACTGCCGTGAGACCGGAAAGGGACACGATATTACCTATGATGAGGCGATGGCGATCTTACAGCGCGCCGAGGAGAACGGCTTTGTGCACCAGATCACCAATATTGACGGTGAGAACAAGATCTTCGGTATCTGTAACTGTAATGTAAATATCTGTAATGCACTGCGTACCTCACAGCTTTTTAACACGCCGAATATGTCGCGTTCTGCTTATGTGGCGCATGTGGACGCGGAGAAATGTGTGGCATGCGGCAGATGTGTGGAGTATTGCCCGGCAGGTGCGACCAGACTGGGACAGAAGCTCTGCACCAAGGACGGCGGACAGATTACCTATCCGAAGCAGGAACTTCCGGATGCAGTGAAGTGGGGCGAGGACAAGTGGGATCCGGATTACCGCGACAACAACCGGATCAACTGCCATGAGACTGGTACGGCTCCGTGTAAGACGGCCTGTCCGGCACACATTGCGTACAGGGTTATCTGAAGAAGGCTTCCCAGGGCAAATACCAGGAGGCACTGGCTCTCATCAAGAAGCAGAATCCATTCCCGGCTGTCTGCGGACGTATCTGTAACAGACGCTGCGAGGATGCCTGCACCAGAGGCACCATCGACCAGGCGGTTGCCATTGATGCAGTCAAGAAGTTTATCGCCGAGCAGGATCTGCATGCAGAGACGAGATATATTCCGCCGGTTGTGATTCCGGCGAGCATCCATATGGATCATTTCTCACAGAAGATCGCAATCATCGGCGGCGGTCCGGCAGGACTTTCCGCAGCGTTCTATCTGGCAGAAAAAGGCTATCGCCCGACTGTTTTTGAGAAGAATGAGATGGCAGGCGGTATGCTGCGCTACGGTATTCCGTCC
>ENA-OQDW01000853-OQDW01000853.1-human-gut-metagenome-genome-assembly--contig:-NODE-853-length-12087-cov-2.571739_pt1 | contig 12087 bp, 11 predicted proteins | sample MGYA00242784_ERZ504613 | MGnify/ENA primary metagenome ERZ504613 (study PRJEB26092, sample SAMD00036330) | human gut metagenome | host: Homo sapiens | study: EMG produced TPA metagenomics assembly of... | reverse complement strand
AACAACAATTCGAAGTTATTCTTTGTCAAGGAAAACGAAAGATTTTTTGAGATTTCGTTCAATTTTTGGAAGTTAGAGTGGAGGAAATTTCTCTGTTGTTTCGTTCTGTGTCTGTTTTTGAAGTGACTGCCTTGTTGAAAAAGGAAGCCCGATATGCCGCAAAACTGCGATATATCGGGCTTTTCACACTTTTTCAGAGTACGTATTTTCAATGTGTACTGCTGTTTCCGCTTTTCTTGAAATATTCTGCTACTTTGGAAAGGGTTTCATTTCAGAACTGCAATCAGTCCCGAGAGAAACATCCCCACTGCTTTTTGGTTTACTCATCCTCTTTACGCTTGCGGATACCAGATGCCTTCACCGCACCGAATCCGAATGCCATGAACATTGCCGCACTCACGCACAGGAACCAGTTTGTCATGGAATTGTTTCCGGTCTGAGGCAGGTTAACTTCTGCGTTGGAAGAATCCGTGCCAGTACCGGTTTTCGGATCAACTGTGTAAACGTCCAGCACATTGCCGTTTAAGTCGGTCAGCGTAATCTCATACGCATTCTCCGAACGTGCAGTGATTTCTGCATTTACGGCGATCACTCCCGTTTTTTTCAGATAATCGTTGAGTGCCCAACTGCAAAGATCTTCGTCCGCAATGTTTGTCACGCTTGTGGTGGAAGATGTTGTAGTCAAAGCGGAAGTTTCCGTGCTGAGTGTAGAAGTTTCTGTGCCAGATTCTGTTGCAGAAGTCGTTCCGCTGGTGATAGTTGTTGTTGCCTTAGTCGCAGAAGTTGTTCCGCTTGTGGTAGTCGTTGTTGCCTTAGTCGCAGAAGTTGTTCCGCTTGTGGTAGTCGTTGTTGCCTTGGTTGCAGAAGTTGTTCCGCTTGTGGTAGTCGTTGTTGTCGTAGTTGTGGTGGTAGTAGTTGTTGTTGTCTGTGCATTTACAACAACTGTACCAGTCACAACGTTGTAGTTTTCGTCCTCCGATGTGAACTCCCAAGTCAGAGTGTTTTCTCCGGCAGCCAGTGCCTTGATCTCGCTGACGATTTTTGCCAATCCCTTGGTGTTGTTTCCGCTGAGAATCAGCTTCAGCTCGCTCACAAGGTCACCCTCGGTGTGGGAATCGCCGTCCACGGTAACTTCTACCGTCGGATCAGCCTTTGCGATCTGGAACGTCAGTTTGATCTTCGCCGTTTCGCCGTTTTTCGCCGTGACAATAACCGTAGTCTTAACGCTATCTGCTGCCTTTGCCGGTGTGCCGGAAAGTGTTCCGTCTGCGGAAAGTTCCAGACCCTCCGGCAGCTTGCTGTCAGCTTCTACCGCAAAAGTCAACTCGCCCAGATCGGCAGCGTTTTCCACGCAGTCGCTCAGATCGATCTCGGTCATGGGCGTTTTATAGGTCAGTTCAAAGGTATCCTTGAACTTGTCGTCAGAGATGACAAGTTGTACCGCCTCACGCTTTACCGTGAGTTTCGCATCGCCGGTCATGAGATAAGTGCCTCTGTGAGCTCGGTCTCGCCGTCAAAATAACGGTAAGTATACGCCTTATCCGCAGACTCTTCCAGCGTTACTTTATCCGCAGCGTTGTAATAAAGTTCCTTGGTGTCGGCATCATCGCCAAAAGTTTCGTCATAGGTCAGTGTCAGCCGAACGACTGCCTTTGCCTGCTCGTTGAGGGTCGGGATCTCGTCCTTGCCGATGGTCTGGTGGAAGTTCAGCAGATATGCAACTTCACCATTTGTGACTGATCGGCGGTTTTGCTTATGCCGTCGTCATTTGTGAAAGTCGTACCCTCTGCCGCACAGGTATCGAGGTAGTAACTATTTTTGACGATGCCATTGTTACTGCTATCAATATAGTTATCGCCGCACACACCGCCAATATAGTTTCCAGTACCGGAAACTGTTCCGGTGTTGTAGCAGTTTTCAATTGTACCACTGTTGTAACCACACACACCGCCAACAGTATCCACACCAGAAACCGTTCCAGTATTATAACAGTTTTTGATTATTTTTTCATTATCACCGCACACACCACCGACAGTGTTTTCACTCTTAAAATAAGAGTTCACTATGCCAACATTTTGAATGATACCACGGTTATATTCAAACAAACCAGTATGGCTTCTGCTGTTAGCATCGCAATACAGACCGCTGATCGTATGTCCCTGTCCATCGAATGTGCCAGTGTAACGGCCATATGGAAATCTTCCGATCGGTGTCCAAGTTCTCCAACTGTTTGCACTGACGCCATCATATCCAGAAAGATCGCCCTCATTGATTACGATATCTTTTTTCAGAACAGCACTTGCATTTATATTCGGATAGTCATCAAAAGAACCGCCTGTGGTATTCACAAATGCCGCAAACCAGTACAGCTGACCGGCGTTGGAGATCTCGTAGTTTCCGGTTGCCTCGTTCAGCGTTGCAGGCTGGTAGTGGGTGCTGTCCTTTTTGCAGAAACCGTTTTCGTCGAAGTCGTGAATTTTACCTTCTGCAATAGAATCAGCGTTGTTGGTATAGCTTGTACCCCCTGTTTTGCAATCCTCTCCGGTATAGACTACGCCATGAGTGTTGTCCAGAACCGGAAGAGCGTCTGCGTTCTCGCCGCTTAGATTCTGGTAGAAGTATACCGTGTCGCCCTCGGACTTGCTGCCGTTCAGCAGATATGCGACTTCACCGCTCTTGAACTGTTCTGCGGTTTTGCCGCCATTTTCATCTTCTGTGTCTGCGAGGTAGTAGCAATTTGTGATTGGGCCAATATTGTATCCACATATACCGCTTATATCAGCACCTGAGCTAGCAGTAACAGTTCCTGTGTTATAGCAATTTGAAATTGATGCAATACTGTGACCACACACACCACCCACAGAAGCTCTTGAGCCGGTAGCGGTAACAGTTCCTGTGTTATAACAGTTTGCGATTGTGTCACTATTTTGTCCACATATACCGCCTATAGCAGCAGATGACTCAATAGCGGTAAGATTCCCTGCATTATAACAGTTTGTGATTGTGCGGTCATTGCATCCACACACACCGCCCACAAAATTATTTCCTTTGAAATAGGAATCAACAACGCCAACATTTTTTATGTTGCCACATGAACGTCCAAACAAACCAACATACTCAGCGTCTTCATCATTAAAGTACAATCCGCTGACTGTGTGATCTTGTCCGTCGAACGTGCCAGAATATATGTTGCTAACATTTCCTATGTTGCTAACATTTCCAATGGGTGTCCAATCTCTCCAGCCTTCTGCCTTGTTGCCGTCACAGCCGGAGACATCGCCCTCATTGACGGAGATATCCGCTGTGAGGACAGCGTTCAGACTGTATTCACCGTTGTTCACCTTGTCTGCGAACCAGTACAGCTGACCGGCGTTGGAGATCTCGTAGTTTTCAGTTGTCTCGTTCAGCGTTGCCGGCTGATAGTGGGTGCTGTCCTTGGTGCAGAAACCATTTTCGTCGAAGTCGTGTTCTCCACTCGCTGTTTCGCTGTTGGCGTAATACGTCTTGTCGGTGCAGTCAGTATAGAAATAGACTACGCCGTGGCTCTTGTCCAGAACCGGAAGAGCGTCTGCGTTCTCGCCGCTTAGATTCTGGTAGAAGTATACCGTGTCGCCCTCGGACTTGCTGCCGTTCAGCAGGTAAGCGACTTCACCGTTCTTGAACTGTTCTGCGGTTTTGCCGCCATTTTCATCTTCTGTGTCTGCGAGGTAGTAGCAATTTGTGATTGGGCCAAAATTGTATCCACATATATCGCTTATATCAGAACTTGAGAAAGTAGCAGTAACGGTTCCTATGTTATAGCAATTTAAAATTGGTGCAGTACTAGAACCACACACACCACCCACAGAAGATACTTGGCCGGTAGCAGTAACAGTTCCTGTGTTATAACAGTTTGCGACTGTGCCACCACTGCCATTGAATCCACATATACCGCCTATAGTAGCAGATGACTCAATAACGGTAAGTTTCCCCTGCATTATAACAGTTTGTGATTGTGCCGTCATTGCGTCCACACACACCACCTACAAAATCATTCCCTTTGAAATAGGAATCAACAACTCCAACATTTTTTATGTTGCCATCGGCTTCTGAACTTCCGAATAATCCAATACGTGTTGAATTATCATTAAAGTACAAACCACTTACGGTTTTATTATTTCCGTCAAACGTTCCTGAATACAGTGTTATATGATCTTCCATACAATCTGCAATCGGTGTCCAGGTTATAAAATCACTTCCGTTGGAAACGTTGTCCTCTTCATCGTATTGTAAGGAATTAAGAAGATTTTCATTTACTGTGATGTTGGCTGTCAGAATTGCATTGGCTAATGTGTTTTGTTTAACTCCATCAAGAGTACCGTTTACAAGTCCTGCAAACCAGTACAGCTGACCTGCATTGCTGATTTCGTAAACGGTGTCCTTCGTGCCGTCATCGTCAATGTCGTATTTGTCAGTTGTTTCAGTGGCAGGCTGATATACGGTTGCATTGCATTTCGGGCAGTTTCCGAAACCGTTGGTGTTCCCTGTATCGTAGCTGTGTTCATGGGTGGACGTGTCCTCCTCCGCACTCGCCAACAGCACGCTGCCGGAAAGCGAACCGATGCCCACAGACGAGATGCCCGTCACAAGTGCCGCCGCAAGGCTCAGCACTCGCCGGGATAGTTTCTTTTGAAATCGCATAAACTTCCTCCTTTTTGTTTTCGAATATATTACATATTCTTGATATTCCTATTATAACATGTTAGGTATTCTTTGTCAAGAAAAACGGAGGATTTTTTGAGATTTCGTTCATTTTTTTGGAAGTTGGAGAGGAGGGGGTGTTGTTTCGTTCTGTGTCTGTTTTTGAAGTGACTCTATTGCAAGGTCATTCTTACACCATCTATTTCAAACTAAAAAAATCTCAGCCATAAAAATGACTGAGATTTTTATCAAGTGTAGTTTAACAGAATCATACACCTTATTCCGAGCAATTTTTCTCGTAGGTTTCCTGATCAATATCTGCAATTGCAAGTGCTTCTTCCAATGAAAAACCTTTTGCAAGCAGATTCTTGACAACTTTAATGGCATTTGAAATTTTGCTTCTGCTTTACCTTCTGCTTTACCTTCCGACACACCTTTTGCAAAGCCATCATCATAAACGCCCTGGCTCAAATTGCACATATTCTCAACCTCCTTACGAACGCTTCTCAATGGAATGTGATAATCACTTTCCAGAATATCCAATGCAGCTTGACTCTTTCCAATCTCTGAATACAGATTCAAAAGAATATCCAGCATCCGAATCAGCCCATCATAGTTCTTATCTTTTGCACCTAAATTGATCATGATCAATGACATCAAATCATAGTGCTTCGGAATATCCGGCATTTCTCCAACCAGGTTCTCCGGCTTGAATCGATATTCTGTAATCGTATTTGCAAATTCAAGCGGTGCATGGGTACAAATCCAGATAGAGTATACTTTCTTCAATTGATCAAAATTCGAATTCTTGAATTCTACGTTATACTGCGAAGAAATCAATCTGCTGAGGTAGTAAATACCCCGTTTTTCCAGCGTATATCCCGGACGATATTTGTTCTGGGATTCCAGATTGATAATCAATTCTGCTTCTTCCTGTGTAGGCAGTTTTACTTTGAATTTAATATCATAGCTGCGAACGCCTTCTTTTTCAGAAATCGTTTCAGAACCTGCCACATCCATTTTAGGTAAGAAATCATCATCAACTGGAACTGTCCCGATCTCTGGCTTTCCTTCTAAACAGGCAACAATTTCCGGAATCGAATGGCCCTTGAATTCCCGGACAGTATACTTCAGAATATTCGCAATGACTTCCTTGTAAGACAGCAGTCGCTTTGCCGCTGCATCATAGGATTTCCGTAATTCATGAATATCTGGTTTCTGTTCCATCGGTGTCACCTGCCTTGTTCATTTTATCCTGCCTTTATTATATCATGTATTCCGGAAAAATGCAAGTATTTCAACAAAGATAAAAAGCTCCGGATTTCCCCACCACTTAGGACGATCCGGAGCTTTCTCATTGTGACCCGTTCTTTCTGTTACTTAGCAGAAGTACGTATTGGTTGAACCCTTCTTCTTTCCTCTGGTCAGATGCGGCAGCATTCCCTGATTGTACAGCTTGCTGACGACTCTGCCCACTCTGCACTTATCTCCACGAGATAGCTGCTGATATAGTCCGGGACGGTTCATTTCAATGATGTCCCGTACACGCAGCTGCTTTCCATGGGTACTTCTGCATCGGATGACACAAGCAATTGCCATCTGTGCTAACTTCTTGTTGGTGTAGTTATAAGTAAGTACGAAAATCTGCTTCATAAAAATAGCCCCTTTCAAAATTCCACGTTGATTTCTTCGCCGTCTTCTGCAATCTTCTGGAAAAGTGCTGCTTTCGCCTGTTCCTGCCGCAGCTTCTCGAGAGAGATGATCTTGACTCTTTGCCCAATGATGCCTTTCGGGAAGGAGAGATCTTTCTCCTGCAGGAGCGGCTGCAGCTCTTCTTCGTTGATCGTCACGGTTCCCTTGTTGGTGTAACAGCCATTCTGGTCAATTCCCAGAATCGTCAGCGTATATTGTTCAAAGTCGTTCAATTTCTCAATTGCGGTCACCAGTGCTTCGGTACACGCAATGGGAGCTTCAAATTGATATGTCATGATGCCCGTTCCTTTCTGTTGTCGTCGAAATATGCTTTTGTTTCTTCATCTATGGAAACACCGTGCTGAAAGTTCACGGTGATGGTTTCTTTGCCGATCTGAATGTCCCGGAGCACAGCCTCTTTCAGTGCAGCTGCCTCCGGCGATCTTTCAGTACACATGTAGTTTGTAAATTTTGAACGATCTCCTGGTATGTTGCATCATCCACCGCAGAGATCGGATTGTCCAAAGCGTCCAGCTGCTGTTTCAGCTGCTGGAGTTCCTGTTCGTTTTTCTCAACGGAACGCAGGATGGTTTCGGTAGCACGTCCCTGTTCCAGGTATGCCATCAGGTTGGCGTTTGCCTTTTCCAGTCCGTTGATCCGATTTTGTATGGTGTTAGTTTCTCCGCTCTGCATCAGTTTTCGGAGAGAAAGCTTCTGGTTGACTGCCTCGATGATCTTTGGCTGGTTGGCAGGCTGAAAGAGACAGTTCTTCACTGCGTGAAACACAAACGGTGCCAGCTGGTCTGCCCGCACACTGGGGATGCCGCAGTCACAGCTTCTTCGGTACTGCAGGTACTTGTGCCCGTTGCTGTGGTTGACGTTGCCGGAGAACGGCCTGCCGCACTTCGGACAGCGTGTGAAGCCGTTGAGGCGTAGTAGTTCTTGCCGGTTCTGCTGGCTGTCCGCCGGCGGTTCTGTGCCAGCTTCTCCTGGACTTTGTCGAAGCCGTGCCGGTCGATGACCGCCGGCATCCCGTCCGGGATCTTCTATGGGATCCGGCTTGATCTTGTGGGAGTTTCGGTGTCCGTCGCTGTCCTTGGCAGCTGTGCGGTCGTAGGTGTAAGTACCCTTGTATTTCTGGTTCGTCAGGATGGTGTGGATGGCGGTGTCTGAAAAGTCGTTGCCGCCGGTGGTCTTGTATCCCTTTTGTTTCAGATGTTTTTTGATGTAGCTGTAGCCCATGCCGCTGCTGTAAAGGATATAGATGTCACGAACGATCGGTGCTGTCAGAGGATCGATCTCATAGAGTCCAGCCTCATTGACTGTATAGCCGATGGGTGGAACGCCGCCCAGATGACGGCACTGTCTGGCACTTTCCAGCAGTGCCGCTCTGGTATTTTTAGAAATGTTGTCTGATGTTTCCTCTGCCGCTGCCGCCTTTACGATCGTGGCAAACTTGCTGTAGTCCTCAGATGCCGTATCAATGCTGTCATTCACAGCGATCAGCCGGATCCCATGTGATTCCATCCATTTCAGGTCTTCGATCTGATTCCCGGTGTTTCCGTGAAGCCGGTCCAGTGCCCTTACCACAACGATCTTTGCCTGTACTTTTCCGGACAGGATATCATTCTTCATTTGCTGGTAGCCTTCCCGATTGGTGTTTCTGCCAGTCTTGGCGTAATCGTGATAGATCTGTTCAATGGTCATCTGATGTGCTTCTGTGTAATTCTCCGCACACGTCATCTGTGCTGCCGGACTATTGCCATTGTCCTGGGCATGTGAACTATAGCGAATATAGACGAGTGCAAGCTGCGTCTTTTTTGATGTATTCATTGTAAATCCCTTTCCTTTCATTTTTCTTGCCGCTCCAAACACACTCCGGCGGCGGTCGTATGGCCCAGTATCTCATGATGCACGCTCCTCCATCAGAATCGCAACGAGAACATCAGCCGCCAGATCGATCATGCGATCATTGGCAGCTCCTTCCTCAGAAGCTTTTTGTTTTTCTGTATCACAGCCGTCATAGTAGAAAAAGCTTTCCCTCAATCGGTTTCGGCTGATCTGTAATCTGGTAATCTCTTCCATAGGCAGCTTCTCTTTCCTCCATTATCTGCATCGGTCCCAGGCTTTGCCTTTTGTAGGTGTAAACGGCATCGTTCACCGGACCAAAGGCTTCATCGATCTTCGGATAGCAAAACCGGTAGCCGTAGCTGACAACGCCGTCGATGCTGATCTTTGCCTTGACACGGTTTTTCTCCGGCGTGAGCAAGTATCCTTCATCCAGAAGAACACGAACTGCGGTTTTTTTATCGGTGGCTCCGATCTGTTCCAGAATCTGTTCAAAGGTGGACTCCAAGATCTCCACCTTTATCGGCTTCTTTTCCCGATCCAGTGTCCATTTGATGCCCTCTAACTGCCTGTAGCTACAGGAGATATAATTGAAGATACGGCATACCAGGTTTTTGCCCGGATGTGCCTCTTCAGTGATCTCACCATGCAGAAGCACGCACATCTGCTTTAGGATCTCCGTATTGGTCTGAATGCCCAGTGTACTCAACATCACAGATGTTGTTATGATCATGGCGTAGTTCATAGCGAGCCGTTCCGAAAGGCTGCATGTTTCCGGAAACAGTTCCAGCAGTTCTTCACGCACGTCTTGAAACTGCTGTAAGATCTCCGCACTGTCTGATGCAAGAAGATGCTCTGCCAGCAGAGAACCCACATATCCGTAGTTTTTGCCTGTAAATGCCTTGATTTGTTCCGAATGGGTACCATCTACTGTGTAGGTCAGTCCATCCAGTGTGATCACTCGAGCAATAATTCCTAAGTTGTCTCGTTCTGCATTCACAAGGTAGTTTTCTGAGCTGAACAACGCAATACACGCCTAGCTGTTCCTGTATTTTAACTGGGCATTGCTGTCAAGCCGAAGTTTTTCCTGCCCTTGTGTAAAAGCATAGATGAAGTTAGGGCAACACCGCACAAAGAGCGTCTGGCGACTTTGCACGCCATCTGCTTGCAAATTTCCCGTCATATTTCACAAAAATGCTCGTGAATACATCCAGTATTCACTCCGCTTTTGTTTCATCTGACGAAAAATTTGACGACGCATCTGTCGCACAATCTTTGTGCGGTATTGCCTTAAGGCGGCATGACACAAGCTTTGTGCAGTGCTGCCTGATGATAAATTCAGGATAATTTTAGGAGTGGATTATGGACTATGATACGTTCGGCACAGCGTTGGACTCTGTGCTGATTCTGGCGGCGGCGTTGCTGTGCGGACTGCACCTGTGGTTTTCGGCGGCAATGGCATCGGTGCAGAAGCTGGGCGGACAGATGAGCACGCTGGCGGAAGAACACCCGCCCATGCAGTACTATCTGAAACAAAAGAACCGGCTGCGGATCACGGCAGTGGCGGAGGTGATCTCGTTCACGGCACTGCTGACACTGGCGGCGTACCTGCTGATTTTTGCAAAGGGCTGGGCACATCACTGGAACATCTGGCTGACGCTGCTGCTGCCGGCTGGGGTTTCGCTGACGGCGGCACTGCTGCTGGACGGCTGTGCGAGAGGACTGGGGCGAAAGCAGGCGGAACTGGTGGTGGAAAAGTCGTTGGGATTGGTGAAGCTGGTGGCAGTGCTGTCGCTGCCGGTCTACGGTATCTATGAGGGTATGGACTGCCTTGCCGGCGGAAAGCGTCCGGCAAAGGAACACGTGACAGAGGAAGATATTCTGCATCTGGTCAATGCCGGCAACGAAAATGGTGTGATCGAGGAGCAGCAGCGGGAAATGATCAACAATATCTTTGAATTTGACGATATTCCCATTTCTGATGTCATGACGCACCGGAAAGAACTGGTTGCCATTGATGTGAAAATGGCGATTGCCGATGTGGTGAAGCTGGCACAGGACGAGAAATATTCCCGCATGCCGGTGTATCAGGACAACATTGACAATATCATTGGAGTACTGAATGCGAAAGACCTGCTGGGGCTGATCGGGCGGCAGGATATTTCCGGATACGGCGTGAGATATTTCATGCGAGAGGCTCTTTTCGTGCCGGAAACGGCGAAGTGCGATGACGTGCTTTCGGAAATGTCCCGCCAAAAAGCACAAATGGCGATCGTTGTGGACGAGTACGGCGGCACCGCGGGCGTGGTCTGCATGGAGGATATTCTGGAAGAAATCGTCGGCAATATTCAGGACGAATACGACGAGGAGGAAGCCGAGGTGCATCGGGTGACGGATTCGCTGTACCTCATCAACGGACATGCTGATCCGGAGGAAACGCTGCCGCTGTTGGGGCACGAGCTGCCGGAGGATATGGAATTCGACACCATGAGCGGTTTTGTGGTGGATCTGCTGGGGTATATTCCGGAAGCACGGGAAAACCCGTCGGTGCAGTGGGAAAATATCCGGTTTACGGTGCTGAACATGGAAGAAAACTGGATCTCGCGAATCAAGCGGAGATCTTGCCGGAGCAAACGGCGGAAGAACAGCCGGAAACCAAATAAGGCAAAACGCCTGCGGAACCATTGCGTTTCGCGGGCGTTTTTTAGTTGCGTTTCAAATCGTTGATGAGAGCTTGCAGGTGCAGGATCTGTTCGGCAGACAGACCGCTTACGTCCAGCGTCTGTCGGTTTTCCAGCCCGAGCAAATAATCGGCACTGACCGAAAACGTCTTGGAAATCCGAATCAGCATGTCGATCGACGGCATGATGTTGTTGTTTTCCCAGTTGCTGATGCACTGCTTCGTGACATTCAGGCGTTTGCCGAATTCCACTTGGTTGATGCCCAGCGAATGACGGAGCTCTCTGATGCGTTCGTCAAACATGACAATACCTCCTAGTAAAATTTCTAAATACTATTATATAAAAATTGCTTGACAATATTGAAATACTGTGGTATACTGATATTGGACAACAGTGCAGATCGCACTGGAAAAAAGGAGGAATTTGTCATGAAAACGTGTATGAACTGCGGAAAATCAAATCCAGATGACGCGGTAGATTGTACTTGTGGCTATCATTTTCAAACAGGCGAAAGTAAAAGCGTACAGTATATCTCAAACAGTACAAGCAGTGGCAGTGAAATAACAAGAAGTTCCGGCGACACAATTATAAAATTGGCAAGGAACTATTTTATAGGATCGGTGCTGATTGCGATAGCTGGAGCCATTGTAGGATTTGTCTGGATGTCTTGGGACGAACTCGGGATTGGCTGGATTATCGTAGGAGCATCAGTTCTGTTTGCGATATATGGTTGGCTGATAAAAGTGTTGGTTTCTTCTTATGGAGAATGGTATCTGACACAAACCGGACAAAACAACATGCAGCAGCTTGTGAAGCGTATTTGAAGCAGATTGCGGAGAAACTGGACAAGTGAGAACAAGAATATGAATAGCTTGAAACAGGCTTTGGAGGTGTGTCGCCAGAGCCTGTTTTGCTGTATGCGGAATGCATATGTGCAAAATAAATAAAATCAAGTTTGTATTCTTTACAATTCTCTACTTGACACAGCAGAAGAAGTGTGATATAATAATAAAGCTGTCGCACGAGAGCGAGAGTTGAGAGAATAAAGGGCAACGGAAGCGTGAAACGGATCGGGAGATCGACAGTTAGCGGTTGGAGTTGTTCAAGAAAAGTTCACTTGACAAAATGTTTGAAGTGTGGTAGAATGAATAGGCTGACTGTTTTGGACAGGCTGTTGAGGAAAAGG
>ENA-OQDW01000852-OQDW01000852.1-human-gut-metagenome-genome-assembly--contig:-NODE-852-length-12089-cov-3.445327_pt1 | contig 12089 bp, 13 predicted proteins | sample MGYA00242784_ERZ504613 | MGnify/ENA primary metagenome ERZ504613 (study PRJEB26092, sample SAMD00036330) | human gut metagenome | host: Homo sapiens | study: EMG produced TPA metagenomics assembly of... | reverse complement strand
GAAAGCGTATTGGTTTGAACAGCCATATATGCCGCGGATGAAAAATATTGCGGTGGCTCCTGTTATTCTGGAAGATGGAAGGCTGTCCTTCTGTGTTCCGGGGGATGATGGTCCTCCGTGGTCAGGGGTGTGGAACCTGACAGGAAAGGTTGTTCTGGACGGGGATGATTATTTTGAGTTCCAGTGTGATGATGAAGTGATGCACAGACGAGGCGGAACATACAAGTTTTGTGCATTGGATATTGCTACATTCAGACGGGAAACCTGCCGGTAGATATCACAGGGAGAAGAAATTGCAGACTGCTGTAAAACAACAGAAGAACTGCATGAATGGTACCTGAAACACTGGACTTACAACAGATAGGATGATTATATTTACGAAGGCATCAGTCACCTGGTTGGCTGGTGCCTTTTTCGTGGGGAAATGGAGGTGGCGGGATGTATCCGGTGTCGGATGGGTTTCTGAGGGCTGTGAAGAGCAATACAAGAAAATATTACTGGACGGGTACGATCGTTACCAAAGGCGGAATGACGTATGAGCTCGGGGCGAAGGAGATTGTGAAGGGTTCCGGATATATTTCCAGGCAGTGCTGCGGGAGTACGGAGATTGAACTGGGGACGGTGTATGCGGCGGAGATGGGGATCACACTTCTGAGTGATATTGACAGGTATACGCTGGAGGATGCACTGGTGACGCTGGTGTTTCATCTGGTGCTGGCGGATGGTTCGGTGGAAGATGTGCCGATGGGAGTTTTTGAGGTCAGTGAGGCGAACCGTCTGGCGAAGTGCCTGGAACTGAAGGCGTATGATTTTATGCTGCGGTTTGATAAGAGTTTCAACGGATTTGAGACTGTGGGGACTGCTTATGATTTTATTACTTTGTGCTGTAAGCGGTGTAAAGTGGAGTTTGCGAATAAGAGGGCGGAGATTGATGCCATGCCGAATGGCGGGGTGACGCTTTCTGTTTATACTGAAAATGATATTGAGACCTGCCGGGACGTGCTGTTTTATGTGGCACAGGTTCTGGGAGGTTTCTTTATTATCAACAGGGAGGGAAAACTGGAACTGAGAAAGTACGGGAAGGATCCTGTGATGAAGGTGGAGCAGAGACACCGTTTTTCTTCCAGTTTTTCGGATTTTATTACCAGATACACGGCAGTGAGTTCCACCAACAAGCAGACGCAGATTGCAGAGTATTATGCTCTGGATCCGGATAACGGGCTGACCATGAATCTGGGTGTGAACCCACTTCTGCAGTTTGGACTGGCAGAGACCAGAGAGATGTTGTGCAGGAATATATTGACGGATCTGTCAGTGATCAACTATGTACCTTTTGATTCGGATACAATCGGGAACCTGCCTGGATCCGGGGGATGTGCTGACATTTGCAGGAGGACAGGCGGATGAGGGACAGATCACCTGCATCACTTCCATCAGACAGAAGATCGGGGGAAAGCAGAGCCTGAAATGTGTGGGGAAGAACCCGAGGCTGGCTCAGGCAAAGTCAAGAAATGACAAGAATATTTCGGGACTGCTGAATCAGATTGAAGACAATGCGAAGACCGGGAAGATCGGGATCCATATGTTTACCAATGCTTCCGCGCATGAGATCGGGCAGACGAAGGTGAAGCTGATCAGTATCCAGTTTGCTTCTTCTGAGGAAAACCATATGCAGTTTTTTGCACAGGTTGTTGTGGATGTGGCTGCGGATCCGGTGGAACGGTCTGCGGAGGCTTCCGGGACTGTGGTGATTCCATTTCCGGGCGGAAGCGGCAGTGGAACTGGAAGTGGTACGGGTGGTTCTGATGGAACCGGGGAGACATCGGATGCAGGAAGTTCTGAAAATGATGCGGCAGGGAATGAAGTTGGAAATACTTCCGGGGATGAGAATACAGGGAGTACGGATGATGTCGCTGGTGGCTCGGATTCCGGATCCGGAACCGGGAGTGGTTCGGAGGTTTCTGTGGATGTGAGCCTGCCGGTGAAGTGGCAGGAAGACGGACAGGCGGTCTGCCATGTGGTCTTTGAATTTAATAACGAGGAGATCGTGGAGCATTGTCCGGTGGAGACCTGGCATTCAGGGAAACATATTTTGTCGCTGTATTATCCCATTGAGAAGATTGTTGCCAATTATACGAATACATTCAATGTGTATCTCTGGATGGAGAATGGCAGCGGGACCGTTGATGTGGGAGACTGCATTGCCTCTGTCAGCGGACAGGCAATGGCGGCAGGGGAAGCCTAGGACGGAAAGCTTGAGGTGGAAGATTATACACGAGATTTGCCATTGGCGGAGGACTGGATGTGAATGGTTTCCGGGAATCGCTGTCCATGCAGATGAAGGAGACGGTGAACAGAGGATTTGAAGTGTATTTTGCTGAGAGAGCGGGAATCAGCGGTTTCTGCAGGCCGGTAGAAATGGAGGGTGTGTGATGAAGTTGAAAGGTGAAATGGTCATTGAACTGACCGATACGAATACGGGTGCGGTGGAGACAGTTCAGGAGACGAACATGATCACGGAGGCAGTGAACAATATTCTGGGGCTGAATCCCATGGGGATTTATCTGAAAGCCAGCGGGGAGTATGACAATTCTGTTTTGTGGAACGGGACGCTGCTTCCCATCTGCGAACATGATCGGGGGGATCCTGCTGTTTCCGGCAGTGCTGGAAGAAAAGGCGGATCATATTTACGAGCAGGGGAAGAACCTGCCGGTGGCTTATGCTTCCAACAATGTTAATTCCGGTTCCAATGTGGCGAGGGGAAGCCTGAACCAGACGGAGAGCAAGAAGCTGGACAATGGATATAAGTTTGTGTGGGAGTTTACTCCCAGCCAGGGGAATGGAAATATTGCAGCGGTGGCACTGACCAGTGCACTGGGCGGGCAGAATGCTTTTGGCAGTGCGGCAGGGGATGCCAGCACGTTCCTGCTTCTGAAAAAGGTGGATATCGGGGATATCCCGAAGGCAAAGCAGATGACACTGTTTGAGGCAGTGGAGCTGGATTTTGAAAAGAACCTGCTGTATTCCATCACCTTTGGGACTTCCAGTGTGACCATTACGAAGATCCGGATCCCGGTGTTTAACATCGGGCTGAATGAGAAGCTGGATGATACCACGTATACCGTACTGGAGGAGCAGACACTGACAACGGAAAGCTTTACGTTCCTGGGGGATTATACAAAGTACGGGGAGTTTATGGACGGGCATGACGGATACTGGTATGGATTTTCCAATGAGCCGAATTCTTCCGGGGATGCGAAGATGGTATGGATCCGGATCTCCAAAAAGGATTATTCCTTTACGGAGGGAAGCTGGACACTGTCCAAGGCGAAGCTTTCGGAAGTGGGCACAAGGGCAAAGGACGGTTCCTATCCGGAACGGAATGTAAAATGCTGTGTGAGGAAGGGGTATCTGTATGTGCCTTCTTATGATAAGAAGGGAGTTTATAAGATCAATACTGCAAATTCAGCGGATGTGACACTGATCCCGCTGGGCTTTACTTCCAAGCTGAAATCCCTTGGGGAGGCTGGTTCCTGTGAGGTGTATATGATACTTCTCGGGGACATGATCGTGGCAGGGGATTTCCAGATCACGGCGGATGACAGGGTGATCAAGACGCAGGGGAGCGCAAGGTTTGAAGCCATGGCAACGCCTTTGTTCCAGTATAAGAACTTTGTGTTTATGTGGGGCGGCAGTTACGGGAAGGAGCACAGGTGTGCTTATCTTCTGACGCCTTATCTGGCAAGTATCAATAATCTTTCGTCAGCGGTGGTGAAGAATACGGACAAAACGATGAAGATCACGTATACGCTGACGGAGGAAATAATGTAGGTCTTTCTGCCGAAAGGCATGGAGATAGAAAACTTATTTACGGCAGTTCTCAGAAATGGGGGCTGCTTTTTTCATGGGAGGAGGATTCTGGCATGAAGGAATTTTGGAACTTTATTCAGATGGTTTTTATGGCTGTAGGCGGATGGCTGGGCTGGTTTATGGGAGGCTGTGACGGGCTTCTGTATGCCTGATCGCTTTTGTAGTGATCGATTACCTGACCGGGGTGATGTGTGCTTTTGCGGACCATACGCTTTCCAGTGAGGTGGGATTCCGGGGAATCTGCAGGAAGGTGCTGATCTTTCTGCTGGTGGGAATGGCCAATATTTTGGATGTGGCTGTGATCGGGAACGGATCCGTGCTGAGGACAGCGGTGATCTTTTTCTATATTTCCAATGAGGGTGTGAGCTTGCTGGAGAATGCAGGACATCTGGGGCTGCCGATCCCGCAGAAGATGAAAGATGTGTTGGAACAGCTGCATGACAGAGGGAAAGGAAGTGATGGGGAATGAGACTGGTTGAAAGTTTTCTGACTAAGAATCCCTGCTATACTGCAGGGAGAAAAATTACTGTAAAAGGCCTGATGCTTCACTCGGTTGGATGTCCGCAGCCGAGAGCACAGGTTTTTCTTGATTCCTGGAATCACACTTCTTTTGGAAGTGCATGTGTGCATGGTTTTATTGATGGAAATGATGGAACGGTGTATCAGGCATTGCCATGGAACCACAGGGATGGCACTGTGGCTCCGGTAGTAAGGGAAGTGGAAATAATACGCATATTGGTGTGGAGATGTGTGAGCCTGCCTGCATCCGGTACACAAGCGGATCTGGTTTTACCTGCTCCGATCTGGCGAAGGCAAGGGCATCGGCAGTGCGGACGTATGAAGTAGCGGTGGAATTGTTTGCCATGCTTTGTAAGAAGTTTGGTCTGGATCCGCTGGCAGATGGTGTGGTGATTTCCCATAGAGAGGGACACGCAAGGGGAATTGCTACAAATCATGGAGATCCGGAGCATCTGTGGAAAGGTCTGGGACTGCCTTATACGATGGATGGATTCAGGAAAGCTGTGAAGGCTGCTATGTCTGGGAAAGCTGAAGGGACGCAGGCTTCTGTGTTTCTGGGGATTTCCGATGAGAAGGCAGCGGAGCGGATTGGAGTGCTGTGTGCAGAGGATATGAAAACCAGTGGGATTCTGGCTTCGGTGTCTGCGGCGCAGTTTATTCTGGAATCGGGTTATGGCAGGACGGAACTGGCGCAGAAGGCAAATAACTGTTTTGGGATGAAGTGCGTGTTGTCTGGGAATACTTGGAATGGAAGTATCTGGGATGGAACCAATAAGTACCGGAAGAAGACGCAGGAGGATGATGGAACCGGAAAGCTGTACACGGTGACTGCGGATTTCCGGAAGTATGTCTGTGTGGAGCAGTCTATTGCGGATCATTCTGCTTATCTGCTGGGCGCAATGAATGGGAAGAAAAAGAGATATGCGGGACTGGCCGGGGAGAAGGATTACCGGAAGGCTGTCCGGATCATTAAGGATGGCGGCTATGCAACGGACAGTTTTTATGTACAGAAGATCTGTGCCATCATTGAGAAGTATGGGCTGACACGGTTTGATGGCGTGAAGGTGGAGAAAAAGGTCTGGTACCGGGTGAGAAAAGACTGGAAGGATGCTAGAAGTCAGGCAGGAGCATTTCAGGTGCTGGACAATGCAAAGAAATGTGCAGACGAGCATCCGGGATTTTCGGTGTTTGATGAGAATGGAAAGGCAGTGTACAGTTCCGTGGATAAGAAGCAGGAAGAGGTGTTTCGTCCGTATCTGGTTCGTGTGGAGATTCCGGATCTGAATATACGAAAGAAGCCGGGAACGGATCAGGAGAAGGTTGGAAAATATACGGGTGTTGGCTGTTTTACTATTGTTGCTGAGGCTGACGGTGTCGGAGCATCAAAGTGGGGGCTGCTGAAAGCATATGAGAAAGAGCGGGATGGGTGGATCTCGTTGGATTTTGTGACGAAGAATATAATAGTGAGTGATGAGGCTTTGCATTGCGGCGGTGGTCGTGGTGTGAAGCTTTTTTTTGTTAGGGCAAAGCCCTGTTTGCCATTGTGGAGTTTTTCGTTGATTCGAAAAACGGAGCTTTTGGTCGCTTTCAATATAACATCCGGAATCGAGGTATCTTTTTTTTCTGCAAAATCACGAACTTTGCTCATTTATAGATATCAGAAAAAGGAAGATACTTTGAGGAATCTTTACGAAAAGAAAAAAGAGAAGTTAATCTCATATATCTGCTTCTTGGCTAGTTTGGGATTAAAAGTAACAATCCTTTTTTCTGTTATCTTGAACTTTTTAATTTTTCCTGTTTCGGAGTCCTTGAATTTATATTCAAACTCATCTACACATTCTTTGATGCGGTACAAAAGTATTAAGCAGTTAAAAACAAAAATCCAAGAAGATATTTACTAATCTTATTGACATAGAACAAAAAATGAATATAATCATAGTTGAACAACTATTCAACTTCGATTATACGAGGTAAGTGTATGTCTAAACCGTCTTATATTTGTAATTGTGATGTGATTCATGAGGATATTGTGAATGATGTGAAATCCAAGATGCAACCCAAAGATGATTATATCCAGTTGGCATCTTTATTTAAGCTATTTGGAGATGGTACCAGAGTACAAATCTTACACGCTCTGGAACAGAGTGAGATGTGTGTATGTGATCTTGCTGTGCTACTGGGGGTAACGAAATCCGCAATCTCACACCAGTTAAAGGCATTGCGTCTTGCGAATTTGGTAAAATTCCGTAGAGAAGCGCAGATAGTTTACTACTCTCTGGCAGATGATCATGTGAAAGAGATTATTGATAAGGGATTTGAGCATCTATGGCAGAAATAATATTTTTAGCGTTATAGTTGAGCAATTGAGCAACTAAACAAATTACAAGGAGGTCATTATGAAACGAATATTTTTATTAAAAGGCTTGGACTGTCCGAACTGCTCCGCAAAAATTGAAAAAGAAGTCGGAGAATTGGATGGAGTACAATCCTCAGTTGTAAATTTGATGAAGCAGACGCTGACAATCAATGTTGCTCCAGCTGCCGCAAATACAATAGCCAGTCAGATTGAAACGATTGTCCACAGCCATGAGCCAGATGTAGAAGTTTCCGAAATTGCACAGGAATACTATATACCTGCAAAAAAACAGGATACCAATACATCCTATAACAATGAGGACAAGAAGTTGACGATTCGTTTAGCGATTGGCGCAGCAATCTATGGTATTGGTATGGCATTGACAGTTTTTGCGAAAGTGCCACTGCCTGTCGAGTTAGTTTTTCTCATTGTCTCCTATATTATTCTTGGCGGGGATGTTGTATGGCAAGCTGTGAGGAATATTTCAAAGGGACGTGTGTTTGATGAACATTTCCTGATGAGCGTTTCTACGATTGGTGCTTTTGTCATTGGTGAATATCCGGAAGCAGTTGCTGTTATGCTGTTCTATCAAGTTGGTGAATTTTTCCAGTCATTGGCTGTTGAGCGTTCCAGAAAATCTATATCAGATTTAATGGATATACGTCCGGATTGTGCTACAGTCAGAAGGAACGGAGAATTGATTACCATATCTCCTGAAAGTGTTGCCATTGGCGAGATTATTATTGTAAAGCCTGGTGAAAAAATCCCATTAGACGGTGTGGTATTGGATGGAGATTCTATGCTGGATACGAGGGCTTTAACTGGAGAATCGGTTCCGAGAAGCGTTCATAAAGGAGACGAAGCACTTTCCGGTTGTATGAATCAGACGGGTGTTTTAACGATTAAGACAACGAAAGCATTTGGTGAATCTACTGCTTCAAAGATTATTGATCTTGTGGAGAATGCGTCCAGTAGAAAAGCACCAACAGAAAATTTCATTACTACATTTGCACGTTATTACACTCCTGTTGTTGTAATCTTAGCAGCTATTCTGGCAATTCTGCCACCGATCCTTCTTGGTGGAGGTTGGACAGAGTGGATTCGCAGAGGATTTGTTTTCCTTGTGGTATCTTGCCCATGTGCATTGGTCATTTCAATCCCGCTGACTTTCTTCGGAGGTATTGGTGCGGCATCTAAACGAGGTGTTCTTGTAAAAGGAAGTAATTATTTAGAGGCGCTTAATAATGTCAGCATTATTGTGTTCGATAAAACTGGAACACTTACAAAGGGTGTTTTCAATGTGACTGATATTCTGCCTGCAAATGGATTTTCAAAAGAACAGGTTCTGGAGTATGCGGTCCAGGCAGAGAGCTTTTCTAACCATCCTATTGCAAAATCCATTCTCTCTGCTTATGGAAAAGAAATTGACCAATCAGTTATCTCTGATTACAAGGAAATTTCCGGATATGGAATCAGTGCCATGGCAGGAAAGAAGAAGTTTATGCTGGCAATACGAAACTTATGGATTCAGAGCATGTGGAGTATACAGCCTGTGAAAAAGTTGGTACAAAGGTTTATGTAGCAGTAGATGGTCAATATGCTGGATGCATTTTGATAACAGATGAAGTAAAGCCGGACAGCAAAAAAGCAATTTCTGATTTGAAACATATCGGTGTGGAAAAAACAGTCATGCTTACTGGTGATGATGAAAAAATCGGAAAGGCTGTTGCGGAAGAATTGCAGTTGGATGAATATTATGCACAACTGTTTCCTGATCAAAAAGTGGAAAAGGTTGAGCTTTTAGACAGTAAAAAGAGACCGGGAAGCAAATTGGCTTTTGTTGGTGATGGTATCAATGACGCTCCTGTCCTTGCTCGTGCGGATGTTGGTATCGCAATGGGTGGTCTTGGTTCAGATGCGGCCATTGAAGCTGCGGATGTGGTTCTGATGACAGATGAACCATCTAAGCTGGTGGATGCGATTGATGTGGCAAAAGCGACAAAGCAAATTGTCATGCAGAATATAGTGATTGCCCTTGGAATTAAGAGTGTGTTCCTGATCCTTGGTGCTCTGGGTATAGCTGGAATGTGGGAAGCTGTATTTGGTGATGTAGGCGTTACCATAATTGCCGTCTTGAACGCAATGAGGATTTTGAAAAAATAAGAAACGAGGTGGCAATGTGAAACGGAAATTGATTCTGTTAGCAGTTATAATTGTTTTTCTTGCAGGTTTCGGTGCACTTTTGCATTCACCGCCTTCTATGATTGATGCAGTCACAGGAGCAACACCGAAGTCAAAAAAGGCGGCTCAAGCCTCCGCACAGTTGGAAGGCTCTTATGTTCTCGGTATTAATATGATGTCAGATGGTCTCGACAACGAGAACACCCGGAATAAATTAAAAGAATTGGCACTGGACGATTCGGAAACAAATGAAACAGATCTCATGAAAACGGACATTAGTTTTCGGTTATATGTATCTGAGACGGATTATCCGCTTGTCAGTTATGCTAAGAAACTCTGTGACAGGTTGAAACAGGCCGGCTTTTTCGTAGATCTGAAAGAGTACAGTAACACAATGATGCTATCAAGAGTGGTAAGTGGAAAGTATGATGTATTCCTGGCATCGGATGATTTTATTGACGTTACAACGCTAACACAGATGGACTATATGATCATGGACAGCGAAGAAATGAGGTGAGCGGGAATTTATGAGAAAATGGAATACGATTTTGTCTGTTTTAATGCTTCTCATTTTTATGATTCATGGAATCATGGGCAGCTTTATGCTGAACGGAGTTGGAAGTAGTGCAGGGAAACTTCTTGCATGGATTGGTGTTGGTATTCTTGTTGTGCATACGGTGATTGGTGTCATCCTGACAGTTCAGAGTTTACAGACAGCGAAGCAATCAGGAAAGATGTATCTGAAACAGAACGCCATATTTTGGGCGAGACGAGCCAGTGGGATGGCAATACTGATTCTGCTGTTATTCCATATTGGCTTGTTTGGAAAGGTGCAGAATGGGACATATATTTTGTTCCCTTTTACAACGGTAAAGATGGTAACTCAGCTTTTGTTCGTAGCGGCAATCTTTGTTCATATTTTTATCAATATACGCCCATTGCTCGTATCACTAGGAATCATTAGTTATAAAGAACGAAGGAGCGATATTTATTTGATCCTTTCGGTGCTTCTTCTTTTTATAGCGGGAGCGGTTATTTTATATTATATTGGGTGGCAATATCTATGAGTAAGACAATTATTATTATAGGTGCTGGATTGGCAGGACTTTCAGCGGCTTTGCAGGCAGCGGAAAATGGATGCAATGTAAAACTGGTTTCCTCCCTTCCGTCAGAGCGGGCACAGTCTGTTATGGCGGAGGGCGGTATCAACGCAGCTTTGAATACAAAAGATGAAAACGACAGTCCCGAAGAACATTTTACAGATACAATAAAGGCAGCATGTGGTCTGGCAGATCCAAATGCAGTTTGGGGAATGACACAGGCAGCACCGGAGCTGGTGCACTGGTTGCTAAAACTTGGAGTTAAATTTAACATGAGTGGCTATGATGATGTGGATCTGCGGAATTTTGGCGGGCAGAAAAAGAAACGGACTGCTTTTGCACAGAGCGATACCGGGAAGCAGATCATGACAGCTATGATAGACGCTGTTCGCAGGAAAGAAGCATCTGGTATGGTAGAACGGTTCAGCCATCATTCTTTCCTAACACTTCGTCTGTGTGGCAATATTTGTTGTGGCTGCGTAATCAGGGATGAATACAGTCAGGAGACTGTGGAATTACCGGGGGATGCGGTTATTGTTGCCACCGGTGGTATGCACGGATTGTTTGGAAATACAACGGGTTCGCTGAGCAATACAGGAGAAGTCACCGCAGAATTGTTCCGGCTTGGTGTTCCTCTGGCAAATGGCGAGATGATCCAGTACCATCCGACAACTGTGAAATGTGGTGGAAAACGCATGCTCATCAGCGAGGCGGCCAGAGGGGAAGGTGGCAGGTTGTTTGCCATGAAAGATGGAAAACAATGGTATTTCATGGAGGAAAAATACCCGGAGCTTGGAAATCTGATGCCACGAGATATTACCGCCAGAGAGATATGGAAGGTCAGCCATGAATCAGAGGTATTTCTTGACATGATGGAAATATCGGAGGAGATTATTTCAAATAAGCTATCTGGTCTGGCAGACGATTGTATGACCTATCTGCATAAAGATATACGAAAGGAACCGGTGTCTGTTTTACCGGGAATTCACTATTTTATGGGAGGCATTCTGGTGGATGAGCAGCACAGAACGCCGATTCAGAATCTTTACGCTGCCGGAGAATGCTGTGCCCAATATCATGGTGCCAACCGTCTTGGTGGAAATTCTCTGTTAGGAGCGTTATACGGAGGACGTGTTGCGGCAAAATCAGCATGTGAACAGGCAGATGTAGTAGATCTATCTTGTGCGACACAGATAGATTTTCCACCAGCGTCTCAAATTTCAGAAATAAAGCAATTAAACAAAGTGATGCAGGATACTATGGGCGTTGTCAGAAATGAGAATACGTTGTTAAATGGGATTCAAACGGTACAAGCGCTGACAGGAAATCTTCCATTGCTTGGCATGGCAGTTCTAAAGAGTGCTCTTGCAAGAAAAGAAAGCCGTGGTGCACACTGGCGGGAGGATTATCCGAAGAGCAATGACGATGATTACCTTAAAACAACGGTAGCCAGATTTGATGGAAAGCAGATACAGATTTCCTTTGTACCTGTTCCAGAAAGGCGGTGATTCACTTGGTATATAAAATAAGAATCAGGCGGCAGGAGAGTCAGAAATCAGACAGTTATTGGCAGGAATTTGAGTTTGACGGAAGCAAAAACAGCTCTGTTGCCAATGTTCTAAAGGAATTGAACAGTAGAACACCTTTGAAAGATAATTCAGGGAATATAGTTACTCCCATCAGCTGGGAATGTAGCTGTATGGTGCGAAAATGTGGGGCTTGCGCCATGCTGATTAACGAACGTCCGAGGCTGGCATGCTCTACATTTCTACATACGTTAAAAGGTTCTACAATCACCTTGGAACCTTTAAGCAAATTTCCGCTTGTAAGAGATTTGATCGTTGACCGGTCAATTCTGTTTGAAAATTTGAAAAAACTGAACCTTTGGCTTGAAAGTGAAGCTTATATGAATCCGTGGACACATGAACCGAGATACCAGTCGGCACGCTGTCTGATGTGTGGCTGCTGCCTTGAAGTGTGTCCTAACTTCTCTGCAAATGGGACTTTCGCAGGCGCTGTTGCTGCAGTCAACGCATTTCGGATTCTGAATGAAGAACAGGAAA
>ENA-OQDW01000851-OQDW01000851.1-human-gut-metagenome-genome-assembly--contig:-NODE-851-length-12183-cov-2.956868_pt1 | contig 12183 bp, 10 predicted proteins | sample MGYA00242784_ERZ504613 | MGnify/ENA primary metagenome ERZ504613 (study PRJEB26092, sample SAMD00036330) | human gut metagenome | host: Homo sapiens | study: EMG produced TPA metagenomics assembly of... | reverse complement strand
ACACAGGCTCTGATCCCGCTGGCAATGGGCGGCGGCCGTGTGGCTGCAACAGAAATTCTGGTGGGAACCGATGCGGTAGCAGTCTGATCCGTGACAATAAGTGCTTCCAGCTGGCAACGGTCATGCAGTCCAGTGCGGCACTGGGCATGCACACCCTGAATGCCGATCTGGCACGGCTGGTAAGAGCCGGCACGATCCGGCGGGAAGATGCCATTCGGGTATCCAACAACAAGAATGAGATTCTGGATCTGTTAAGTTAAGCTTCGCTTCGGCGTGTCCGTCTGTATATTTTCGGAGAGGTGAGAGAGATGAAACGAAATCGAAAAGGCTTTTCTCTTGTGGAATTGATCGTAGTGCTGGTGATCATGGCGATCATTGCGGCACTCTGTGCCCCGAATATCTCTGCCTATGTGCAGGCGGCAAAGGTTCAGAATTATCAGACTGTGGCGAATAATCTGGCAGACGAATTACAGACCCAGCTGCCCCAGAGCCGGTACTGGAACTGGGACGAGGTGCAGCGGAATGCGTACGGCATTCTGTGTGCAGATGCCGGAAGAAGTGTGACACTGGATACGGAAAAAAGCACCGATAATCAAAAGGTGTATCAGATCACCGGTGCCAGCAGCGATGCCAATGCGGTGTTTACGGTTTCGCTGACCTATCATGATGCGGTGAAAACCAGCCAGAAAGTGGATATTGCGGTTTCCTGCGACGGGTATGCGGCGGTGCAGTCGGTGCAGGAGTGTAATTTGGTGTTGAAGACGAATTATACGGACGCGAGTGCGTATCCGACGACAACAATAAAAAAAACAACAACTAATCGAAATGGTAATGTAACGCTGTTGGATGATAGAGTAAAAAAATGGAAAGACGATGATGGAAATACTTCGAATGACTGGTCATCTGCTTTTTCAAATAATTTTTATCCAAACAATGACTTTGTAAATACATATAATGGTACAAGTAACAATCCGCCGCATGACAATTGTGCAGCAATCAATTAACAGATTATCCGTTAAATTCAGTATCACAGGTAGAATTTAGCTTGCAACGCTACTCTTTTTATATAATTACAATGGAACAGATGTTGCATATCGTGCAGTTGTTCCGTGCGTTGAAGCACAGAAGGGCGACGGACGAGGCGGAGAGTATGCTGCTTGTGGAACTGATGTGTCTGGCTCTTATGAAGTACGATTTCAAAATGTAAAGGTGCTGGTCGATTCTGATTTGGATGATGATAATAGTTGGGTAAATTATACTGATGTTTTTGCAGAAAATAATTTTCCTTATGATATTAGTCAACCTGGATTATCACCCGAAAAAATTGATGCTGTTAATCGCTATAAAGCGTATTATGGTGATGTGTCTTATGGAAAAAATGGCATAAATGATGTTGGTTATGGAATGAGTGATGTTGAAAAACAAATTAATGTCATTTATCGAGTAAAACTAGTTGACCCAACCGACGCAACAAATCGAAATATTCGTTCAAAATGCTGGGTGGCAATTTGGGGAAGAATCACATATTCCGACAGTGGTACAATTGTAGAACCATGTTCGTCTATGCAGACAAAAGCAGACGGAACACTGGCTAAAATATATGATAATGTTCGCATTAAAGTCGAAATTCCGGATTACATTGAAGATTTCAGTACAGTTATTCAAGATGAAAGCGAATTGACTACAGAAAATAATACATTTTATTTTGATTATAGTGGGCTTTTCTTTGTGCCATATAGTTGGGGTGGAGGTTATTGGAGTTATGAAGGATATCAGATATTAGTTGGCAGTAATAACTTATTGCAACAGATTATAAAAGATGGAACTTATTATTATGATTATGGGACTTATAAAGATGGATATTATACACTTCCAGCTGACCAGCAGGCAATTATTCAAAGCATTGTAAAAAGAGGGGGAACGCATTACAAAGGCACATTTGCGATTGATCTGAGAAATAGTGGATATGCAGTTGGTGATGTTGTCAAAGTTCAATTTACAAATGTAGATGCAGACGAATTTATCAGAAACGCGAATGGTAATGATAAGTTTTTGAAAATGTACCGAGTTAATGAGGTTACTGGAAATTTAATAGCAGATGGCGATAATACAGGAATTCATTTTTATGATTCCGCAGATTTGAAAACTGCAAATCTTGGAAAAGTAGAAAAAATTTCTGATAATACAGTTGCAATTTATATTTTGATGAAATGGTCTGATTATCCCTATTATGTTTTGAGTTATAAGGGTGTATATGCAAATTTTCAACCGGATGCAGATACCAGCTTTTCATGGGCAAAGAAAAGTGAAATTACAACCGAAGAAACAACAACACAAAATGCCCCCATGCTCACCCTCAACGGCGACAGCACCTACACCAACATCACCCTCGACTGGACGAAGTGCGACTATATCACCAATGCGGGCGAAGTGGGCGTGAAGTTTGTCAAGTATCCGTCCACGCTGAATTATGATGTGTACAGCAAGGACTATACCCTGCTGGCTTCGGATCAGAACCTGAAAACCTTTATGATGAATTCAAACAATGCTGTGACATCGGCTGCTTTGGCGGATAAGATCGTGCACCTCTATTGTAAGGGTGTCAGTCCGAAGGAGATTCAGTGCGAGATCGTTGCTCCGAAAAATACGGCAACGACAACGACTACCACGACCACCACACCTCCGCCGCCTGAAACCGAAACCACAGCCAAAACGACTACCAGCACGACGACTGCGGTTACAACCACAACAACAACGACTACCACGACAACAACCACCACGACTACAGCAACCACCACAACAACGACTACCACGACAACTACCGCCGCAACCACAAGCACGGCTGCAACAACCGCAACCACTGCAACTGCCGCAACGACCACCGCGGAAACCACTGCAAGCAGTACCGCAACGGCGACTACCTCCGCGACAGAAACTACGGCTGCAACGACTACAACTTCCGCCACAACCAGCACGACTATAAGCACCACTGCAACAACAACCAGTAATAAACAAACTGATTCCACAATTTCTTCTGATGAACTTTTAATTCATTATATTTATGATGATCCTGAGTACAGTACAGTTCACATTCTTCGTAGCGACGGAAATATCAGTGGAATTCCCAATTATGGGAATGCAGTTACCTATACCAAATCAGAAGATGTCCTAATCACATTTAATGATGATTACGGTGTTTTGCATATTTTCCCCAAATATAATAACAACGATGTTTCTATAAGCGGTAAGCCAAGTCAGCTAGAGCAGACAAAACAGTGTGGTTGGTGTACATATCACATTACTACTAAAATGGTAACAGATGGTCTTCACGAAATCTGGATTAAAAACGGAGTTGTTTATAAAGCTAATCCTGACACACCACTTGCTCAAATGGTAAACACTGTATATCGAGAAAACAGTATTGCTGCTCGCCTTCCTAAATCTGTTGAAGTTGTTACTACAACTACAACAACCACCGCCCCTCAAACCACCACCACAACTACAACAACCACCACCGCACCGCCCATTGCCGCCAGCGAAAACGGCAAAAACGTAGGCCTGGACGAATCCAGTGCGGCGGGCTGCAACATCACGTTCAGCGACCCGCTGTTCAACGACAGCGGCGTGTGCTACTTCACCATTACCCCCAAGGCGGGCTACACGCTCTCTGACAGCTATACCGTAAAGGTTGGCACGGAGGTGCTGTCTGCCAAGAACAACTACAACGCCAAGACGGGGCAGTGGTTCTTCTGGAGCAATAAGATCATGACGGACTACACCATTCATGTGGAGGGTGTTTCTCCGGCGGCGTAACGCTCGAAATAATCCCAAAAGAAAAGGCTCATTTCCGGAGCGTACCGGAGATGAGCCTTTCTATGTTCGGGCGGTCATTTCAGACCGCAGAGCTGTAAGTACAGATTTGCAATGGGTTCGCCGACCACCAGAGCCATTGCCATGCCGGCGGAGAGGTACGGCCCAAAGGCAAATTTGGAATCGCCGGTTTTTGCCTTGTGGATCATGCCGAAGATGCAGCCGAGAATCAGCCAGCAACAAGCCCTACCACAACACCTTTGACACCGAGGAACAAGCCGCCTGCCAGCATCAGTTCTGCGTCGCCCCTTCCCATGGCACGTTCGCCGGACAGGATCACCAGCAGGAACAGCGGAACCGATGCCGCTGCGGCTCCGATCAGGTGGGAGAGCAGCGTGCCGTTTCCGGTGCAGACATCGTAAACCGTAACCGCAACGCCCAGCAGCCCGATGAATCCGATCACATACAGACTAATCAGCTGGGTGTCCAAGTCCATGAAAAAGACCACGATCAGAGCCGAACAGAACAGACATACCAAAGCCGCATAGACCGGCTGTTCAAAGATGCCGAAATAGGCAAAGATCAACACGTATAAGATCGCATTCAGGCTTTCCACCAGCGTGTAGCGAAAAGGGATCTTCGCTCCGCAGCTGTGGCATTTTCCCCGCAGCCGGCACCAGCTGAAGATCGGGATCAGATCCCGCTTGCGAATGGGTGTACCGCAGGTCATGCAGTGGGAGTTGTTCCGCCAGAGAGATTCCTCTTTGGGCAGACGGTAGATACAGACGTTCAGAAAGCTGCCGATCGCCGCACCAAAAGCAAAAATGATGCAGTACAGCAGTACATAACAGACGTAATACATAGGGCAAATTCCTCTCTTTTTTCTTGTCCCATTGTATCACATTTTGAAAAAGATGTCAAGAAATATGGAAATTGCGTGTACAACTGGGCGGCTGTGTGATTTTCACGAAAATCGGACTAGACCCTTGACGAAAGCGGCAAAAAGTAGTACAATATTGTAAGAAGCCGGTGCATTGCCGGTTAGCATTTATGGGAGGTATTACACCATGTCTGAAAAGTTTATTGTTGAAACATCGGCAAGACACGTACATCTGACTGCGGAAGCATTCGCAGTGCTGTTCGGTGAGGGAAAGGAACTGACTGTCAAGAAGATGCTGTCGCAGCCGGGTCAGTTTGCCAGTGAAGAACGCGTAACGATCGTTGGACCGAAGAAGGAACTGCCGAACGTTTCCATTCTGGGCCCGTTCCGGAGTGCCAATCAGGTAGAACTGTCTGCAACAGACGCACGTTCGATCGGCATCGCTGCTCCGGTTCGCGAATCCGGTGATGTTGCAGGTTCCGGTGCATGTACCATTGTGGGACCGGCAGGTCAGCTGGAAATTTCTGAGGGTGTGATCGTGGCAAAGCGTCACATTCACTTCACTCCGGAAGACGCAGCAAAGGCTGGCGTAAAGGATAAGGACATTGTTTGGGTACGTGTTGAAACAGACGGCAGAAAGGCAATTCTGGGTGACGTGGTTTGCCGTGTTTCTCCGAACTATGCAACTGCAATGCACATCGACACGGACGAATCCAATGCCATTGGTGCAGGCCGCAACCAGATGGGCGAGATCGTCACAGTAGACTGATCATATTTTGATGGAAAGGCAATCCTGTACTAAGCATGTGCGGTGTTGCCTGAAAGACAAACGGCGGATGCTGAAATCCTTTTGGCATCCGTTGTTTTTTAGAAAGGAACAACCATATGAGATCATGGAAAAAATTGACGGCACTGCTTCTCGCCGGTGTGCTGGCTGGCTCGGCATTTACCGGCTGCGGCAAGCAGAGCAGCGACAGCAGCAGCCAGCCGGAGTCTTCTGCCGCCGAGGAATCCTCTGAAAAGGAAACCACCACCGCCGCAGAAGAAACCACCACCGCGGAAACTACCACAGTTCACGTCAGCCCTACAGAAACGGTTTCCACCACGCTGGGCACGGAACTGACCGACATTAATGCCATGCTGGACAAGGGCAGCGATACCACCAACAATTACAAAGCCAAGCTGGATAACTTTATTCAGGAGGGCGACGTGGTACAGTCCTTTACCTTTATTGTGTACTCCGCCGACGGTTCTTCCAGTCTGGGCGACTTCAAGGGCGGCTACGGCGTTTCCGTCAAGGACGGCTGTGCCAGTGCCACCGATGCCGGCTGGTATCAGGCGGCAGACTTTGAACAGTCCCAGAACAGTGCCTATGCGGAATTCACATGGAACGTCCCCGCAGAGATCCAGACGGAGATCGATCCCAGCGGTGAAGTTCTGTTCGGACACTGGTGGAGCAACGTGCAGCAGGTGAAGCTGTCCAGCATTGTGTGCACCTACACCCGTACCAAGGAAGTGCCGGTAGACGGTACCAATTCCGCCAGTCCGGCTGCAACTTTGAGTTTCAACGATGAGGCAGCCAAGACAGCGAAGATCGCTCTGTCCGACCTGATCGGGGCAGAGGATACGCTTCAGACAGTTACCTTTGACATCAGCAGCACTGGTGCACTGGGCAAGTTCACTGGTGCGTTCGGCGTGTCTGTGGACAAGAACGCGGACTGTGCCACCGATGCCGGCTGGTATCAGACCAAGAACGTCTGCGTGTTCACAGATTCCTCCAGCCTTTCCCTGACGTGGATCGTGCCGGACGATGTCAAGGAGAGCATTGACCCCAGCGGCGATGTGATGCTGGGGTACTGGTGGAGCGACCAGCCCAGCATTACCCTGAACAACATCAGCGTCCGCTACAGCAACAGCACCGGAACGACCACCAAGACCGAGCCGAAGTCGGACGAGTCCTCCAAGGGCGGGGAAGTGGCAGCAGTTTCCGGTGAAACACCTACTGCGGAGCAGGTCAACGCCATGACCAGCAAGCAGATCGTGGAGAACATCAAGGTGGGCTGGAATCTGGGCAACTCACTGGACAGCTACAACACCAGCTCCAGCGATACGGAAACCGGCTGGGCAACCCGAAAACCACCCAGCAGATGATCGACACTGTAAAGGCTGCCGGCTTCAATGCCATTCGTGTGCCGGTAACGTGGAGCGAGCACATGTCCGCCGACGGCACCATTGATGCGGCGTGGATGAACCGCGTCAAGGAAGTTGTAGACTACGCCTATAACGACGGGCTGTATGTCATTGTGAATGTACACCACGATGACTACACATGGCTGACACCCTCCAGTGAAAAACTGGAAAGTAATAAGTCCACCCTGACAAACATCTGGAAGCAGATCTGTGCCACATTCCAGAACTATGACCACCGCCTGATCTTCGAGGGTATGAACGAACCGCGTATGATCGGTTCCGCAGAGGAATGGACCGGCGGCACACAGGAATCCTATGACGTTATCAACGCCCTGTATCAGGCATTTGTGGACACTGTCCGTTCTTCCGGCGGCTCCAACAAGGACAGAACGCTGGTTGTCAGCACCTATGCCCAGTCCGTGGAGAAGAACGCTGTCAGCGGTTTGGTGGTTCCGAAAGATGACCATGTGATCGTATCCCTGCACATCTACGCCCCGTGGAATTTCTGCGGTCCGGACGACACCCGTGCCGACTGGGGCAGCGATGCCGACAAGCAGGAACTGGACACCATGTTCCAGTATTTGGACGACACCTTTGTCAGCAAGGGCATTCCGGTCATCATTGACGAAACCGGCTGCGTGAACAAAAACGAAAACACCTCCGCAAGAGTGGCATGGTTCAGCTATTATCTCAGCACAGCCAAGAAGCACGGCATCAAGTGCTTTATCTGGGACAACAACGAAACGAAGAACGGTTTCGGTCTGCTGAACCGCAAGGACTGCACATGGTATTATCCGGAAATCATCGAAGCCATTCAGAATGCTACCAAGTAAACGGATATTGTCATAATGCATAAATCATTCCTCATATAGATGTGCAAAATGTAGAATTTTTATAGAAGCCAGAAAAAATCCCGTGTGAAACGTGCAAAAAACTGCAAAGTATGCTATAATAAGAGAAAGCACTGGAAAACGGGTACGCCCGCTTTTCAAACAAGAGGAGGCATTTTACTATGAGTCATCGAATCATTACCATTGAAAGAGAATATGCAAGCGGCGGCCGTGAGATCGGCGAAATGATCGCAGAACGGCTGGGCATTCCGTGTTATAATCGAGAAATTTTACAAATGGCATCTGAACGCTGCAATGTTTCCATGGATTATCTGGAAACCGCAGAGGAAGCTGCCCCCAAGAGTTTTCTGTACACTCTGATGCTGACCTCCAGCCCTACACGCACCATTGAGGAAAACCTGCCGCTGTCCGATAAGGTCTACATCATCGAAACCAACATTATTCGGGAACTGGCGGAAAAAGGCGACTGTGTGATCGTGGGACGCTGTGCAAGCTATATCCTGCGGGATCTGGAAAACCTGTTCAACGTGTTCATCTACGCGGACACCAAGTCCCGTTCGGAACGTGCCGTGCAGGAGTATCACGTAGACGAACGGCGGGTAGAGGCAATGCTGCGGAAGATCGATAAGCGTCGTGAAACATTCTACAGCATCAACACCGGCGGAAACTGGTACGACAAGGACAACTACCACCTCTGCCTGAACAGCGGAGCACTGGGGCTGGAACTCTGTGCGGATATTGTGGTAGAAACCGCAAAGAAAACCATTTATTAAGTCATTCGAAAGATAGATACAGGCGGGACAGGGAAGTTTCTCTGTCCCGCTTTTTTGTGAAAGAGTTGACTTTTTTCGAAAGATATGGTATACTGTAGTTGTAAGTATTTTGCAACGAAAAAGAAACGGAGGCATGAAGATGAAGTTGTGGAAAAAAGTGCTTGCCGCGGTGACTGCGGGGGTGCTTTGCGTGGGAAGCGTTGGCGTGACAGACTTGCAGGGTGTGCTGGAATCTGCGGGAATGGTGTTGTCGGCGAGTGCGGAAGAAGGTACTTATGGAAATTTGTCCTATGGTGTAACCAATGCAGGTGAAGCTGAAATTACGGGGTGCGATATGGGTGTTACCTCCGTTGAAATTCCGGCTGAGATTGACGGAAAACCTGTGACGAGTATTGGAAATAATGCTTTTCGCGACTGTACCAGCTTGACAGAAATCAAGATGCCAGACAGCGTTACAAATATTGGAAACGGTACTTTTTACGGCTGTACCAGCTTGACAGGAATCACAATACCGGACGGCGTAACAAGTGTTGGGTTTCAGATCTTTTCCGGCTGTATCAGCTTAAAGGAAATCGCCATACCAGATAGCGTAACAAGTATTCAAAATAACGCTTTTTACGGTTGTGCCAGCTTGACGGAAGTCGTCATTCCAAACAGTGTGACGCGTATTTACAGCGGGGCTTTTTACAAATGTACCAGTCTAATAGAAATGACTATTCCGGACAGTGTAACGTATATTGGAGAGTGTGCTTTTTGCGGCTGTACCAATTTGAAAAAAATTGTTGTTCCAGATAGTATAACGAGTATTGGAGGCAGTACTTTTTACGGCTGTACCAGTTTGACGGAAATCACCATACCAGACGGTGTGACGAATATTTGGAGCAGTACTTTTCGAGGCTGTTCCAGCTTGACGGAAATCACGATTCCGGACAGTGTGACGAGTATTGGTGACAGTGCCTTTTACAGCTGTACCAGCTTGACGGAAGTTACCATTCCAGACGGTGTGACGAATATTGAAGGATTTGTTTTTACGAATACACCATGGCTTATAGCCAAGCAAGAGGAAAATCCACTTGTGATCATCAATGGAACTTTGATTGATGGAACAACTTGTACTGGGAGTGTTACCATACCAGACAGCGTGACAAGTATTGCAGGAGGAGCTTTTGATAGCTGTACTGGTCTGACGGCAATTACCATTCCGGAAAGTGTAACAAGCATTGGAGATAGTGCTTTTTACAGATGTACCGGCTTGACGGAAATCGCCATTCCAGAAAGTGTAACAAGCATCGGCAATTATGCTTTTGATAGTTGCACCAACTTGACGAAAATTACCATTCCGGACAGCATAACGAGTATTAGCGATTATGCTTTTCGCGGCTGTACTGGTCTGACGGAAATTGCCATTCCAGACAGCGTAACGAGTATTGGAAATCATGCTTTGACGGCTGTACCGGCTTAAAGACAATCACCATTCCGGATAGCATAACGAGTATTAGCGATTATGCCTTTCGCGGCTGCACTGGCTTAAAGACAATTACTATTCCGGAAAGTGTGACAACTGTTGGAGAAAATGCTTTTTCCGGCTGTACTGGTCTGACGGAAATCGCCATTCCAGACAGCGTAACGAGTGTTGGAGATCATGCTTTTGACGGCTGTACCGGCTTAAAGACAATCACCATTCCGGAAAGTGTGACAAGCATTGGAAATGGTACTTTTGATAACTGCAATAATCTGATCATTCGTGGCTATACCGCTCTTTCGCCGAAACTTACGCAAGGGAACATAATATTCGATTTGCAGATGTAAATGCAACTTATACTTGCGGCGACCTCGATGGCAGCGACAATATCGACTCCACCGACATCTTCTACACTATGCTCTACATCGCCAACGTTGCCGTAGGCAATGACGGCGGACTGACACCGGAACAAATCGCCGCCGCTGATGTAGACGGCAGCGGCACAGTGGATTCCACCGACAGCTTCTATATCATGTACTACGTGGCTCTTCACGGGGCGGGATATGACACCTCGTGGGAAGAAGTCCTCGCGAAGTAAATGCTGTTTTCCTTGCTGAACGAAAAACCGACTTTCTTTTGTGAAAGTCGGTTTTTTGTCGCCTTGACATTTTGTCCGGAACACACTATAATAAATTTATCCAATAAATTTATCCGGCAGCTTCAGCCTCGCCGGAAACTTTTCGAAAGGAATCTGATTTATGAAATCGATCTATACCTGCCCCTATTGCGGAGCGAAATCGTTTAACCCGTGGAAAAAGGCGTTCGCCGGCGGACTGCGTACCAAAGGAAAAGTCTGCATGGAATGCGGACAGCACTGCGTCAACGGCGTTGCATCGATGATCTTCAGTGCAGTGGTCTATATCGCTGCCCTCGTGGTCGTCCTGCTGGTCTACTTCAAGGGCAATTCCAACTGGGACTACGTCTACATGGTGGGGGCTGTTGCGGCAGCGTTCGTGCTGTGCCGACTCTTTGATGCATTTTTCGGTCCGCTGGTGAAGCCGATCCGGAACGATGTGTTAAGCTGATGGGTGCTGGACTTTATCTGCACGTGCCGTTTTGCCGCCGGAAGTGTCCCTACTGCAACTTCTATTCCGTGCCGGCACAGCCGGAACTGCTGACCGCCTACACTGCGGCAGTCTGCCGGAACTTGCGGCATTACGGAAACGCTGCTCAGCCGGAACGCGTGGACACGGTCTATTTCGGCGGCGGAACGCCCTCGCTGCTGCCGCCTGCACAGATCGCACAAATTCTGGAAACGGCGGCGGAACAGTTTGCCCTGTCCGCAGATGCGGAGATCACACTGGAGGCAAATCCTGCCACTGTGACACCGGAGCAGCTGCGGGAACTTCGCCACGCAGGCATCAACCGGCTTTCTCTGGGGGTACAGTCCCTGTCCGATGCCCAGCTGAAACGGCTGGGACGGCTGCACACGGCGCAGGAGGCTGTGGAAACGGTATACGCTGCCGCAGAAGCGGGCTTCCGGAACCTGTCCTGTGACCTGATGCTGGCACTGCCGGAGCAGACGGCGGACGAACTGGAGCAGACAATTTCCCGGCTGGTGCAGCTGCCCATTACACATGTGTCTGCCTACTTATTAAAGGTAGAGCAGGGAACGCCTTTTGCCGTGCAGCACGTGGCGGAATGCTGCCCAGACGATGACACCGCGGCAGACCTCTACTTGCAGGCGGTGGAGCAGCTGGGAGCAGCTGGTTTTTTGCAGTACGAGATCTCCAACTTTGCCAAAGCCGGTTTCGAGAGCCGGCACAACTGCAAGTACTGGCACTGCGAACCCTATCTGGGCATCGGACCGTCTGCACATTCCTGCTGGAACGGCAAGCGGTTTTTTGTGCCGTCTGCCGTGTCGGACTTTCTGGAACAGCCGGTGCAGCCAGTCGAAACCGAAGACGAAACGCCCTGCACACCAGAGGAAAAGCTGCTGCTGGGCATGCGGTTGACAGAGGGTGTTCCGGCTTCGTGGCTGGCAGAAAAGCAAGCGGCGGCAGAACGTTACTGCAAGCTGGGCTTTCTGCAAAAAGTCGGCGAACGCATCGCAATTCACGCCCAAGGGCTTCCTCGTATCCAACACCATTTTAGCAGAACTGATATAACCAAATCACCGCAGTCATAGAATGCAGCTTGTTGAGGGGAACCCTTTTG
>ENA-OQDW01000849-OQDW01000849.1-human-gut-metagenome-genome-assembly--contig:-NODE-849-length-12200-cov-4.450841_pt1 | contig 12200 bp, 13 predicted proteins | sample MGYA00242784_ERZ504613 | MGnify/ENA primary metagenome ERZ504613 (study PRJEB26092, sample SAMD00036330) | human gut metagenome | host: Homo sapiens | study: EMG produced TPA metagenomics assembly of... | reverse complement strand
ACACTAGTACATGGGACATCTCCTTTCCGTTACTTTAAACTTTCTATATAAACTTTTCTTTTCTTTCATGGATGGCTGCGCTTTACGCTCCGCGCTCTGCCTCCCGCTCCTTATAATGATGTGCCTCCTCCAGCATCATATCTTTCACCTTCATCAGTCGGATCTGGGTACTTCTCTCGTTCTCATCCAGCTTCATGGTGATGTATTTGATGTTTGCCTGTGCTTCCGGTATGATGACATGCTCCAGGGCATTTACACGACGCCTTGTTTTTTCGATCTCGGAAGCCATAAGCTGACAGGCCTTTTCCACTTCTGCCAGACGAAGCATATCCGGCAGGATGTCTGCCAGGGATTTTACCGCTCCGTCCAGATCACTGGATGTAAAAGCAAAGCCATAGGAATAGATATCGTTAGCATCCGGTGTTCTTGTTTTGTATTCAAAAACAGGAATATCCACACTCATGACATTCTTTTTTCCGGTTTCCAGATAAACTTCCTGCTTGGGAGCCATCAGTGCCGTATTCAGCGTCTCCTCCGACATTCCTGCTTTTGCAATGACAAAATTGGTGTTGGCGCTTCGGATACCGGCTTCTACTTTTTTTCGCAGCTCCATATTCTCCCGTACCAGATCCAGGAACTGTCTCATCAGCTCGTCCCGCTTATCCTTCAGAAGCTTATGGCCACGTACTGCAGTCACCAGCTTCTTTTTCTGCTTCGTAAGCTCCATACGGGTAGGATTCACCTGTGTTGATGCCACAAATCATCCCCCCTTTATACTTTTCCGTAATACTGATCAAGGAATTTGTCATCGATACGTTTCAGCTCGCTTCTCGGAAGAATGGAAAGCAGCTTCCAGCCGATGGCCAGTGTTTCCTCAATATCACGGTTAGCCTGATAGCCCTGGGAAACATATTCCTTCTCGAAAGCATCTGCAAATTTTGCATAAATCAGGTCAATATCGGAAAGAGCTGCCTCACCAAGAATGGTCATCAGCTCTTTGGCCTCTTTACCACGGGCATATGCGGCAAACAGCTGGTTCATGGTGTTTGCATGGTCTGCTCTTGTCTTGCCTTCACCGATACCCTTATCCTTCAGTCGTGACAGAGACGGAAGAACATCGATGGGCGGTGTGATTCCCTTACGGTAAAGCTCACGGCTCAGGATGATCTGTCCCTCTGTGATGTAACCGGTAAGGTCCGGGATCGGATGGGTCTTATCATCCTCGGGCATAGTCAGGATCGGAACCATGGTGATACTTCCTGATTTTCCTTTCTGACGGCCTGCACGCTCATAAAGAGAAGCAAGATCTGTGTACATATATCCGGGATATCCACGACGTCCCGGAACCTCCTTACGAGCCGCGGAAACCTCACGGAGCGCATCCGCATAGTTTGTGATATCCGTAAGGATTACAAGAACGTGCATGTCTTTTTCGAAGGCAAGATATTCAGCCGCTGTCAGTGCCATTCGCGGAGTAGCGATACGCTCAACAGCCGGGTCATTTGCCAGGTTCACAAACAGAACAGTACGATCTATAGCTCCGGTTTCCTTAAAGCTCTCTACAAAGAAGTTTGACTCCTCGAAAGTGATACCCATGGCTGCAAATACAACGGCAAACTGCTCATCTTTTCCGCGTACCTTCGCCTGTCTTGCGATCTGTGCTGCAAGCTGTGCATGGGGAAGACCGGATGCGGAGAAGATCGGAAGCTTCTGTCCACGTACCAGGGTGTTCAGTCCGTCAATCGCAGATACACCCGTCTGGATAAACTCCTCCGGATAGCTTCTGGCCGCCGGATTCATGGGAAGTCCATTGATATCTCTTCTCTCTTCCGGAAGGATCTCCGGGCCGTCATCAATGGGACGTCCCAGTCCGTCAAAAACACGGCCCAGCATATCGCCGGATACACCAAGCTCCATGCTCCGTCCCAGGAAACGTACCTTGCTGTTGGAAAGGTTGATACCCGTGGAGCTCTCAAACAGCTGCACCAGTGCATTGCTTCCGTCGATCTCCAGAACACGGCATCTTCTTGTTTCGCCATCGGCAAGCTCGATCTCACCAAGCTCGTCAAATGCCACATCTTCAACGCCCCGTACCAGCATCAAAGGGCCGGCAACTTCCTGTATGGTCCTATATTCTTTTGGCATTTTACAGGCCCTCCTTTTCCAGAAGTTCTGCAGTCTCTGCTGCAAGCTGGCGGGTTACCTTCTCATACTCTGCTGCCAGCTGATCTTCTTTTGTATATTTATAACGGCCGATCTGCTCACGTACCGGAAGCTTTACGATATCATTGATATCCGCACCCTGTTTCAGCGCATCCAGTCCCGCATCATAAAATGCAAGTACCAGACGCATCATATTGTGCTGTTTTTCCAGAGATGTGTAGGTATCGATCTCGTGGAAAGAGTTCTGGTGGAGGAAATCCTCTCGGATGGAACGGGCTGCTTCCATTTTCAGTCGGTCACCCGGAGAAAGCGCATCCATACCTACCATCTTTACGATTTCTTCCAGCTCTGCCTCTTCCTGAAGAAGGGTCATCATTCTCTGACGGAGCTTCATCCAGTCATTCGCTACATTTTCGTCAAACCATCCGCCAACGCTGTCCAGATACAGAGAATAGCTGGTCAGCCAGTTGATCGCCGGGAAATGACGTTTGTATGCAAGGTTTGCGTCCAGTCCCCAGAATACCTTTACGATTCGAAGTGTAGCCTGGGAAACCGGCTCGGAGATATCACCACCTGGAGGAGATACAGCGCCGATCGCTGTCAGGGCACCCTCTCTTCCGTCTTTTCCACTGCAGATCACATGTCCGGCACGCTCATAGAACTGTGCAAGACGGGAACCAAGATATGCAGGATAACCTTCCTCGCCTGGCATCTCCTCCAGCCGTCCGGACATCTCACGGAGAGCCTCAGCCCATCTGGAAGTAGAATCTGCCATCAATGCTACGGAATATCCCATATCACGGAAATACTCCGCAATTGTAATACCTGTATAGATCGACGCCTCACGAGCTGCAACCGGCATATCTGAGGTATTGGCGATCAGAACCGTACGCTCCATCAGAGACTGTCCTGTTTTTGGATCCTTCAGCTCCGGGAACTCGTTCAGAACGTCTGTCATCTCATTTCCACGCTCACCGCAGCCGATATAAACTACGATATCTGCCTCTGCCCATTTTGCAAGCTGATGCTGGATAACGGTCTTGCCGCTTCCGAACGGGCCAGGAACTGCTGCCACACCACCCTTGGCAATAGGGAACATGGTGTCAATAACACGCTGACCGGTTACCAGAGGTTTGGCCGGCGGAAGTTTTTTCTTATATGGACGGCCACGTCGTACCGGCCAGTGCTGCATCAGTGTCAGTTCTTTATCTCCATCTGCTGTGGAAAGAACTGCAACGGTCTCGTCCACGGTGAACTCACCGGATCTGATCTCTTTCAGAGTACCCTTCATATTGGGTGGTACCATGATCTTCTGTGTAACAACGATAGTCTCCTGAACGGTTCCAAGAACATCGCCGCCCTCCAGCTGATCTCCCACCTTCGCAACCGGAATGAAATTCCATTTTTTGTCCCGCTTCAAGCAGGAACCTCAACGCCTCGTTTCAGGTTGTTGCTGCCTGCTACCTTCATGATGTCATCCAGCGGACGCTGGATTCCATCGTAAATGCTTGTAATAAGGCCAGGACCAAGCTCCACGGAAAGGGGCACCTCCATGGACTCTACCGGTTCTCCCGGGCGAAGTCCTGAAGTCTCCTCATATACCTGTATGGAAGCCTCATCTTCATGCATCTCAATAATCTCACCGATCAGACGCTGGCTGCTTACACGAACCACGTCATACATATTTGCATCCCGCATACCCTTGGCAATTACCAGCGGTCCTGCCACCTTCTTAATGGTTCCTCTGCTCATCTGAACCAATCACCTGCTTTCTTGTCACTCATTACTGAAAAGAATATCGGAGCCAACTGCCGTCTCCACGGATTTCTTTACATTTTCGATACCTGCACCTGTATTTCCGGAATTCCGGGAATCTGAATGATCGCAGGCATCAGCTCCTCACTGTATTTACTGATCTCTGCGGAAAGCTGGGCCGCCAGCTGTTCCGTAATATAAATAACCGCATATTCACCGGCCGCCAGACGGTTAAGCTTCTCTTTACCTTCTGCAGGATCCTCCACCGGAAAAGTATCAAGGCCAAGAGCCGCAAACCCGTAAATGCTGTTATAATCACCTAAAACTGCGATCTTATACATACATTTCCCTTGCCCTTTCCCGGATAAACTCTTCCGGAAGGCCGCTGCGCTTTCCGGTGAGAATGATCCGCACCGTCTTGATCTCATTTTCACGGGCAAGCACATAGGCTACCAGCGGTCCCAGTGAAAATGAATTGTACAGCTGAGGGCGGATGGTCTCCATGATCTGGTTATCACACCATCTCTCAAAAGCGGAAGCTGATTCCGCCAGTGCCAGAGCTCCGTCCCCATATTTCGTTTCTGCCAGATAACCCATGATCTGATCCATTCCGCTTACTGCCGCGTGGATCAGTCTCTCCTTATCCAGTGTGTCACATTCTGCCATGGCTTTTTTCATAAAGTCCGAACTTTTTCCTGTTTTGCAGGCACGGACTGCGATCCGGATATCTGCTACCGCTACCGTGGATTCCGCATACTGCCGGACGATCTCTTCTTTTGACCGTTCTCCGGCTTTTTTTATGGCATCCAGTGCTGCCCGGTCTACGATAATATCCGCAAGCTGTCCGTCTCTTGTGTGCAAAAAGGTCTCATAGGCTTCTCTTGCCGCTTCCCGCATATCCTCAGGAAAACGATCATATTCCTTATCCTTCAGGAATTTCACCATATCCTCTCCGTCAATGGAACAGTCGCTGAAAAAAATATTCGGCGCTGCCCCTTGCAGGATGCTTGCCTTCACAGCCGCTTTCAGGTTATGGAAAAGATCCTGATAGGAAAGAACAGAAAACACAGATCGGTCCGCTACCAGCGAATCCATGATCTCCCAGATCTTTTCTCTCTCCCGAGAAAGAATGGCATCCGCACCGGCTGCAGGATCACCATTTCCCCAGCCCTTCTCTGTAAGGATCTGAAGGCACTGCTGCTCATCCTGACATGCCAGAAGCTGCTCGATCGCTGCCTGATTCAGAAGTCCGGTCTCCAGAACACGTATCCGCGCCACCGCATAGGCATAATCTTCACCAAACATCATTCACGCCCTCCTTTTTGCGATGGTGTTTTACGCAAACAAAATCTTTCTTACCTGATCCAGAAGCTCATCCCGCTTCTCTGCGAACATGGCATCAATGGAACAGTTTTCCTCAATGCCGCCGTATATCAGGATAAAACCTCCGTCTATGTTTCGGGTTTCACCGGAAATTTCCAGCACACCACCCTTTTTCTGTGCCAGGCTCTTTATTTCCTCACGGAAACCTGCCGGCATACGTTCCAGATCCTTTTTTGAAAAACAGATCTCTCCTTCTCTTGGAAGAAGATATTTCTCAGCCATATTCTTAAGGATCCCAAAATATTTTTCTTCATCCAGATTCTTCACACGGTCACAGGCATCTGCGATCACATTTCCGATCAGCTCCTGCTTGGCTGCAAGAACTGCGGTACGCTTCTTCATATCTGCAGCGGAAGCTGTCCGCTCTTCATAGCTTTTCACCTTTGCCCTGGACTGTTCTTCTCTCTGCTGCCGGATCTTATCTGCCTTTTCTCCGGCTTCCCTGAGGATCTCTGCGGCTTTTTTCTCCGCATCACTGATCGTAACGGCTGCAGAAGCATCGGCCTCTTCAAGAATCTGGCTTACCATCTTCTCTAATCCTGTCATGCTCTGCCCTCCTGATGAATCAAACCTGAATTCCGCTGACTGCAAGAATGGAGATCAGAAGAGCCAGAATCGCATATGTCTCAACCATTGCAGGGAAAAGCATGGCTTTACCGAACTGCTCCGGCTTCTTGGCTACGATACCGATGGAAGCTACGGAAGTTTTTCCCTGATGGATCGCAGAAAGAAGACCTGCGATAGCGATCGGAAGACAAGCCACAAAGATCATAAGACCGGTTTCCAGGGAAATATCAGCAACACCGCCACCCAGGATACCAACCTTGGAAAGTGCAAGGAATGCTACCAGCAGTCCGTAAATACCCTGCGTACCGGGAAGAAGCTGAAGAAGCAGAACCTTGGCAAATTTGTCCGGGTCTTCAGTTACAACACCTGCTGCTGCACGGCCGGCTGTACCAACACCGATGGCGGAACCTATACCTGCAAGAGCTACGGAAATTGCTGCTCCCAATAATGCCCAAACGATACCACTCATAATATTAATCCTCCTTAATATCTACATATTTTGTATTTTCGCGGAATGGGTGGAACTCTTTTCCTCCGCCCTCAAAGAATTTACCGAAAAACTCTACGTACTGTAATCGGCAGGTGTGCACGTATGCACCCAGAAGATTGATCAGAAGGTTAAAGATATGACCAATCACAAATACAAGGATAAATACGATCCATCCCAGAATACTGTCTCCCAGCATACTTCCCATCTGGTTCATAACTGATGCGATAACTCCGGTGGCAAGTCCCAGGGCCAGAAGTCTGGAATAGGAAAGGATATCACTGACCCATCCCGTGATATTGTAAAGATCGTAAGCTCCAAGCGCCAGCCTCAGGAACGGATTCTTCTTATCTCTTCCTGACATAAAGAGAATTCCCACAGCACCGATGATCGCCATCCATTTTCCGACCTGTATCACTGCCGGTGAAAGATTCAGATCCATCTGAGAAATAGAACGGAACATGCTGCTTGGGATAAAGATCAGGATCAGTCCCATAAGAAGCAGGAACCAGAGTACTACGTCATAGAAAAAATCGAGATATTTTCTGTCACGTAACAGCATGTAACCCTTAAGACCCATTCCCAGAAACATATGGATCAGGCCAAACAGCATGGAGAACACCAGAAGTCTCATTGGCTCATTTAACGGTGCAAACCATACCGGCTTCACCGTGACCGGCCTGTGCAGATATACTTTCGAGAATACATCGATAAAATCTCCGAAATATCCGCCAAACATCACGCCCCAGAACAAAGTGGACAATCCACAGTACATAAAAAGCCGGATGGATTTCTGCATTCCGCTCTCCATCCTGGGGAACTTCAGAAGTACTCCCAGACAGACTGCAAAGACGATCAGTCATATGCTGCGTCTGACAGCATCAGTCCGAAAAGAAATACATAGCAGGCTGTCATGATCATGGAAGGATCGATCTCTCCCTTTCCGGGAAGACCAAATGCTGCCAGAACTCCCTCTCCTGCTGCTCCGAATTTGCCGTTCTGAAGGGCAACCGGAACATTTTCTCCCTCAGCATCTTCTGCTTCAAAAACAATATCGTACTTCTCCGTAAGCCGTTTCTCCATTGCAGGAACCTGTTTCTTCGGAAGATATCCTGTCACAAAAAAAGTGCTCTCCGACTGGCGGAGCTGTCCTAATACCTCATATTTCTGTGCACGGATCCGGAAATAATCGGACAAAAGCTGAAGAGAGCTCTTCCTGTCGTGAAGAGCGCGTATCTGTTCCCGAATCTGTTCGGACTCTTCCTGAATGCGTACCACTTCATTCTTAAGGTTCTCCAGCTCCTGTGCCGGAACCTCTGATACCAGCTGTGCCGGTCTTGCAAATCCCTGCATCCGAAGCGCTTCTTCCAGTTCCTGTGCCTGTGCTTTCAGGCAGACAACCACAAGGCTCAGCTTACCGGCATCATTTGAGATTTCCCGGATGTCAAAAGCTTCAAGCTGTGGTGCATCCGCTGCCAGCTGACTGTATACCTGATCCAGAGTTATATTTCCATCAATACTTCCCACAAGTACCGCTGCTTTCGCTGTACCGCCGAAGTTCATCGGAATATCCAGCTTCAGCCATGGAGCAAGAGCTGCTTCCTGCTGCTCAATCTTAACTGCTGCCGCATTGTTCTCTGTAAGCTTCTTCCGGTATCCCTGGATTTCTCTAGCTGTTCTCAGGATCTCTTCCTGATCCCGGATAGCTTCTTCCTCCTGCTTCCTTCCGATCAGCGGTTTCCCTGCCAGGGATGCCAGCATGGATTGCTTTTCCTTCGAAAATTCATCCAGTATTTCGATTGCCTGATCACAAAGGGATGCGTTCTTCTCAAAGATCAGCCGGGCATTCATAGTATCCATCGTCTTAAGCTCCGGATCCAATTCCGCTGCATCGATCTCCAATACTCCAAGTGACTGCAGTTCTTCCAATATGGCCTTACGGTTCTTTTTCATTGCGCAGATACTGATTCGCTGCATCTGCAATACTGCCATTTTCGCACTCCCCCTCTCAGAACAAACTGTCCATTACTGCCTGGATCGCCTGCTCGTGCTTCGACTCCGCTTTCTTTTTCAAAGCTGCAAGCTCCTCCTCTACTTGTCCAACGACAGTGTTCTCTGTACTGTGTGCACGTTCCTCGGCTGCTTTCATATCAGATGCCGCCTGTTCGCCGGCGGCTGTTTCCGCCTTTCTGATAATATTCTCTGCCTCTTTCTCAGCTTCGCTGATGATACTCTGTGCACGGACGGATGCATCCTTTATCTTCTGCTGTGCTTTTGCCTCCGCCTCTTTCACTGCCTTGATCGTTTCCTGGATCATCTGATCACCGCCTCTCTGCATATCCAAATTGTACCACAATCGCTTTTTCAAGACAATGTTTATTATGCAATTTAACAAGAAATTTATTTATATTGTGTCAAAAAATCGTCACATATGTTATATTTTTGCCATTTTTTCGCACACTTTTTATTTGTTTATTCTAATTTCATTATTTTTTAATTTTATTCAAAAAAGCCATCAAGCCCGATTGAAAATGTTTTTTACATCTTCATCGCTGATGGCTTTCAATTATGAACAGACGGTGAATGCGGACTAACCTATTCACCCGACCTACAGTGGCTATCTGTTCTATTTGTTAATTGTACAGGTAATTTGCAATGTCTTCGCTTTTGATATTCTCAGCATCGATCCATACCGGATCAAGTAAAACCTTCTTATCAATCTTTGTTTCCTTCTTCGGTGCAGTAGACTGAATAGCCGCCCACATGGTCTGATATCCCATCGCATAAGGATTCTGTGAAAGCACTCCCAGTTCTTCCCCTTTCTGGATCGCTTCCTGCTGTTTGCTGGTTGCATCTACGCCTACCATAGCAACTTTATTTTCTCCTGTGTCCTTATTTACCTCCAGAAACATTTCAGAAACCTCGGCATTGGTGCAGAAAACACCATCCAATGCCGGATATTTATCCAGAACTTCCTTCATATCATCAACCTGGTCAGAATATACGGTTTCCACCACTTTAATATCCGTATAATTTGCAATATTATCCAGAAATCCTTTTACACGCTCCTGCGCGCTCTGTGTTTTCTCCTGTGCGGAAAAAACAGCCACATTTCCCATTTTTCCAATGGCGCTGCCAAGCTTATATGCTGCATATTTGCCGATCTGTGTATTGTCTGTTCCACGGAAAGCTCTGACCAGCTTTGTATCACTGACATTGGAATCAAATGCGACCACCGGAATTCCGTTCTCTTTCGCTGCTTCCAGCTGTGCCTGACAGGAATCCATATCTCCGGCAGAAAGACACACTACAGATGGATTCTCAGCGATCACTGCATCAAGAGTATTGATCTGACTTTCTACGTCCTCTTCATCATCCGGACCCTCAAAGGTCATCGTGATCTGCTTGTCTTTTTTGAAACCATACGCCTCATTTACGTCCTTGACAGCAGCTTCCATTCCTTCTTTTACTTTATTCCAGAACTCGCCTTTTTTGCTTTTGCTGACAACAGCTATTCTGGCACCTTCTTCAATAGAAAGAGTGTCATCGATCTCAGGGATCAGCGGGCTTTTTTCTTCTTCCACTTCGGTTGCTTCAGGGGTTTCCTGGACATCTGCTACAATCGGTGCAACAAGCTTTTCTACTTCTTCTTTCTGACAGCCTGTCAGCAGGGTTGCCACAGCCAACAAGGCTGCTGACGCTACTGCAGCTCTTTTCATTGTAATCTCCTCTTCCTCGCTGGTTACTGTTCTTTATCGTCTGCCTTGTCCGTCCACAGTAACTTATACTTTACAAAAATCTTACATTTGGTTACTTGCTTTTTACATTATACACTTTTTCGTATTTCCGTCCAGAGTTTTTACACTTTTTTCACAAAATCCAGAAACGCGCTTCCCTGTGGCTCTGTTTCAAACTTCATCATTTTTCCTGTTCTGGGGTGTTTGAATTCCAGACAACTGGAACAAAGTCCCAGTGATGTACCTTTTTCTCCCGAAGGATTATATTTCCGGTCTCCAAGAAGGGGCAGTCCCTCATGAGAGAGCTGCACACGGATCTGATGATGCCGACCTGTTTCCAGCCTGATCTTAAGAAGTGTCCGGGATTTTCCGTTTATCTCCTGCTGATCCAGAACTTTATAGTGAAGGATCGCTTTTTTTGCTCCCGGTGTATTGGCAGACACCACCTGAGACATGTTGGCTTTTCCATTTTTTTTCAGATAGTCTGTAAGAGTCCCTTCTGAGCTCTTTGCTTTTCCCTCTGTTACTGCCAGGTAATATTTTCCGGTGCCTCCTGCCATCATCTGTTTACTCAAATTTCCTGCTGCTTCGGATGTTTTCGCAAATACAAGAATGCCTTCTACCGGCTGATCAAGGCGATGTACTACTCCCAGATATGGGATCTTTCCCGGTGTTTTTTGTGCCAGATAATTTTTCAGAGCACTTTCCATATCCATTGTTCCTATTTTTGCTGCCTGCACCGGCATTCCTGCTGTTTTTCTGCACACAAGGATCTCTTTGTCTTCATATAAAATATTTTCTTCAATCTGATAATTCCACATATTTTCTCATCTTACTTCCTTTCTCACAGAAGTATAACTGATGATGTTTTTGATGGCAACTGATAAATATAACTGTTCGGAAAATCTCTGATCGAAAATTTTGCTCTCTGCTCGGATCATATTATTTTATCCAGGGCTTTTCGGAACGGTTATATACTTAATATATGCAATCTTATATACACAACGAGACGGTCATCACTTTTTTTACTTTTACAGTTTCCAAAAATGATGACCGTCTCAACACTCTTCGTTATTCAATTTTTCTTCCTCTTCGTTCTTTCGAATAAAGTTTTCTTGTTATACTTATTATACTTATCAATCGAAATCTTTGATTTTATATACTTTATAAAATAATTTCGATTCTCTTTATTCAATTTTGAAATTTTTCTTTTTTCAGATTCTCTCTTCTTTTTTATTTCCTGCTCATAAACGACTGATATATGTAAGTATATCTTTTCGATTATTTAGAAAGTTTTATAGATCAGAAATCATTTTTTACGATGTTTGATTTCCTGTTTATCTGAAGAATTTCGGTGGTTATACTTTTTCCTGTTCACTAAACAATTCTGGACTTAACTTCTTAAATTCAAAACCATTTGTCATCTCTGTACTTTGCGATCTGCTGATTCAAATCGACCTATTGGGATTTTCTCCTCTGCAGTTCTTTAAAGTATCCTGGAAAAAAGTTCCTGCCCGATTCTTCTATTTTTAATATCCTCTCAGATATTCTTCTGATGCAAAGCTTCAATCCATATCCTAATGGTTCTGATATGCATTTCAAAGTATCGTTCTCATCTTCACGTTTGTTCTTGGAATCTCTTCTTTCCAACGAACCGGTGAGTTGAGGGTTTTACTCTTTCGGGAAATATTTCTTTACATATTTCCTGAAATCTTTGTATCAGGTGTGTGACAGTTGTTCAATATGAGTTACCGATTCTATATTACCTGAAATACTGATTTCCTTTTGTTTCTGATTTCTTAAAATATATAAGTAAGATTTAAGAGGATCTTATTTATATTTCATAAAAGAAACTTCTGTTTTCTTAAGGTATATCATATGTGATCTGTATCAGGTCTTTCTTGCAGGAATCCGGTTCCTGTCACTCTCATATTGATGATGGTGTTTGTTTATGTTCCACTGGAATCACCTTTTCCTTTCTTCATCCTTCATGTGCATCTATGCTATGAATTGAATGATTTTCTTTTTGTTTTTCTCTTGTTGTTTTTGATGGTCTTATAATAACATTCGTTGCGAGTATTGTCATACATTTTTGTGTTTTTAATGCT
>ENA-OQDW01000848-OQDW01000848.1-human-gut-metagenome-genome-assembly--contig:-NODE-848-length-12203-cov-4.546953_pt1 | contig 12203 bp, 11 predicted proteins | sample MGYA00242784_ERZ504613 | MGnify/ENA primary metagenome ERZ504613 (study PRJEB26092, sample SAMD00036330) | human gut metagenome | host: Homo sapiens | study: EMG produced TPA metagenomics assembly of... | reverse complement strand
CCGCACAAAGAGCGTCTGGCGACTTTGCACGCCATCTGCTTGCAAATTTTCCGTCATATTTCACAAAAATGCTCGTGAATACATCAAGTATTCACTCCGCTTTTTGTTTCATCTGACGAAAAAATTTGACGACGCATCTGCCGCACAATCTTTGTGCGGTATTGCCTTATCTGTTTTTGACCTGCAATTCTCTGTTGCAGGTCTTTTTTATACTGATGCTGAAAAAAACGGCAGAAAAACGAAAAAGACACTTCGAAATGAAGTGTCTTTTTCTTGGCGCGGAAGGAGGGATTTGAACCCTCGCGCCGGTTTCCCGACCTACTCCCTTAGCAGGGGAGCCCCTTCACCACTTGGGTACTTCCGCATTTTATGATCCAAAGGAGGAAACGTCATGAGAAACGTTCCGTTCCGAATGTATTCAACTGGCGGAGAGGGTGGGATTCGAACCCACGGTTCCTTGCGGAATCACTAGTTTTCAAGACTAGCTCCTTAAACCACTCGGACACCTCTCCAGAAACTGCATCAAACAGCTTTATTATTATACTATAAAATCGGCGATTTGTCAATAGAAAACCGCAAAATTTTTTCAGCGTTTTCCGAAAAGTTTTCTTTTCAATGCTGCTGAAAAATAATGGCGAAAAATGATGGCTGTTTGTTAAAAAAGCAAAAGAAACAGATGAAATTTTGCACGAAAAAGAAAGGGCTTGCATTTCCGGACAGATATTCTATAATAAAGATACTACCGAAAAAAGGAGCAAATGCCATGCTATATTCGTATACACTGGAAACACCGGCAGAGAATCTTTGCCCGATCACGGCACAGGTGCAGGGAGCCGTAGCGGACAGCGGTATCACAGACGGCATCTGTGTTGTTTACTGCCCCCACACTACCGCCGGCATCACCATTAACGAAAACGCCGACCCCGATGTGGTAACAGATCTGCTGCTGGCATATCGAAAGGCGTTTCCGGACAGACCGGAATTTCGCCATATGGAGGGCAATTCCTCTGCTCACGCCCGTGCTTCGGCAATGGGCAGCAGCGTGACCATTCCCGTGCGGAACGGCAGACTGGTGCTGGGCACATGGCAGGGCGTGTACTTCTGCGAATTCGACGGTCCACGCCGCCGGACGTTTTATGTCAGCGTCATTGCCGGATAGAAAGGGGCAGGTATCATGGAAACGGAAAAAATCAAACAATTGCAGCAATGGGTGGATCAGTCGGATCGTATCGTGTTTTTTGGCGGAGCCGGCGTTTCTACCGAAAGCGGGATTCCGGATTTTCGCAGTCAGGACGGGCTGTATCATCAGCAGTATGACGTGCCGCCGGAAACGATTCTGAGCCACACCTATTTTGAACGGCATACCGCGGAGTTTTACCGCTTTTATCGGAACAAAATGATCTGTCTGACAGCGAAGCCCAACGCGGCACACAAGAAGCTGGCGGAGCTGGAACAGGCAGGAAAACTGCTGGCAGTAGTTACCCAGAACATTGACGGGCTGCACCAGCTGGCGGGCAGCAGGAGTGTGCTGGAACTTCATGGCAGTGTGCACCGGAATATCTGTCAGGTGTGCGGTGCTGTCTATGATGCCGAGTGGATCATGATGACCACCGGTGTGCCACACTGCGACAAATGCGGCGGCAGAGTGAAGCCGGACGTGGTACTCTATGAGGAATCTCTGCCGGAGGACACACTGACACGCTCTGTGAACGCCATTGCCAACGCAGACTTGCTGCTGGTGGGCGGCACTTCGCTGACGGTCTATCCGGCGGCAGGACTGCTGCGGTATTTCCGCGGGGAACATCTGGTGCTGCTGAACCGTGATGCAACGCCCATGGACGAACAGGCAGACCTGTGCATTCGGGAACCCATCGGCAAGGTGCTGGAACAAATTCAAGTGAGGGATCAGGCATGAAAATGTTGGTACAGCGTGTAAAACACGCAAAAGTCACCGTAGACGGTAATGTCACCGGTGCAATCGAACAGGGGTATCTGGTGCTGCTGGGCGTTGCACCGGAGGATACTACGGAGATCATGGAAAAAATGGTGGACAAGCTGCTGCGGCTGCGGATCTTCTCGGACGAAAACGATAAGATCAACCTCTCGCTGCAAGATGTCGGCGGCAGTCTGTTGCTGGTGTCTCAGTTTACCCTGTATGCGGACTGCCGCAAGGGGAACCGCCCCAGTTTTGTGCACGCGGCACCGCCGGCACAGGCGGAAGCCCTTTATGAGGCATGCAAGGCGTACTGTCGGGAACGGGTGCCTGTGGTGGAATCCGGCATATTCGGGGCAGATATGCAGGTGGAACTGTGCAACGACGGACCGTTCACCGTTCTGCTGGATTCCGCAGAAATCATCAAGAGCTGAGGCAATACCGCACAAGTTTGCCCTTTTCCACTGCTTTCACATGAGCGTATGTGGAAAAGTGGATAAAATTGTGGAAAACGTTTTTCACAAGGGAAATGCTTGCAGAAATTGTACCAGCTGGACAAGGAAAATATGGTGCATAAAATCCGTGTTGTGAAATTGCACAAAAAACGAATTGGATATTTTACACGAATATAGCACTTTCCTGTTGACAGAATGGTGCAAATGTGATATAATTATCACAGAAGCAAGGCAGATGATTCACAGAAAACGGAAATCCCGCGTGTGATGATGCTTCGAACGGATATGGGCTGACAAAATAGAATTGCGAGATGTCAGTCACATTTCCACATGCAATTTTTGAATTTTGCAGTTATCTCTCTTTTTCTCATTGCTTTACTGAAACCGTGCTTGTCCTTTTGAGGGCAGGCACGGTTTCGCTTTTTGGAGAAACTCTGCCGAAAAATCTGGTGATGCATCTTATGCATCAGCTTTGTGCGGTTTTATCTTGACAGAATCGGAAAAACACGGTATAATGACAATATCGTAAAGGAAATGCAGAGCCGTGCGAAAAAATATAGGGCAATACCGCACAAAGATTGTGCGACAGATGCGTCGTCAAATTTTTCGTCAGATGAAACAAAAAGCGGAGTGAATACTGGATGTATTCACGAGCATTTTTGTGAAATATGACGAGAAATTTGCAAGCAGATGGCGTGCAAAGTCGCCAGACGCTCTTTGTGTGGTATTGCCATAGGGGCAGCATCAGATGAAGTCAACAAGTAAGCTTTATGCAGTGTTGCCATAAGGGGGTACGGCGCTCTGCCTGTACAGAAAGGAAAAACGATATGAGTAAAAAACATTTTTGGAAAAGAGGCATTGCGGCAGCCTGTGCTGTTGTCACAGCAGCCACCGGACTGGCACTGCCGGTATTTGCGGCAGACACTTCCAGCCTTGCAGTTACCCCGAAGGTCGTGGCACTGGGTGACGACTGTCTGGCAGAAGTCAGCGGTAGCGAGTCGGCAGTTTCCTATATGGCAGACTATCTGGGCGGCAATGTGGTGAACTATGCCGCAGTGGGCACCACTTCCGGTAAGCTGGTTTCTGACTTGCAGTCCAATCAGAATATGAAACGCGATGTGCAGACCGCAGATGTGGTAATGATCTCTGTGGGTGTCAACGACTTTATAGAAGAAGTACTGTATAAAAACGCCGACCTGGTGGATATGGACAACTGTAAGACGCTTACTGACGTGGCAAACAAGCTGACCAGTGATGGCTCGAAGCTTTCTGCGGCAAACAGCAAGCTTGCTCGGGATCTGCCGGCTCTGGTGGAAACCGTTGCGGCAAACATTGAAGCGGCGGTTACCGAAGTCAAGTCCCTGAACCGTTCTGCCAACGTGGTAGTACAGACTGTCAACAATCCGCTGGGCGTGGACTATTACGGCATGTCCGGTGTATCCCAGAACCGAAAGACTGTAATCGCATATCTGTATCAGTATCTGGACGTTTCCCTGGAGGGCGGCAATGTCAGCGGCACGGGACTGGCATCAATGACCATTGCAGACAATGCCGGACTGAATGACAAGATCCGCGGCTTGCAGAATGCTTCTGCTGCCGACTTCTATACGCCTTATGTAGGGGCAGCCGGTGAAAAGGCGATCGGCTTTGAATTCAGCAACATCATGGATCTGAACATGACTTTTACCCCGCTGGGTCAGGTCATGCTGGCATCTGCTGCGATCCAGTCCTCGGAGATGCTCTCCTGCGGCGACGGCAGCGTGATTTCCAATGCCTATACCGCTACCGGCAAGGACGGCGATCTGAAAAGCAATCGTCCCTCGGCAGACAGCATCATCACCGGAGCCGCATCTCATCAGAAAATGGCATGCAGTATGGGCGATGCCGATGCCAGCGGCAGCATTGATACACAGGATCTGTTTCTCTGCCTGTACAATATTGCACGGGTAGGTGCTGGTCTGGACACCGAACTGAATCCGATTCAGCGAAAGGCTCTGGACGCAGACAACAGCGGCACGCTGGATTCGCAGGATATTTTCCTGTGGCTGTACTATATGGCACAGACCGGTGCCGGCGTTCATGTCGATCTGGCAGACTATCTTGCACAGAATCAGGCATAATTTCCTGTGTGAAAGCTGTTTTCAGGGAATGTGAAGCCTTTGTGGGCTGTATTTTACCGTCTTTTCTATCGATTATCATATGATTATCACATAAAACTGTATAATAATAATTACAGAAAGCGAAGAACACATACCGCAGAAAACAAGCGGTTCACGATAGAAAGGAAGAGTATTATGGCTGACTTCGAAAACAAAAACAATGCACAATGGAATGAGAATGGTGCGGCACAAAACGCCGACAATACCACCAACAACAGCGGTGCTGCAAATACTGCGGCTCCGGCAGGAAATGCCGGTTCCAGTGCCAACGGTACAGCAAATCCGTATGCATATCAGAACGGTTACTACCGCAACACCACACCGCATCAGGACGAGGCAGTGCACAGCGGTGCATACCAGCAGCAGAACGCTGCCGGCTCTGCCTACAATAATCCGGCAGGCGGTCAGACCACTCCCACCGGAAACGGCGGCAGCGGCAACAACGGCGGCTACTCTTATGTAAACTACTACTCCGATCCCAACGGCGGCGACTCCAACAAGAAGCCGAAGAAAAAGCATACCGGACTGAAAGTGGCAGCGTTTGTGCTGGCAATGGTTCTGGTGTCCGGCGGTTCGATCGGTGTCTATGAGGGCATTCGTTCCTCAAATGCGGACAACAGCAGTTCGATCGTTGCAAGCAATGACAGTTCTGCCGCAGAAAGCAGTACCGGCGACAGCAGTTCTTCCAAAAAGAGCGACTCCAGTCAGAGCTGGATTCAGCTGGCTTCCACCAACGGTTCCATGTCGGTAGCGGATATTGTAAAGAAAGTGACACCGTCGGTTGTCGGCGTACAGTCCACTTTCTCCTCGCCCAACGGCAGCAACAATAACACCATGAACGGCTACGGCGGTTTCTTCGGCTACGGCTCGCAGGGCAACAGCGGTTCGCAGGGTATGACTGGTGTCGGCACCGGCATCATCATGTCGAAGGACGGCTATATTGTCACCAACGCCCACGTTATCTACGATGACGAACACGGCTATGGCGAAGCGTCTTCCGTACAGATCCAGATGTCTGACGAGGAAACCACTTATGATGCCAGAATCGTGGCATATGACAAGGAAGCGGATATTGCTGTGTTGAAAATCGATGCAGACAACCTGACTGCCGCGGAATTCGGCGACAGCAGCAGCTGTGAAGTCGGTGAAACGGTTGTGGCAATCGGTAACCCGCTGGGCTTGCAGTTCCAGAATACTGTAACCTGCGGCATTATCTCCGCACTGGATCGGAAGGTTACCATTAACGACAACACCATGACGCTGATCCAGACGGATACCGCCATTAACAACGGTAACTCCGGCGGTCCGCTGATCAACAGCTCTGGTCAGGTAATCGGTATCAACTCCGCCAAAATGTCCAGCACCTATTCCGGTGAAGCGACAGTAGAGGGCATTGGCTTTGCAATTCCGATGTCGGAGGCAAAGAGCATTGTCGATGATTTGATCAACTATGGCTATGTGACCGGCCGCCCGCAGCTGGGCATCTCCTGTCAAGACGTGACAGAAGCGGTTTCACAGGCTTACAATATTCCGGTGGGTGCCTATATCTTTAGCGTGACCGCCGGCGGTGCAGCCGATCAGGCTGGTTTACAGCCGGGTGATGTTATCACCGGCATTCAGGATCAGACGATCAGCACCACAGAAGAACTGAACGCAGTCAAGAACCAGTACAAGGCTGGGGATACGATCACGCTGACTTATGTCCGTGCCGGCGAAACCAAAAAGGTTGACGTGACACTGGCAGAAGTGCAGCAGACAGAAAATAACTGATCTGCGTTCTTGATGCAGCATCAAACGAAGCATCTGATGCATAGGCTTTGTGCGGTGTTGCTCCAACATTCTTGACATCTTGTTTTTTTCATACATTCTCCTTATTATTTTTCGGGAAAGCGTCCGGCAGATTCTGTCGGGCGTTTTTCTGTTGCTCTTTGAAATGCGGAAGTTTCTTCCACGCAGCTTTTTGCAGCTTCACGCAGGATTTTCACGCAGTTTCCATAAACGTATGCGATAATACAGTATAGACAATACCGCACAAAGCCCGCTTGACGGCTTTGCACGCAATCTGCGTGCAGATTTTCCGTCATATTGCCCAGAAATCCCTTGCCATACGGCAGTATGCCTGCGGAATTTCTAGGCAATCTGCCGAAAAATCTGACAACGCACCTTACGCACAAGCTTTGTGCGGTATTGCCTATAGAAACAGAGATCAAAACCACGCTTGGGGAATTGGGTATCACATATCGAGGAGTTTTACACATGACAAATTCACACCATGGGGTACCAGAATCAAAAAGGAGCGTGCGTATCATGCAAAAGAAAATATTTGCCTGGGCAATGAGCATGGCGGTAGCGGCAATGATTACCTGCACCGGCTGTACACAGAACAACAACTCGTCCGGCACAGACAGCGGCAGCAGCACTGCACAGACTACCACGCTGGACGATAACGACACAGCAGAAGCTGCCGTCGGACAGAGCCTTTCGGCGATACAGTCCGGCGAAGCCGGCGTGACCACAGACGAAGATGACCTCTGCGACAACTATGACGCATTTGATGCAGAGATCACGCTGGAGGACGGCAATACCAAGGTGAAAGGCAATACCAAGGCGGTTTCCGTTAAGGACAACTGCATCACCATTTCCGCTGGCGGCACCTACCGGCTCAGCGGCAAGCTGACCAAGGGACAAGTCCTTGTGACCGGCTCGGAAAAAGTCAAGCTGTATCTGGACGGTGTGGAGATCACCAGTCCCTCCGGACCGGCTCTGGTCTGCACCAACGAAAAACGCACCATTCTGTCACTGGCGAAAGGTTCACAGAACACTTTGACAGACAGTGCAAACAACGCCGATACAGAGATCAACGGCTGCAACGTTTCCGCCTGTGCCCTGTTTGCACAGGATAAACTGACGATCAACGGCAGCGGCAGTCTGACTGTCACAGGCAGCAGCGTGGACGGTATCGTCTGCAAGGACGACCTGAAGCTGGTGAATGGTACGATCACCGTAGAAGCTGCACAGGACGGCGTAAAGGGCAAGGACTGCGTGGCAATGTTCGGGGCAGATCTGAACGTCACCGCCGGCAATGACGGCATCAAGTCCACAGAATCCAACGACGACACCAAGGGCTTTCTCCAACTGGAGCAGGGCAGTGCAACAGTGCAGGCTGGCGGCGACTGTTTGCAGGCGGAAACGCTGGTGTGGATCGCAGACGGTACGTATCATCTGACCAGCAGCGGTACGGCTGTGAATACGGAAACCGGCGAAGCAACAGCAGCAAGGGAATCCACTGCGGCGGCGATGTGGAAATTGCCGGCGGCAAGCTGACCATTGATGCCGCGGGAGACGGCGTGAACTGCACCGGTTCGCTGGAGTTACAGGCGGGAGAAGTCGATGTGACCAGTGCCGAGGACGGCATTCAGGCAGACGGCGACCTGACAGTTTCCGGCGGTGCTGTGACCATTACCACCACCGGTACAGTTGCCGCTTCTGCACAGGACGATTTCCAGCCGAACAACTTCGGCGGCGGCAATCCGCCTTCCGGTGATATGCCTCCGGAAACCCGCCGGAGCTGCCGGACGGCGAAACCTTTGGCGGCGGCAATTTCGGCGGTAACGGCAACACACCGCCCGACAATGCAGACCACCGCCAGAACGCCGCAGCCAGTGATGCCAGTGCGATTCCGGCAGCAGCTATGCAGACCACCGCAGATCCCTCCACAGACGCAGGAGCATCTGCGGCAGCTGCCACGACCACTGCTGCGGAAGATGCCACCAGCAAGGGCATCAAGTGCGGCGGCAACCTGACCATGAGCGGCGGCAGCTGCACCATTGATTCCACCGACCACGCTGTACATGCGGCAGGAACGGCATCGTTCTCCGGCACCACGCTGGAGATCACCTCCAACAACAAGGGCATCAGCAGCCACGGCGATCTGGAAATTTCGGCGGGGATATTACGATTCACAGCTGTACCGAGGGTGTGGAATCCAAGGCGGAAATGACCATCAGCGGCGGCAATGTCCGGATTCTGGACGCATCAGACGACGGGCTGAACACCGGCGGCTCTGACAGCGGCTTCCATGCCATAACCATTACCGGCGGTTATATCTACGTCAACGCTTCCGGTGACGGCGTGGACTCCAACAGCACATGGGAGATGTCCGGCGGCACTTTGCTGGTATGCGGCCCCACCAGCGGCGGTGACGGCTCGCTGGACGCAAACGGCAACATGACCTATACCGGCGGCACTCTGCTGGCACTGTCCAGCAAGGGCATGATGGAGTGTCCGGAAAGCGGCTGTCTGATCGCTACCAACTGCAATGTCGCAGCAGGGGAACAGATCAGCATTGTGGACAAGAACGGTACGGTTCTTGCAACATTGCAATCCCCGAAAGCCGTTTCCGATGTGATCTATGGCATTGGCGACAGCGATTCCGCCGACTATACCATTGTTACCGGCGGCACCTATGACGGTACCCTCAACGAGGACGGCTATGGAGAAGGCGGCTCTGTCAGCGGCGGCACAGAGGTCACAGCAAACGGTGGTACCGGCAGCATGAACGGCGGAGCACCTGCCGGCGGCGGACGGGGCGGTGCTCCCAATGGTGCACCAAACGGCGGACAGGGCGGCACACCGCCGGAAATGCCGAATTCGAACAACTCCGGCGGCAATACTGCCTCTTAAATTAGAGTTTCACAAGTAATCTTCAGTAGTCTTCTTTGCAGTGCACACAGGCGGAATGTCTGTGTGCATTTTGCGGTTGACGGCAGAAATTTCAGGTGCTGCTCTGCACAAATCGTCATTTTGTGCAAAAAAAGCACGAAACAGAAGCAGAAAACATTGCACTATATGGAAAATACTTGACAAAGTGGTGTACCCTCTGTTATAATAAAAGTGTGTGCTGCGGTGTCTGCTTTGTGCAGTGCCGAGATGCAGTTTTGCCGGGATTCTTCCGGCGGATCCTGTGGAAAGGAAAGCATGTCAGCACAGAAATGTGCTGTGAGAATATGATGAAAAAAAACTATAACCGAGATCAGTTCAAACGGATCTTTTCATTTTTTGCAGCGGTGCTGCTGGTGGGGTTGTATGCCGCCGGCTTTGCATGGGTGTGGTATGAAAGCTACAGCGATGCCATTCTGCTGCCGTTCTATCGCCGCGGCAACTGGGTCATGATCCTGATCTATGTGGTGCTGGTGCTGCTGTTCGCCAAGTCATTCGGCGGCTGAAGATCGGCTACCTCAAGCGAACGGACATGTTCTACTCCCAGACGCTGTCGATCTTCTGTGTCAATGTGGTGACCTATTTTCAGATCAGCGTTGTCAACCGTGATTTTTCTGCGGCAGTGCCGATGATCCTATTGACCATTGCCGATCTGGCGGTGCTGATTTTGTGGATCGTGCTGACCAATCGCTTATGTTTCCGGCTGTACCCGCCGCGAAAGCTGGTAGTCATCTACGGCGACCGGAATGCCGCGGAACTGGTGCTGAAAATGAGCCGCCGCGTGGACAAGTATATGATCTGTGAATCCGTCAGTGCCAACGCACCGCCGGAGGAGATTCAGGAGGCAATTGCACGGTACGAGGTATTATCCTCTGTGAGGTTTCCGGAAAGCTGCGGAACGATCTTATCAAATATTGCTTCGCCCAGAATGTGCGGGCGTATATTGCCCCGAAAATTTCGGATATTATCCTGAGAGGGGCGGAGGAGATCCGGCTGTTTGATACGCCGCTGCTGCTGTGCCGGAACTATGGGCTGACATTTGAACAGCGACTGGGAAAGCGTATCTTCGACCTTGTTTTTGCGGTGGTCTTTCTGGTACTGCTGTCCCCGCTGATGCTGCTGTCCGCCATTGCCATTAAGCTGGACGACGGCGGTCCGGTGTTGTTCAAGCAGAAGCGGCTGACCTATCACGGCAAGGAATTTTACGTGTACAAATTCCGCAGCATGGTGGTCAACGCTGAAAAGGCCGGCCCGCAGCTGGCAAAGGAAAACGACAGCCGTATCACACGGGTGGGACGGATCCTGCGGAAGTGCCGTCTGGACGAACTGCCCCAGCTGATCAATATTCTCCGCGGCGATATGTCCGTGGTGGGTCCCCGTCCGGAGCGTCCGGAACTGGCGGAGGAATACGAGAAAACCATGCCGGAATTCGAGTTCCGGCTTCAGGTAAAGGCAGGACTGACTGGTTATGCACAGGTCACCGGTCTGTATGATACCCTGCCCTATGATAAATTGAAAATGGATCTCATGTATATCGAGAATTATTCCATTTTTCTGGACCTGCGTATCATTCTGATGACACTGAAAACTGCCCTGTTCCCCGGTGAAACCAACGAGGAAGCCAATGCTCACGATGCACAGGAACTGCTGTATCAGGAGGAGCAGATGCAGGAGCAGGAACAAGAGAAAGGAGATCACTCATGAAAGTGACCGCAGTAATCATGGCAGGCGGCAGAGGCGAACGTTTCTGGCCCAAGAGCCGTGGCAATTATCCCAAGCAGTTTCTCTCTCTGACCAAGGACGGAGAAACCATGATCCAGAAAACCGTCAAGCGTCTGCTGCCGATGGTGGCAATGGACGACGTATTTGTGGTGACCAATGTCAACTATGCCGCACTGGTAAAGGAACAGCTGCCCCAGCTGCCGGAGGAGAATATCCTGCTGGAGCCTTGTGCCAGAAATACGGCTCCCTGTATCGGTCTGGCTGCCGCTGTGATCCGCAAGAAATACGGCGAGGCGATGATGCTGGTGCTGCCTTCTGACCACCTGATCCGCTATGAGGAAATGTATGTGGACACCCTGCGGCAGGCAGTGGCAGTGGCAGAAAAGGATCAGAATCTGGTGACCATCGGCATTACGCCGACCTATCCGGAAACCGGCTATGGCTACATCAATTTCGAACGGGACACCGATCTGGGCATGGCTGGCGTTTATCGGGTAGAGCGTTTCGTAGAAAAGCCGGATCTGGAAACTGCAAAGCAGTATCTGGCTTCTCACCGGTACCTCTGGAACAGCGGCATGTTCGTCTGGAAAGCATCGTCCATTCTGGCAAATCTGGAATCCCTGATGCCGGACATCTACGCTGGTCTGGAACGCATTGAAGCGGCTGTGGGAACTGCGGAATTCCCGTCAGTGCTGGAAACTGAGTACCACGCATTCCGCAGCGAGTCCATTGACTTCGGTGTCATGGAAAAGCAGAGAACATCTACACTCTGCCGGGCAGCTTCGGCTGGGACGATGTGGGAAACTGGCTGGCAGTGGAACGCATCAACTCCACCAATGAATACGGCAACTATATCGAGGGCGATGTCATTACGATCGGCACCGAACGCAGCACCATTTGCGGCGGCAAGCGTCTGATCGCAGCAGTGGGCGTGGAAGATCTGATCGTGGTAGACACTGACGATGCCGTTCTGATCTGTGCCAAGGACAGCACACAGGACGTAAAGAAGGTCATCGAAAATCTGAAGATCTGCAACCGGAACCAGTTGGTATAAGGCAACACCGCACAAAGAGCGTCTGGCGACTTTGCACGCCATCTGCTTGCAAATTTCCCTTCAGAGCCTGTTTCGTATCTTCCCGCACGCATCTTGCGTGCATATTTTCCGAGATATTTCGGGAAAATACTCGAAAATCCACAAAGGATTTTCTCCGTTTT
>ENA-OQDW01000847-OQDW01000847.1-human-gut-metagenome-genome-assembly--contig:-NODE-847-length-12203-cov-6.181269_pt1 | contig 12203 bp, 10 predicted proteins | sample MGYA00242784_ERZ504613 | MGnify/ENA primary metagenome ERZ504613 (study PRJEB26092, sample SAMD00036330) | human gut metagenome | host: Homo sapiens | study: EMG produced TPA metagenomics assembly of... | reverse complement strand
AACCTAAGAAGAAATGAAGAAATCAATCATTAAGACAGTCGTGCTGGCTGCGCTCATGGCTCTGCCAATGTTCGCTAAAGCACAAACTTTCTCTGGTATCACAGCCGAGCAGAACGCACAGAACACTCCTGACGGATGGACTGCCGTAGAACTGCCACAGTTGCCTACCATCACTTCGGCAAACACATTTAATATCAAGGATTATGGTGCCTCGACATCTGCTGCAGACAACACCAAGGCTATCCAGAAAGCACTTGATGCTGTGCCTTCTACCGGTGGTATGGTCGTGATTCCTGCCGGTACATGGATGTTTGGTAGTGCAGACCAGATGACAAGCAAGTCCGAGGTACTCAGCATCAAGTCTAAGACTGTTCTCCACCTTTGCGCTGGAGCCACCTTGAAGCTCGTAGAATACGGCAAGGCTCCAAATAATAAGACTGTATTTATCGGTTGCAAGAACAAGAACCAGAGCGACATTGTTATAGAGGGCGAAGGTGAAACTTCTATTATCGATGGTCAGGGAACCCGCTGGTGGAAGGCTCGTGACAACAAGGAGACTTTCAATCCTGGAGCCATGATCCGATTCGAGAAAGGCAGCCGATTCCTGATTCGCAATCTCAAGGTTCAGAATACTCCGGGTGTCAACATCACCTTGAGTAACAGCAATGGTGCCAGCAATGGTACTGTTCATGATGTAACCATCTATAACCCTTCTTCTGAAACCAAGACAGAACAGCCTTCTCATAACACAGACGGTATCTCTATCTGGGGTCATCACATGAACATCTATAACTGCAACATCAGTACAGGTGATGATAACGTAGTTTGCGATGACAATGCACAGTATATCCATGTCTGGAACTGCGACTTTGGTACAGGACATGGTGCTTCTATCGGTAGTTTCACCAAGAACATCAAGCATATATGGTTCGACAACATCAACATGAACGGCACTACAGCAGGTATCCGCATGAAGACAGGTATCAATAGCATGGTACACTGCGTGGCGGTGGCGAGGAGGACTGGAAGTTCACCAACTTCACCATGACCAAGGTGAAGAACCCATTCTCTATCGACTGCTTCTACGACAAGAACTACAACAGCGACCCTGCCGTAGACAAGGCAAATGCAAGAGCTCTTGATAGCACTACCCCAACCTACACCGACATTCTGCTTCAGAACGTGAAGACTACAGATGTTTGCGATGGTAACGCTATCTTCCTGATTGGCCGCCCTGAGAGCCACATCAAGAACGTGACTCTCGACAACGTGCAGATTTCTGCCAAGAAGGGCATCGATATCCGCTTCGTAGATAATCTCGTATTCAAGAACAACTCTAAGATTACCGTAAGCAGCGGTTCTATCTGGCTCAAGAAGTTTGATTCTACTTGGACAGACGAGTGTGATGCTACATCTACCGGTTCAGGAGTAATAGATACAAAGGGTCCTTTCACATTAAACTCAAAAACTTTGACTGATAAGACAGCCGGTTCTTTCAGCAACGGCTTCGCTATCAGCAATGAGAAGGGAAAGACATACGATGCTGGTTCTGGTACCAACTATATCAAGTATAGCGCAAATCAATACACCATCATCATTCCTGACGGCATAAAGATTGTCAAAATGGATATCGAGGGAAAAGACAATTACACAGATGCAGATGCCTATCTCGGCGAGATAAACGGCACAAGCTATGATGCTTCTACCTATGTTTTTCCAAAAGACAAAAGTCTGAAAAAATATACAGTAGAGTTTGATTCACCTGTAGAGCACACTCTTACTTTCACTCCAAAGGTAAAGCAGTGCATCTTGCAGTTCACTCTCTATACAGAAACTTCTACAGCATCCAGCCAATTGCTGCCATCGCCAAGGTAAACAATAACAACATTTACGACCTCAGCGGTCGCATGGTGAAGCTCAATGCCAAGGCAGAAGACCTGCAAGGTCTCAAAAAAGGTATCTATATCTACAACAACAAGAAATACGTAGCTAAATAATTCATTTTAACATCGGTAACAATGAAAATAAAATCGCATTCACTCCTGTGCATTCTCGCCACCATCGCATTGAGTTCCACGCTCTCTGCACTGAGCGTGAATGCCCAGAAAGCGGTATCCAAGACATGGAATCCGAACCTGAAGAACGGAATGTACCGCAACCCGGTTATTGACGCCGACTACTCAGACCCTGACGTATGCCGTGTGGGCAATGACTACTATATGACCTCCTCTTCCTTCCAGTGTTTCCCAGGCTTGCAGATTCTGCACAGCACCGACCTGATAAACTGGGAGATTATCGGTGCTGCCCTACTCGATGACTATCCGGTTTTGCCTGAATACCAGGGTACCGAACTGGATTGGCGCAAGAAGGTTCAGCATGGCAACTATGTGTGGGCACCCTCTATCCGCTACCATGACGGATGGTTCTACATCTACTGTGGCGATCCTGACCAGGGTCTCTTCATGACCAAGACACAAGACCCACGCGGTCCTTGGGAGCTATCACCTGGGTGATGAAGGGAAAAGGTCTTATCGACTGCTGCCCTCTCTGGGATGAAGACGGCAAGGCTTATCTTTCGCATGGATGCGCCGGTTCAAGAGCCGGTATCAAGTCTGTGCTCTTCGTAGCCCCGATGTCACCTGACGGCACCAAGGTTACCGGTCCTTCACGCATCGTATATGATGGTCATGAAGACCAGCCAACCATCGAGGGAACCAAATTCTACAAGCGCAACGGATATTATTATATCATGAGTCCTGCGGGCGGAGTAAAGTATGGCTGGCAGGTAGAACTGCGTTCCAAGAATCCATACGGTCCTTACGAGGAGTATGTGGGTATGGCACAGGGAAAGAACAAGAAGGTGAACGGCCCTCACCAGGGTGCGTGGGTAGATACCCAGAACGGCGAAGACTGGTTCCTCCACTTCCAGGATAAGCACGCCTACGGACGTGTAGTTCATCTGCAACCAGCCAAATGGATAAACGACTGGCTCGTCATCGGTGACGACAAGGATGGCGATGGCTGCGGTGACCCTGTCCAGCAATGGAAGAAGCCAAACCTGCCATCAAGCGGTAACTTCCAGCCTAAGGAATCGGATGATTTCAACAGCGTAGATTTAGGTCTGCAATGGCAGTGGAACGGTCCTTACAGTCAATACTGGTACTTCTGTGATGCCAAGAACTCCAAGTTGCGTCTCTATGGTGTGCAGCAGGCTGAAGATGTAAAGAACCTGTATGATTTGCCAAACCTCCTGCTCCAGAAACTCCCTACCGAGAACTTTACTGCTACTGCCAAGGTGAAGTTCATACCTAACCGCACCGAGGCTTACAAGGAGAAAGATAAGGTACTGGGCGAAAGCGCCGGCATGATTATGCAAGGCATGGACTATGCGGCACTCAAGTTTGTTGATACCAAGGAAGAGGGTGTTGTATTGCAATATGTAACCTGCGAGAAGGCTGAGAAGGGAAAGGCTGAGAAGGTGGTAAAGCAAGTGGCCATCAAGACCAGCAAGCAGACTCAGTCTTACACCGTGAAGTATGCCGTAGATGATATTCCTTCTTCCCGCATCGCTACCCAGGATGTATGGCTCCGCGTGAAGGTTCATAGCGAAGGTATCGCCAACCAGATACAGGCTATCGCTGAATGGAGCTACAGTCTGGATGGCAAGAAATTCACCAAGATAGGCAATCCTTTCACTGTGCGTGAAGGCAAGTGGATTGGTGCCAAACTCGGTTTCTTCAACACCCGTACAGCAAGAAGAACGATGCTGCCTTCTTCGATGTAGACTGGATTCATTTCGAAAAATAACGCTTTCCAGCTAACGCGTTATTTCAGAGAATATTTTGGGAAACAAAAAAATCCCCCTCATTGCAAATCAATGCAGCGAGGGGGATTAATCATTATGAGTAATCTAAAAATTCTAATCTTTCTTTTCTTCTGCAGGCTCTGCCTTTGTTGTTTTCTTGGCAGGAGCCTTCTTGGCAGAAGCCTTCTTGGCTGCAGGCTTAGCTGCGGTCTTCTTGGCAGGAGCAGCCTTAGCAGGCTTCTCGCCATGTTGCTTCTCTGCCTCCTTCTCTATCTTTTCAATCTTAGCCTGAAGACGGACAATCTCCTTGTCCTTCATCTCAATCTCTTCATCCTGATTCTTGATGGTAGTAAGCAGGCTCTCAAGCTGATCGTTATCAACATCAGTAGGATAGAGGTCGTTTACTCGGGTGATGAAGTCGCCAAGAATGTTCATATAGTTAGTGAAAGCATCGAAAGGACTTGAATAGATACCTCTGTCAAGACCCACATTGCTTGGCTTGGTAGTCATGAAGCGGAAGTTGTTACTTGCCTGCAGGTAATCCCAGTCCTGATTGATACGTGGATCGTTGGCGATACGTACACGGTCTGCCACACTGTAAAGCTTGTTGAAAGCCTCGCGCTGCATCGGGTTACCCAACCACGAACTTACATCACGCTCCTCGTCTACCCAACTCAAGGTATCAGGCACATTCACCTCGCCTACCGACTTAATCTTCTTGCAGATTTCACTAGGTGTAGAGAAGGTGATGCCACGGTCCTTGGCACACTGAGGCAAAGCTTCATAAACTCGAGGATGTTGCTTGACAGAGGCTGGGCAATACCAAGAGCAGAAAGCTCCATGAAGATATTGATAACCTGCTCCTCCTCTGGGAAGGCAGCAATCTGGTTCATATAGTTGTCGGCAAAGAGTGGATAACCGTCCCAATCGCTGTTGCTGAAGCGCAGAGAGATATCATCGCTCAGGTTCACATCGCGCAACAGGAGCTTCAACTTAGGGTTCAGGGCGCAATGGTAAACATAGTGAGGAGACTTCCAGCCGAGCACGTGCTTGGCACCCTCGGTGAGCATACCAATGAATCCCATGTTGGCAACATCGTTACCGATATCATCGCTGTAGATGAGCGAAGAGTTGCGCAATACGGTAGGTTTCTTTCCGAAATATTCCTCAATCTTAGTGCACTGGCGCATCACCTCATCCTTGAAACTTGCCTCATTAACCAGAGAAGCAAGTCCGTGAGAGTAAGGCTCAGCCAGGAACTCTACACAACCCGTATTGTTGAGCTGCTGAAGCTTCTCCAGTACCTGAGGAGCATGAAGTTCCAACTGCTCCATACCCACTCCCGAAAGCGAAAAAGCTACCTTGAAATACTTGCCATTCTTTTCAATCATCTCCTGAAGGGCATTCAAGGCTGGCATATAAGAGCGCTCAGCAATCTCGTTGATGCTACGGTCGTTCTCGTAGTCATCATAGTAATAATGGTCGGTACCGATGTCGAAGAAGCGGTAGCGTTTCAGATGGGTAATCTGATGTATCTCGAAATATAAACAAATTGTTTTCATAAAAATTTGAAATTTGAACGTTTAACTTGTAAGATGAGTAAAGCCTCAAAATTATTCATTCTTCGTTCTTCACTCTTCACTTAACCTACTTCCACCCTAAGGTCTTGAGGTACAGGTCTTTGATGCGGGCTCCCACTTTTTCCCAGGTAATCTGGTCTACTTCTTTCTTGCCTTCCTCTGAGAGATAATCGAAGAGACTCTCGTTGTGACAGATGCTGTAGATGGCATCGGCAAGGGCATGGATATCCCAGTAGTCTACCTTGATACAGTTGGACAGGATTTCTCCACATCCACTCTGCTTGGAGATAATGGTTGGTGTGCCGCACTGCATAGCTTCCAAAGGTGAGATACCGAACGGCTCGCTCACAGATGGCATCACGTAGACATCACTGTCTTTCAGACATTCATAAACCTGTTTTCCGCGCATAAAGCCAGGGAAGTGGAACCGGTCGGCAATGCCTCTTTCGGCAGCGAGATAAATCATCTGGTCCATCATATCGCCCGAACCGGCCATACAGAAACGCACATTGCGGGTACGGTGCAATACCATGTTGGCAGCCTCTACGAAATATTCAGGTCCCTTCTGCATGGTAAGACGTCCCAGGAAGGTTACTACCTTCTCCTTGCCCTTATGATTTGGGCGTGGAATATCCTGCCACTCCTGCTTCAATGGGTATACGGCATTGTGCATGGCGAAACACTTGCGTGGATCCTGATGATACTGGTGAATCACCGTCTGACGGGTCAGCTCGGATACACACATGATGCAATCGGCATTATCCATACCGTCTTTCTCGATAGCGTAAACGGTAGGGTTCACCTTTCCACGGCTACGGTCGAAATCAGTAGCATGAACGTGGATGCACAATGGTTTGCCACTCACGCGCTTGGCATGAATTCCGGCAGGGAATGTAAGCCAGTCGTGAGCATGGATAATATCAAATTCTTCTGAACGGGCTACAACTCCGGCAATGATGCTATAGTTGTTGATCTCATCATGAAGATTTGACGGATAACCACCGGCAAAGTCCATACAGCCGAGGTCATTTACATGCATATAGTTAAAATCGGCATAGATGTGGTCACGGTAGCGGAAATAATCGTCCGGATTCATGATATTGCCTACGCGCTGCTGCACATAGTCGTGATTTACATCTCGCCAGGCGATAGGCACACTGTTCATTGCCACAATCTTGCAGGCACTGCGGTCCTCATCACCAAAAGGATGAGGCAGACACAATGTGATATCAACATCGCCCTGGGCATGAAGTCCCTGGGAGATACCAAAGTTGGCAGTTGCCAAACCACCAAATACGTGAGGAGGATACTCCCATCCAAACATTAAAACTTTCATATAGCAGTCCTCCTATTATTAATATTGATATTTTTCAAGTAACTCGAGCGCACGCAGAATCTCAGCCACATTCATGGCGAAAGAGATGGCACCACGACCTGCGAATGGAGGGTTCCATCGAAGAGTTCGCTGATGGTACCGAGACAGTGGGAAGACATTTCGTCCTCATAACCTACCATCTGGCGTTCGATAAAGCTCAAACGGGTACGCTTATAGAGTTTCAGACTTGCCTCCATATAGAAGCCACCGAGCCATGGCCATGCCGTACCCTGATGGTAAGCATAGTCGCGCTGGGTCTGCGGACCTACATAAACAGGATTATATCCACCGCTCTTTGGTGAGAGTGAACGCAATCCCTTAGGAGTAAGGAGTTCGCGTGTACAGATATCAAGAACCTGCTTCTTCTGTCTTGCGACAATGGAGAATAGTCGAAAGCCACTGCAAATATCATGTTCGGGCGAACGCTCCAGTCCATCATATTTCCATCAACATAATCGTAGAGATAGCCATATTCATTGAGGAAGGTATCGAGGAACGCCTGCTTGGTCTGCTCAGCCTGAGCCAGGAGTTTCTGCTGGCTGTCTTCTTCACCTACTGTTGCAGCGAGAGAAGCACAGAAGCACAAGGCGTTATACCACAAAGCATTAAACTCTACGATATATCCGGTACGTGGAACCACTGGTCTTCCGTTGGCAGTAGAGTTCATCCAGGTAACAGCCTTGTCCTTACCATCGGTATAGAGCAATCCGTTCTCTTCGAGCTTCAGGTTCGGATGCTTGTTATCCTGGATAAAGCTGATAACATCCTTGATAAACTGTCCATACTTCTTGAAGCATTCTTCCTTGCTGGTTTCCTTGGCATACTGCTGCAAAGCCAGATAGCCACAATGGCACGTCAGGCTGCTCAATCTCAGCAATATGAACGCTGACCGGCTTGCCTTCCATAAACTCGTAGTATCCCTTCATGGCAGTCTTCATCACCAGTTCGAAGTAGTCATCTTCCTCGATAGAGAGGGTGAGACCCGGAAGAGCGATGAATGTATCGCGGGCTCTGCACTTGAACCAAGGGTAACCTGCCAGGATATAACGGTCATCGTTCTTTTCACGACGATGGAACTGATGAGCCGCATTGACCAGACAGTGGAAGAAATTGTCACGAGGCGAACGCTCATCCACTTCCTTGTCGAAGAGTTTCTTCAGGCTGACCGCCTTGATTTCTGATGTAGAAGCAGCAAAGACGATGGTTTCGCCTTTCTTGATATCCATTTCAAAATAGCCAGGAACATAGAGGTCTTCGTTAGAAGCATAACCTCTCTCCTGCTCCTTTGGATATTCCACGCCACGATACCAATCTGGACAGAATTTAAACTCGTTCTTCTTGGAGAACTGCATATAGAGATCAGGATAACCTGCATACATACAGGTCTTGATGCCATGATCTACCTCAGCATAATCACGAGATGCGGTAGCATTCTCATGAGTAAACTGACGGACACTGCGGAAAGCCAGAAAAGGACGGAAACGAAGGGTTGTAGCCGAATGGCCGTCTACCAGAGTATAGCGAATCAGAATGCGATTCTCATAATGCTGGAATACAACTTCCTTTTTCAGGATAACACCACCTACGCGATAAAGGGTAGTTGGCACTTTATCACAATCAAACTCACGAATGTACTTGTGGCCCATCGGACTGTAGTTGTTGCCCTGGTACTTGTGCAAGCCGAGGTTAAACTCAGCTCCATGCTGAATCACCGTAACATCCAGCGAACTCAAGAGCACATGATTCTCATCGTCCAGTTCTGGAACCGGCACGACAAGTAATCCGTGATACTTGCGGGTATTACAGTCTACAATCGTTGAGCACGAATATGCACCCGAGCGATTTGTTCTCAACAACTCCTTAGGCAACGACTCTTGAAGATTCGTCATAAGGGCCTTTTCGAATTTTAGATAACTCATAGATCTATATTAAGGTTCTATATTTTTGTTGACTAAATTAATTGCTTTCAAAGGTAACACTTTTTTGTGGTATAACAAAGCTTTTTGTATGCCATTTTTAGAAAAAATTGCCTTTTTATGTTTTAAAACATATTTTTAGACAAAAATGCTTGATTATTTCGAGAAAAAGCATTACTTTTGCACTCAGTTTTCAGTTTAAAAGATTTGTACACATGGCAGCTAGAGGAAAATACGATAAAGAAAATATAGCAACGCTGATTGCTAAGCTATGGGGAGGCATCACTGATGACCAGTTCGATTTACTGAAAGAACATCTGGAAATCAAGAAGTATAAGAAGAACGAAATCATCTACAAGAACGAGGGTACTCCTGAATATGCACTATGTCTCATAGCGGGAAAAGTGAAGATTTACAAAGAAGGTATCGGTGGCAAGAGCCAGATTATCCGTGTTATCAAACCGATTGAATTTTTTGGTTTCAGAGCCTATTTTGCGGATGAGATATACAAGACGGCAGCCATGTCGCTGGAAAACTGCGTCGTTGCCCAGTTCCCGCTGGCAGTTCTCATGAAACTGATCTCCAAGAGTTTCAACATCGGCTTCTTCTTTATCAAATATCTCAGTGTGGAAATAGGTAAATCGGACGACCGTACCGTGAACCTCACCCAGAAACATATCCGTGCCCGACTTGCCGAGGGACTGATATTTCTGAAAGACTCTTATGGGTTAGATAAAGATGGTAAAACTCTTGACATCCGATTGAGTCGTGAAGATCTGGCAAATCTCTGTAATATGACAACGAGCAATGCCATCCGTACGCTCTCAGCCTTTACGGCAGAAGGACTCATCAATACTGAAGGAAGGAAAATCAAAATCTTACAGGAAGAAGAAATCATAAAAATAGCAGAACTCGGATAAAGTTCTGCTATTTTTTATTTATATATTTTACATTATACGTTTTTCTTGATACATTTTCCTTATTACGGGCATACTGGTTATACGGGTATCAGGAAGTTGATAACCTCCTGAATTACAGTAATCTGGAATGGGCCTACCGGTGTATTCATCAATCTGCCATCAATACCTATCAGGGCATGCTGGGCATTGAGCACCTCTACCTCTCGGGTACGGTAAGGATGCACACTCTTATGGTTGAGGAACTTACCTTTCACAAAAAGATAGATTCCCTCGAAGAGCTGGGTTGTCTTAGGATGAGATACCACCGACACATCGAGCAGTCCGTTATATGGCACAGCATTCGGAGTCTGTCCATATCCTGTTCCATTGCCTATACACATCGTCATCACTCTACGCTTGATAACATCCGAATTGATTTTCACATGCATCTTATAGTCCAGACGCTGGAATATCATCAGGATGAAGGAACAGAGAAACGACAGGTACGTGAACCGAAGATATGATGGGTTTTTCGTCTCAGGTTCATGATGGCAGCGATGAGTCCGATATTGATACAGTTGAGGAAATAGCGACGGCATTTCTCCCCCTTCTTGTTCACATAGCGGATACAACCGAGGTCAATCTTTCTGATACGACGTTTTTTCAGCGACGCCACCGTCTTCTCGATATCGCTGTCGCTGAATCCCCAGAAGTGGGCAAAGTCGTTCATCAGTCCGTTAGGAATAACACCCAGTGCCACCTCTTCTCTTTCTTTCGGATCTATCTGCATCAGACAGTTTACGGCATCATTGAGCGCAGAATCTCCACCAACGATGACAATGGTCTTATAACCATTGTTGATAAACATTCTGATGAGCCGTTCTACGCTCTTCTGATTCTCGCTCTGCACAAAATCGTAATCCACGCCCTGCTGCTTGAGCACCTTCTCTATTTTTTCCCAGCGCTTGTTACTTCGCCAGCCTCCTCTAGGGCAATAAAGCAGCCCCCATTTATTCTCGTTTACCATTGTCTCTTCTTTGTAATTTGAAAGTTGTAGAAATATCACTTCCGCCTAGCCACCGTTGCATCCGATTCCATCGGATGCCAGCCCTAGCCAGATTCCAGGCCGCAGCCTAGCTCCTCATCAGCTCCAAAACCGTCTCCACCTTTTTCTCCATTGGCTGCAATGCATCTACCCAATGGATAGTAAAGCCTCTGCGCTCCATACCTCGGAACCACGTCATCTGCCTTTTGGCAAACTGATGGATTGCAATTTCCAGACCACGATACATCTCATCGTATGAAGTCTTACCAATCACATATTCTGTAATAAACTTATATTCCAAACCATAATAGATGAGATTTTCGGCAGGAATACCACGATCTAGCAGTCCCTTGATTTCATCTACCATTCCCTCATCCAATCGCTGTTTCAGTCTCTTTGAAATTTTCTCCCTTCTTGCGTCCCGGTCTATGCTGACACCGATAATCAGCGAATCAACCGCAGGGAGTTCACGTTCGGGCATCGGATGCTCCAGATTATAGCTTTCAATCTCTATCGCCCGGATAGCTCGCTGTGCTGTATCCACGTCTGTGCGATTGTGCATATTAGAACCCGTTTTCGCCTTCAGCTCTTTCAGTATCAGCGTAAGTTCCTCTAAACTCTTATGAGCCAATGACTCACGGAGTTCCGGGTTCTGCGGAACAGGTGAGAGATGATAACCTTTCAGCACCGACTCAATATAGAGTCCTGTACCTCCACATAATATCGGAAAAGCCCCTCTCTTCTGAATATCCTGATAGGCATCATAAAAATCCTGCTGATATTCAAAGAGATTATATTTCGTACCAGGCTCACAGATGTCAATAAGGTGATAAGGTATCTGCTTGCCATGGATGGTATAGTCTGCCAGATCCTTACCCGTACCTATATCCATGCCGCGATATACCTGGCGGCTATCAGCACTAATGATTTCAGCGCCCTTGGCAGGGGTACCCGACAAATGGCACCCAGGCTATTGATCCTGGCTGCAAGAGCGGCAGCAAGACTCGTCTTACCACTCGCCGTAGGTCCCAATATGGTTATCATCGAATATTTCATGCCGCAAAGTTAAATGAAATTATTGAGAAAACAAAATAAAATGAAAAGAAATTCTCACTTATAAAAACAAAAAGCCGTCCAGCATTGAAAAAATGCTGGACGGCCATATACTTAATCGTTAAGAGGCAACGAATTAACCGTTGTGCTTCTTCATGATCTTGATCAACTCAACAACCTTGTGTGAGTAACCAATCTCGTTGTCATACCAAGAAACAACCTTAACGAAGTTGTCTGTCAAATAAACACCTGCGTTAGCGTCGAAGATAGATGTCAAAGCGCAACCCAAGAAGTCAGAAGAAACAACAGCATCCTCTGTGTAACCGAGTACACCCTTCAACTCACCCTCAGAAGCAGCCTTCATAGCAGCGCAGATAGCCTCCTTAGAAGCAGCCTTCTTCAAGTTAACTGTCAAGTCAACAACAGATACGTCCAAAGTAGGAACACGCATAGAGATACCTGTCAACTTACCGTTCAACTCAGGGATAACCTTACCTACAGCCTTAGCCAGCACCTGTAGAAGAAGGGAT
>ENA-OQDW01000846-OQDW01000846.1-human-gut-metagenome-genome-assembly--contig:-NODE-846-length-12232-cov-2.389922_pt1 | contig 12232 bp, 15 predicted proteins | sample MGYA00242784_ERZ504613 | MGnify/ENA primary metagenome ERZ504613 (study PRJEB26092, sample SAMD00036330) | human gut metagenome | host: Homo sapiens | study: EMG produced TPA metagenomics assembly of... | reverse complement strand
AATGTACTGACAGAACTCTGTTCTTCATCACCATTTCGGGGTTGCTTGTGTAGCGTTGGTGCAGGTAGAAATGGTGTGAGCCGAAGCCGTAAAGGAAAAACTTGTCAAGTTCGTGCTTCTCGGCAAACTCCTTTACGCTCTTTCTCAATTCCCCCTCACTCGTTGTGAGAGTGAGGAGGTTCACAAATTCAAGGAACATCGTGGGGATTGCATCATCACACACAAATCATACTTCAATTCTTACTTCCATATCAATGTTGTTTTAGGGGTTATGCTATGCCGCTTTCATCCGCTCACGGATAAGGTTGGCGTTCTTGTTCACAAGGTCTATGATGCGCTCGTGATATTCGGTGTCCTGGTTGTGCTTGCCGTGGCACTGCACCACTTCGAGGGTTCGCAAGTCCACCTCTACGGTTTCAATAATCTCATCGCCAATCCTTGCCGATAGTATGAGGGTGTCGGCTTTCTTGTAGTATCCACTGCCAAACACGCAGATGCCCTGCGTCTTGCCCTCGTTGTAATACTCGTCTATGCTTTCAAGCACCTTGACGATTATTTCCTCGTCCGTGATTACCAAGCCGAAGAATTTGGATTTGTTGGCGATGAAATCCTCCGCATCTTTCTTTCGTTGGAGTTGTCGCTGTTGCTCACGCTCACGCCTTTCAATCTCCCAACGGCGTTGCTCTGCGGCTCTTTCCTTCTCGTGTATGGCTTCAATTTTTCGGGTTGCGTTGTCGTGTGCCGCCATGAAATCTTCGGGACAGATGTTCTTCGGGTTACGGAGGTCTTGACCGAGTTTTTTGAGCATACGCAGATAGTCGCACCACATTGAGAGGTTGTCTATCTGATACTTGTGACGCTTGGCAATCAGATATGATGCCCAACATTCATCGGCAGTACGGGTATTGAAAAGAAAGTGTTTCATGACCTCAATCTCACCGCCTTTCATAAGGGTTTCAATTCTTGGGTCTGAAAGCAAGGCTTTGAAAAGACGCACGGGGGAGATGCCGTGGAAATCGCCCTTGAAGCCGTTACGTCTGAGTTGGGGCAATATCCTCATCTTTGGATATGCACAGCTTCTTGCCACCACATCATCGTATAGGCTGTTGTGCGGTCTTACCTCCATATCGCTGCCTAATGCCCACACATCGCAATAGCAGAAAAGGAAGCCACGGAGCAACGCCATGTCCGTAACCTTGCCGTCGGGTGAAATCCAACGCTGCACGACCTCGTGGCAGTAGAAACGCATCGGTTCGCCTTTCCTGCTCTCGCATCTGACCTGCGCCACGCGGATTACCTGATACCCTTTGCAGGTGGTTATCACGCTGAAATTCTGCGTTTCCTTGTAGATGCGTCTGCGTGTGTCCTGCACTTTGAGTTCGGCATGGCATTTGGGGCAGGTGCAGCCTTCAAGGGTGTCGCATAGTCCGCTGTCGCTGTGCCACTCGTGACCGCAGTCGGAACAGGTGATGTTCCCTTTCTTGGTGCGGTAGCCGATATGCTCAACGCAGTGGCGGTATGCCCAATCTATTTGTGTCGCTGATATGGGGCGAAGGTTGGCGGAAAGTCTTGCCACCTCTTTCTGTATCTTGGTCTTCGGTTTCATAAGCCTAAATCAAATAATGAGGGTTGGGGTTGGTTTTCTTTTCTCGCTGACGGTCTGTGGCGGTTCTGCAACTTGCGGAGTTCCTCCTCTTGGTATTTGCGGACAGCGTTCTGACGTGCCTCCGCCTTTTCCTCTGCCGTGAGTTTCACAACGTGGTTCACAACCACTTGGCAGTCCATCGGTTTGCCCACCTCTATCTCGTTTTCCTCATAGTAGTGGATGGCTTGCCCGAATATCTCTCCGTCCGTGAAACCGTTGCAACCGCTTTTCTGCACATAGTTCAGAATGTGGGTCACGCACTCGTCCATGTTCTTGGCAGGGTTGCGGTACTTCTTTGCAAATAGCGCATCTTCCTCCGCACGCTGTTCCAAGTACATATATATCGTTCTCTTGAAATGGTCTGTTCCTTTCATATCGCTGTCATTTTTAGATTATCTGTTTCAGTATCTCTCTCCAATAGGTCGGCTCTACCTCGCTGAGAAGGAAGTCCATGAAATCCCTCCGTGCGTCCTTGTTCAGTTCGTGGTACAATCTTCGGAAAGTTTCAAAATTGCCGTTGATGTACGTTTCCACCATATACACGAAGATGTTGTCCACCTCGTAATATCTGCACTGCTGCGCTGCCGTCTTGCTGTTTCTTTTTGCCATGTCGGTAAGGGTTAAAGGGTGAATAACCAAAGGATGAAGCCAAGAAGGCAATGGTGGAAAGGATAGCCACGATTACACCTATCGCCACTCGGAACACTCCGTTTACAATCTCTCTGATGATGCCCCAAAGGATGCCGAACACCCCGAAGGCGGTGCGCATCATCAAGCCGCATATCGCCAACCCGATGTGTTGCGCCATTTGTCTGAAATTTGCCGTTGCCGTCATATCTTCGCTGTTTTTGATTTTTTTGTTTTTAATGCGGATTCAAGAGCTGAGGGAGTTGAGTTTCAAACTATCTTATCTGCCTCTCGTTTATCCGACATTTTTTTTATGCGTCTTTCTGTCGCATCGGTCGTTTTCGTTTCGGGTGCTTAAAAAGGTAGGGATTAGGGAATGCAAGGTTTTCGGAAAAATACTACCCACAGGGCTGGAGATTTTTCCCGAAAACAGGAGGCTTGACCTTGCTTTCCCGTCAAATCCCGGAGTTACCTTTGCGCCCAGAACGGAAATGACTGCCTGATGCGGCCCACTGAAAGGCGCGAAAATGGAGGTAAACGGAAGTAGAGGCAGATTAGACAGAAAACTTCAAAAGAGAAATCCGTGAAAAAAGGAAGTCTCCCCCAAAAAAGGACATAGCCGGTAGCGTGAAACCGGGCAAACCACCTTCAAGGAAGTATGGTTCTATCTGTCTGGTCAGACGTGTCGGGGCGGGCAGATAAAATCATTCTTCCCTGTTTGCCTGCTGTGGGTGACGGGTTGTTCCATTTATGGACAAGCGGTCATACACGGCTTTCCGCTTCCGGATCAAAGGAACAGCGAAAAAGAAAAATCATCTGAAAAACCGTAAAAGCTCCTCTTTGGCATAAGCAGAAAAGAAATGGGCCTTGCCTCATCAGTCTAAACTGTTGTTTAGGCGTGAGGCAAAGCCCTTTTCTCCGCTTATGCGATAGTTGCACACGTTCGTTCAAAATCCTTTTGTACGATGGTGTGCCGACGAATAAAGCCGCTTTTACGGAAAAACTTGTATGAGATAGAAAAAATCAGGGAGATTCATATCAAAATCTCCCGTTTTATTGTTACTTTTGCATACGAAGAGTTCTTTGAAGGTTACGCAATGCGCAGAAGAATAATGCAGTAGATAACTAACTAAATCGTAACCTATTACTATCATGAGCGATTAACATACGTTCATTTCCAATAAAATACACTCTTTTCGTAACTTCGCGGGACAAAGATACGAATTATTTGTTTCGGGATGTAGAGAGCCTTTGGTAATTTTCAGATTATTAAATGGTTTCAATGATTGGCAATACATTTACATTGGCTGTCTGAATGGTTCTATTTAGAACTGTTAAGTGATAAAATAGGATTTTAGGGCGATATTTTCTTACGATTATTCATATTTATCTTATTTTTTTCTTCAATTTGTTTGGAGATTATAAAAAGCCCTTACCTTTGCAGCACGTTTGAAACAAAAAAGAAGAATTAAGTTATGAATTTACATACATCTATTAACCTGGCAGTCCTGCATATTATTCGCGTCGTGGTGGTGGCATCAAGAGCGTGAGAAAGGTTATGTATGTATTCGTACGTTAGAAGATAATTTATTAAGCCTTTCTCAGTATAGTGGGAGAGGCTTTTTCAATTAAAGGAGATTTGAAAATGAAGCATCAGTTACGCAGCTCGTTCAGCACACAAGGTCGCCGCATGGCGGGAGCCCGTGCATTGTGGACGGCGAATGGTATGAAGAAGGAACAGATGGGTAAGCCCATTATCGCTATAGTCAATTCATTTACACAATTCGTCCCCGGGCATGTACACCTGCACGAAATAGGCCAGTTTGTAAAGGAAGAGATTGAAAAACTGGGGTGTTTTGCTGCGGAGTTCAATACGATTGCCATTGACGACGGTATCGCTATGGGACACGACGGTATGCTTTATTCCCTGCCTTCAAGAGATATCATTGCCGATAGTGTGGAGTATATGGTAAATGCCCATAAGGCAGATGCTATGGTTTGCATCAGTAACTGTGACAAGATTACTCCGGGGATGCTGATGGCGGCTATGAGGCTGAATATACCGACTGTGTTTGTTTCAGGCGGTCCGATGGAAGCCGGGGAATGGAACGGACAGCATTTGGATTTGATTGATGCCATGATTAAATCTGCTGATGAAGTGTGGGCGATAAAGAGGTGGCACAGATTGAGCAACATGCCTGCCCCACTTGCGGATGCTGCTCAGGCATGTTTACCGCTAATTCCATGAATTGCTTGAATGAAGCGATTGGATTGGCACTGCCCGGTAACGGCACGATTGTAGCCACTCACGAAAATCGCAAGAAACTATTTGAGGATGCAGCCAGGTTGATTGTAGAGAATGCCTTTAGATATTATGAAGAAGGGGATGAGAGTGTACTCCCGCGCAGTATTGCTACCCGCGAGGCATTTTTGAATGCCATGACGCTGGATATTGCGATGGGCGGTTCCACTAATACGGTACTTCATTTGTTGGCTGTGGCTCACGAAGCCGGAGCGGATTTTAAGATGGACGACATTGACATGCTCTCCCGCAAGACCCCCTGCTTATGCAAGGTGCTCCCAATACCCAAAAATATCATGTACAAGACGTTAACCGTGCCGGTGGCATCATTGCATCATGGATGAGCTTGCCAAGGGCGGATTGTCGATACGAATGTCCGCCGTGTGGATGGAATGACGTTGGCAGAGGCAATCGACCGGTATAGTATTACCAGCTCTAATGTATGTAAAGAGGCAATCAAGAAATACTCCAGTGCGGCAGCCGGAAAGTTCAATCTGGTACTCGGCTCACAAAATGCGTCTTATAAGGAACTCGATACGGACCGTGCGACCGGTTGTATCCGTGATTTGGAACATGCATACAGCAAGGATGGCGGTCTGGCGGTTTTGAAGGGAAATATAGCTCAGGACGGTTGCGTTGTCAAGACTGCCGGTGTAGACGAGAGTATCTGGAAATTTACGGGGCCAGCGAAAGTCTTCGACTCACAAGATGCGGCTTGTGACGGTATTCTGGGTGGAAAGGTGGTCAGTGGAGACGTCGTCGTCATCACTCACGAAGGGCCGAAAGGTGGACCGGGTATGCAAGAGATGCTTTATCCTACTTCTTATATCAAATCCCGCCATCTGGGTAAGGAGTGTGCATTGATTACCGACGGGCGTTTCAGTGGTGGTACTTCCGGACTAAGTATCGGACATGTTTCTCCCGAAGCGGCTGCCGGTGGTAATATCGGCAAGATTAAGGATGGGGACATTATCGAAATTGATATACCGAACCGTTCTATCAATGTGAAGTTGACGGATGAAGAGCTTGCAGCACGCCCTATGACTCCGGTAACCCGCAACCGTGAAGTCTCCAAAGCATTGAAAGCATATGCCAGTATGGTGAGTTCCGCTGACAAAGGGGCTGTGAGGCTGATTGATTAAAAGCCCCCCTTTCCGAAAGCGAGGGGAGGAGAGAATGAAACAAATTTTTCAAGCTACTATTGAGCTTTTAAATATAATGAATAGATAAAGTATGGCTGATAATAATAAAAAGAGTAACTTTTCCTCCCTCTCCCAAGGAGAGGGTCGGGGTGAGGCTCTAATAACAGGCGCAGAAGCATTGATGCGCTCTCTGGAGCATCAGGGAGTAAAGACTATTTTCGGTTATCCGGGAGGGAGCATCATGCCGGTATTCGATGCCTTATACGACCACCGGAAGGAATTGAACCACATCTTGGTTCGCCATGAACAAGGAGCAACCCATGCGGCACAAGGCTTTGCACGTGTATCAGGCGAGGTTGGCGTTTGTCTGGTTACCAGTGGACCGGGTGCTACCAATACTATCACGGGCATTGCAGATGCATGATTGACAGTACGCCTATCGTTGTCATTGCCGGCCAGGTAGGGACGAACTTCTTGGGTACGGATGCATTTCAGGAAGTGGACTTGGTAGGCATTACTCAGCCTATCACGAAATGGAGTTACCAGATTCGTCGTGCAGAAGATGTGGCCTGGGCAGTGGCACGTGCTTTCTATGTGGCAAAGAGCGGACGTCCGGGACCGGTCGTGCTGGATTTTGCTAAAAACGCCCAAGTGGAGAAAACAGAATATGCGCCTACTAAGGTGGACTATGTCCGTAGCTATCTTCCCGTTCCCGAAATGGAGCCGGAGGCCATACGGCAGGCTGCTGAATTAATAAATGGTGCGGAACGGCCTTTGGTGCTGGTAGGACAAGGCGTGGAGCTGGGAGAAGCCCAGCAAGAGCTTCGTGCTTTCATTGAGAAAGCCGGAATGCCTGCCGGATGCACTTTATTGGGACTTTCTGCCTTGCCTACGAACCATCCGTTGAACAAAGGAATGCTTGGTATGCACGGTAACCTGGGGCCCAATATCAATACCAATAAATGTGATGTCCTTATCGCCGTAGGCATGCGCTTTGATGACCGTGTGACGGGTAAATTGGAAACATATGCCAAGCAGGCGAAGATTATCCACTTTGATATTGACCCTGCCGAAATAGATAAGAATGTAAAGACCGATGTTGCTGTCCTGGGAGATTGCAAAGAGACACTGGCTGCCGTTACCCAATTGCTGGAACCCGCCAACCATCAGGAATGGATTGACAGTTTCCGGCAATACGAGGAAGTGGAAGAGGAAAAGGTAATCCGTCCGGAATTACATCCGGCAGGAAAAGCGCTAAGCATGGGTGAGGTGGTGCGTGCTGTGAGTGAGGCTACCCATAACGGGGCGATATTGGTGACTGATGTCGGCCAGAATCAGATGATGTCCGCCCGTTATTTCAAATACAGCAAGGAACGTAGCATTGTTACTTCCGGTGGCCTGGGTACTATGGGCTTCGGCCTTCCGGCAGCTATCGGTGCCACTTTTGGACGTCCGGACCGCACGGTATGCGTATTCATGGGAGACGGCGGCTTGCAGATGAACCTGCAGGAACTGGGTACCATCATGGAACAAAAGGCTCCGGTGAAGATGATTCTGTTGAACAATAACTTCTTGGGCAATGTTCGTCAATGGCAGGCGATGTTTTTCAATCGTCGTTATTCGTTTACTCCGATGATGAATCCGGATTATATGAAGATTGCTTCGGCATATGATATTCCTGCACGCAGGGTAATGACCCGCGAGGAGCTGGCAAAAGCGATTGACGAGATGATAGCAACCGACGGACCGTTCCTGCTCGAAGCTTGTGTGGAGGAAGAAGGAAATGTAATGCCGATGACACCTCCGGGCGGTTCGGTCAATCAGATGTTGTTGGAATGCTGAAGTCATGCGAAATTAAAGAATTTACTCTATCTATGGATAAAAAACTATATACAATCATTGTTCATTCGGAAAACTTTGCCGGTTTGCTGAATCAAGTGACGGCTGTGTTTACCCGTCGGCAGATAAACATCGAAAGTTTAAATGTATCGGCCTCCTCCATCAAGGGGGTACATAAATATACCATTACCGCTTGGACGGACAAGGATACCATTGAAAAGGTGACCAAGCAGATTACCAAGAAAATAGATGTGCTGCAAGCCCATTATTTTACGGATGATGAAATCTATCAGCACGAGATTGCTCTCTATAAAATAACGACCCCTACGCTGGAAGAAAAACCGGAGGTGTCCAAAGTAATCCGTAAGTACAATGCCCGTATTGTGGAGGTGAATGCTGTATTTGCCATTGTTGAGAAGAATGGCATGAGTGAGGAAATAACCAATCTTTATGAGGAGTTGCGCCAGTTGGATTGCGTACTTCAGTTCGTCCGTTCGGGTCGCGTAGCCATTACGACCAGCTGCTTTGAGCGTGTCAATGAATATCTGGCGGACCGTGAAGCAAAATATCGTCAAAGTAAACACCAGGAATCATGATGAGCGAGAACAATAAGATAGGTACCTACAAGTTTGTTGCCGAACCGTTTCATGTCGACTTTACCGGACGGCTGACAATGGGAGTATTGGGCAACCATTTGTTGAATTGTGCGGGTTTCCATGCCAGCGACCGCGGTTTTGGCATCGCGACTCTAAACGAGGACAATTATACTTGGGTATTGTCCCGTCTGGCTGTCGAACTGGATGAAATGCCTTATCAGTACGAAGATTTCTCCATTCAGATTGGGTGGAGAATGTCTATCGCCTTTTTACAGACCGTAATTTCGCTATCATCGATAAGGAGGGTAAGAAGATTGGGTATGCACGTTCCGTTTGGGCGATGATTAGCATGAATACCCGTAAGCCGGCAGATTTGCTGGCTCTTCATAGTGGCAGCATTGTAGATTATGTTTGTGATGAGCCTTGTCCGATAGAAAAACCTTCGCGGATAAAGGTGGCCTCAAAGGAACCGGTTGCTGCTTTGGTAGCCAAATACAGTGATATTGACATTAACGGGCATGTGAACAGCATCCGTTACATCGAGCATATCCTTGATTTGTTCCCGATAGAGATGTATAAGGAGAAGCGCATCCGTCGTTTTGAAATGGCATATGTAGCCGAAAGCTATTATGGGGATGAGTTGACTTTGTTCATGGATGATGCCGGTGAGGGCGTTTACGATGTGGAGGTGAAAAAGAATGGCAGCGAAGTGGTCTGTCGCTCTAAAGTGATATTTACAGAGAAATAAATAAATTTATCAACGTTGGGCGTAAGCACAAATAAAAATTAAAACAAAAAATGGCACAATTGAATTTTGGCGGTGTTATTGAGAATGTAATGACCCGCGAAGAATTTCCTTTGGAAAAAGCACATGAGATTTTGAAAGATGAAACAATTGCAGTAATCGGTTATGGCGTACAAGGCCCGGGCCAGGCTTGCAACTTGCGTGATAACGGTTTCAATGTGATTGTAGGACAACGTCCGGGTAAGACATACGAAAAGGCTGTGGCTGACGGATGGGTACCGGGTGAGACTTTGTTCGGCATCGAAGAGGCTTGTCAGAAAGGTACTATCGTCATGTGTCTGTTGTCTGACGCAGCTGTAATGTCTGTATGGCCGACTATCAAACCTTATTTGACTCCCGGGAAGGCTCTTTACTTCTCTCATGGTTTTGCTATTACCTGGAACGACCGTACCGGCGTGGTTCCTCCTAAAGATATTGATGTTATTATGGTTGCTCCCAAAGGTTCCGGTACTTCACTTCGTACCATGTTCCTCGAAGGGCGTGGCTTGAACTCATCATATGCCGTCTATCAAGATGCTACGGGTAAGGCTTTTGACAAGACGATTGCACTGGGTATCGGTATCGGTTCGGGATATTTGTTCGAGACAACTTTCATCCGTGAAGCCACTTCCGACTTGACTGGTGAACGTGGTTCCTTGATGGGTGCTATTCAGGGATTACTGTTGGCTCAGTATGAAGTATTGCGCGAAAACGGTCACACTCCTTCTGAAGCATTCAATGAAACAGTGGAAGAGTTGACTCAATCTTTGATGCCATTGTTTGCCAAGAACGGTATGGACTGGATGTATGCCAACTGTTCTACTACGGCACAGCGTGGTGCGCTGGATTGGATGACCCCGTTCCATGATGCCATCAAGCCGGTTGTACAGAAATTGTATGCAAGTGTGAAGTCGGGCAACGAAGCTCAGATTTCTATCGACAGTAACTCCAAACCCGATTATCGTGAGAAGCTGAATGCAGAATTGAAAGCCTTGCGTGAAAGCGAAATGTGGCAGACAGCTGTTACAGTTCGTAAACTTCGTCCGGAAAACAATTAATCAGCTTTATATAAATAGGTGAAATACCCTCTTCGGTGTTACCGGAGGGGGTATTTCTTTATTATTGATTCCCTATATTTTGAATAAACTCCAATAGCCTCCGGTAAAAACCGTGATGTTTCAGCGTCTCTGCCTCTCCCAATATCACCAGCTTCATCCGTGCCCGGGTGATGGCTACATTCATTCTCCTTAAATCATTCAGGAATCCTATCTGTCCTTCTTCGTTGGCACGGACAAGGCTGATGAAGATAACATCGCGCTCTTGCCCTTGGAAGCCATCCACCGTATTTACAGTGAACAAGCTGCGATAAGGCTTGAGTGAAGCGTCTGCCTTTATCTTGCTGCGGAGATATTGCACTTGTGCCTTGTAAGGGGAGATGATGCCGATGTCTATTTTTTCTTCCAGAATGCGGTTGCCACCGATACGGTTGATGTAGATTTTCAGTTCTGATAGGAGCAGGTCCGCTTCCGCCTTATTAATGCGTCCGAAAGTCTCTCCCACAAATTCTTCTTTGAAATCCATTTCGGAGGTGTCAATCCAGTGGATGGGGGTATCCCAGTCCAGGATGCCCCGGTAACGCACTTCGGGAGCGGCTTCCAACTCGCCATTATAAAACCATTGGGAAGGAAATTTCATGATTTCCTCGTGCATGCGGTATTGCACTTTCAGCAAAGAGACAACGGCAGGTTTGTTGGACACCACTTTCTCCATCAATGTTCGTTCCAGACCTCCACGGGCGGCTTCGTGGCATTTTATGGTGGGCGGAAGTTGGCAGTGGTCACCCGCCAATACCACGCGGTCTGCTTTTCGGATAGCTATCCAGCAGGCAGCCTCTAAGGCCTGGGCTGCTTCATCAATGAAAAGGGTGCCGAAACGGCGTCCGTTCAGCAGCCGGTGATTGCTGCTTACCAGCGTGGAGGCTATGACGTGTGCCCCATCAAAAAGCTCTGCATTGATTTGTATTTCCAATGCGGTGGCGCGGTCGCGCAGGCGCTCATACGGCTGCGTACTCCTTCGCGTTCGTCATAGCTGCCACGGCGGGCACGGCTGCCCAGTTCACGGAGATTTTTCCGGATGCTCCACAGCTCCGGATAAAGCGGATGGTTCTCGAAACGACGCTCGTAGGTAAAGGAAAGCATCTTGTCGTTGACACGGGTCGGATTGCCGATACGCAGGACATTGACGCCACGGTCTACCAGTTTTTCCGAAATCCAGTCGACGGCAGTATTGCTTTGGGCACATACCAGTACCTGCGGTTCCCGATGCAGGGTTTCGTAGATGGCTTCCACTAAGGTGGTCGTTTTTCCGGTTCCTGGAGGACCATGTACAATGGCCACGTCGCGGGCACACAGCACTTTGTTTACAGCTGTCTCCTGCGTGGAGTTCAGCCAGGGAAACCGTACGGGGTAGAGCTCTCGGAAACCGGCTTTCGAGGTTCCCAGCAATATGTCCCGCAATTCGGCCAGGCGGTTGCCTTTGGAGCGTAACGTATCTTCCAAGGCTTCGAACATGGTCCGATAGGATGTTTCGTCGAAATAAAGTTGCACGCCGAGGTTGTCCGTTTCCTGCACTTCCATCACGGTACCGGCTCCGGGCATTATCGCTACCATCCGTGTCTCGTCGGCATAGCTTACGGTAGCGGTGAAGTTCATATAGGTTATTTTTCCATCGGCAGACTGGCGGAAAAAACATACGGGACGGCCGAACTCAAAATTATGTTCTATATCGGTATTTTCTGTGTGTGTAATTTCTATTACTAATTGATTCAGTGAATTATAGTAACTTCGTCCCGGAGTGGCAGGATACCAGCAAAGTCCCCGTTTCACTTTCCGGGCAATCCCCATGTTTTCGGTTTGGCGTTTGAATTCCTCTTTTTCGTATTCGTATTCCATGCGCAGCAAAAGTTGCTGCTGTTGGAGGTGAATAATAGGACTATTTGAATCTTGTTCCTTCATGGTTGCAAAGGTAATCATTCTTCGCTTCCAACGGAAAAAATGCTTTATTTTGTTAAACTATTCAGCCTTTTTATTTGTTTATGATATTAATTTGTAATCTTTACAATAATGAAAAACTAAAAAATAGTGGTTATGGTATATGATTTAACGATGCTCAAAACGTTTTATGCCGCTTATTCGGAGAAGATAGAAGCGTACGGAACGTACTGCGGCGTCCGATGACTTTAGCAGAGAAAATTTTGTATGCTCATTTGTATGATGGGGATAAAGTGAAGAACTACAG
>ENA-OQDW01000843-OQDW01000843.1-human-gut-metagenome-genome-assembly--contig:-NODE-843-length-12263-cov-1.613958_pt1 | contig 12263 bp, 21 predicted proteins | sample MGYA00242784_ERZ504613 | MGnify/ENA primary metagenome ERZ504613 (study PRJEB26092, sample SAMD00036330) | human gut metagenome | host: Homo sapiens | study: EMG produced TPA metagenomics assembly of... | reverse complement strand
CTACATTTATAATCCCCAGACGCAGACGTACGACCGTATTTATCCTACCGTGAGGCAGCGGGCGCTGAGCATTCTCCGGCCGTTTGTTCATCGGTATGGGGCTGGGTGCGGGCAGTTTCATCGTATTGCTGCTTATCTTCGGCTCTCCGTCGGAGAAGGAGTTGCGAAAGGAGAACAGCAAACTGCAGGCGCAGTACAACGTCCTCTCCCGCCGGCTGGACGAGGCTATGGGAGTGCTGCAAGACATACAGCAGCGTGATGACAATCTGTACCGGGTGATTTTCATGGCCGACCCTATTCCTTCTGCCATCCGTCAGGCTGGATACGGCGGTACCAACCGCTATGAGCATCTGATGGATATGGCTAACTCCGACTTGGTTATCAATACCACGCAGAAAATGGATATGATTAGCAAGCAACTCTATATCCAGTCCCGCTCCTTTGACGATGTGGTGGAGATGTGCAAGAATCATGATGAAATGCTGCGCTGCATTCCTGCCATACAGCCGGTTTCCAATAAAGACCTCCGTAAGACCGCTTCGGGTTACGGTACGCGTATCGACCCATTTATGGTACCAGCAAGTTCCATGAGGGTATGGACTTTTCGCTCCCCAGGCACGGATGTCTATGCCACGGGAGATGGCACCGTGGTGCAGATGGCTGGCAATCGGGCTATGGCAACAGAATTGTGATAGACCACGGCTTCGGTTATCAGACGGTGTATGCACACTTGCGCGATTTCCGGACGAAGTTGGGCAAGAAAGTGGTACGTGGTGAGGTCATTGGCGGGGTAGGCAGTACGGGCAAGAGTACTGGTCCGCACTTGCACTACGAAGTACACGTTAAGGGAAAAGTTGTGAATCCCGTTAACTACTACTTCATGGATCTCAGTGCCGAGGATTATGACCGCATGATACAGATTGCGGCGAACCATGGTAAGGTGCTTGATTGACGGATGATTTATAGAGAAAGGATTACATCATGCTGAATACAGATAAGAATTTAAAGTTATATTACTCCATCAGCGAGGTGGCTGCCATGTTCGATGTCAACGAATCACTGCTCCGTTTCTGGGAAAAGGAGTTTCCGCAACTCAATCCGAAGAAGGGGGGGCGGGGAATACGCCAGTACCGTAAGGAGGACATTGAGACAGTGAAACTTATCTATCATCTGGTGAAGGAGCGCGGAATGACCTTGCCCGGCGCCCGCCAACGGATGAAAGACAATAAAGAAGCTACGATACGCAACTTTGAAATCGTAGATCGCCTGAGAGCTATCCGCGAAGAACTGGTAGGCATGAAACTGGCATTGGATGAGTTTACTTACGAGGATGTGGAGAGCTTGAAGGAAAATATTCAAGGACTGAAGTAGAATAAATACCACTCCGTTTATTCCTCTACTCTCGTCACTTGTTTTATATTCTGTATCTGCTTCAGGTTATTGCAGTATAGTGCGCACGTCGTCCACATCGTGTACATAGAGTTGTATCTTTCCTTCGAAGATACCGTCGTTGGTTTCGATGGTCAGTTTACGGATATTCACGTTGAGCTGGCGGGAGATGACTTGAGTTACTTCGTTCAGCAATCCCATGCTGTCTATACCTTTTATATATATGGTGACGAGGAACGACAAATCCTTGTGAGTGTCCCACTCGGTGGCGATGATACGGTTTCCGTAGCTACTCTTAAGGCGGGTGGCAACGGGGCATTGGCGCTTGTGGATGACAACACGGTTTTGCTCGTCGATGTATCCCAGTACGTCGTCACCCGGAATGGGATGGCAACAGTCGGCCATAATATAGTTCTTTGAGATGGTCTCTTCCGTCAGCTTCAGAATCTGCTTAGTGTTGATTTTCTCTTGCGGTGTTTTCTCTTCCGGTTGTTCTTTGGCATCCTTGTTGTCCTTGTTACCGAAGGAGAAGGTCAGGAACTTCTTCCAGTTGCTGTTCTGCTTTTCCTTGAACACGTTCTTGTCGGCATCGCCCAGCACAACCCGTTTGTTGCCGATGGCAACGAGCAGCTCGTCGCGGGTGTGGAAGCCGTGCAGCCTGGTCAGCTTGTCCAGAGCAGCATCATCCATACGTATATCCTCGTTTTTGAAGAATTCGTTCAGTATGGTTTCACCTTCTTTCTGATAGGCTTTCGCCTCTTTGCGCAGGATGGCGGCAATCTTGGCGCGGGCGCGGGCAGTGGTGGCATACACTTCCCACTCCGGCTGTACGCGTTGCGATTTGGAGGTCAATATCTCTACCTGGTCACCGCTTTGCAGTTTGTGGCTTAGGGGAACCAGTTTGTGGTTTACCTTGGCGCCGATGCAGTGGCTGCCGATGTCGGTATGCAAGGAGAAGGCAAAGTCCAGTGCCGTAGAGTTCTGCGGCATGGTCTTGAGGTCGCCTTTCGGGGTGAAGACGAAAATTTCCGATGCGAACAAGTTCAGTTTGATGGTATCGAGAAAATCGATGGCGTCCGGTTGTGGGTCGTCCAGAATTTCCTTGATGGTACGCAACCATTTCTCCAGTTCGCCTTCATCTTCGCTGCCTCCGCCTTCTTTGTATTTCCAGTGGGCGGCAAAGCCTTGTTCGGCAACGTCATTCATGCGTTCACTGCGGATTTGTACTTCAATCCATTGCCCGTTGTTACCCATAAGGGTGACGTGCAGGGTTGGTAGCCGTTGGCTTTGGGATGGCTCACCCAGTCGCGCAGGCGGTCGGGGTGGGGCTTGTATATCTTGGATATGGAGACGTAAATGTCGAAGCAGTCGTTTAGCTCTTCCTCTATATTGCGGGGCTCGAAGATGATGCGGACAGCAAGCAAATCATAGATTTCCTCGAAGGGGACATGCTTGGTCTGCATTTTGTTCCAGATGGAGTAGATGGACTTTACACGGGCAAGGATACGGTATTTCAGTCCCATTTTGTCCAGTTGCGCCCGTATCGGAGCGGTGAACTCATTGAATACCTTGTCGCGCTCCACGGCGGTGGCTTCCAGTTTCTCTTCTATCTCGTGGTACTCTTCCGGATGTTCGTACTTGAAGCTCAGGTTTTCCAGTTCTGTCTTGATTTTGTACAAGCCGAGGCGGTTGGCGAGCGGGGCATAAATATAGAGTGTTTCGCCTGCAATCTTGAACTGCTTGTTGGGTAGCATGGAGCCGAGTGTACGCATGTTATGCAGACGGTCGGCTATCTTGATGAGGATAACCCGGATATCGTCGGACATAGTGAGCAGCAGCTTCTTGAAGTTCTCTGCCTGCGCCGAGGCACGGTCGCCGAAGATACCGCCGGAAATCTTTGTCAGCCCGTCTACAATCTGGGCGATTTTGGGACCGAAGATGTTTTCAATATCCTCTACGGTGTAGTCGGTGTCCTCCACCACATCATGCAGCAATGCCGAGCATATGGAAGTAGACCCCAGTCCTATCTCATTACAGACAATCTTTGCCACAGCAATGGGGTGCATGATGTAGGGCTCGCCGGAACGACGCTTGATGCCCTTATGCGCCTGGTTGGCAAAGTTGAATGCTTTGGTTATTATTTCGACGCGCTTGCGGTGCTTGGTGGCCAAATAGTCGTTCAACAGTTCTTGGAATGCCTGTTCGATCATTTCCTCTTCGGCTTTTTCCTTTTCCTTCTGACTTATATTTTCTTCCATATACTGCTTTCTCCTTTCTTCACTTCACTTTTTGCAAAAATAAGCAATTTTCAACACCGGGCAAGCGTTTATGTCTTTATTTATAAATCTTCAAGCGCTTTCCTGCGGAGATTCTGGTACTGCGCAATCCATTCCAACTTCTTAACTGATTGACAGTGACGCCGTATTTCCGTGCAATGCTGCCGAGATTCTCGCCACTGCGTATCTTGTGGTAGGTGACATTCCCCGTAGCGGTACTGCTTTTGCTGCTACGTGCCGTCGAGCGTGTATTGGAAACGGCCACGACTCTGCGGTTCTTGAACAGCTCGTTACTGCGGTGGGCATAGATGGTGTCTTGCTTGTCAATGAAGGCACTGATGTAGTTGATGGGGAGGCGTAGCGTCTGCGGCTTGCTCTCTCCGGGATGATGCTTTTCTTGAATTGGGGATTCAGGCTCTTTATCTGGTCCAGGCTGATGCCGCATAGGTCGGAAATCTGCTCGAAATGAAGGTTACGGCTTACTTGCACCGTATCGGTTGCTTCCGGAATGTCGGTTTCCATGGGCAGATGTTGTGCTTGCAGTAGTAGGTCATTACGTAGTTGGCGGCAATGAAGGCGGGCACGTAGCCGCGTGTCTCTTTGGGCAGATAGTTGTAGATTTCCCAATAATCGGTTTTCCCTCCCGAGCGGCGGATGGCTTTGTTGATGGTGCCCGGACCGCAGTTGTAGCGGCAATCACCAGGTTCCAGTCTTTGTAAATGTCATACATGTCCTTCAGGTAGCGTGCTGCCGCCCAGGTCGCCTTTATCGGGTCACGGCGTTCGTCTACGAGGCTGTTGCTTTCCAGTCCGTATATCTTTCCGGTGGCGAGCATAAACTGCCATAGTCCGCAGGCTCCCGCGCGGGATACGGCAGAAGGGTTGAGAGCGGATTCTATGATGGGCAGGTATTTCAGCTCGAGCGGCAGGCCGTAGGCATCCAGCGCTTCTTCGAAGATGGGCATATAGAAGTTGCAGCGCTCAGCATGAAGGCAACCTGGTTGCGCAGACGTCCGGCATACATGTCGATGAACTTGCGCACAATCTCGTTGTATGGCATTTCCATGACGGTCGGCATGCGCGACAACCGGTCTATGTATACAGAGTCACTGAACATCGGGTTTACGGTAGAGGTGCTGCAGTCTTTTCCCAAGTCTATGTAATTCTTGGCTTTCCAGTCATTGAGCAGGCTGTCCAGCGGATAGGTCATGCTTTTGGGCAGCTCGATGGATTCCTGGCGTTCCGTGCCGTTTTCGCGGATAAGCACTTCCACGCTTTCTTGCGCATGCATGGCCGGAGCGGTGAAGAGGGCGCAAAACAGAAGCGAGGAACCGAGAATAATTCTTTTCATATATATGGCCTTGTGTGTCATTAGGTAATAATTTATGCTTTAATTTTCGTTTTTAGAATCGGAAACTGCATTGCACGCCGACGTTCTTATTAGAGGAACCAGTCATCTGGCTGTTGATTATGGCAGGTTCACTTTCATGCTGAGGTCGGGGGTGATGTCAAAGTTGGACAGCTCTGCGTCTACGTATGCGTCGACAACAGACAGCAGGTATACACCGATAAAGGCGAAGATGCTCAAGTCGCGGTATCGTCGGAAGGTATCCTTACGCTTCCGTAGTGTCTCCGTCAGCTGGCTTTCGGTATAGTTATAGTTGGGAGGCAGCAGGTCGGTAATGGTACTGGAGTTGAAATTACCATTTACGGCATCCTTGTAGGCGGCCGAATAGTCCTTATACATCTTGCTGTTCCACGTAAGGGCATAGGCACAACCGGCAAATCCTCCATAGAAGATGGGCAGTTTCCAATACTTGCGGTTGTAAATTTGTCCACCGCCGGGAATGACGAGGGCAAGCCAGGTGGCTTTTGTGGGATTAGGTACCCACCTTTTGGGTCGATGGCCTTTTGCAGACTGTCTGTAGGCACGGGCTGTTCCTTCAGGTCGGGCTGGCAGTCATTTCCAGCATCTTCCGCTTGTTTTCGGCTGCAAGACTGTCGGCAACAGTGAGGCTGTCCCGGTTCACCACGGTGTTGAGTGTATCGGTCTGATGCCGCTGCGCACGCTTGGAAGCGGCACGTGGACGGTCCTGACCATACATAGCAATCCCTGCCATCTGTAAAAAACAGAGCAGCAGGGCAATGGCTAACTGATATATTCTTCCTTTTTTCCTCATTTATTTCTTCAGCGTATCAAGAATGCCGATGATACGTTCCAATTCTTCTTCGTTATTGAACGGGATACTGATTTTACCTTTTCCTTTCTCCGAGCAGGTTAGCTGCACCTTGGTACTGAAAAAGCCCGAGAGCTGTTGTTTCAGCATATTGAATTCTTCGGGCAGTTTGGCGCGCTTGGGGGCAATCTTACGACCACCGCTCTTCACGCTTTCGCCTTCACTCAGTGACTTTACGATTTCTTCCACTTTGCGTACGGAATACCCGTGCTCCAGGATTTCTTCGAAAATCTTCACTTGCAGTTTGGGATCGCCAAGCGTTACCAACGCGCGGGCATGTCCCATGTCTATCTGCTTGTTCTGCAGTCCCATCTGGACGGGGGCGGGCAGTTTGAGCAGGCGCAGGTAGTTGGCAATGGTGGTACGCTTCTTGCCTATGCGTTCGCTGAGGCGTTCCTGCGTCAGTCCGTATTGTTCCAACAGATGCTGGTAAGCGAGGGCTATTTCTACGGAGTTCAAGTTCTTCGCGCTGTATGTTTTCGATGAGCGCCATTTCCATGACGGTTCTCGTCATCTGCAGTGCGGATATAGGCAGGGATGCTTGTCAGTCCGGCAAGCTGCGAAGCACGGAAACGACGCTCGCCGGCGATAATCTGGTATTCGTCGTCGCTAAGCTTGCGCAGGGTGATGGGCTGTATGATGCCGATTTCGGAGATGGAATCGGCTAACTCCTGCAACGCAACCGGGTCGAATTCATGACGGGGCTGGTTGGGATTGACCGTAATCTTCGACAGCTCTATCTCATTGATAGAGGAGGAGCCTTCGGTCTTTACTTCATCCATGGAGAAGAGGCGTCCAGCCGCGTCCTAATGCATTTCTTTGTGCCATCTGTTTATTTATTATTTGACGATTTACAATTTAACCATACGGGATGATTTGTTTGTGCATTGTAAATATGGTATTTATCACTAATCATTAATCACTAACCACTATAATCACTTCTTTTCGTTTCTGCTTATCAATTCCTTGGCAAGTGCCATGTGGTTTTTGGCTCCGGTTGAGTCTGCGTCATAGAGAATGGTGGGCAGGCCGTAGCTGGGAGCTTCGCTCAGTTTCACATTGCGCTGGATGACGGTGTTGAATACCAATTCCTGGAAGTGGCGTTTCACTTCATCGTAAATCTGGTTGGCCTGGCGCAGACGCGAGTCGTACATCGTCAGCAGGAAGCCTTCGATTTCGAGGGCAGGGTTCAGCTTGGATTGATGATTTTAATGGTATTCAGCAATTTGCTGATGCCTTCCAGTGCAAAATATTCCGCTTGTACGGGGATGATTACCGAATCGGCGGCAGTCAGTGCGTTGACCGTAATCAGACCCAAAGACGGGGAACAGTCTATCAAGATATAATCAAACTCATTCTTCAGCGGAGCGAGTACTTCTTTCAGTATCTTTTCGCGGTTTTCAGATTGAGCATCTCTATTTCGGCACCTACCAGATTGATGTGGGAGGAGATTACCTTCAGTGTGTCTATCTCCGTGTCATGAAGGGCCTCGCGTACGTCTGCACGGTCAATAATGCACTCGTAGATAGTACATTCCGACTGCTTGATGTCCACACCCAATCCTGAGGAGGCATTGGCCTGCGGGTCGGCATCTACAACGAGCACTTTCTTTTCAAGCGTGGCGAGTGAGGCTGCGAGGTTGATTGTCGTCGTAGTCTTGCCTACACCACCCTTTTGGTTAGCCATAGCAATTATTTTTCCCATAATCTCAATATTTATTGGCAGCGAAATAAGTGATAATTCCGGATAGCGCCTACAAATTTGGAGAAAGATTGCAAAAACGGTTGATAAGTCGGCTGTTTTGTTAATAACTCACAGACGTTTACCGCTGTTTTTCTTCTTGTAAATTGCGCGTAAAGCGTTCTTTCTCTGTTTAGTGGGCAAATATACGTATTTATCTTGAAATGAAGCTGATTTTTTGTCTCGCTTGCAGAAGATTAAGATTTGTAAACAATGGAAGACATTGGCTTGGACTATTCTCTCTACTTGCATGAGATGTACATCTCGTGTTGTTTGAAACGTGCATCTCATGTTGCTCGAGATGTACATCTCATGCAGATGGACTACCGTGTGGAAGATGGTCGGGGGATAAGTTGTTCCCGGGCAGAAGGAGAGGAGCTGGTGTCAGACCAAGGCTTTGACGAACTCCCTGCAGAAGTACGCACACATCACACATTTCACTACTGTGCCAGCAAGAATCCAAGCAGCGAGCCCAGCCCCGATTTCAAGGCCTGGTCTGTCTTGCTGCCTCCCATCAGTCGCCGGCAAAGGCTCCGAGAAAGGGGCCGAGGATGATGCCCCAAGGCATGAAGAACAACCCTACGATGGTGCCTATGAGGCAGCCGCGCGTTCCCCACCGACTGCCTCCGCTGTATTTGCTGCCCAGCATCGGGACGAAATAATCCAGTATCTGTACAAGGACGACTGCTGCCAGCCATAAAAGTAACTGCGTGGTGGAAAACTGCGCCTTGTCCGTGAAATGTAGAAGCAACAAGCCTGCATAGGCTACGGGCGGTCCCGGAATCATAGGCAGGATGCAACCTGCCAATCCGACAATCAGGCAGAGGATGCCCAAGATGATGAGAAGAATGTCCATAGGTGTATCGTTTCTGTTGGTGAAGATGACAGCGGTTGTTCCCTGCTACTCGAATCGGTTGTATATGACAATGGGGCGGGAGCGGCGTGTGCTCATCGACGGGAACCATATATCGTCGCTGTGAGGCCGCATTGCTTGATGGCTTCGGCGCAGTATTCCAGTCGTCCGAAGTCGGCATCGACATTGTTTGTACCGAATGTGAATTTGATTCCACGTGCTTTGGCGCGACGGATAATCTCGAAACTGGGAATCCGGTAGCGTGCATTGATTTCCAGAGCGATTCCATGTTGTTGCAATACATCCAATACGCGTTCAATGCGTCCGTCCGTCCAGTACTTGTCGTAATCATGCGCCATAGTATCGGGCAAGAAGGTAGGGTTGGCATAAATGTCGGCAGGCTCGTTGGTCAGAATCAGGACTGTTTGGTCGACAAGGTGTCCATATACTGTTCAAGCGTAATGTCATCAAAGAGTGCTTCTTCGGCCCGGTAGATGCGCGAATTACGTCCCTTGTGGTCTATGATGGTCATGGCGTCGGTAAACAGGTAATCGAAAATCCCCAAGGCTTCCTGCGAGAAAGTTGCCGTCCATTTGCGTCCCTCACCTTGTACACCGCACAGGAATGGCATCCCTTTTACTTCATTAAAATAGTCGTACACTTCTTTGTCATCGGCCAGCATACGTCCTACGCCTCCTTCTCCGGCATTGGGGGCGACACCATAGTTGATACCGTAATTCATGGACATGGCGTGTGCCATTTCCTTCGTCAGCCCTCCTTTCAAGTGAACGTGATAGTCTATAACTGGGAAATCGTGCTGCTGTAGCCTGATTATCTCATCCGTGCGCTCGTCTACCGGAGCAAGCGTGCCGGCTTCGTTGCGTGCCTCCTTGGCAAGCCGTTCGATGGCGAGATTCCGGAATGACACTTCGCCGTGTATGCCTTGCAGGGCAATGGAACCTTGACTCAGCAGTTGCCGGGCGTGCTCCTCTGTGCGATATGGGTGTCCGGGTTCGGTATAACAAACAACTTCGGTTCCGTTAATGCAGACAATGATGTTTTGTCCGCGTACGGTTATCTCGAAGTCAAACCATTCTCCATCTTTTGCGAGTGAGCAATAGAGGTTGCGCACCGAGGCGAGTGAGCCGCTCTTGCGTGTGCCGTCGATGTCTCCGTTACGGAATATCACTTCATAACCGGACTCGCCGTCCGTATGAAAGAGGAGGCCTGCTTCGGAGCCGGGTTGTGTGAGGGCTTCTCCGGTGAGTCGGAAATTTTGGTATTCTTTGTCGTTGAAGAGCTTCCGGCCTTCTGCAATGACCGGGTCTGCCGTGTGAAGCGTAGATGTCCCGTCATTCCATTGGTCAAGTGGCTCGGGAGACTGCTCCTGCCACAGCTTGTCAGGGTTGTTAGAAACAGAATAATTGCGGCAGCTGCCGTCTCGATGCGTGCAGCAATGGTAGAATGGCAAAAAGTGTTCATTATAGCATGGATTTTATGAATGATTATATTCCAATTATTGTCGGTACAAAGTTAGCCTTTTCTGAAAATATCTTTGAATACAAAAGAATTATTATCTTTGTAGTATTCTGTTTAAAGCCTTTTTAGCTACTTTTGCACGATAATAAAAAAGAAAGTTATGGAAAATCAGAGACCTTTGATATTGATTTCCAATGATGACGGCATCATTGCGAAAGGTATTAGCGAGTTAATCAAATTCCTCCGTCCGCTGGGCGAGATTGTGGTAATGGCGCCGGATGCACCCCGCTCTGGAAGTGCGTGTGCGCTGACTGTAACGGAACCTATCCACTACCAGTTGGTCCGTAAGGATGTTGGGCTGACGGTATACAAGTGTTCCGGTACGCCGACCGATTGTGTGAAGCTGGCTTTTCATACGGTGCTCGACCGTAAGCCCGACTTGGTGGTAGGCGGCATCAACCACGGCGACAATTCTTCTGTAAACCTGCATTATTCCGGTACGATGGGCGTTGTGATAGAGGGATGCCTGAAAGGAGTGCCTTCCATCGGATTCTCCCTTTGCAACCATGAGCCGAACGCTGATTTTGAACCTGCAGGTCCTTACATCCGCGAGATAGCCCGGCTGGTATTGGAGAAAGGACTCCCTCCGTTGACATGCCTCAATGTCAACTTCCCCGATACCAAAGAATTGAAGGGTGTGAAGATTTGCGAACAAACCAAGGGGCAATGGACCAATGAATGGGAAAACTTTGCCCATAGAGGAGATGCCCATTACTACTGGCTGACCGGCGAGTTTGAGAACAACGATGCGAAAATGAGAAGAATGACCATTGGGCGCTTGATAACGGTTATGTGGCAATCACCCCGACCACGGTGGATGCAACGGCATACGGCTTGATTGATGAACTGAAAGCATGGTTCTGAATTAATTGACAATTATCAATTGATATGAAGTATTACTTGATTGTCGGTGAAGCTTCCGGCGACCTGCATGCCTCCCATCTGATGGCTGCATTGAAGGAGGAGGACTCGCAAGCGGAGTTCCGTTTCTTCGGAGGCGACCTCATGGCTACAGTGGGCGGTGTGATGGTGAAGCATTACAAAGAGTTGGCGTATATGGGGTTCATTCCCGTATTGCTGCATCTGCGCACCATCTTTGCCAATATGAAGCGCTGCAAGGAGGACATTGTTACGTGGCAGCCGGATGTGCTGATTTTGGTGGACTATCCGGGCTTTAATCTGGATATAGCCAAGTTTGTCCATGCCAACACAAGGATTCCTGTCTTTTATTATATTTCTCCCAAGATTTGGGCATGGAAGGAATACCGCATCAAGAATATTAAACGGGATGTGGATGAGCTGTTCTCCATCCTACCGTTCGAGGTGGAGTTTTTTGAAGGGAAGCACGGGTATCCGATACATTATGTCGGCAATCCGACAGTGGATGAAGTGACGGCTTTTCTTGCTTCCAGCTCAGAGACATTCGACGACTTTGTCCGGGCAAACGGACTTTCGGCCAAACCCGTTATTGCTCTGCTGGCTGGTAGCCGCAAGCAGGAAATCAAGGACAATCTGCCGACATGCTTCGTGCGGCAGCTTCTTTTCCCGATTATCAACTGGTGCTGGCCGGTGCTCCGGGTATTTCCCCCGAGTATTACAAACGTTATGTGGGTGGGGTGGACGTGAAGATTATCTTCAACAAGACATTCCCTTTGTTGAGGCAGGCAGAGGCTGCACTGGTCACTTCGGGACGGCAACGCTGGAAACAGCTCTGTTTCGTGTGCCGCAAGCGGTATGTTACCATACTCCGATAGGGAAGGTATCGCTTTCCTGAAACGGCATATACTGAAAGTCAGGTACATTTCTCTGGTAAACCTGATTGCCGACCGTGAGGTGGTGAAGGAACTGGTGGCCGATACCATGACGGTGGAGCAGATACGTGCGGAGCTTCAACGTATCTTATGCGATGAGGCGTACCGCCGGCAGATGCTCGATGGTTACGAATATATGGCATCCCGCCTGGGCGAGGCGGGAGCACCTGTGCATGCAGCCCGTGAAATGGTGGCTTTGCTTAAGAAACGTTTTAAAAAGTAGGACGATATTTAATTTCTTGTTAAAAGGAATAAAGCCGGTGCAGTAAATGCCCGGCTTTTGTATTTTCTATATAGAAACAAATGAAAAGGACTTTGATTATGAAAAAGCTACATTGGTTATTTATGGCAATATGTTTGGCAGTGATGCCCGCTTTGCAATCATGTGATGATAACGACGGATATTCTTTGGGTGATTT
>ENA-OQDW01000841-OQDW01000841.1-human-gut-metagenome-genome-assembly--contig:-NODE-841-length-12264-cov-5.132735_pt1 | contig 12264 bp, 13 predicted proteins | sample MGYA00242784_ERZ504613 | MGnify/ENA primary metagenome ERZ504613 (study PRJEB26092, sample SAMD00036330) | human gut metagenome | host: Homo sapiens | study: EMG produced TPA metagenomics assembly of... | reverse complement strand
CGTACGCCCGACCTGGCCGAGCGGATTGTCGAGGCAGCGGTGGGCGCGGCGCATGTTCCGTGACCGTGAAGATTCGCAAGGGCTTTTACGCCGAAGACCGCAATGCCGCGACGTTTGCCCAGATGCTCGAGGGGGCAGGGGCAGCTGCGGTGGCGGTGCACGGCCGCTGTGCCACGCAGCTCTATACGGCCAGGCCGATTGGTCGGTCGTCGATGAGGTGGCCGACGCCGTCGAGATTCCCGTTATCGGTTCGGGCGATGTGTTCTGCGCCGAGGATGCGGCGGAACGCCTGCGCAACTCGGGCGCCAGTGCCGTGTTTATCGCGCGCGGTATCTATGGCAACCCCTGGGTGTTCGGTGATGCTCGAGCCCTTGCACTCGATGGCACGCCAGTACCGGTGCGTAGCTCGGTCGAGCGCCTGGATGCCCTGCGCGAGCACCTGACGCTCACGCATGAGCTGTTGCCGCTTATGTCACGTGCCCGCACGTACGCGAGCTGGTATCTTAAGGGCATGCCCCATGCCGCCGCCTGGCGCGCGCAGGTGGTGCGCTGCTCCACATACGAGGAGTTCATGGCATTGGTCGATGATATCGAGCGCGATGTGGTGGCCTGCGAGGCCGCGCTTGCCGCCGGCGAGTCGGTGCCCGCTCATCCGCTGGAGGCCTAACGGTGGCCGTTACCGCGCTGTACGTCCACGTGCCGTTTTGCGCCCAAAAGTGCCGATACTGCGACTTTGACTCACGCAGTTTTGCTTCGTGCGACCTGAGTGCTGCGCTCGATTTCTATTTTGAGCAACTGTATGCGCGCCTCGATTCCTTTGGCGACGCAGGCGCGCTTGCGCAGGTCCGCACCGTCTATGTTGGCGGCGGTACGCCGTCGCTGGCAGGAGAGCGTCTGGTGGAGCTTGCCCGGCGTATTTGCATGTGGTGCAAGCCCGTTGAGTTTACCTGCGAGGCCAATCCCGAGTCGTTGACCGCCGGGCTTGCCACTGCGCTTGCCAAGGTCGGTGTCACACGCGTCTCTCTGGGAGTTCAAACCCTTGACAACGCCGAGCTTGCTGCGATTGGCCGTATTCACGATGCCGATCGGGCGCTCGCTGCCATCACGACGGTTAAGGACGCTGGGCTCGATGTGTCCTGCGACCTGATGTGCGGACTTCCCGGGCAGACCGCCGTAAGCTGGCAACGCACGCTCGATGGCGTGCTGGCGGCGGCGCCGCATCATGTGTCGGTGTACCCGCTCACGCTCGAGAAGGGCACGCCGCTCTACCACATGGCGTGTCGCGACGAGTCGCTCGAGCCCGACGAGGATTTTCAGGCTGCGTGCATGGACGCGGCGCGTGAGTGCCTGGGTGCGGCCGGCTATCACCCGTATGAGGTGGCAAGCTACGCGCTCGACGGACATGAGTGTGCCCACAACATTGCCTATTGGACAGGACGGGGCTATCTGGGCTTGGGCCGCTCTGCCGCCGGTATGCTCGACGCCGAGGATTTCGATCGCTTGGCCGGGCTGTTTCCCGACGTGCCTGCTCGCGGCGATGCGTATCGCGTGCGCTTGGTGCAACGCGACGACGCCGCGACGACGTTTGATGCCGAGTATCTGTCGCAGCGCGAGGCTGCGGCCGAGGATTTGATGCTCGCCTGCCGCATGACGCGTGGCATTGGGCCCGATCTGTTGGTTCGCTCGGCAAGCGTGATCGCTGCAGACGAGCTGGTGGCGGCCTGTGACCGTGCGCTCGAGTTGGGTCTTGCCACTTGGGTGCCCGATTATGTCGAGGGGCATGCGGGGTGCGTCGCCTCGAAAGACGTTATCGCAGGTCGTGCCCACGCCCGTTTAGCGCCCACCCACTTGGGCTGGCTCGATGGAAATGTGCTGTTCGAGCTGTTTTGGGGTCTAGCTTAGGCCGCTCGGGTAGAATTACCGCAATATATACGCTGCTGTGAGCAGGAGGTTGCCGCGCATGGCGACGATGAACGAAAAAGATTACTACGAGATTTTGGGTGTCTCCAAGGACGCCACCTCGCGTGATATACAGAAGGCCTTCCAGCAAAAGGCCCGCAAGCTCCATCCGGACGTCAACAAAGAACCTGATGCCGAGGAAAAGTTTAAAGAGGTTTCCGAGCCTACGCCGTGCTTTCGGACGAGCAGAAGCGTGCGCGCTACGACGCCATGCGCTCGGGCAACCCCTTCGCCGGCGCTCCTACGGCTTCGCCCTATGGCGGCGGCTACGCCGGCAGCGCAGGCTATGGCAATCCCTTTGAGGGCGGCTTTCCCTTTGGTGGCGCCTGGGGCCAGCCGCGTCGCGGGCAGGCTGCCTATAATCCCGAGAACGGCGCCAACGTGGTCGTCGATATCAAGCTCGACGCTAAGGAGGCCAAGGGCGGTGCCCGCAAGACCGTCCGCTATACGCGCTTCGATACCTGTGGCCACTGTGGCGGCTCGGGTTCTGTTTCGTCCGAGCATGCACATACCTGTCCGAGCTGCGGTGGTCGCGGCCACATCGATGTCGACCTGTCCTTCCTGTTCGGTGCCGGCACGTTTCAGTCGGTCTGCCCCGAGTGCGGCGGTTCCGGTAAGGTCGTCGCCGACCCCTGCCCCGATTGCGGCGGCAGCGGCCGTGTCCGTGTGACCTCCGAGCAGACGATTGAGTTTCCTGCCGGTACGCACGATGGCGACGAGGTCCGCATTGGCGGCATGGGTCACGCCGGCACCAACGGTGCCTCGGGTGGCGATCTGGTCGGCCGCGCTCATGTCGAGGCCGAGCGTCTGGAGGGCAAGGCCCGTACCGGTTTTTACCTGATGGGCATCGTGGCGCCGTTTTTGGTGCTGTCGGCCATCTCGGGCGTGTTCTCGGCCTTTGCCGTGATGTGCTTTATTCCGTTTGCCATGGGCCTGTTCATGGTGGTCTCGGACGCGTGCTGCACCGCAGCCTGCTGTGGTGGAAGCGCGGCGCGATGCAGTTTGCCAACGGTTTTGCCAACGGATTTATGTTTGCGCTCGTGTCGGTTTGGTTTGCGAGCTGCTCGCAACGTGCCATGCTTTCGCCCTACGCAATGCAATAACATCAACCCCTCTGTTTGCGGCCGGCCCAGCTTGGGTATAGGACGCACTGTGACAATAATGAAAGTCGGAAGGATTCGGTCGTGTCGGAAAATAGGGATTACTACGAGGTACTTGGCGTCGACAAGGATGCCGACGCGCGGACGATTAAGCGCGCGTTTCTAAAGAAGGCCCGTACCGTACACCCGGACGTTTCGGACGACCCCGAGGCCGAGGCCAAGTTCAAAGAGCTCAACGAGGCGTATTCCGTTCTTTCCGACGAGCAGAAGCGTGCTAACTACGACCGTTACGGCACCGCGGACGGCCCCGGTGGCTCTGGCTATGTCGACATCAACGATATCTTTGGTGGCATGGGCATGGACGACTTGTTCTCGTCGTTTTTTGGCGGCGGTGCCGGCGGTGGCGCCCGCAGCCGTCGCGAGCGTCGTCGCGGTCGTGACATGGCCATCTCGCTTTCGGTGACGCTCGAGGAGGCGGCGCTCGGCTGCAAAAAGACAATCAGCTATGACCGCTTTGCTCCTTGCGAGGACTGCAATGGCACCGGTAGGGCAGAGGGCGCACAGGAAAAGCAGTGCGGCCGCTGCCACGGCACGGGCTATGTCACGACGGTTCAGCGATCGTTTTTGGGCCAGGTTCAGTCTTCCTCGCCTTGCCCCGACTGCCATGGCGAGGGCACGGTTATCGACCATCCCTGCGAGACCTGCGATGGTCAGGGCCGCACGCCTTCGCATGAAAAGATTGACATCGATATTCCCGCCGGCGTTTCGACCGGTCGACAGCTGCGTGTGAGCGGCTTTGGCGAGGCCGGTCTTCGCGGCGAGCTTCGGGCGACTTGATTGTCAACGTGCGCGTTGCCGACCATGAGCGCTTTAAGCGCAACGGTGAGACCTGTACCTGGTGAGCGATATCTCGATTGCGCAGGCTGCGCTCGGCTGCGAGATCGATGTCGAGGGCATTATGCCCGACGAGGTCGTTAAGGTGTGCGTCCCCGCCGGCGCCCAGTACGGCGACACCGTGAGCGTCAATAATTACGGCATGCCGCGCATTGGCGGTGGCGGTTCGCGTGGCCGCTTGATCGTGCAACTGCGCGTGGTCGTTCCCACCAATCTTTCCAATAAGCAGCGCGAGCTGCTCCGTGCTTTTGCCGATGAGATGGGCGATGACGTCGCTTCCGGTAAGAAGTCGGTGACCGACCGTATCAAGAGTGCCCTCGACGATATCCTCGATTAAGGAGCCCGCGTGCTCGCACCCCATATTTCCGTCGTCAACCTCGGCTGCCGTGTCAACCGGGTTGAGTCTGACCGTATCACTGCCGATCTTATGCGCCTGGGTTTTGCTATGGTGGAGCCCCAGGATGCCGACCTGATCGTCATTAACACCTGTGCCGTTACGGGCGAGGCCGAGGCCAAGACCCGTAAGGCCGTCCGTCATGCGCTGGCCCATCCAAATGAGCCCTATGTAGTCGTGACCGGATGCGTGGTCAATTTGCATCCCGAGGAGCTGTTGGAGCTTTCGGATCGCGTGATTGCCGAGCCGTCTAAGATCGATGTCGCCGAACGTGTCTGCGATGTGCTGGGTGTCGAATCCGATAGTGTGGCCGCCTGCAGCGACAGCGATGTGGTCGACGCTCTGGGTCGCTCGCGTCTGGGTGTGAAGATCCAGGATGGCTGCAACCACCGTTGCACCTATTGCATCGTGTGGAAGGCCCGCGGTCCCGAGCGTTCCGTGCCCGTCGAGTCCGTGCTTGAGCAAGTTCGCGAGGCCCAGGAGGCCGGCGTGCCCGAGGTGGTGCTGACCGGTGTGAACCTGGTGCCTACGATGGCAAGAGCGCGACCGACGAGCATGTCGAAATCGATGAGCTGCTCGAGGCCATCATGGAGCGCACGACTATTGCGCATGTGCGCATTTCCTCGGTCGAACCCATGGATATCTCTGAGCGCCTGCTTAAGGTTATGGCGCGCTATCCGCAGCGTATTGCCCCGTTTTTGCACCTGCCCGTACAGTCCGGCTGTACGGCGACGCTGCATCGCATGGGTCGTCCCTATAGTGCCGAGGCCTTTGAGGACACGGTGCGCATGATTCGCGCCATCCTGCCGCAGGCGTCTCTTTCGTGCGACGTCATCGTCGGTTTTCCTGGTGAGACGGACGAGGAGTTCGAGGAGTCGCTGGCGCTGTGCCGCCGCGTGGGGTTCTCGCGTATGCACGTGTTCCGCTACAGTAAGCGTCCCGGTACCCTTGCTGCCGACATGCCCGACCAGGTGCCGCCCGAGGTTATGGCCGAGCGCAGCCGCCGTATGCGAGACGCGGCGCAGGAGCTCGCTATCGCCGACGCTCGTCGTCGCGTGGGCACCGTTGAGCGCGCCGTGCTCGAGTATGGTGACAACCTGACGCTCGGTTCGTTCCATCATGCCCGTCTTGACGATACCTGTGGACTTACAGCCCCGTGCCTGCTCGATGTTGCTATCATCGGAGTCGATGATTCCGGCTTGGTCCATGCGCGCAGGGAGGTCCATGGAAGCCTCGAAGATTAGACTTACCGTTCCCGAGGGAGTTGATCCCTCGCGTGTTTTGGGCGCCGGCGACGGCGTCCTTCGTGCGCTCGAGAGCTTGGTTCGCGCTCACGTGGTCGCCCGTGGCGATAGGATCTCCGTGAGCGGCGACCCGGACGAGGTCGAGCTCGTGGCTCGCTTTTTCGAACATGCTTTTCGCGAGGCGGCGGCCGGTCGTACCCTGTCTGCCGACGATGTCTCGCGTTGCCTGGCCGTCTTGCGCGACGGCGAGCATGAGGCACATCGCTTCGCGATGACGTGCTGCTTTCGTATCGCGGTCGCGTCATTCGTCCCAAGACGCTTGGGCAAAAGCGCTATGTGGATGCCATTCGCTCGCATACCATCACCTTTGGCTTGGGTCCTGCCGGTACCGGTAAGACCTATCTGGCCATGGCGCTCGCCGTTGCCGCGCTCAAGCGCCATGAGGTGGGCCGTTTGATCTTGACGCGTCCGGTTGTCGAAGCAGGGGAGAACCTGGGCTTTTTGCCCGGCACCCTCGAGGAAAAGATCGATCCGTACATGCGCCCGCTCTACGATGCCCTTTTTGACATGATGGATCGTGAGCGCACCGATGAGCTTATGGAGCGCGGCGTGATCGAGATCGCCCCGCTCGCCTACATGCGCGGTCGTACGCTGAGCGATGCTTTCGTGGTGCTCGACGAGGCGCAAAATACCACGCCCGAGCAGATGAAGATGTTCCTGACACGCCTTGGATTCAACTCCAAGTTCGTGATTACCGGCGACCTCAGCCAGCGCGACCTGGTGGGTCGTCGTGGTGGCTTGGCGGATGTCGAGAAGATTTTGGGCCGTGTCGACGATGTGGCATTTTCTCACCTCGAGCGTGCCGACGTGGTGCGTCATGCCCTAGTGGGTTGTATCGTTGAGGCATATGATGCTTATGATGACGTGCGTGAGCAACGCTCACGCGACCGAAAGGAGTCCCGTTGAGTGTATTGATCAGCAACGATGCCGAGCTCGATACGCTGCTCGATGCTCAGGAGGTGGAGCACATCTGCGAGGTCGTGCTTGCCGCCGAGGGCGTTGAGCGTGAAGTCGAGATTTCCCTTTCGTATGTCGACGAGGACGAGATGCACGAGCTCAACCACGAGTGGCGCGGTATCGACCGCACCACCGATGTGCTCTCGTTTGAGTGCGATTCGGCCTTTGACGATGACATTCCCGCCGATGAGACGCTCGAGCTCGGCGATATCATCTTGGCCCCGCAGGTTATTGCCCGTCAGGCCCCCGGTTTTGGCAATAGCCCCGCTGACGAGTGCCGTCTGATGCTCGTTCACGGCATGCTGCACCTGCTGGGCTATGACCACATCGAGGACGACGAGGCCGAGGTTATGGAGGCCCGCGAGGACGCTATCCTGCGCGATCTGGCGCTCGAGCGCGGCGAGGATCCCAAACTGGTTCACGTCGGCCCCATCACCAATCATGCCCACGACTAGGAGCCGTTTATGATTCCCGGATCGAACAAGGACCATCCGTCCTTTTTAAAGTCGTTCTCCTACGCCATGGAGGGCTTCGTCACCGCCGTCAAGACCGAGCGCAACATTAAGGTCATGCTCGTGGCGGGCGTGTGCACCGTCATTGCCGGCTGCATCGTGGGGCTCGACATTGCCGAGTGGGCCACGATTATCATCTGCTGCGGCTGGTGATTCACGGCGAGCTGTGCAATACCGCCATGGAGGCCATTGTCGATCTGGCGACCCAGGAGCTCCATCCGCTGGCAAAACGCGCCAAGGACATCGCCGCCGCCTCTGTATACGTTCTTTCCATCACCGCCGCGATTGTGGGCGTGCTGGTATTTGCCCACGCGCTCGGCTTTATTTAGAAAGGGATTCCCATGTCCGACAATATGCAGTCTACCGATGAGATTTTGGACGACGAGTCCCCGGATGCTAAGGCGACCGAGGCCTATGAGGAAGTCGAGGAGTTCGACCCGTTTGAGGGCATGAGCGACGAGGAGCTCGACGCCCTGTGCGATGAGGACGACAGCCTCGCGGGCTTTGGCGACGTTGAGCCCGGTTTCCGCAGTGGCTTCGTGGCCTTGGTCGGCCGCCCCAACGCCGGTAAGTCAACGCTGCTCAACGCCTGCTATGGCAAAAAGGTCGCCATCACCTCGCCGGTGGCCCAGACGACCCGCCGCCGCATGCGCGCCGTCGTCAACCGCCCCGGCTACCAGCTGGTCTTTGTCGATACCCCGGGTATCCACAAGCCCAAGGACGGTCTAGGGTCCGAGCTGAACAAGAGCGCGCTGTTCGAGCTGAACGATGTCGATGTTGTCGCGTTTTTGATTGATGCCACCAAACCGATCGGCAGGGGAGACGCCTGGGTTGCCGAGCGTGTCAAGAATGCCCGTTCCAAGAAGGTCCTGGTGCTCACCAAGGCCGATGAGGCCGACCCCGCACAGGTCATGGAGCAGCTTAAGGCAGCCCACGAGCTTATGGACTTTGACGACGAGATCGTGACGTCGTCGGTCAAGAACTTCAACGTCGATGCCTTTATCGAGACCGTTGCGCACTTTTTGCCCGAGGGCCCGCGTTGGTTCCCCGAGGACATGGGTACCGACGCTTCTGACGAGACGCTCGTTGCCGAGTTTGTGCGCGAGAAGGTCTTGCGCCGCACCCGTGATGAGATCCCTCACTCCGTTGGCGTAATCTGCGACGCGCTCGAGCAGACCAAGAAGGTGCTGCGCGTGCACGCCACTATTTACGTCGAGCGCGAGGGCCAAAAGGGCATCATCATCGGCAAGGGCGGCGAGATGATCAAGCATATCGGTATCGACGCCCGTCGCGATCTTGAGCGCATTTTTGGCACGCAGGTCTTTTTGGAGCTGGACGTGAAGGTCAAGGCCGGCTGGCGTGACGACGAGGCCCAGATTCGCCGCTTTGGCTACAACGCCGAGGACTAAGGACGCGCAGCGCGCATGGCAGGCTCCCGGACATATCGCACGAAGGTGCTCGTGCTCGACAAGACCAAGCTCAAAGAGACCGATCTGATTCTGACGATGCTTGACGAGCGGGGTCGTCAGGTTCGTGCCGTGGCAAAGGGGGCCCGCAAACCCGGTGGGCGCTTGGCGGCGCGCTGCGAATTATTCTGTACCGTCGATATGCTGCTCGCACATGGACGCTCGCTCGACGTTGTTTCTCAGGCCGAGCTTTTGGAAGCGCCGGTTGGCGCCGCGCCCGATTACGAGACGACCTGCGCCGCAAGCGCGATTGCCGAGGTCGCGCGCGTGTGCTCATTCGAGGACGCCGAGGACCCGTTTACCTTTGCCATCACGCAGCGGGCGCTCACGCTTGTCGGCTGTGGGCTCGACTCGGCACATATGGACCTGCTCGTGGCGGCCTTTGTCTTTAAACTTCTGTCGCACGTGGGCTATCGACCCGATTTTTCGGCCTGCGTGCTGTGCGGAGACCCCATGCTGTCGTACTTTTCGCCCCAGGCGGGCGGGCTCATGTGCGGTTCGTGCGCGTCGAGCGTTCCGGGTGCCGAGCTGGTTTCGACCGGTGAGGTCGAGTGGCTGCGCGCCCTCATGTCCATGACCTTCGATGCACTCATGGTCGAGCGAATCGACCCGCATACGGCGGCGTTCTTGCTCGGGCTTTCGCATGTGTGGGCTGCGACGCACACCGACCAGCGCCTCCGTGCGATGGAATTCATGTTGGGTCGGTGATGATGCGCATGGGCGGTCTGCTTGTGGTAACATACCGACCTGTTGGTACCTCGACCTTGGATGCTCGCTCCACCGACGGCTTCCCAGTCCGAGGCGAATAGTGTCGCCGCGGGCGACAAGAAACGAAAGGTGAAACAATGACTGTTTCCAAAGAGCGCAAGGCTGAGCTGACTGCCCAGTTCGGTAACACCCCGGTCGACACCGGCAACCCCAAGGTTCAGGTCGCCATCCTGTCCGAGCGCATCAAGGAGCTGACCGAGCACATGAAGTCCCACCAGAAGGACTTCCACACCCGTCGTGGCCTGCTCATGCTCGTCGGCCGTCGTCGTCGTCTTCTCTCCTACATCAAGAAGAACGACATCGTCGAGTACCGTGAGCTCATCAAGGCTCTGGGCATCCGCGACAACATCCAGTAAGGATTTGTACATGCTAAGAGCGTCCTGCGCAGCGGGGCGCTCTTTTTGTGTAAGGGCGCGAACAATCACGCTCTGAAGCGTGGCGGGGGCAGGGGGCCCGCGTCACATGAGAAGCCCACAGGCAAGGGGCCTGTGGGGTAAAGGAGAACAATGACACTCGTATCCAAGACCTTTGAGCTGTACGGCAAGACCTACACCTTTGAGTCCGGCGAGCTTGCCAAGCAGGCCACCGGCGCCTGCCTGGTCAAGCAGGGCGACACCACGATGCTCGACACCGTGGTTGTCTCCAAGGAGCGCAAGAACTACGACTTCTTCCCGCTGACCGTCGACTTCAACGAGAAGATGTACGCAGCCGGCCGCATCCCGGGTGGTTACCTCAAGCGTGAGGGCCGTCCCAGCGAGAAGGCCACGCTCACCGCGCGCATGATTGACCGTCCGATTCGCCCGAGCTTCCCGGACGGCTTCCGCAACGAGGTGCACATTGTCGCCACCTCGCTCGTCGCCGACCAGGTCAACCCCTTCGACGTCATCAACGTCATGGGTGCCTCCCTGGCCATGACGCTCGGCGGCGTGCCCTTCGAGGGTCCGCTTGCCTGCGTGCGCATCGGCCGCAACGTGGAGACCGGCGAGTTTATCGTCAACCCCACCTATGAGGAGCGCGAGAACTCCGATCTGGACCTGGAGCTGGGTGGCTCCGCCGACTTCATCTCGATGGTCGAGGCCGGCGCCGAGGAGATCTCCGAGGACGACATGCTCGCCGCCATGAAGTTTGGCCAGGAGGCCCTTGCTGCCTTCTGCCAGGCTCAGGACGAGTTTGTCGCCGAGTGGGAGCAGGTCAACGGCGCCATCGTCAAGAAGGAGTACCCGCTCGACCAGCCCGTCGAGGAGGTCCAGGAGCGCATCTTCGCCCACTACGACGAGATGGCAGCCGCCCTTCGCGACGCCGACAAGCTCTCCCGTATCGGTAAGGTCGAGGCTCTGAAGGAGTCCATCCGTGCCGAGTTCACCGAGGAGGAGCAGTCCGCTTGGGAGCGCGAGATTCCCGTGGCGCTCAAGAAGCTCGAGAAGAAGGCTATGCGTACCATGGTCGTCGAGACCGGCGAGCGCGTCGACGGCCGTGCCGCCGATGAGATTCGCCCCATCATGGTGAAGGATAACTACCTGCCGCTCGTTCACGGCTCCGGTCTGTTCCAGCGTGGCCAGACCCAGGTGCTTTCCGTCCTGTCGCTCGGTATGCTCAACGAGGGCCAGCGTCTGGATACCATCGAGCCCACCGAGGGCAAGCGCTACATGCACCACTACAACTTCCCGCCGTTCTGCACCGGCGAGACCGGCCGCATGGGCAGCCCCAAGCGCCGCGAGATCGGCCACGGCAACCTGGCTGAGCGCGCTTTGCTTCCGGTGCTCCCCGACGAGAACGAGTTCCCCTACGCCATCCGCGTCGTCTCCGAGGTCATGGAGTCCAACGGCTCCTCTTCGATGGCTTCGACCTGCGGCTCCACGCTCGCCCTTATGGACGGCGGCGTGCCCATTAAGCGCCCGGTCTCCGGTATCGCCATGGGCCTGATCCAGGAGGAGGGCAAGACCGTGGTCCTGTCCGACATCCAGGGTCTCGAGGACTTCCTTGGCGACATGGACTTTAAGGTCACCGGCACCACCGAGGGCATTACCGCTCTGCAGATGGACAACAAGGCCACTGGTCTTACCTTTGACATCTTGGCCCGCGCCCTGCAGCAGGCCAAGGAGGGTCGCGCCTTCATCCTGCAGAAGATGCTCGATGTGATCCCCGAGCCGCGCCACACCACGCGCAGCACCGCTCCGCGTATCGTCTCCATCCAGGTTCCGACTGACAAGATTCGCGACGTCATCGGTTCCGGCGGTAAGGTCATCCGCGGCATCCAGGACGAGACCGGCGCTTCGGTCGACATCCAGGAGGACGGCACCGTCTTTGTCGGCGGCACCGGCGAGTCCGTCGATCAGGCTGTCGAGCGTATCAAGCTCATCATCAAGGTTCCCGAGCCGGGCGAGGAGTACACCGGTCGTGTGGTCTCCATCCAGCTTCGGCGCCTTCGTCAACCTGCTGCCCGGCAAGGACGGCCTGCTGCACATCTCCCGCGTCGCCAAGGGCCGCGTGGAGAAGGTCGAGGATGTCCTTAACGTGGGCGACGAGGTCAAGGTCGTCGTCATTGAGGTCGACGATCGCGGCAAGATCTCGCTCGATCGTCTTGACAAGCCCGAGGGCTCCGGCTCGCGCCGAGGTACCTCCGAGGCGACGGCGAGCACTTCCAGCGTCGTGAGCGTCCGCGTCGCGAGCGCTCCGAGCGCAGCGACCGTCCGCGCCGTCCCGGCGACAACGGAGGCCGCAAGCCCCGCCGTCACCACGACGCCGAGTAACAGCCGTACATAAGCAGCACCGCAAGGGCGACTCCGGACAGGGGTCGCCCTTTTGCTTGCGCCCGGGAGGGCCGCATATGAAATTTCCTGCTCTACAGTCCTGCGCAAGACGGAAAAGCACATTAAGTGCTTTCCTTTGCGTGCGGAACTCGCGATAAAC
>ENA-OQDW01000840-OQDW01000840.1-human-gut-metagenome-genome-assembly--contig:-NODE-840-length-12268-cov-2.247261_pt1 | contig 12268 bp, 15 predicted proteins | sample MGYA00242784_ERZ504613 | MGnify/ENA primary metagenome ERZ504613 (study PRJEB26092, sample SAMD00036330) | human gut metagenome | host: Homo sapiens | study: EMG produced TPA metagenomics assembly of... | reverse complement strand
TTTTGTTTTCTTACTTTTTCCTTACTCTTTTTTTAGCAAATACTGGCTTTTTCTGAAAATAGATTTTTGTTTTTGTCATTAAAAACCTGCCTCCGTGTTTATGACGGAAAGCAGGTTTTCTTTCGAATCTGTTAGATTTTATTTTTTATGCTACAAGTTTCATCTCCCGCAGAATGCGGTATACGAGATAACAGATCAGCGCTGCACAGACCAGTTTGAACAGAAGCGGAACGACGGCGAACACGATTTTAAATCCAAGCCAGATCACGCCGATCGGGAGAAGAATAGTGCGCATGCGCGAGGACTTTTCCTCCAAATTTCAGCAGCAGTCCGACGATCCCAAATAAAATTCCAATTCCGCAGAGCAGACCAAAACAGGTTGCCAGCATGACTAATGTAACTAACATCGTGATCCCTCCTTGTCTTTTTCTCTATGTGTTCCACTTGCTGTGGATGTTTCCGTATCTTTCTTACAAACCATATTGTAGCACTTTTTTCCAGCAAAACAACGGGGAAGACGTGGAAGAATTTCTTAAGTTTTTCTTTACACCGATCGAGTGAAACCTAAAAAAGGACAGACAACGCTGCACTTCTGCAAAATTGTCTGTCCTGTAAATTACAAAATTTTCTTTACTCTTCTGTTGTCTCTTCCTCAGCCTGCGGCTCAACCTCAAGACCAAGCTCTTCCAGCTGTGCTGCGTCAACCGGTGACGGAGCCTCGGTCATCAGACAGGAAGCATCTTTTACCTTCGGGAATGCGATGACGTCGCGGATGCTGTCCTCTTTTGCCATCAGCATAACGAGACGGTCCAGTCCGTAAGCCAGTCCGGCGTGAGGCGGAACTCCGTATTTGAAAGCATCCAGAAGGAAACCAAATCGCTCATGTGCCTGTTCCTTTGTGAAACCAAGCATCTCAAACATCTTCTCCTGCACATCGTTCTGGTGAATACGAACGCTTCCTCCTCCGATCTCAGTGCCGTTCAGGACGATATCGTAAGCTTTTGCACGAACTGCGCCCGGATCGGTATCCAGAAGCGGCAGATCCTCGTCCATCGGCATGGTGAACGGGTGATGCATTGCGGTGAAACGGTTCTCCTCATCGGACCACTCCAGAAGCGGGAACTCGGTAATCCATACGAAACGGTATTCGTTCTTGTCGAGAAGTCCCATCTGCTCTGCCAGTTCCAGACGAAGTGCGCCAAGAACGTTCCAAACAATCTTGTTGCGGTCTGCTGCGAAGAGAAGAAGGTCTCCAGCCTGTCCGTCCATGGCTTTGATGAGGGCTTCCATCTGCTCCTCTGTCATAAATTTGGAGAAGGAAGATTTCCAGCTTCCATCCTCATGGATTGCAATGTATGCAAGACCTTTTGCACCGTAACCTTTCGCAAACTCAACGAGCTTGTCGATTTTCTTTCTCGGCATTGCGCCCTGTCCCTTTGCGTTAATACCGCGGACAGAACCGCCGTTTTCAAGTGCGCCCTTAAATACAACGAACTCGGTATCTTTTACGGTCTCGGAAACATCAACCAGCTCCATACCGAAACGCAGGTCCGGTTTGTCGGAACCGAAACGGTTCATAGCCTCTTTCCAGGTCATTCTCTGGATCGGGAGCTGTACCTCAACGCCGAGCACCTCTTTGAACAGGTGTGCCAGCAGTCTCTCATTGACATCGATAACATCATCTACATCAACGAAAGCAAGCTCCATATCGATCTGGGTGAACTCCGGCTGACGGTCGGCACGCAGGTCCTCGTCACGGAAGCATTTTACAATCTGGATATAGCGGTCATAGCCGGAGCACATCAGAAGCTGTTTGAACAGCTGCGGAGACTGCGGCAGTGCATAGAAGCTGCCCGGATGAACACGGCTCGGTACCAGATAGTCTCTGGCGCCTTCCGGTGTGGATTTCGTCAGCATCGGGGTTTCGATCTCAAGGAAACCTTCTTTTGACATGAACTCACGGGTGAGCATTGCCACCTTGCTTCTCATAATCAGGTTTCTCTGGATGTCCGGGCGGCGCAGATCCAAGTAACGGTATTTCAGACGGAGCTCTTCTCTCGTCTTGGAATCCTCCTCGATCGGGAACGGCGGGGTTTCTGCCTCGGAAAGAATGCGTAAGGACTCAGCCTTTACTTCGAGCTCTCCTGTTGCCAGATTTTCATTGACAGCACCGGAGCGGGCCATAACTTCACCTTCTACGGCGATGACGAACTCGCTGCGCAGTTTTGCTGCTTTCTCAAAACCTTCCTCACTGATCGGGCCGTTCTCAAAGATAATCTGCATAATACCGCTTCTGTCACGCAGATCGACGAAAATAATTCCGCCTTTATTACGGCTCTTCTGTACCCAGCCCATCAGGGTTACTTTTTTTCCGATATCTGCTTTTGTGACTTCCGCACAGCGGCAGGTTCTCTTCAGGCCTTTCATGGATTCAGCCATTTTCTTGTTCCTCCTATTTGGAACTGCGGACACAAAGAATCTGCATCCGCAGCACATCGTTTTTTCATGCGATTACTATTATTGGATATTCCTTACATTTTGTCAACAAAAAATTCTTCGATCTCAGTGTAGCCCTCGCTGGCAAGCTGCTCTTTCTGGAATTTCTTGTTCTTCTTCATCACGGCGATGTTGATGGCCGTGCCTTCACTTCTCTCTTTTGTCGCCTGCTGAATGATCTTCTGCATTCCCTCTGCCGGCATGTTTTTCTCGATCAGGTACGCTTTTTTCTTCTGCGCGCCCGGGATCTGGTAATCTCTCTCAAGCAGAAGCATAACGATACGCTCAAATCCGATGGAGAATCCGCATGCGCAGGTCTGGTTTCCGGTGAATTTTCCGATCATTTCATCGTAGCGTCCGCCGCCTCCGACAGATCCGCCGTACTCATCCATAGCGATCTCGAAGATCGGTCCGGTGTAGTAGGACATTCCGCGCACCAGAGTCGGATCGAAAGCGATCTTGAATTCTGCGGTCTTCACGGCATTGACACTGTCGATGATGGTCTTCAGGCCGTCTGCGTACTCTTTGTCAAGGAATCCCTCAAGTTTCTCACGGCAGTACTCTACGCCTGCGGTATCCGGGGTGATCTCCTCGAACATTTTCAGGTATTTCTCTACGGACTCTTTTGCAAAGCCGGCTTCCTCGAGCTCTTTGGCAACGCCCTCAAAACCGATTTTATCCATCTTATCGAGGATAATAAATACGGTGTCATAGGACTCCTCCGGGAATCCGCTGTAGGCTGCCATTGCTTTTAAGATACGGCGGTCATTGATACGGATCGTAAAGTTCTTGAAGTCCAGTTTTCCAAGCAGTGTGGTGGTAGCAAGGATCAGCTCAATCTCTGCGAGGTTGGTCGGCTCGCCGAGGATATCGATATCGCACTGCATGAACTGGCGGTATCTTCCTCTCTGCGGACGGTCTGCACGCCATACATTTCCCATCTGAAGTGCTTTGAACGGGGACGGAAGCTCGTTTGCGTTGTTGGAATAGTAACGGCAGAGCGGAACGGTCAGGTCATAACGCAGGCCGCTGTCTACGAGATCGTTTTCTTTCTCAGCGGTCTCGAGTTTCAGCTTCTCTCCTCTTTTTAAGATCTTGAAAATCAGTTTCTCATTCTCGCCGCCCTGTTTGCTGTTCAGGTTTTCGATGTGCTCCACGCATGGGGTCTCCATGGAGGTAAAGCCGAAGGTTCCGTAAGTTTCCTTGATCAGACGGATCACGTAGTCACGGATTGCCATTTCTTTCGGTAAAATATCTTTCATTCCGGTAACCGGTTTCTTCTTTAATGCCATTTTCTGTTTTCTCCTTTATGATTTCCTGGATCAATTCATCGACATCAGAAAGCTCGATCGCTTTCCGGCTGCCGCTGTGGATCACTCTCTGAAATGCCAGGAACATTTTCAGATCGAAATTTTTGACTTCTTCTGTCATAAGCTCCATCGCCTGTTCCCGCGTAAACGCACTCCGGTACGGGCGGTCGGAGGTCAGCGCGCAGTACACATCACAGATGCGTAAGATACGCGCCCCAAACGGAATCTTTTCTCCCGCCAGATTGGCGGATACCCGGTTCCGTCATAATTTTCATGGTGATACAGAATACTCTCCAGCACAAAATCGGAGTAGCCGCGTCCCTGCAGGAGTTCATAGCCCAGTGTGGAATGGGTCCGCACAAAGCGCATCTCCTCAACGACGAGCGTATCCTGTTCTTCTACGTAATTCTCCAGTACAATCTTTCCGATATCGTGGAGACGCCCGCTTTTGCAAGCTCATAGCAGATTTCTTTCTCATACCCAAGTTCCCGCGCAAGATCGTAAGCTAAATTGCTCACTTCCATGCCGTGGATGAGCTGTTCGGTCAGGTATATCGCAGCATGTGAAGCTGCTGACTGGATTTTTTTTTCATTTTGGCAGATACTTCTCCATTCCGATACGCTTTCTCTCGATCATCTCATCGATACGCTCCACATAATTTTTCAGATCCTTCACATTTTCCACCCGCTCAATGCGCTCTCCGTGGTCAAACACGAATTTCGTGGATGCTCCGGCTCCTGCAGCCAGAATGGACTGTTTTTCTTCCATAATGAGAATGTTGTAAATACCGGCCTTTCCTTCCCGGGAATAACCTACATTCTCAAAGTTTCCCGCCATATTTTTCTGGCGGTACATGTAATACGGCCCCATCTCCATGCGGTGTGCGCTGTCCATCGTCATTTTCATGATCTCAGCGGAATTTTCAAACGAGATTTCCTGATATTTGTCTTTGAACAAATTGAGTCTCGTCGCACGCTTCAATGCAAGGGAATGGACCGTCAGGGAATCCGGGTTCAGCGCCTCCACTTTTTCCAGGGTATGCGCCACTTTTTCCCTGTCCTCGCCCGGCAGACCAACGATCAGATCCATGTTGATGTTGTCGAAACCAAGGTCACGCGCCATGCGGAACTTCTCTTCAATCTCCTCCACCGTATGATGGCGTCCGATCAGATCCAGTGTCTCCTGGTTCATCGTCTGCGGGTTAATCGAAATACGAGTCACCGGGAATTTGCGGATGGCCTTTAAGACCTCCTCATGGATCGTATCCGGCCGTCCTGCCTCCACGGTAACTCCTGCACCTGATCCATCGGGAAGAGCTCTGTCACCTTCGAAAGCAGACGTTCCATCTGTGCTGCATTCAGCGTCGTCGGCGTTCCGCCTCCGATGTAGATCGTATCAAGTGTATAGTCTTTCATACGCTCGCTGATGAAGGTCAGCTCTTTGATCAGCGCATCCAGGTACGGATCTACCATATGGGCCAGCGGCTTAACACATGGGAACCGAAGGAACAGTACAGACAGATGCTCGGACAGAATGGAATGCCGATGTACAGGCTGTAGCCGTGCTCGTAGTCGATCGTCTTTAAAATATCCTTTTCCCGGTTGGCAATCGTGATTGCAAGTGCCGTCTTTCCGGCTGGTGTAGTAGGTCTCGCGCATGTATTTCGCAATCTCTACATTTGTTTTGCCCTCTTCCAGCATCTTCATCGGAATTTTCGTCGGACGGATGCCGGTGAGATCGCCCCACGGAAGTTCTTTTCCGCTCACTTTCGAGAGCGTGCGATAGACCATCCGTTTCAGGACATTTTTCGTTTCGTGGCGGTCTTTTTCATATTCCACCGCCTCACACGCGGCAGAAAGCTCTTCGTGCTTCTCATTTTCTATGGAAAAGCAGATCTGGTCTGCCGCGTACAGGATCTTATCATAATATGCAAATTCCCCGTCCGGCGCTCCATCCTCTTCGTACCACGAGGTGATCTCGCAGCCGGGATAGAATGCCTTGATCAGGGAATACACATCGTATTCAAAATCTTTTCTGTTAAAACAAAGGCTGATATTAAGCAAGGGGATTGTACCTCTTTTCATGTTCAATCGTAGTTTCATCGTTGTGGCCCGGATACACGGTCACATCCCCGGGAAGCTCTTTTAACAGGCGCTTGACCGACGCGGTCAGCTCTCTGCCGGAGGATGTCGGGAAGTCGTATCTTCCGTAGGACTCGCAGAACAGCGTATCACCGGAAAAAAGTGTTTTCGCTGCCGGAATATAGTAGCAGACACCGCCTGCCGTGTGCCCCGGTGTCGCAAGAACGTGGATTTCAAAATCTGCGAGATGCAGCACATCGCCCTCTTTTACGGTTTTGTCCGCCTGCATCGTGTACGGTTTGCTCCAGAGCCCGGAAAGATTTTCCTTTGGATCCCCCAGCAGGTGCTGCTCTTTTCATGGACATAGACCGGGATATGGTACTTTTTCCGCAACGCATCCGCTGCCAGCATATGGTCGAAATGGCCATGGGTCAGCAGAATGGCCTCCGGGTCGCCGTCGATCTCGTCGATCTGGCGTTCAATCTCCAGCGGCGAATCGCCCGGGTCCACGATCAGCACCTTCTGGCTGTCCGGATTTTCCACAACGTAGCAGTTTGTCGAGAGCATTCCAAGTGCCCGGTAATTTACCTTTATCATACGCTTTTCTCCTTTTTATCCTCTCGATCTCTGAATATCGATCACGCTCTCCACCTGGCGCACCTTCTCGATGATGCTGTTCAGCTCTTCGTTGTTGTGCACGTCGAACGTCACATCGATGGAAGCCGTTCCCTGCTTGCTCGTTCTCACGTTCATCGCCGCAAGGTCGATCTTCCGCTCGGTAAAGATCTTGGAGATATCCACCAGAAGACCGGTACGGTTGTTTGCGTAAACGCTGATCTCCACGGTATAGAGAGAGCCGCCGTTGTCCTCTGCCTGCCATTCAGCATCAATGAGGCGCGCCCGCTCGGATTCCGGCAGATTCAGGACATTGACACAGTCGGTGCGGTGAATGGTCACGCCGCGTCCTCTTGTGACAAAGCCCACGATCTCGTCTCCCGGGATCGGGTTGCAGCATTTGGAAAAGCGCACCGCCACATCGTGGATACCACGCACGACGATGCCGCCCTTGCTCTTTCCAACCGGCAGAACCTTCTCTCCGGATGCCGCTTCGAGCACCTGCTCGTCGGTGATCTCTTTTTTATGCTGCTTTTCGTACGTCTCAATCAGCTTGTTGAGGACCTGGCCCTCTTTTAAGCCGCCGTGGCCGATGGCCGCAAGAACGGAATCCCAGTCGCGGAAGCCGTACTTTCTCATGACAGCCTCTTCGTACATCGGTTTCGTATAGATTCCAAGGTTTTTGCCCTTCAGCTTTGCATAGCTGGTGAGCATTTCCTTGCCTTTGACGATGTTGTCCGTCTTGTTCTGCTGGCGGAACCACTGGTTGATGCGGCTCTTTGCCTGGGAACTCTTCGCAATTTTCAGCCAGTCGCGGCTCGGTCCCTTGGAGTTCTGCGAGGTGATGATCTCGACGCGGTCTCCGTTGTGAAGTTCCGTCTCGATCGGCACGAGTTTTCCGTTGACCCTCGCTCCGACCATCTTGTTGCCGACCGCACTGTGGACGGAGTAAGCAAAGTCGATGGCACAGGAGCCGACCGGAAGCGTTTTGACATCGCCCGCCGGGCTGAAACAGTAAACATTGTCGGCAAACAGGTCGAGATCGCTCTTTAAGAGGTTCATGAACTCATGGTTGTCCGCCATGTCCTGCTGCCACTCCAGAATCTGGCGCAGCAGGTCAGTTTTTCCTCTTCCTGCTCCGGTCCCGGTTTCTTGCCGTCGGAGGCCTCTTTGTATTTCCAGTGTGCAGCGATACCGTATTCTGCAATCCGGTGCATCTCATAAGTACGGATCTGAATCTCAAACGGCTGTCCGTTCGGTCCGATCAGGGTTGTATGCAGGGACTGGTAACGGTTTGGCTTCGGCATCGCAATGTAATCTTTGAAACGGCCCGGGATCGGCGTGTACATTTCATGGATGACACCGAGCGCTGCATAGCAGTCTTTGACGGATTCCACGATGATGCGGACCGCAAAGAGGTCATAGATCTGATCCAGCGTCTTGTGCTGGTTGACCATCTTTTTGTAGATGCTGAAAAAGTGCTTGATTCGTCCGTTGACATCTGCCTCAATGCCGGCTGGTGGATATGACGGGTCACCTCTTTTACGATCGCATCGACAAACTCCTGCCGCTGCTCCCGCTTCATGCTGACCTTCTGCACCAGTTCATAGTACGCATCCGGCTCCAGATATTTCAAAGAAAGGTCATCGAGTTCGACCTTGATCTTGGAAATACCGAGGCGCTGTGCGATCGGGGCATAAATATCCATCGTCTCACGCGCTTTTTTCTTCTGCGTCTCCGGCGACCAGTACTGTGCGGTCCGCATGTTGTGCAGACGGTCCGCCAGTTTTACCAGAATAACACGGATATCCTTTGCCATCGCAAGGAACATCTTTCTCAGGTTTTCTGCCTGCTCCTCGACCTTATCCGCAGAATATTTCAGCTGTGCCAGCTTCGTGACACCGCTTACAATCAGGGACACCTCCGGGCCGAACTCCTCGGTCAGCTCTTCTTCGGTCATGACGGTATCTTCGACAACGTCGTGCAGAAGGCCTGCCGCGATCGACTCCTTGTCGAGCTCCAGATCTGCCAGGATAATTGCCACACAGAGCGGATGGATGATGTACGGTTCCCCGCTCTTTCTTTTCTGGTCCTTATGTGCATCCGCTGCCACGCGGTATGCTTTTTCGATCAGGGAAATATCGTCCGATGGATGATATTTTTTCACAGAAGCGATCAATTCCCCGTATAATTCCTCCGGACTTGTAAAATCGTCCGTCTTGCGGATTCTGGCTTCTGCCGCCGCCACATCCTTCTTTAATTCTTCTTCACTGATTCTTTTCTCTTCTTCCATATGTATCCTCCGCTCTCATGATTAACCCCTGCGTTTCGTTGGATACGTTATTTGCCATCGTAACGGATGACAGATTTTACATCATATTTTGCCAGTTTTTCGCGTCCTTTTAAGCCGGCAAGCTCCATCAGGAACACGATTCTGGTTACTTCGCCGCCGAGGCGCTCGATCATTTTTGCACAAGCCTCCACGGTACCGCCGGTTGCAATCAGGTCGTCGATGATGACTACCTTCTGGCCCGGTTTGATGGAGTCTTTGTGCATCTCGATCGTTGCGCTGCCGTACTCCAGGTCATAGCTCTCCTCGACGGTCTCCAGAGGAAGTTTTCCTTTTTTACGGATCGGCACGAACGGTTTGTGCAGATTGTAAGCAATCGGCATACCGAAAATGAAGCCGCGGGACTCGGTTCCGCAGATTACATCACAGTCTACTTCTTCTACAAAATGCTGCATCTCATCTATGGCAAGCTGCAGTCCGTCTGCGTCCTGCAGGATACTCGTTACATCTCTGAAAATAATACCCGGTTCCGGGAAATCCGGAATACTTCTTACGTAATCCTCTACTTTTTTCATAAAATATTCCTCCGTTTCGTCAAGGTTTGACAATTCACCTTACAGTATAGCATCAATATTCTTCTGCGTCAATTTTGTTTCCGATAGAAAACAGGGCAGAAAAATCAGGTATTTGCGGCTTTTCTGCATCTTTAAAAATAACTCTGGATATTGATCTGTAATTTGTCGCGTCCGTTCCACGTATCGATCGACGGATAGTACGCTACCGAGAGGGTCGGATGTGCATCCACGTATGCGGCGAACGCTTCTCCCTCGCCGAAATAGACACCATCCATCTGGTATCCGCCCGCATCGGCAAGCTGTACTTTCACCACGTTTCTATTCTTTCCAAAAATGCGGTAATTTAATACAGTCAGTCCTTTCTGTGCGAACAGCGGTTTCGTGTTGCCTTTTCCGAACGGCTCCAAGAGGCTTAACTGGCGGATCAGATTTTTGGTGATGTAGGTGATCGGCATCGGCACATCGATCACGACTTTTTCGACGAAATCCTCTTCCGTCAGCGTGGAATTATCGTTCAGTGCCCGGCGGAACGGTTCGATCATCTCCTCTCCTGCGAGGGAAAGGCCCGCAGCCATCGGGTGGCCGCCGAATTTTGTCATCAGTTCTTTGCATTTGCAGAGCTCCTCATACATCGAATACGCTTCGATCGAGCGGCCGGAGCCCTTGACGCCCTCCTCACTTCTGGTGAGTACGAAGGATGGTTTGTGGAAGTGCTCCCGCAGGCGACCTGCGATGATTCCGGCAAGACTTTCGTGGCAGTCCGGCAGATAGACGACGAGACTTGTCGTTCTGCAGCGGGAGGGTTCCACGAGCTCGATTGCTTTCGCCTCACCCTGCGCGTCAGCTCTTTGCGGCTTTCATTCAGGTCTTTCAAGTCCCCGGCAAGCTTTGCAGCCTCCTCACGTGTCTTTGCGCAGAGCAGTTTTAACGAATGCTCCGCCGTGTCAAGCCGTCCCGATGCGTTGATGCATGGGCCGAGAACGAAGCCGATGTGATACGGTGTCACGTTTTCCGCCTCGATGCCCTGCACACGGATCAGCTCCTGCAGGCCGAGGTTCTGCGTTTTATGGAGCGCCCGAAGGCCGGCTTTTACAAAAATCCGGTTTTCTCCCTGCAGATCCATCACATCACCGATCGTCGCAATGGCGACAAATTCCAGAAAGCGGAAGCTGTGCTCCTTTGGAATACCTGCTTTTGCCTCCATCGTCTGGATCAGTTTCCATGCGACGGCCGCACCGCAGAGGCCCGGAAACGGATAGGAACAGTCTTTCTGTTTCGGATTGACAACCGCGTCCGCCGGCGGCAGGATGTAGCGGCGTTCTCCGTTTTCATCCTCCTCAAACGGAACCTCGTGGTGGTCCGTCACAACAACCGTCATGCCAAGCTCTTTTGCCAGACGGATCTGACTGCCCGCCGCGATGCCGTTGTCACAGGTGACGATCGTGTCCCGCCCCTCATCCGCGGCAAACTGCACAAGATGCTCATTTAAGCCGTATCCGTCTGCAATCCGGTCCGGGATACGCACATCCGCATCGGCACCGAGATCTTTTAATCCGGTCAGCAGAATATACGTTGCCGTAACACCGTCGATGTCGTAGTCCCCGATGATGCGGATCGGCTTTTTCTCCCGGATTTTTTCTGCGATCAGATCTGCCGCGCGCTCCATATCCTTCATCAGCAGCGGATCGTGGAGCTGCTCCAGATCACCGAAGAGATACTCTTCGATCTCTTTCTCCCCGGTCACATCCCGGTTCCGGATCAGGCGGGCGATGACGGGATCGATGCCGAACCGGTCCGCAATTGCCTGGAAATCGGCGCGTTTTGCCGAAACTACCCAGCGTTCTTTCTTCATATGTTCTCCTCTTTCCTGTTAGCAGGAAACGCCGGACTTTTCCGGTCCGGCGTTTCTCTTTTTATGGTTTTTGCTGCTTTTATTTATTTTTTGTCTTATTCTGTACTGCTTTGGACGGCACATATTTGTTTTTTCCAACGTGCTTCATCACATACCACAGGGCACCTGTGATGCAGACAGAAGTGTAAGCTCCGCATACGATACCAACCATCAAAGGTGCTGCAAAGTCGCGGATGGAAGAAACTCCCATCACGAACAGAACAAAGATGGTGATAAAGGTGGTGAGGGAACTGTAAATGCTTCGGGTCAGGGTGTCCGTGATGCAGCGGTCAACCAGGGACTCGATCGGCTCTCTCTTTAACTCCGGCAGATTCTCACGGATACGGTCAAAGATGACGATCGTACTGTTGATGGAATAGCCGAGGATCGTCAGCATACACGCGATAAAGGTGCTGCCGACCGAAATACGGGATACCACATAGAATCCGAATACAATGGCGATATCGTGCATCAGTGCAAGGATGGCACTCGATGCGAAACGGATGTCGCGGAAACGGATCCAGATGTACAACAGCATGCAGACTACAGCGATGATAACTGCTTTCATCGCATTCTGGCTCATTTCTTTACTTACAGTAGAAGAAATGTTGTCGAAAGTGATTTCAGAAGTATCGACACCGAAATTGTCTGCCATTGCCTGGTAAACCTGCTCACGCTCTTCCAGAGTCAGAGAACGTGTTTTGATGATGACATTGTTGCCTCCGACAACCTTTGTCATCTGAATATTGGAATCTTTTGTCACGCCTTCCACAACCGGCTCTACCTCTTTGTCCAGCTCTTCGATGGAGTAATCCTCGTTGAACGGAACGTTGATGGAAGTACCGCCCTTGAAGTCAAGGCCGAAGTTCAGTGCGCTTCCCTTTGTCTGATGCATGAAAATCATGCTGGCCGAACGGCAAGCAGCAGAATGCAGGAGATCGTGAAGAAGATCTTTCTCTTTTCCACAAATGGAAATCCCTTGCGCTCTTTCTTGGTTCCGTAGTATTTCG
>ENA-OQDW01000839-OQDW01000839.1-human-gut-metagenome-genome-assembly--contig:-NODE-839-length-12275-cov-1.863105_pt1 | contig 12275 bp, 14 predicted proteins | sample MGYA00242784_ERZ504613 | MGnify/ENA primary metagenome ERZ504613 (study PRJEB26092, sample SAMD00036330) | human gut metagenome | host: Homo sapiens | study: EMG produced TPA metagenomics assembly of... | reverse complement strand
GGAATTTTAGTTATGGAGCAAATGCAGAGTTCGCAGATATGGCAGTAGAAGTTCTGCAGGAATATGGTTTTCAGGAGAAAAATAATGAGTGTAATAGAAATTGAGCACCTCTCGCGTGACTTTGGAGGAGGAAAGGGAATTTTTGATGTATCTTTTCAGGTTGGAGAGGGCGAAGTGTTCGGCTTTCTTGGACCGAATGGCGCCGGGAAGACAACCACGATTCGACATCTTATGGGATTTTTGAAAGCAAAATCAGGAAGCTGCACGATCAATGGTCTGGATTGTTGGAAGGAAAGTGACAAGATCCAAAAGCAGCTTGGTTACATAGCCGGAGAAATCAGTTTTTTTGAGGATATGACTGGGACGGAATTTCTTAAATTTATGCAGAAATATCGCAAACTTGGTTTCGAGAATCGCCAAAAGGAGCTTTTGGAGCGATTTGAGGTAAACCCGCGGGGAAAGATCAAAAAGATGAGCAAGGGAATGAAGCAAAAAATCGGGATTGTCGCAGCGTTTATGCACGATCCGACGATTCTTATCTTGGATGAGCGACAAGCGGACTGGATCCATTGATGCAAAGTCGGTTTGTGGAGCTGATAGAAGAAGAGAAGAAACGTGGAAAGACGATTTTGCTGTCTAGTCATATGTTTGAGGAAGTGGAGAAGACTTGCCAGCAGATTGGGATTATACGCAATGGGAAGCTGATGGCGGTCGATTCGGTGGATGAACTTCGCAAATGTCATGTGCATTCTTATACGATTACACTAGATAATGTGGAGATGGCGAAACAGTTTGCCAATGATTTTGACGGAATTCGTGATGGACAGAACGTGACAGTTTTCACCAAACCAAGTTTGGAGCAAATCTTTATGCATTATTATGGAGGTGAGAGCGATGATTAGTCTTCTGTTGTACAAACGAGAAATGAAAGGCAGTATCAAGGTGTTACTCATTTTTGCGGCAGTGATCACGCTCTATGTCACTGTGATTATTCGGATGTATGATCCAGAGATGATGAAAACATTGGATGATTTTGTGAAGGTGATGCCGGAACTGATGGCGGCAGTCGGAATACATGCGGGAGCTACGAGCCTGATTGGATTTATGATATCATATTTATATGGATTTATTTTGATTGTATTCCCGATGGTATTCTGTATTCTGCGAGGAAATGGTCTGATTGCCAAATATGTTGACCGAGGTTCTGTGGTTTCTCTTGTGGCGGCGCCGGTAAAACGGCAGAAGATTGCGTGTACACAGGCGAGCGTACTTATCAGTGGAGTGATTCAGTTACTTGGCTATGAGACAGTATTGGAAATCGTGGTGGCACAGGGGAGCTTTCCGAATGAATTGGAGATCGCAGAACTTTTGAAACTGAACTCTGGATTGTTTTGCCTGTTGTTATTTATTGCAGGAATCTGCTTTTTGGCATCGTGTCTGTTCTCGGATACGAGATACAGTATTGGGTTAGGTGCAGGAATTCCTGCATTGATGTATGTTCTGCAGATGCTTGCAAATGCAGGGGAAGATGCAGAGAAAGCGAAATATTTTACGTTTTTTACATTGTTTCAGCCGGAAAATCTTGTGGCTGGAAAGAGCAGTGCGCTGATGGGAGTTACTATTTTACTTATCGGTGGAATTGCGCTGTTTGCAGCAGGAATTTTCCTGTTTTGCAAGAAAGATTTATATATCTAAAAAGAGACACTGATGACGGATTTCCGTCATTTCAGTGTCTCGCTGTGATTTAAGACCGATGTACTGTAGAGAAACAGGACATCCTGATTTTTAAAATCAATCAGTGATGGCAGCGAATAGCTTGAAAGATAGCGTACATCCAGCAGTGTAATCTTTTGGTATCCGGTGGCAAGCAGAGGTGCAATGGCACTGCCAAAGGAATCGCGGAAAATAACAAGTTCAAGGTCTGTCTGTACGGCAGGATTTTCAATTGTGATATAGGACAAAGAGCCGGACAAAAAGAGCTCGTAAGGGTCTTTTCCGTCGCCTTTTACAAAATCATACATGGAAATTTGACGGTCGTTTTGGTGGTCGAATACAGTGCACTGTTCTATTGCAGGACTTGTCAGGAACCAAAGTGGTTCGCCGGAAAGATTCTGAGCCGCCTGCCCTGCATAAGCGCCACGAAAATCGTTTGTAAATACCTGCTCTTGGAAATCATCTGAGACAAAAGTACCCATGGAGTCTGCGAGATGATTTGCAACATCGATGATTTTTTCCTGCCGCCAGTGGGGATCGGTCTGATAATAGTCGGTTAACTCCAAAAGCGGTGCAATATCGATATAATGCATCTGCGGATTTGCATCTTGCATCGTCTGGAAGAAATCATCATAGTCCATTGTCAGTGCAGAGTCATCGTCCTGTAAAAAATAGTTCTTATCCGGAATGATGGAAAGATAGATATTTTCCGCATTCCCTTTTAGACAGGTCTCATAAATTCTTTGAAACACTTTCGAGGCGTGCTTCAAAGAGTCCTCGTGCATCGGATATTCCATTGCGATTGCCATATCATCTTTTAAGTACAGTCCTTCTATATCTGATTTTCCAAGTAAATCGAGAGAAACAGTTGAATACAGGTGGCGGAATGCTTCTCGCATCGGAAACTGATCGACCGCATATTTATCAAATTTTTCCATAAAGCTTCCGGAGAGCAAGCTTCCTGTATCCGGCGAAGGAAACTGTGTGAGCGGGCGCCTTTCGCTGAGGGAAACCTCATCGGACGGCTTCAGAAGACAGGCGATGGAAAAAGAAAATAAGAGAATACCTGTGGTAACAATTACGATTCTGTTTTTCCATTGATCTGACATTGAAAATACCTCCTTCTAAAAGCGAAAATATAAAACGGGTTATAAGAATCCTGAATAAGATAAGCAGTCACAGTAAGCATTAAAACAATCAGGACAAGCCGGCTCTAAAATATTGAGGAGCTGTTTCGCCGTTTTCTTTGTACGGAATCTTTCAATCAGCTGCGCAGCAAAGGGGGTGGCGCCGACCACAGAAACGGTGAGGATAACACCATAGCTTTTGAGATAGTATAAGAATTCTTTTGAAACAAGTGGCAAAGAGCCGCCGCTAAACATGACCTTGAGCGTTTCGAGAGCATCTTTGGTGGAGACTGCATTGAAAATGACAAAGCTTACGGTCACTGCGAGCAGGACATACATATGGGAAAATAAAGAATGTTTTTGCAAAAATGCAGAAAATCCTTGCTTTTCTAATACAAGCAGAACCGCAAAGAACATTCCCCACAGGACAAAATTCCAAGATGCACCGTGCCACAGTCCGGTCAGAAACCACACGACTGCGATGTTAAAAAACCAGCGGCTTTTTTTCACGCGGTTGCCGCCCATCGGGATATAGACATAGTCACGGAACCATGACCCCAGTGTAATGTGCCAACGTCTCCAGAATTCCGTGACACTTCTTGACAAATACGGGTAATGAAAATTATCCGGAAAATGGAACCCGAAAATATTGCCGAGACCGACAGCCATATCACTATAACCGGAAAAATCAAAATAAATCTGCAGCGCAAAGGAAAATGCATACAGCCAATAATAGAGAACAGAACGGTCTGTGGAGGTTTGGAAGGTACTGCAAAGCGCGCCGAGAGAGTTCGCAAGAAGTACTTTTTTGGATAATCCCAATATGAATTTTCGGATGCCAAGTGCTGCTTTCTCAACAGAATGTTTCCGCACTTCAAGCTGTGCTGCAATGTCTTTGTACCGCACGATCGGTCCTGCGATCAACTGCGGGAACATCGACACATATGCTCCAAAAGAAATCAGATTTGTCTGCGCCGTACAGTCTTTTCGATACACATCGATGAGATAACTCAAAATTTGAAAGGTGTAGAAGCTGATACCGATTGGCAGAGCAATGTGGAAAAGCGGTATAGACAATCCAATTGCATTCAGGTTTCCAATCAAAAAATCAATGTATTTAAAATACATTAAAAGTCCAAGATGAATGCAGCAGGCGCCTGCCAGAATCAGTCGGGAATGCTTCTTTCTCTCGATGAGGATACCTTCGATATAACCCAGTAAGATGGAGAGAACCATCAAAAAAATATATCGTGGTTCTCCCCAGGAATAAAATATGAGACTGAAGAAAAGCAGAATGAAATTCTTCCATCGAAAAGGCACGCAAAAGTAGCAGACTAAAACAAGCGGTAAAAAGTAGTATAAAAAAGGAATGCTTGAAAATAACATACTATAGGTTCTCTTCCGTCAAGATGACTGCAGATGGATATTGGTCTGTCAACTGTGTTTTGAAATAGTTGATCAAGTCTGTATTTCCAAAAGCAGAGACAACATAATCATCGCCAATTTGAGCGAGAAGCAATACTTCCGGGAATCCACACATCCACTGGTTGCCAAGTATAGATTCTTTTAAAGAATCGGCAAAGGTATTGAGCGTTTTGGGGTCAGACAGATGAAATGCAGATCCCGTAAATGTATTCGCATTCATTGCATGAATCAGGCTTGCTGCATCGTCGATCAGACCTGCTGAATCCTCAGGCACAATCAGCAGAGAGCGTAAACTTTCCGTGTCGCTGACATCGAATTTCCCGGGCTTATTGTCGGTCATATTGTTGTAGTCACCGCCCATAGCCTGAAATTTGTTGTCGTCCGAGTATGAGGACCAGACAGTTGTGAGAATCTCCAAGGCATCTTTTGGTGAGGTGTCTTCTTTTGAAGATTGTTTTTTTGTACAGCCTGCCAGTGAGAATGTTAAAAGGAAGGCTAATAGAATTGATAAAAATTTTTTCATAAGATCTCCTTTTTCTTGAATTTATTTTGTGGCTATATTGTATCAGAGTCCGGGCAGAATAGCTAGGAGGAGAGACACAAAATTTCTCAATTGCAAGTTCGGTACAGAAATGATATAAATAAAGACAAAGGGAGGCGTTTAGCATGGATTTTGAGCAGGCAAAACAGGCTTTTGAATTGTACCTTAACGGGTATGACAGAAAGGATGAAAAAGTTTATTTAAAAATTGTACATACATATGGTGTTGTAGACTGCAGTGAGGAGATCGCAAGGAGGATGGGATTGGGAGAAGAAGATATTTTTCTTGCGAAAATCATTGCCCTGCTGCATGATATAGGAAGATTTGAGCAACTTAAATTATATGATTCATTTGAACCGGGCATTTTTGACCATGCACAGTATGGTGCAGATATTTTGTTTCGGGAGGGGCGAATCAGAGAATTTCTTCCGGAGACAACGTGGGATGAGACAATCGAGACGGCAATCCGTTATCACAGTGCATTTCAGCTTCCAAAGATTTCGGATTCAAGAACTTTATTGCATGCCGACTGATTCGGGATGCGGATAAGCTGGATAACTGCCGTGTGAAATTAGAGGAGCGGGTGGAGGTTCTGCTTGGAGGAGCGAGTGCGAAAGAAGCAGGAGCGCAGGAAATCAGCCAGAGAGTCTGGGAGCATGTCTCAATGAACGCTCCGTATTGTCTGAGGATAGAAAGACAAATCTGGATTACTGGGTATCTTATATAGCATATTTTTTCGATATTTATTTTACGGAAACGCTGCAGATTATTCAGGAACACTCTTATGTGGAAAAGATTGTGGACAGGATCCCGTGTGAAAATCTTATCAGTAACGAACGGATGCAGGAGTTGAAAAACCATGTCATAAAATATATAATGAATCGTGTAACGAAAGCGAGCAAAAAATAATAGGAGGAAATGCGAAATGAAGGTTACGAACGACATTATTTATGTAGGAGTCAATGACCATCAGACCGATTTGTTTGAAGGGCAATATGCGGTACCGAATGGAATGGCTTATAATTCTTACGTAATCAGAGATGAAAAGGTCGCAGTTGTAGATACTGTAGATGTAAAATTTGCACATGAGTGGCTGGACAATGTTGGAGCCGCACTTGGAGGAACAAAGCCGGATTACCTGATCATTCAACATATGGAGCCGGATCATTCTGCGAATATTTATAACTTTATGAAAATTTATCCGGATACAACAATCGTAGGAAATGCAAAGACATTTACGATGATTGCGAATTTCTTCCGTGATATGGATTTAGATGAGAAAAAGCTGGAAGTAAAAAATGGAGATACATTGACACTTGGAAAGCATGAACTGCAATTTCTGTTTGCCCCGATGGTGCATTGGCCGGAAGTGATGCTGACTTATGATTCTTATGAAAAGTGTTGTTTTCAGCAGATGCATTTGGAAAATTCGGCGCACTTGATGTGGAGGAAGATTGGGACGATGAGGCACGTCGCTACTATATCGGTATTGTCGGAAAATACGGAATGCAGGTGCAAAACGTGCTGAAGGCGGCACAGAATTTGGATACTCAGATGATTTGTCCGCTGCATGGACCTGTTTTGAAAGAAAATCTTTCACATTATATCGGAAAATACAATACATGGTCTTCGTATGAGGTGGAATCAGAGGCGTGATGATTGCCTACACATCGATTTATGGAAATACAAAAAAATCGGTGGAAGTGTTGGAGAGTAAACTGCGCGAGAAAGGATGCCCTGAAGTAGTTGTATGTGACCTTGCCCGTGAGGATATGTCAAAAGCAGTGGAAAATGCATTCCGTTACGGAAAACTTGTGCTGGCGACAACGACATACAATGCTGATATCTTTCCGTTTATGAAGACATTTATTGAGCATTTGACAGAGCGGAATTACCAAAATCGCACAATCGGACTGATCGAAAATGGAAGCTGGGCGCCACTCGCCGCAAAAGTGATGAAGGAAATGTTTGAAAAGAGTAAAAACATTTCCTGGCTTGAGCATAATGTGAAGATCATGTCTTCGCTTAATAGTGATAATATGGATCAGCTCGAAGGTATGGCGGAGGAATTGTGTAAAGAATATGTTGCACAGTCTGACACAAAAGCGAATAAAAATGATCTGACAGCATTGTTTAAGATAGGATATGGACTTTATGTTGTGACTTCCAATGACGGGGAGAAAGATAACGGACTGATCGTCAATACAGTGACACAGCTTACAGATAATCCGAACCGTGTGGCAGTGAATATCAACAAAGCAAATTACTCACACCATGTCATCAAAAAGACGGGCGTGATGAATGTGAACTGTCTTTCTGTGGAAGCACCATTTGAAGTATTCAAGACATTTGGATTTCAGAGTGGTCGTCTGGTCGACAAATTTGCAGGATACCAGACACTTCGCTCAGACAATGGATTAGTATTTCTTCCGAAATACATCAATGCATTTATGTCCTTGAAAGTGGAGCAGTATGTGGATCTCGATACACACGGCATGTTCATCTGTACGGTGACAGAGGCGCGGGTGATGAGCGATAAAGAGACGATGACATATACGTATTATCAGAAAAATGTAAAACCAAAACCACAGACAGAAGGAAAGAAAGGATTTGTCTGTGTCGTTTGCGGATACATCTACGAAGGAGATGTCTTGCCGGATGACTTTATCTGTCCGCTTTGCAAACATGGAGTGGCGGATTTTGAGCCGATATCGTGAGAAGGAGGAGTCGAAGAAATTCGGCTCCTTTTTTATGTCTGAACATTCTTATTTTATTTCATAATCAAATGATAGTTGCTATTGTAATACAATCCGAGATCATCGCAGATTCTTTTATTTATCGCTGTGAGTGCATCGTGGTATTCTTTATATTTTGGCGAAAGCGCAATCATATTTGGGATAAAAATATCGTTGTACCCTTGATTTTGGAGTTCTCGCATAAATCGGCGTTGCGAGATGAACGCAGGGTGATATTTGCAAAAGAAGCTGTTGCGAAGTTTTACATTTTTTCGGGTCTGCTCTAAAAGTCTCTGATACTCCTCGTCTGTAGGATTTAAGTACTGATAAGAGACTGACCTGTTTTGCCACTTCGCTTAATAACATAAACGGTATGCTCCTTTCCTTGTGATGGGTATATTATAAGGGGGTACGCAGCGTACAGGTCAAGGAAAATCAGAAAATATATCAACTTTTTTCTTGTGTGGGTAAAAGAGTTATCGTATGATTGGTATAGACAGGTTACAGAAATGGGAAGAAAGAGTGAGAAAAACAAATGAGGATTTTAAATATTACAGCTCAGAAACCGCACAGCACGGGAAGTGGAATTTATCTGACGGAGTTGGTAAAGAACTGGAATGCCCTTGGATATGAGCAGGCAGTTCTTGCGGGAGTTTATGAGGAGGACAGTGTAAATTTCCCAGAGGGAGTTATATTTTATCCGGTGAAATATTTGTCGGAGGAACTGCCGTTTCCAATTGCAGGAATGTCGGATGAGATGCCATATAAGAGTACGAGATATAAGGACTTTACAGAAGAGATGTTTCAAGCGTACCGGAGTGCATTTCAAATGGTGGTGCGAAAAGCGGTCGAGGAGTTTTGCCCGGATTTGATTGTGTGTCATCACCTGTATCTTTTGACTGCGTTGGTGCGGGAATGGTATCCGAAGAAGAAAGTCATTGGAATTTGTCATGGCTCTGATTTGCGTCAGATTTGTAAAAATCCATTACAGATGGAATACATTCAGAAGTGGATTCCGCAGTTGGATGGCATTGTGGCATTGCATGACGGACAGAAGAAAGAGATTATCCGGATTTTTAATTGCGGCGAGAAGCTTGTGCACACTGTCGGGGTTGGCTACAATCAAAACCTTTTTTATCGGAAGAAAACAGAAGAAAAACCTTATAGACAGTTGGCATTTGCGGGGAAAGTGACAGAGAAGAAGGGGATTTTCAGTCTGCTTCGGGCATTGGAGATGCTTTCGGTCAAACCGGAAAATCTGGTTGTGAAGATTGCAGGAGGGCATGGCAGCAGAGAAGAGTATGAAGAAATTTGCAGGCTTGCCAGAGAATGCAGATATCCGGTGATATTTTTAGGCAGTTTGCAGCAGGAAGCTTTAGCAGAGGTATTTCGGCAAAGCGATGTGTTTGCTCTCCCGTCATTTTTTGAAGGATTGCCACTGGTGACAATGGAGGCAATGGCATGTGGATGTAAGGTGGTCTGTTCGCAGATTCCTGGGATGGAAGAGTGGTTAGATGAGCATGTGCCGGGGCAACAGGTGGAGTTTGTTCCGTTGCCTGAGATGACTCGGGTAGATGAGCCGAAAGAAGAAAAATTGCCAGAGTTTGAAAAGAAATTGGCGGAGGCAATAGAGAAGAAATTAGAACAACAACAAGAAGAATGTCCCGATTTGAACGGTGTCTCATGGGAAGGCATCAGTCGGACTGTTCTGGAAATGATAACGTAGAAAAGAGGAAAAAACATGTTTATAGATATGCACATGCACGAATCGACATTTTCAAAAGATAGCTTTTTAAATTGGATGAGATGGTGGAGCTTGCAAAGGAGCGGGGACTTGGAGCAATCTGCATTACAGATCACGATGATATGGGATTGAAAGAGTACGCAAAAGAATATTCGGAAAAAACCGGTTTTCCGATTTTTGTGGGAATTGAATTTTTTTCTCTGCAGGGGGATATCGTGGCTTTAGGAATCGAGGAATACCCGAAAGAGCGGGTGGATGCACAGAAGTTTATCGATATTGTGAAAGAGCAGGGTGGAATCTGTTTTAGTGCACATCCGTTTCGCAATAATAACCGGGGATTGGAAGAAAATCTGAGAATTGTAAAGGGACTGGACGGTGTTGAGGTGCTCAACGGAAGTACACTTCCTGAGGCAAACAAAAAAGCGGCAGATTATGCAAGAGAACTTGGACTGGTCACTGTTGGCTCAAGCGACTGTCATATACCGGGAAAGATCGGCTTTTTTGCAACTTATTTTCCGGAGGAGGTGCGCACGATGGAAGACCTGATTCGTGTGTTTAAAAGTGGTAAGTGTAAGCCGGCTTACTACTGGAATGGAGAATACAAAATATGGGATATGGAAACACCGATTCACAAACCATTTGAGATTGAAAGATAAGAGGGAACTATGACATTACAACAGTTGAGATATGTGGCGATGGTGGCGGAGAAGGGAACGATGACCGAAGCTGCAACAGAATTATATATATCACAGCCAAGTCTCACCAAATCAATTCGAGAGCTGGAAAAAGAGCTGGAAATTGTAATTTTTGAGCGAACAAACAAAGGGATTGTTGTCTCACATGAGGGGGAGCAGTTCTTGGCATATGCAAGACAGGTGATTGAACAGGCAGATCTTTTGGAAGAAAAGTATATGCATAAATCCGGCAGAAAGCAGCAGTTTTGTGTCTCCACACAGCACTATTCGTTTGCGGTGAATGCGTTTGTGGACTTGATCAAGGAGCATGGAACCGCCCAATATGATTTTTCTCTTCGGGAAACACAGACATATGAGATTATAGAAGATGTCGCGGCGATGAAAAGTGAGATAGGGATTCTGTATCTGAATGATTTTAATGAAAAAGTGCTGCGAAAAATTATGAAGGTAAAGGAACTTGTGTTTACAGAACTGTTTGTTGCAAAGCCGCATATTTTTATAAGCAACAGACATCCGCTGGCGAGTCGAAAATCTGTGACAATGGAAGAGCTTCATGAGTATCCATATCTTTCGTTTGAACAGGGAGAACATAATTCCTTTTACTATTCGGAGGAGATTTTCAGTACAGTACAGAGGATAAAAAACATCCGGGTGCGTGACAGAGCGACACTGTTTAACCTGCTGATTGGGTTGGACGGATATACTGTCTGCAGCGGAGTGATCGATTCGGAGCTGAACGGGGGAAATATTGTTGCAGTGCCGCTTGAAAAAGAGGGGGATATGCATATCGGATATGTGAGCCATCAGAAGTCACATTTCAGCCGTTTAGGAATAGCATATATAGATGCACTCAAACGAAATATCGGCGAAAATACAGAGTTGATATAACTAAAAGTTATAGCTAACAGATATTTTTGGATATTTTACGTATTTATTGTGTCCCGATATAATACCTTCATAGATTACCGGAGGGTAAGACAAAAGTATTTGGAGGTAGAAGATATGAGTAAGAATGCACCGTTTCGATATGATTTTGTAGGAAGTTTTTTAAGACCTGCACAGTTAAAGCAGGCGAGAGCAGATTTTGAGAGTGGAAAAATATCGGAGAAACAATTGGAAGAAGTTGAGAATGAGGCGATTCGTGATCTGGTAGAAAAACAAAAGGCAGCAGGATATCATGTGATCACCGATGGAGAATTTCGCAGAAGCTACTGGCATTTGGATTTTATGTGGGGATTAAATGGAGTTGAGCATATTGAGCTGGATCATGGATATTTCTTCCATGGAGAAGAGACTACGCACGGCTCCGTTGCTGTGAGCGGAAAGATCAGTGGAGAGGGTCACCCGTTTGTAGAACATTTTAAATTTGTGAAACAATTTGAAGATGAAAACACAGTGGCAAGACAGACGATTCCTGCCCCGGCGCAGCTGCTGGCAGAGCTATTTCGAGAAGAAAATGGAAAAAATACAGTGAAATTTTATCCAGATGAGGAAGTGCTCATTCAGGATATTGCGAAAGCATATCGCACTGTGATCAAAGAACTTTATGAAGCAGGCTGCAGAAATATTCAATTTGACGATTGCACATGGGGTATGTTTTGTGATAAAAAATATTGGGAGGCAAGACAGCAGGATTGTGTTACAATAGAAAGCGAGGCAGAAAAATATCTTCGCCTGAACAACCTTGCGATTGAGGGAAGACCAGAGGATCTTGTGATTACAACTCATGTATGCCGGGGAAACTACCATTCTACCTGGGCATCATCAGGCGGGTATGAGCCAGTGGCAAAATATCTGTTTGCAAATGAGAACGTGGACGCATATTATCTGGAGTTTGACGATGAGCGCTCGGGAGGATTTGAGCCGCTTAGATTTGTTTCAGATGATAAAAAAGTTGTTCTTGGGCTTATTACAACAAAATCACCGGTTCTTGAGAGCGAAGAGCTAATCAAAGAAAGAATTCGGCAGGCGGCTAAGTATGTACCGCTGGAACGTCTGTACCTCAGTCCTCAGTGTGGATTTGCATCGTGTGAGATCGGAAATAAACTGACCGAGGAGGAGCAGTGGGCAAAGCTTGCGCTTGTTAAGAAGATTGCCTCAGCAACTTGGAAAGAATAGAAAATTGAAAGAAGTGGTACTGTGAAACGATCAAGACAAATGTCGGAGTCCATTCGGCTTGGAATTATACTTGCGCTTTCGGGAGGGTTTATGGATGCCTATTCCTATATGTGCAGAGGAAAGGTATTTGCGAATGCCCAGACGGAAATATCTTATTATTTGGTATCTATATGTCGG
>ENA-OQDW01000838-OQDW01000838.1-human-gut-metagenome-genome-assembly--contig:-NODE-838-length-12282-cov-7.708926_pt1 | contig 12282 bp, 12 predicted proteins | sample MGYA00242784_ERZ504613 | MGnify/ENA primary metagenome ERZ504613 (study PRJEB26092, sample SAMD00036330) | human gut metagenome | host: Homo sapiens | study: EMG produced TPA metagenomics assembly of... | reverse complement strand
GTAACGGTGGGCGCCGCCCACCGGTCAGCGGCCAGAGCATGGGGGGCACGCCCGGTCCCGTTCCGAACCCGGAAGCTAAGCCCCATCGCGCCGAGAGTACTGCGGGGTCAGCCCGTGGGAGGCCAGGCGCCGCTGACCGGTGGACGGCACCGAGCCGTACGCTTGGACTGAAGAAGGGGGAGGCCTCGCGGCCTCCCCCTTTTTGCGTTTACGGGCTTTTGTCTCACATAGTAGCTGTGTTTTATAACCCTCGTTTGTCGCATCTTCTGTGAACGGGCTACAATAACTTAGTCTGTGCGATATGGAGGTGAACATGGCTGAAGCTGGTATCGGCGTTGATATCGTCGAGATTTCCCGTATGAAATCAATTCTTGAAAAGACGCCGTCGTTTGCTCGGCGCGTGTTTACCGAAGAAGAGCGTGCGTATTGTGATGCATCATCGCGTCCCGCTGCTCACTATGCCAGCCGCTTTGCTTCGCGCGAGGCGGTACTTAAAGCTCTCGGCACGGGTTTTAGTCAAGGCGTTGGTCGCAAGGATGTTTCGGTTACGCGTGATAAACTCGGCAAACCGAAGGCGCTGCTTTCGGGCCGTGCTCTCGAGATCGCTCAAGAGCTGGGTGTTGTTGAGGTCGCTCTTTCCATTACGCTTACAGGAGACTTAGCCGTTGCGAATGCCATCGCGATTACCGAAGATGCTCGGCCTAAGCCAAAAGAGGAAAAGGTGAGTACCAAGAAACGCGTAGCGCAGACATTTAAAGAGGCTCGCTCTGTTTTAGATGAGCTTGAGCAGCTGCAGAATTCAGCATTGACGGAGCACCTGGGCGATGCTTCGCAAGATACGCTAGGAGCATAGATGAAACCGGTTTTGAGTACCGAAGAAGTCGTTCGTCTCGAGGACATCATCGAACGCGAAGGGACTTCGAAGGCCGAGCTTATGGAGCTAGCGGGTGAGTTTGCCGCCAACGAGGTCTTGAAGCTCAATCCCGATCGGGTTCTCGTTCTGGTCGGTTTTGGTAATAATGGCGGCGACGGTTGGGTTGCCGCCGATATTCTGAGCCATAAGGGTGTGGACGTCGATATCGTTTCTCCGGTTGAGCCGGATGAGATTCCTGCTGCTCTGGCGCGTCATGTTGCTCGTCGTACTGCCGGCCGCGATGTGCACGTTTGTGTCGGCCCCTCGCGTGACGAACTCGAGGTTTTGATCGATAAGGCCGATGTTGTTGTTGATGCCATTTTTGGTACCGGTTTCCACGGGAATCTGCGTGCGCCGTTCTCCATCTGGATTCCTACGGTCAATGAATGCGCCGATTGTGTCGTATCCATTGATGTCCCCTCGGGCCTGAATGCCGAGACGGGCGTTGTTGATGACGACTGCATTCGTGCCGAGCATACGGTGACGATGATTGCGCCCAAGATTGGTCTGTATAGCGCTGATGGCCCTGAGTATGCTGCCGATTTGATCTGCGGCAATCTTTACGACCGTCTTGACGAGGTCATCGATGATGTCGACCACGCCGCCGAGATTGTCGAGCCCGGTGACTTAGTTGATTACTTTGCTCCACTACCTACGAATATCGATAAGTATTCCCGTGGCTCTGTGCTTATTGTCGCCGGATCTGCGCAATATCCTGGTGCTGCCATTATGGCGGCCAAGTCTGCAGCTCGCGCGGGTGCTGGTTACGTGGCAGTTGCGGCTCCTGACGCCTGCGCCAATCTTATTCGCATGGCACTTCCTTCGATTCCCGTCTTTGCTATTCCGTCTGATTCCCGCGGCTCCTTTGGCGCCGCTGCGCGCATGACTGTGTGCGAGATTGCAAAGAAGTACAGCTGTGTACTGTGCGGTCCCGGTATGACGACATCTGCCGGCGCTATGCAGGTGGTTTCGGGCTTGCTCGAGCTTGATGTGCCGCTTATCTTGGACGCCGATGCACTCAACTGCCTTGCTAAGATTGCCATTGACGGTATTGATAGTAATCCCGAGATGTATCGTCGCGAGCAGCCGTTGGTTATGACGCCGCACTATCGTGAGCTTTCGCGTCTGGTTGCCGGTGACGAGGTGAACGACCTTGGTACCGCGATTGCGGCCGCGCAGAAGGTTGTCTGGGCTGCAGGCTCCGACAATCTGGTGGTCATTGCCAAGGGGCCGACGACGGCTATCTGTGGCGTTGAGCGTGTGCTGCTGCCGCTCTCGGGTCCGGCTTCTCTGGCAACTGCCGGTTCGGGTGATGTTCTCGCGGGTATTTTGGCCGGCACGCTTGCCACCATGCGCGACGAGATGGATCGTTGGGAGTTGCTGTATTCGTACGCCGTCGCACTTCACAGCTACGCCGGTTTTGCCGCGGCGACGGAGTATGGTGAGAAGAGCGTCATCGCGACCGATCTTATCGACTTGATCGGTCCTGCCATGGAGCTGGCGGCAAAGGATGCGCTCGAAGATCTGGGAATCATGGACGAAGGGTCGGATGACTAATCATGAATAAAGCCGATTTGACGCGCTGGTCCTGGGTCGAGATCGACCGCGGGGCGCTCCGTCGCAACACGAGGGCCTATAAGAACTTGCTGAATCCACGTCAGCGCCTGTGCTGCGTGGTCAAGGCCGATGCTTATGGTCATGGAGCTGTTGAGTGCGCCAAGATCATGTATTCGGCCGGTGCCGACATGTTTGCCGTGGCGACGGTTAACGAGGGCGTTGAGCTCCGACAGGGCGGGATTACGAAACCCATCCTCATCCTAAGCGAGCCGCCTATCGAGGCCATTCCGACGTTGCTCGAGTTTGATATCATGCCCTCGGTCTATACGTCTGACTTTGCTCTTGCGTATGGCGAATGTGCCGTCGCAGCGGGCAAAGTGGGCAAGTATCATCTCGCCATCGAGACGGGCATGAATCGTATCGGCGTTCACTACACGCAGGTTGTCGACTTTGTCCGCGGTATAAATTTTCATCGCGGTATTCAGTGCGACGGCGTATTTACGCACTTCGCCACGGCCGATGAACCTTCGGGCTGGGACTACAAGCTGCAGTGTCAGCGCTTTACCGAGGCCGTTCAGGCCATTAAGGATGCGGGTTTTGAGTGCGGTATCGTGCACTGCGCCAACACGCCGTCCTCGATGCTCGACCCCTCGATGCATTTTGATATGATCCGCGCCGGCGTTGGCTTGTATGGCATGCAGCCGTGCGAGCTGAGTGGCCGCGTGATGCAGCTTGATCCCGTTATGAGCGTCCATGCGCGTGTGACGCGCGTGGCACACCCTGCGATGGGTGAGGGCGTGGGCTACGGTTTTACCTACCGCGTACCGCGTACGCGCGTTCAGATCTGCACGCTGCCGATCGGTTATGCCGATGGCCTATCGCGTACGCTTTCCAATCGTATGGATGTGCTGTATCGCGGCGAGCGCGTGCATCAGGTTGGCAATATCTGCATGGACCAGTTTATGGTCGCCATTCAGTCCAACCCGGCACACGAGATTCCCGAGGCCGAGTATGGTGACGAGATGATTATTGTCGGCCGCGATGGCGATGCGAGATCACTATGGACGAGATGGCCCGACTGCGCGGAACGATTAACTACGAGGTCGCCTGCGGCTTTGGCATGCGTCTCGACAAGGTCTACGTGTAGGAGCCGCTATGGGCGTCATGCACATCCCCGGCCATACCCATCAGGCACCACGTGAGGTCGCACTCGAGGAAATTGAGGCCGTTCTGGGCGATTGTCACCTCTGCCAGCTCTACCAGTCGCGTCACAATATCGTGTTTGGCGTGGGAAACCCCCGCGCTCGTGTGATGTTTATTGGCGAGGCGCCGGGCCGCAATGAGGATTTGCAGGGCGAGCCCTTTGTGGGGGCGGCAGGCGAGGACCTCAACGGCATTTTGTCGCTGGCGGGGCTCAAACGCGAAGACGTCTACATTGCCAACGTGCTTAAGTGCCGCCCGCCGGGAAACCGCAATCCACGTTCCGAGGAAGTGCTGGCTTGCTCGCCGTTTTTGCGTGAGCAGATTCGAAGCATCTGGCCCGATATTATCGTGACGCTCGGCAACCCCGCGACGCACTTTGTGCTTAAGACCGAGATTGGCATTACTAAGCTGCGCGGCAGGTTCCACCAGATGGGGCATTTTGTAGTAATGCCCACGTTCCATCCGGCAGCAGCGCTACGCAATCCGGCGTGGCAGGAACTGCTGGAGGAAGACTTTAAGATGCTGGGCGACTATCTGGAGCGACATCCCGCACCAGAGGACGCCTCGGAATAATAAGGAGCATATATGTCCCTGGAGCGCCTGGGGTAGTACTTACAAAACGACTTGCGCTGCCGATACGGAGTACTTTGGCGAGCTAATTGCACCGTGCCTTGAGGACGGCGATGTGCTCATCCTGACCGGTGGCCTGGGGGTGGGCAAAACTCACTTTACCAAGGGCGTCTCGCGCGGGCTGGGCGATGAGCATATGGTTACGAGCCCTACGTTTGCGCTCATGGCCGTTCACGATCAAGGCCGTATTCCGCTGTTTCACTTTGATCTATACCGTCTGGAGCATGCCTACGAGCTCAGGATACGGGCATTTTCGATGTGCTGGGCTATGAGGGTGCTTGCCTGCTGGAATGGGGCGAACAATTCCAAGACGAGCTGACGGATGAGTATCTTTCGGTGACGCTCAAGCGTGATGAGGGCGACAGTGATGTGCGAACGATAACGCTCGAGGCGCACGGTGACCGCGCAATGGAGCTTTCCCATTTGATTGATAAGGCTGTACAAGATGAGCTTGCATAACGACAACGCGCTGGTGGTGGCGCTCGATACCTCGACCGACATGCTTGCCTGCGCGGCAAGCTGGATTGATGGGCAGACGGGCGAGACGAAGCTCGTGAGTGGCGACCACATGTGTCGCCGTCACGCCAACGTTGAGCTCGTGAATACCGTTGATGGCGTGCTGGCTCAAGCCGGTCTGGATCGCAGCGATGTTGGTTACTACGTGGTCGGCCGCGGCCGGGGTCGTTTACGGGTGTGCGCATCGGCATCTCCACTGCCAAGGGCCTCGCGCGCGGTGCCAATGTTCCACTGCTGGGCGTGTCGACGCTCGACGCTTGCGCTTGGACGGCGTGGAAGGCTGGCGTGCGCGGCAAGCTTGGTATCTTGGCCGATGCCATGCGCGGTGAGGTATATCCGGCACTATATATGCTGGGCGATGAGGGTCCCGAGCGTCAATTTGAGCGCGAACACGTGGTCAAGGCCGCCGTGGCGCTCGATGAGTGGCGCCGAGCAGCGGACTGGGACCAGGTTCAGCTGACCGGTGACGGTCTCGTGCGCTATGGCAAGCTGCTGGGTGAGGACGAGACCGCCCGCTGCGTGGAGCGCGACCTGTGGTGGCCTTCGGGCGAGGGCTTGCTGCTCGCGCACGCTGCGGGTGACGGCGATCCGGCTCGCGTCCTGCCGATTTACACGCGCCTTTCGGATGCCGAGGAAAACGAGCGCAAGCGTCTTGGTCTTGCCGAGAGTGCGCAGAGCGAAATTACGGGCGTTGCCGATGAGCTCGCCGGTCGTCATCTGCAGTTCCGTCCCATGGGCGCGGCGGATGCCGAGGGCGCGAGCGCGCTAGAGGCTGCCTGCTTTGAAGGTGCCGGACACGAGGCGTGGACGCCGGGCATGTTCCTGTCCGAACTGGGCGAGGACGTCGCTGCGCCGCGCAGTTGGTGGGTGGCACACGACGACGGCAAGCTGCTGGGCCTTGCCGGCGGTATGGTCGTGGACGGTGATGTGCAGATTCTGGATGTCGCCGTCGACTCGGCACATCGCCGTGAGGGCATTGCCCGCAAGCTGCTGTCGCATGTGAGCTATGATGCCCAGATGCTCGGCTGCACCACGGCTTCGCTCGAGGTCGAGGACGGCAACGAGGGCGCGATTGCGCTCTATGCCGCTCTGGGCTTTACCGAGGTGGGTCGTCGTCGTGGCTACTACGGTGTCGGCAAAGGCGCCATCGTCATGACGGCCCCACTTCCCCTCGTACTTCCGGTCGATAACGCCTCGCCCGAGCCGACGGCAGCCGAGCAACGCGTATGGCCGCTGCCTGCGCCTGGGCGCTCCGAGGGGGAGCGCGCCGAAATTGAGCGCCGCCGCCTGGTGCTCGCTATCGAGAGTTCCTGCGACGAGACGGCCGTGGCGATTATCGATGCGGATGGCAATATGCTGGCCAACCAGGTGTCGACACAGATTGATTTTCATGCCCGCTTTGGCGGCGTGGTGCCCGAGATCGCCTCGCGCAAACACGTTGAGGTGATTGTGAGTGTCGTGGATGCGGCGCTCGAGGATGCCGCAGCATCGCTTGGTCTTGAGGGTGGAGCCATTGCTCCCAGCGAGCTTGCCGCCGTGGGCGTGACACAGGTCCGGGCCTGGTGGGCGCCCTCGTGGTGGGCGTTGCCTTTGCCAAAGGCTTTGCCTACGCTGCCGGTAAGCCGCTCGTATGCGTCAACCATCTGGAGGGGCATCTGTTTGCCAACCTGTTGGCGCAACCCGACCTCAAACCGCCGTTTATCTTCACGCTTGTCTCGGGTGGGCACACCATGCTCGTGCACGTGAAGGCGTGGGGCGACTACGAGGTGCTCGGTGAGACGCTCGACGACGCTGTGGGCGAGGCCTTCGACAAGGTAGCCAAGGCGTTGGGTCTGGGCTATCCCGGTGGCCCCATCATTTCCAAGCTGGCCGAGACGGGCAACCCCAAGGCGATCGATTTCCCCCGTGCGCTTAACAGCAGGGGAGACTATCGCTTCTCGCTTTCGGGCCTTAAAACCGCTGTGACGCTCTACATTGAACAGGAGACCAAGGCCGGGCGCACGATTCACCTGCCCGATCTGGCAGCTTCGTTTGAGGCAGCTGTCTTTGACGTGCAGTACAAGAAGGCCAAAAACGCACTGCACGCTACCGGATGCAAGGAATACTGCATCGGTGGCGGCGTCTCGGCCAACCCGCATCTGCGCGAGATGATGATCAAGAAGCTTGGGCGTCAGGGGATTCGCGTAACGGTGCCGCCCTTGTCTGCCTGTACCGATAACGCAGCCATGATCGCGGAGGTCGCTCGCCGTAAATTCGACCGAGGCGAAATCTCGCCGTTCGATGTTGACGCCGATCCGAACATGACGCTGTAGCTGGTACGGCGCGGTCCCCGGACGGAGGGGCCGGATATAAGGTTTCCTGCTCTACAGTCCTGCGCAAGACGAAGGCCACATTAAGTGGCCTTCTTTGCGTGCGGAACTCGCGATAAACCTTATATCCGGCCCCTCCGTCCGGGGACCTTTCTGTATCGATATAGCTTCTGAGCTGGTTTGGCGTCGACAACGTCCAGCAAGGTTAACAAGCCAGCGTCGAATTTCCAGCGTTCTTTAGCTGAAAGAAAAAGTTGGTGTGCGGAGCTTTGCTCCGCATTTGGGATGGGAGCCCCTCGGGAGCGGGCGGGCGTATACAAGGTTTATCGCGAGTTCCGCACGAGCCGGAGAGCACTTAATGTGCTCTCCGTGCGAGCAGGACTGTAGAGCAGGAAACCTTGTATACGCCCGCCCGCTCCCGAGGGACATCTCTCATGCAAAAACTGTCGCTGGGTAAAGTCCGAGGTCAATGGCGTTTTATACCGAGAAATTCAAAAATAGTTGAAAATTCATTACAAATTTGCGTTGACTTTAGGTAACTAAAGTTTCATACTGCGTTTCATCCACTGGGGGATGTGAACACGCACGGATCGTTCGCATCATGATTGAAGAGGATTTTTTAGACATGTTCACGCATCAGCTAAACATTATCAGCGTAGTAATTATCTGATGCGGGTTAGCACATACAGCTAGCCCGTACGATAACGGGCGGCTGATGAAGATGAGGGCCGTCGAGCGCAACCGACGGCCCTCATTTTTTATGTCTGAGAAGTTCTTTTTAGAGGAGGAAATGTAATGAACGGAGTTTTGCTCATGGTTGTGGCCGCGGCGGTGCTCGCCTGCGGCTATCTGGGCTATGGCCGATGGCTGGCCAACAAGTGGGGCGTTGACAAAGAGGCCCTCACGCCGGCCAAGCGCATGAAGGACGGCAAGAGCTTCTCGCCCGTCTCTGCCTTCACCGCGTTCTCGCACCAGTTCAGCTCGATCTGCGGTGCCGGCCCTGTTACGGGTACGATCGTCGCCATGGCCTTTGGCTGGCTGCCCGTCGTGCTCTGGGTCCTCGTCGGCGGCATCTTCTTTGGCGCCGTCCACGACTTTGGCGCCCTGTATGCTCGATGAAGAACAACGGCAAGTCGCTCGCTCAGCTCATCGAGAAGTACATCGGCAAGACCGGCCGTCGCCTGTTCCTGCTGTTCTGCTGGCTGTTCTGCATCATCGTCATCGCCGCCTTCACCGACATGGTCTGCAAGACGTTCATGTTCACCCCGGCCGTTGACGCTTCTGGTGCTGCTACCGGTGCCATCGACTTCACCAAGTCCTATGCCGCCGGCTGCGCTGGTACCATCTCCATCCTGTTCACCTTCGTCGCTATCGCCTTTGGTTGGGCCCAGAAGAAGTTCAACCTCACCGGTGCTACCGAGTTCGTCACCGGCGTGGTCCTCATGGTTCTCATGTTCGCCGTCGGTATGCAGTTCCCGGTCTATCTGGATAAGTTCCAGTGGTTCGCCGTCGTCATGGTCTACCTGGTCTTCGCTGGCGCTATGCCCATCCAGATGCTCAAGACCCCGCGTGACTACCTCACTTCCATCATGATGATCGTCATGATCGTTTGCGCTGTCCTCGGCATCGTCGTCCTGGGCGTCAACGGTCAGGCCACCATCACCGCTCCGGTCTTCACCGGCTTCTCCACTGCCTCCGGCATGATGTTCCCGGTCCTGTTCGTCTCCGTCGCTTGCGGTGCTCTCTCCGGTTTCCACAGCCTCGTTTCTTCCGGCACCTCTTCTAAGCAGGTCGAGAAGGAGCAGGACGCCGTCAAGGTCGGTTACGGCGCAATGATCGTCGAGTCCTTCGTCGGCATCCTTGCCATCATCGTCGCCGGCATCATGTTCTCCGATATGAACACCGCCGGTACCGGCGCCCTCAACGCTGGTGTCGCTTCCACCCCGTTCCAGATCTTCGCCGCTGGCATCTCCCGCGGTATGCAGGCCTTCGGTGTTGACGGCACGCTCGCTACCGTCTTCATGACTATGAACGTCTCCGCTCTGGCCCTGACCTCGCTCGACGCCGTCGCCCGCATCGCCCGCACCTCGTTCTCCGAGTTCTTTGCCCAGACCAACGATGCTCTGGCCATCGAGTCCAAGGCCGGCTATATGAAGGTCCTCGGCAACCCCTGGTTCGCCACGGTCGTTACCCTGCTTCCCGGTCTCGCCCTCGCTTTTGGTGGCTATGCCAACATCTGGCCGCTCTTTGGTGCTTCCAACCAGCTGCTCGGCGGTATGACCATGATCACCCTCGCCGTGTTCTGCAAGTGCACCGGTCGCAAGGCTGGATGCTCTACGTGCCCGTCGCCTTCCTGCTCTGCTGCACCTTCACCTCGCTGGTCCAGAGCGCCATGGGCTGCATGACCGCCGTCCAGGCCTACGGTTTCTTCGGTACCATCCCGGCTACCGCCACCACGGCCGCCGTCTCCGTCGCCGCCACCAAGGGCCTGCAGCTCGTCTTTGCCGTTCTGCTGATGGTCCTGGGCCTCATCGTCGCCGTCAACTGCCTCAAGGAGTTCTTCGGCAAGGAGGCTGGCTCCATGCCTGATGAGGAGCCGAGTGGTCCGAGATGGGCAAGGCCGAGTACGGTCGCGCCGCTGCCGCTGAAGCTCCTGCCGACGCCGAGGCCGCCAAGGCCTAGTCGGTCGGACGGTTGAATCTCCCGTCTATTTGACTCGGAAAGACCGGGTCCGCAATCAAGCGGACCCGGTCTTTTTTCTTGTGAGAACAGGTGGTGCAAGGGCGTTCTCGCAGATGTTTTGCGTGGATAGGCTCGTGCGTTGTACCATATGGACGTATATGTGTGCATATGAAAGGGGCCCCGTGGCCAAGACGGTATATTCCGATAATCAAAACAATGTCGATGCCCTGGCTGAGCGTCTGAGCAGCCAGACATCGCTTTCTGCCGAGCGTGCCAAGCTGGTTGCCTACGACCTGCTTTGCCGCAAGGCGCTCAAGATTAAGTCGAGTGCGCTGGCGCAGATTTTCCGCTCCGTCGATAAGGAGTGCGACACCAAGGCGATGCGCGATGAGCTTATCGCGGCAAATATCGTGACCAAGATCGAGGGTAGCGGCATTAACGGGCGCCCGGCGTTCTATACCATCAATGCCGAGATTAACGATGCCCAGGAGCGGCCCGTCGAGGTTGCCGAAGAGGCCGTCGAGGACGTTGTCGAGGCGCCCGCTTCGGTGGAAACGGCTCCGCGCGAGCATGTCGATACCGACGAGCTGCTTGACGAGAGCGTCGTTCGCGCCTTTACGGCCAAGGTCGGCCGCGGCGGTTTTGGCGGGAGTGGCAAGCGCGATGCGCAGCGCCGCGCCCAGCAGGAGCGCTTCCGTCGCGCCGTTGCTCAAAAGGGTGAGACGGATGCTGAGGCTGTTGAGGCCGAGGTTGCTGCCGAGTCGCAGAAGCCCACGAAGGAGCAAAAGCCCGTGGAGGCCCAAGAGCCAAGCGCCGCCGCGGTGCTCACTTTAAGGCTGCACAGCAGGGTGCCGCGCGTGAGGTCGAAGAGTCTTCTGAGGTTGCAGACGATGTTGAGGAGTCTGCCAAGAAGGCTCCGGGTTCGTGTCGTCCCGGCCGCGGTTTTGCGGGACGCGCGTATCCCGTAAAGCGTCAGGAGAAGGGCGAGTCGGTTTCGACCACCCAGGACGAGAAGGCCGTTGAGCCGGCGGCTCGCGAGCAAAAGCCTGTTGAGCCGCAGCTTGAGGCTGATGCCGAGCCAAGGGCCAGCAGCCTACTGATGAGCAGACGGAGCGGGGCGCGTCGAGCAAGCCTCGCCGCCGTCGCCATCGTGGGGGCCGCAGTTCCCATGCCGAGACTGCAGCCGAGAGGACCACGCCGCAGGACGAGGATGCGAAGGCCGAGGTTTCTTCGGGGCAGCCTAAGCGCCAGCCGGCGAAGGAGAGCAAGTCCGATCGTCCGCAGAAGCAGGCGTCTATGCCGAAGCGCGAGCGCAATTCCCAAGGCGATTCTAAACGCAAGTCTCAGAAGAAGCCGGAGTCTTCCGCAGCAGGTACTGCTGCCCAGCAGCCCAAGTCGGCCGTTCGCGGTGAGGTATCGGCGTTCGCCCTTGCCCGCGTTTTAGGCAGGCAGCTGCTCAAGGTTGTCCCTACGCCTACGGCGCTCTCTAAGATCAAGGAGCAGCAGACACAGATCGTAAAGGTCGAGGGCATGGACGGCAAAAAGGCTCCGCAGCGCACTCAGCACAACGAGATGTCCAACCGCAAGATTGCCGAGGAAATCGCAATCATCCAGGCTTGGATCGAGCAGAACCGAGGTGCCGATACGCCGGTTGCCTCGCGCCGCCAGCGTGCCTACCAGATCTTTAACGACGAGAAGGCTTTTGACGGCAAGCACGGTGAGCGCCTGATAAGGCGCATGACCGAAAAGGGCATCAGCATGCAGGCGATCAAGGTCGCCCCCAATCGCCCCGTGCACTTTACGGGCTTCTTTACGCTGGGCGCCGACAAGCCGTTCATTATGGTCGAAAACCTGGACACCTACGACGAGGTCGTCAAGCTGCTGCGCGGGCGCAAGCACGCCAAGCTCTTTGGCATCAAGGTGGGCGGCGTGATTTTTGGCGGCGGATGCAAGGCGAGCGTCTCGCATGCCCTGGACGATTATCTGGCCGAGATCGGCTATCGCTTTAACTACGTCTACTACGTGGGCGATATCGACCGCGAGGGCGCGCGCATCGTCGAGCAGGCTCGCAATGCCAATGTGGTTGAGATTCGCCTGCATGCCGGTATGTACCGCGCCATGCTCGCCGAGCATAAGCGTCGCGTGAAGGCCGGCGGCGAGTGCGAGCCCGCGGCTGCCAACCAGGGCGTGCCGCAGAACTTGGCGGCGACGATCAAGGATCTGCCCATGGTCACGCGCGTGCAGTTCCGCAATGTGCTGCGCGAGGGCGGGCGCATTCCGCAGGAGATTCTGATGACCGCCGACTATCGGGATGGCGACTCGGGAAGCTTCGACCGCATGCTTAACAACTAAATTCCGCCGGCCCCGGGAGAGCGGGGACACCGGCTTAGGTTTCCTGCTCTACAGTCCTGCTCACGACGGAGGCCACATTAAGTGGCCTCCTGTTCGTGCGGAACTCGCGATAAACCTAAG
>ENA-OQDW01000837-OQDW01000837.1-human-gut-metagenome-genome-assembly--contig:-NODE-837-length-12283-cov-2.595508_pt1 | contig 12283 bp, 11 predicted proteins | sample MGYA00242784_ERZ504613 | MGnify/ENA primary metagenome ERZ504613 (study PRJEB26092, sample SAMD00036330) | human gut metagenome | host: Homo sapiens | study: EMG produced TPA metagenomics assembly of... | reverse complement strand
CCGGCAGGACGATCGTTCGGTGATCAGGTCGTCGCGGATAATGGAGATGACCATTCCGGCGGGTCCGATGTTTTTCTGGACACCACCGTAGATGATGCCGTAATCGGAGACATTGACAGGTTCGGAGAGGAAACAGGAGGAGACGTCTGCCACCAGGGTTTTGCCCTTGGTATTCGGCAGTTTTTTGTATTTGGTACCGTAAATGGTGTTGTTTTCGCAGATATAAACATAGTCGGCATCCGGGCTGATCGGAAGATCGCTGCAGTCCGGGATATAGGAAAATGTTTTATCCTCAGAGGAGGCAATTTTGTTTGCCTTTCCGTATTTCTGTGCCTCTGCGTATGCTTTCTTTGCCCACTGGCCTGTTACGATGTATCTGCGACACCGTTTTTCATCAGGTTCATCGGGATCATGGAAAACTGCAGGGATGCACCGCCCTGGAGAAACAGAACTTTGTAATTTGACGGGATTCCCATCAGATCACGAAGATCTGCTTCTGCCTCATCGATGATGTTCTGGAATACTTTGGAACGGTGGCTCATCTCCATGACGGACATGCCGCATCCGCGGTAATCCAGCATTTCCTCCTGGGCTTCTTTTAACACTTCCTCTGGCAGAACCGCCGGTCCTGCGGAAAAATTATAGACTCTGCTCATTTTTCTCATCCTCCTGTTTCTCTTTTCTGCACCAGATTACTCCGCACTTCGTGCTCCCGTAATCTGCAAAATATTCGTACTCCGCTCATTTTTCTCCGAAAAATGGCTACTTACTCATATTTTGCGGGTCCCAAGTTCAAAAATCTTCCTGTAAGCTTTGCTTGCGTCAGACTTTCGAACTTTTGCCCCTGGTGTTACTTTATCTTACTAGGAAACCACCGATAGTAGACCGATGGTTTCCATTGTAATCACATCTGTGCGATTCATGCGGTAATACGGTATTGCTTTACCACGTTGAAACTATGATACCTCTTTGTCAGAAACCTGTCAATCCTTTTCTTGTTCCTTTTTTGCCAGATCCTCTGCATCAAAGACATCCTCAATCGGAGCTCCTGCCGGTACCATCGGGAATACTTTTTCGTCGCAGTCGATCCAGACATCAATGAGCGCCGGTTTTCCGCCCTCAATTGCCTCACGGATGGCAGGACCCATCTCCTCTTTTTTCGTCACGCGGATGCCCTTTACGCCGAGCGCCTCAGCAACCTTGACAAAGTCTGCCTGATCCTGGAGAACGGTATTGGAATACCGTTTTCCGTAGAACAGCGTCTGCCACTGGCGTACCATGCCGAGTACGTGGTTGTTGACAACAACCTCGATGACCGGAATGTTGTGTCTGGAAAGTGTTGCCAGCTCATTCATGTTCATACGGAAACAGCCGTCACCTGCGATGTTGATGACCGTTTTGTCCGGGCGTCCCATTTTTGCGCCCATGGCTGCTCCAAGACCGAATCCCATCGTTCCAAGACCGCCGGAGGTCAGAAGCGTTCTCGGGCTCGTATAACGGTAATACTGCGCCGCCCACATCTGATGCTGTCCGACATCGGTCGTGATGATGGCTTCCCCGTTCGTCGCCTTGTAGATCTTCTCAATCACGAGCGGTCCGGTAAGGCCTTCTTCATGCTTCAGCGGGAATTTTTCCTTCATCGCCTCGATCTCGGCAATCCACTCATCATGGTGCATCGGCTCCAGCTTCGCATTCAGCCGTTTTAAGACCTCTTTGACGTCTCCGATGATGCTCGACTCGACAACAACATTCTTGTTGATTTCTGCCGCATCCACATCGATCTGAACGATTTTTGCGTTATTGGCAAATTTTGCAGCGTTTCCGGTGACACGATCGGAGAATCTTGCGCCGAGCACGATCAGCAGATCGCACTTTGTCACTCCGTAGTTCGATGTTTTCGTTCCGTGCATACCGAGCATGCCGGTGTACAGCTCATCCGTTCCCGGGAACGCACCTTTTCCCATCAGGGTGTCGCAGACCGGTGCCTGGATGCGGTGTGCCAGTTCGCGCACTTCCTCGGACGCGCCGGAAATGATACTGCCGCCGCCCACGAAAATATACGGGCGTTTCGACTCCTGAATCAGGGATACGACGTGATCCAGGCCTTCTTCTGTAATTCTCTCAGTAAACGGTTCAATTTTCTCCGGATCTTCGGCTCGTACTCATACGTTGCCGCTGTGACATCTTTTGTAATATCGACCAGAACCGGGCCCGGTCTTCCGCTCTTTGCGATCGTAAACGCACGGCGCAGCGTATCTGCAAGAACGGTGATATCTTTTACAATCACACTGTATTTTGTGATCGGCATTGCGACACCCGCAATGTCAATCTCCTGAAAGCTGTCTTTTCCAAGCAGTGCCTTTCCTACGTTGCAGGTAATCGCTACCATCGGTGTAGAATCCATGTAGGCGGTTGCAATTCCGGTGACAAGATTCGTTGCGCCCGGGCCGCTTGTAGCCATGCAGACGCCTGTTTTTCCGGTAGCACGCGCATATCCGTCCGCTGCATGCGCAGCACCCTGCTCGTGTGAGGTCAGGATATGGTGGATTTCCGGATGACGGTAAAGTTCATCATAGATATTTAAAATGGTTCCGCCCGGATAGCCGAACACGGTATCCACACCCTGCTCCTTCAGGCACTCGATAACAATCTGTGATCCAGTTAATTCCATGTCTGTATGATTCCTTCCTTATGTTTTTCGCTTTGTGTATGAAATCTGTTTATGAAATCAGCCATCCGAGAAAAAGCGCGTTCGGACGGCTGATATGATTTTATGATTTACGCGGGCAACGAGCCAAAGTCCGTGCTTGCACGAGACCTTGGCGACTGCCGCGATAACTATGAGAAACTCGCAGAGCGTGTTTCTCATAGTTTTTCTGAATTAGAACTCCAGAATAGCTCCCTTATTTGCACTGGAAACCATCTTTGCGTAGCGTTTCAGATAGCCTGTCGTTACCTTTGGTTCTCTCGGAGTCCATGCAGCTTTTCTGCGTGCCAGCTCTTCGTCCGATACGACAACTTCCAGCTTATGCTCCGGAATATTGATACGGATGAGATCGCCTTCCTCAACGAGTGCAATCGGACCTCCCTCTGCTGCCTCCGGGCTTACATGACCGATGGACGCACCGCGGGATGCGCCGGAAAAACGGCCGTCTGTGATCAGGGCTACGGAAGAACCAAGTCCCATACCTGCAATGGCAGAAGTCGGATTCAGCATTTCACGCATACCAGGACCGCCCTTTGGTCCCTCATAGCGGATCACAACAACATCGCCTGCCACGATCTTGCCGCCGCGGATTGCCTCGATGGCATCCTCCTCGCAGTCAAAGACTCTGGCCGGGCCTTCATGAACCTGCATCTCCGGAACAACGGCAGAACGTTTGACAACTGCGGTATCCGGTGCCAGGTTTCCTTTCAGAACGGCGATACCGCCGGTCTTGCTGTATGGATTCTCAACCGGGCGGATGATCTCAGGATTTTTATTGACACATCCTTTGATGTTCTCTCCTACGGTCTTTCCGGTTACTGTCATACACTCTGTGTGCAGCAGATTCAGCTTGTTCAGCTCATTCATAACGGCATAAACACCGCCTGCCTCGTTCAGCTCCTCGATGTAGTGGTATCCTGCCGGAGCCAGATGACAGAGGTTCGGGGTCTTCTCGCTGATGGCGTTTGCCATCTCCGGATTCAGCTCTACGCCTGCCTCATGCGCAATGGCCGGCAGATGCAGCATACTGTTGGTGGAACATCCCAGTGCCATATCGACGGTCAGAGCGTTTAAGAATGCTTCTTTTGTCATGATGTCTCTTGGACGGATATCCTGTTTTAACAGCTCCATAACCTGCATACCGGCTCTCTTTGCCAGGCGCAGACGCTCGGAGTATACGGCCGGAATCGTTCCGTTGCCTTTTAAGCCCATACCGAGAACCTCGGTCAGGCAGTTCATGCTGTTTGCGGTGTACATACCGGAGCAGGAACCGCAGGTCGGGCACGCATTGCACTCGAAATCATAGACGTCTTCCTCTGTCATGGTTCCGGCAGCGTAGGAGCCGACTGCCTCGAACATGCTCGAAAGACTTCTCTTCTCGCCTTTTACGTGGCCGGCAAGCATCGGGCCGCCGCTGACAAATACGGTCGGAACATTGACTCTTGCTGCTGCCATCAGAAGACCAGGTACGTTTTTATCACAGTTCGGGATACATACCAGGGCATCAAACTGATGTGCCATTGCCATACACTCGGTGGAATCGGCGATCAGGTCACGGGTAACGAGGGAATATTTCATTCCGATGTGTCCCATGGCGATACCGTCACAGACTGCAATGGCCGGGAATACGATTGGTGTTCCGCCTGCCATGGCAACGCCCATTTTTACAGCCTCTGTAATTTTATCCAGGTTCATGTGGCCCGGTACAATCTCATTGTAGGAGCTTACGATTCCTACGAGCGGTTTTTTCATCTCTTCTTCGGTCAGACCCAGCGCACGCATCAGAGAACGCTGCGGTGCCTGTGCGATTCCTTTTTTTACAGCATCACTTCTCATGATCTTTTCCTCTTTTCTTATCTTACAGTTTTATGCTAGAGTGTGTCTGAAAAACCATTTCCGCAATCTGCAAGCCTCACTCCAGTGCTTTTACCAGCAGATCTCCCATTTCGGAGGTGGATACTTTTTTGCATCCCTCGGACATGATATCTACGGTGCGGTATCCGTCTTTTAAGATTTTCTGTACAGCATTTTCTACTGCCTCTGCCTCTTTATCGAGATCCAGAGAGTAGCGGAGCATCATGGCCGCGGACAGAACTGTTGCAATCGGGTTTGCAATGTTTTTTCCTGCGATATCCGGTGCAGAGCCGTGACTTGGCTCGTACAGGCCGAATTTTGTCTCATTCAGGCTGGCGGAAGAAAGCATTCCGATGGAACCTGCCACCATACTTGCCTCATCGGAAAGGATATCTCCGAACATGTTTTCCGTCAGAACCACGTCAAACTGGCACGGATTGTGAACAATCTGCATTGCACAGTTATCAACCAGCATATGCTCTAACATAACGTCCGGATAATCTTTTGCAACATCCTCCACAACAGCTCTCCACAGACGGGAGGAGTCGAGAACATTTGCTTTATCTACACTTGTTACTTTTTTCTTTCTCTTTCTGGCGATGTCGAAGGCACGGATTGCAATACGGCGGATTTCAGGCTCGCTGTAAGTCAGGGTATCCGTTGCTTTTTTGATGCCGTTCTCTTCTACGGTGCTGCGCTCTCCGAAATACAGGCCGCCGGTCAGCTCACGCATGATCAGCATGTCAAAGCCCTCACCGATAATTTCTTCTTTTAACGGGCAGGCATCCTTTAATTCCTGATACAGGTACGCCGGGCGCAGGTTTGCAAACAGGCCTAACGATTTCCGGATTTTTAAAAGTCCGGCCTCCGGGCGCTTATCCGGGCTTAATTTGTACCATGGGGAGGTCTTTGGCATCTCCTCCGATGGAGCCCATCAGAACAGCGTCACATTTTTTTGCTTCTTCTATGGTTTCATCTGTCAGCGGCACGCCGTGCACATCGATGGAGGCTCCGCCCAGCAGAAGGTTGGTATATTCAAACTTATGTCCATATTTCTCGCAGACGGCGTCCAGAACCTTTTTTGCCTCATCTACAATTTCCGGTCCGATTCCGTCACCGTGAATTAATCCAATACGGTATTCCATATCTTTCTCCCTCTTTTCTTCCGGCTGAAAAACCGTTCTATTTTCTCTGTGTCTATAGCATTTCTAAATTATACGCTATTATCGCCGTAATTTCAACACGAAATTTCTTTATCCCTAACGAAACACAATAATCTTTTTGCTTTTTTGCTGTTTAAAAGAAAATTACGCGGCATTTTTCCCTCTTTTCCCCCGGTCCCGCCGCAGGGGCAATCCGGTCCGGAAGGCTTTTTACTCTACAGGAAAATTTCATAAAATCTCTAATGGGCAAAAAAAACGCAGGTACTCATCCTTTTTTTGAATACCTGCGCTTTTTACATACCTAGATCATGTTTATTTTTTCTTCTCTGTTTTCTCTTCAATGACTGCTGTTTCCGGTTTTTCAACCTCTGTGATCGCTGTTTTGCGCATCGGGATACGGCAGTTTTTGTTGTTTCCGAACTCTACGATGACATCATCATCTGTGATATCGATGACTACGCCGTAGAAACCGCTTGTCGTTACGACTGCATCTCCGACTGCAAGGTCATTCAGCATTGCCTGCAGTTTCTTCTGTTCTTTCTTCTGCGGACGGATCATTAAGAAATACATCATACCGAACATGATGACCAGCCACATAATTAACATACCAGTGCTCATCACACCGCTGTTTGCTGCTGTTGTTGTTGCTAAAAACATTTTCTTTCCTCCTGTTATTCGAGAGTACATCCCGTTCTTTAGACACACCTATCATAATACACAATCTGGAACCGATGGGCAAGTCTTTTTTGGATATTTTCCCTATTTTCCAAAGATTTCATATATTACAATTCCGACCCCCGTCTCGATTGCACTGCGCCACATCTCAATATGGCTTCTCGCATTTCGCATGGCTTTGAACAGAGCTTACTTTTTGTCGTATTCCTCAAATCCGGCAAGCTTCGCACGTTTGTAGGAGCAAAATTGCCCTCATCGAGTGCGTTTCGGATTTCTGTCATCATATTGTTGTAGAAATACAGATTGTGCAGAACACAGAGACGCATGCCGAGCATCTCTTTTGCTTTCAGCAGATGACGGATATAGCTCTGCTGTAATGGCGGCACGCCGGGCACTGGCAGCCTTCCTCGATCGGACGCGGATCCAATTCGTATTTCTGGTTGAACAAATTCATTTTTCCATGATTTGTATAAACGTGACCGTGACGTCCGTTCCGGCTCGGATATACACAGTCGAAGAAATCAACGCCGCGCTCTACACCCTCGAGAATATTGGCCGGTGTTCCGACACCCATCAGATATGTCGGTTTTTCTTTTGGCAGATACGGAACCACTTCATCGAGAATATGATACATCTCCTCGTGTGTCTCTCCTACCGCAAGACCGCCGACGGCATATCCGTCAAGATCCATCTCGGAAATCCGTTTTGCATGATCGATACGGATATCTTCATAGATTGCTCCCTGATTGATACCAAACAGCAGCTGGTGCTTGTTGATGGTATCCTCTCTCTGGTTCAGTTCCTGCATTTTATCCTTGCATCGCTGCAGCCATCTTGCCGTACGGTCCACGGAATTCTGCACATAACGGCGGTCTGCCACACTCGATGGGCACTCGTCGAAGGCCATCGCAATCGTGGATGCCAGGTTGGACTGAATCTGCATACTCTCCTCCGGTCCCATAAAGATCTTTCTTCCGTCTACGTGGGAGTGGAAATAAACTCCCTCCTCCTTGATTTTCCGAAGGCCTGCAAGAGAGAATACCTGGAATCCGCCGGAGTCGGTCAGGATCGGTTTATCCCAGACCATAAACTTGTGGAGTCCGCCCATCTTCTTTACGACCTCGTCGCCCGGACGCACGTGGAGGTGATACGTGTTGGAGAGCTCTACCTGCGTGCCGATCTGCTGGAGATCCTCAGTGGAAACGGCTCCCTTGATCGCTGCCGCGGTTCCGACATTCATGAATACCGGCGTCTCGATATTGCCGTGCACGGTTTCCATGTGGGCGCGCTTCGCTCTTCCTTCCATTTTCAGAATTTTATACATAACGCTTTTCATCCTTTCTCATGATCCCTGCCGCCTGTTTTTCATGCAGGGTATACTATTTTTAGTATACAGGCAAAACCCGTTTTTGACAATGCCTGAATTTTCTTTTTTCTGCCTTTTTCCCTCCTGGTTTCTCCATTTTTCACAAGGACTTTATACTTTTTTCGTAAGACATCGCCCTTTTTCCAATTGTATTTCCTTATTTTTTGTCGTATAATGTGTTGAGATTGTTTCTTATTATAAAAGGAGTTTGATTCATGACTGATAAAAAATATACTCTCGGAATCGACATCGGTTCCACCACTGTTAAAATTGCGATCCTCGACGAAGAGAACCAGCTTCTCTTTGCCGATTACGAGCGCCATTTTGCAAACATTCAGGAAACCCTTGCCCACCTGCTCGGGGAAGCACACGAAAAACTGGGCGAACTGACCCTGCAGCCGGTCATCACCGGTTCCGGCGGACTTGCGCTTGCCAACCACCTCGGCATCCCGTTCACGCAGGAAGTTATCGCGGTTTCCACTTCGTTAAAAGCACTCGCTCCGCAGACCGACGTTGCATCGAGCTCGGCGGTGAGGATGCCAAGATCATCTATTTTGAGGGCGGCAATGTGGAGCAGCGTATGAACGGTATCTGCGCCGGCGGCACCGGTTCTTTCATCGACCAGATGGCTTCTCTTCTGCAGACCGATGCAACCGGACTCAACGAATACGCGAAGCATTACCAGGCGATTTATCCGATCGCAGCACGCTGCGGTGTATTCGCAAAAACCGATATCCAGCCGCTCATCAACGACGGTGCAACAAAAGAGGATCTTTCCGCTTCCATTTTCCAGGCAGTTGTCAACCAGACCATTTCTGGTCTTGCCTGCGGTAAACCGATCCGCGGCCACGTTGCCTTTCTCGGCGGCCCGCTGCACTTCCTCTCGGAATTAAAGACAGCATTCGTCCGTACCTTAAAACTGGATGACGAGCATACAATCGTACCGGACAACTCCCACCTGTTTGCAGCCATCGGTTCTGCGATGAATGCAGACGGAAAAACCGAGATTTCCCTTCTCGCACTGAAAAAACGGCTCGAAGAGAAAGTTGCTATCGATTTTGAGGTTGCCCGTCTTGAGCCGCTGTTTAAAGATCAGGCCGAGTATGACGAATTTCTGGCGCGCCAGAGTGTCAACAACGTCGTGACCGCCGATCTTTCCACCTACGAGGGAAACTGCTATCTCGGTATTGATGCCGGTTCCACGACGACCAAAGCTGCACTCGTCGGCGAAGACGGTGCTCTTCTCTATTCCTTCTACAGCAACAACCACGGAAATCCGCTCGGCACATCGATCCGCGCGATCCAGGAGATCTACTCCAAACTGCCGGATTCCGCACAGATCGCCTGGTCCTGTTCGACCGGTTACGGCGAGGCGCTCATCAAAGCTGCACTGATGCTGGACGAGGGTGAGGTAGAGACGATTTCCCATTATTACGCTGCCGCGTTCTTCGATCCGGAAGTCGACTGTATTCTCGACATCGGCGGCCAGGATATGAAGTGCATCAAGATCAAAAACGGCACTGTAGACAGCGTACAGCTGAACGAGGCATGTTCCTCCGGCTGCGGTTCCTTCATCGAGACGTTCGCGCAGTCCCTGAACTACAGCGTGCAGGATTTCGCGCATGAGGCGCTGTTTGCAAAACACCCGATCGATCTTGGTACCCGCTGTACCGTATTTATGAATTCCAAGGTAAAACAGGCGCAGAAAGAGGCGCATCCGTCGCCGATATTTCTGCCGGACTTGCCTGCTCCGTTATTAAAAACGCATTATATAAGGTAATTAAAGTTTCGGATGCCACCGAGCTGGGACGCCACATCGTCGTACAGGGCGGTACGTTCTACAACGACGCTGTTCTCCGAAGCTTTGAACGGATCGCCAACTGCGAAGCCATCCGCCCGGACATCGCCGGCATCATGGGTGCGTTCGGTGCGGCGCTGATCGCAAGAGAGCGCTACTCCGCCGATCAGGAGACCACGATGCTCTCCATTGAAAAGATCAACGAGCTGAAATATTCGACCACGATGGCAAACTGTAAGGGATGTACGAACAGCTGCCGTCTGACCATCAACAAATTCTCCGGCGGCCGTCAGTACATCAGCGGAAACCGCTGCGAGCGCGGTATCGGAAAAGAGAAAAACAAAGATCATATTCCGAACCTGTTCGAATACAAATACAAACGGATCTTCGGCTACCAGCCGCTGCCGCAGGATGAAGCGATCCGCGGAGAGGTCGGCATTCCGAGAGTCCTCAATATGTTTGAGAATTATCCGTTCTGGTACACCTTCTTTACGCAGCTGAAATACCGCGTGGTACTCTCTCCGACCTCGAGCCGCAAGATCTACGAGCTCGGTATTGAGTCGATTCCAAGTGAATCCGAGTGCTATCCGGCCAAACTGGCGCACGGCCATGTGACCTGGCTCTTACGCCACGGTGTGAAGTTCATCTTCTACCCGTGTATCCCGTACGAGCGCACCGAGTTCCCGGAAGCCATCAACCACTACAACTGCCCGATCGTTACCTCGTATGCGGAAAATATCAAAAACAACGTGGACGAGCTGCAGGACGATTCCATTACGTTCCGCAATCCGTTCCTTGCGTTTACGAGTGAAAAGGTGCTTGCCGATGGTCTTGTCAAAGAGTTCTCCGGTCTGCCGGAGGATGAAGTCCGTGCTGCTGTTCATGCCGGATGGGAAGAGCTTGGTGCTGCAAGACGCGATATGCAGAAAAAAGGCGAGGAAACGCTTCAGTATATGAAAGAAACCGGACGCAGAGGCATCGTGCTTGCCGGCCGTCCATACCACATCGATCCGGAAATCCATCACGGTATCCCGGATATGATCAACTCCTACGGACTGTGCGTGCTGACGGAGGACTCTGTTTCCCATCTGGCACCGCTCGAGCGTCCGCTCCGTGTCAATGACCAGTGGATGTACCACACCCGTCTGTATGCAGCTGCAAACTATGTAAAGACACGCGACGATCTTGACTGATTCAGCTGAACTCGTTCGGCTGCGGTCTCGACGCCGTTACCACCGATGAGGTTTATGAGATTCTGACCAGAAGCGGCAAGATTTATACCTGCCTGAAGATCGATGAGGTCAACAACCTCGGCGCTGCCAGAATCCGTGTCCGCTCTCTGCTCGCTGCCCTCCGTGCACATGACCGGAAACAGGCGGTACGCGAGATTCTTCCGTCCTCGATCCAGAAACCGGTCTTCACGAAAGAAATGCGGAAAGACTACACCATCCTCTGCCCGCAGATGTCACCGATCCACTTCTCGCTTCTGCAGCCGGCGTTCAACGCAGCCGGATACAATCTGGAAGTGCTTCCGAACGACAACAAAGAGGCGGTCGATGTCGGACTGAAATACGTCAACAACGATGCCTGCTATCCGTCTCTGATGGTAGTCGGACAGATTATGCAGGCGCTGCTCTCCGGCAAGTATGACCTGAACAAAGTGGCTGTCATCATGAGCCAGACCGGCGGCGGCTGCCGTGCTTCGAACTACATCGGATTTATCCGCCGTGCGCTGGAGAAGGCCGATATGACGCAGATTCCGGTCATCTCGATTAACTTGAGCGGTCTGGAGGAAAATCCGGGCTTCAAGATCACGCCGATCTTGCGATTCGTCTCTGCTATGCAGCAGAATTCGGCGATATCATGATGAAATGTATTTACCGGATGCGTCCTTATGAGCAGAAAAAGGGCACGACAGACCGGATTCACAAGAAATGGGAGAAGATCTGTATTGATTTTGTTTCGGCAAAACATTTAAGCCATACCCGCTTTAAACAGATCTGCCGCACGATGATCCGCGACTTTGACCATATTCCGATTACGGATGAGAAGAAACCTCGCGTTGGTATTGTCGGCGAGATTCTCGTTAAGTTCCTTCCGGCGGCGAATAACCATCTGGCGGAGCTGCTCGAAAGTGAAGGTGCGGAGCCGGTTGTGCCGGATCTGATTGATTTCTTCTGCTACTGCTTCTACAATACGAATTTCAAGGTGGAGCACCTTGGCTTCAAGAAGAGTTCTTCGATGCTCGGAAATACGGGTATCAAGCTGATCAACTGGCTACGGAGTGCGGCTGTTGCAGAGTTCAAGAAGAGTGAGCATTTTGATCCGCCGGCTGACGTACGGGATCTGGCCAAATATGCTTCTCCGATCGTCTCCTGCGGCAACCAGACTGGTGAGGGATGGTTCCTGACCGGCGAGATGATGGAGCTGATCCACAGCGATGTTTACAATATCGTCTGCATCCAACCGTTCGCGTGCCTGCCGAACCATATTGTCGGCAAGGGTGTTATTAAGGCGATCCGCAAGGAGTATCCGAAGGCGAATATTGTGGCGGTTGACTACGATCCGGGCGCTTCGGAGGTTAACCAGCTCAATCGTATTAAGCTGATGCTTTCTACTGCGAATAAAACCATGAAGCAGGAGCCAAATGGCGAGAAAGACGCGTAAAATTACATAATATATTTTCTGAACATCAAAATAAATCCCCGGCCGGAAAGCTG
>ENA-OQDW01000836-OQDW01000836.1-human-gut-metagenome-genome-assembly--contig:-NODE-836-length-12295-cov-1.608810_pt1 | contig 12295 bp, 12 predicted proteins | sample MGYA00242784_ERZ504613 | MGnify/ENA primary metagenome ERZ504613 (study PRJEB26092, sample SAMD00036330) | human gut metagenome | host: Homo sapiens | study: EMG produced TPA metagenomics assembly of... | reverse complement strand
CAGATGATAAAACAGAAAATACAGATTTAAAAACTGTAGAACATCCAAGAATGTCTGTCTATTCCATCCGCAGATTCTCCATTGTAAAGGGCGGCGAAGAAGTATTTCAGATCAAACAGGAACCGGCAGATTATAAGATGGATTTCGACTACTGGGAAATTACCAATCCGTATGATGAGATTGCAACAGTAAACACAGAAAATATGTATGAAATGTTTGGAGTGCTGGCTGCTTTTGATCTCAGCAACGGCGTCGATGCAGCAAATACAGATACCGGACTGGATAATACAAAGACATATTTACAGTAGATTTGTAAATACAGTTAACGATGACACAGCAAAAGAAACGCAGGATGCAGATGCAACAGCAACAATTCTTATAGGAAATACAGATGAGAATGGTGACTATTATGCATGTGTAAAAGGATACGAAGAGGCTGTTTATCTGCTTTCAAAAGAGTCAGTGAACAGTCTTCTGGAACTGAAACCATTTAATTTGATCCTGAAGATTCCGGCACTGGTAAATATTGATACACTTGACAGTGTGGATATGAGCATTGGAAAGAAAACCTATACCATGAAGCTGGACGGCAGCGATTATAAATTCGGAAAGAAAACTGTAAAGAAGGAGAAATTTACCGAATTGTATCAGGCGCTTCAAAGTATAATGCTTGATTCGGAAGTTGAAGAAACAAAAGATGCAGCAGATAAGGAAGAAGTGCTGACTGTAACATTCCACAGAAACACAGAAGAAGCTCCGGAAGTAACTCTGAAATATTTTGCATATGATGATACTTATGATAGTCTGGAAATCAATGGAACCGAGAGATTTCTTGTGAAAACGGAAGATGTGGATGCACTGGTAAAACAGATAAAAAAAGCGTTTTGATGGAATCGAATCTGTTATTTGCTACAGAGCTCAGCAGAGAAACATAATATGTGGTATCCTAATTTATATCATAAAATATTTTGGTGCGCGGACAAATGTCTTTTGGTGATTGACATGATGGATAGAATTGGTTATAATCGGAATAATTACTGAGCGTATAACAAAGGAGGAGCACGAAGATGTATTCAATCGACGACGTAGCAAAGACAGACAAGGATATCGCAGATCTGATCGAGCGGAGCTTGCACGCCAGAATTCCCATATTGAGCTGATTGCTTCAGAGAACTGGTAAGTAAAGCTGTTATGGCAGCAATGGGAAGCCCTCTTACTAATAAATATGCGGAAGGATATCCGGGGAAGAGATTTTACGGCGGATGTTCCTGCGTAGACGAGGTAGAAACTCTTGCCATTGAACGCGCGAAAGAATTATTCGGATGTGAATATGCAAATGTACAGCCGCACTCCGGAGCACAGGCAAATATGGCAGTCTTTTTTGCAATGTTGCAGACGGGAGATACTGTAATGGGTATGAATCTGGATCATGGTGGACATCTGACACATGGAAGTCCTGCAAATATGTCCGGAACCTACTTCAAGCCGGTATATTATGGAGTAAATGATGACGGCGTGATCGATTATGAAGAAGTCAGAAGAATCGCCATTGAGAATAAACCAAAGCTGATCGTAGCAGGTGCAAGTGCCTATGCCAGAGTTATTGATTTTAAGAAATTCCGTGAGATCGCAGATGAAGTTGGGGCTTATCTGATGGTGGATATGGCGCATATCGCCGGTCTGGTAGCAGGTGGACAGCATCCAAGCCCGATTCCTTATGCAGACGTTGTGACTACAACCACACACAAAACTCTGCGTGGACCAAGAGGCGGCCTGATCTTAAGCAGCGCAGAGAATGCAAAGAAATTTAACTTTAATAAAGCAGTATTCCCGGGAATCCAGGGCGGTCCTCTGATGCACGTGATCGCTGCCAAGGCAGTATGTTTTAAAGAAGCACTTCAGCCGGAATTTAAGGACTATGCAAAGATGATCGTTGAGAATGCGCAGGCACTTTGCAAAGGACTTCAGAAGCGAGGCATTGATATTGTTTCAGGTGGTACGGACAATCATCTGATGCTTGTAGATCTCAGAAGTCTGGGTGTTACAGGAAAGCAGATGGAGAATCTTCTTGATGAAGTAAACATTACCTGCAATAAGAATGCAATTCCAAATGATCCCCAGTCTCCATTTGTTACAAGCGGTGTACGTCTCGGAACAGCAGCAGTTACTTCACGAGGCATGAAACCGGAAGATATGGACAAGATCGCAGAAGCAATTGCTATGACCTTAAAGAAGAGGGCAGCCAGGAAAAGGCAAAGGCAATCGTCAAAGAACTTACAGACAAATATCCCCTGGTTGGATAAATAAATCATACAAAATAATGTAAAAAGCGAAATGCATGGTTCATGAGTGAACAGCACTTCGCTTTTATTTATTATGTCGCTGAATCGAGAAACTTATTTAACCAAATTATACCAAAATTATCCAAATAAAATCATGGATTTTTTTCAGAAAACGTAGTATAGTAACAATAGCTGATAATAAGTTACTGAGAACAGAGTGAACAGTAACGATGATATATCACAGTATATTGAAAACAATAACAGAGAGCAGGTGACAGAATTTGGAAAAAGTGATAATCATAGGTGCCGGACCTGCAGGAATTTCCGCTGCGCTTTATGCAGTTCGTGGAAATCTGGATCCCCTGGTGATCAATAATGGGATCGGTGCTTTGGAAAAAGCAGAGAAAATAGAAAACTATTACGGACTGGAACATCCGCTGTCCGGTCAGGAATTATATGATACAGGAATCGCTCAGGCGAAAGCACTGGGCGTACGAATATTGGATGCACAGGTTCTGGGAGTCGGCGGGTTTGATACTTTTGTGGTAAAAACTACAGAAGGTGAATTCGAGACTCAGAGTCTGATTCTTGCAACAGGAAGTAAGCGCGCTGCACCGAAGATCCCGGGTGTTAAAGAATTTGAGGGAAAGGGTGTCAGCTACTGTGCAATCTGCGATGCTTTCTTTTACAGAGGCAAGGATGTAGCAGTTCTTGGAAACGGTGATTTCGCCATGCATGAAGCAAAGGAATTGTCTAATACTGCTTCTACAGTAACCATTTATACAAACGGTGAAGAACCGGAATTTACACCTGAAGAAAATATCAGTGTAAACACAATGAAGATCCAGTCTGTAGAGGGCGATGATCTGGTATCCGGAATCCGTCTTGAACCTGATGTGCAGGCAGAGGAAATAAAGGCAGAAGCAGGTCAGCAGGCAAATGATTTCTGTCCTGCAGAGGGTGTATTTATTGCAATGGGAACTGCAGGCAGTACTGAGATTGCCCGCCAGATGGGAGCTGAACTTACGGAAAAAGGCAACATTAAAGTTAACGAAAATATGGAAACAACCATCCCGGGACTCTATGCGGCAGGTGACTGTACAGGCGGGCTTCTTCAGGTGGCGAAAGCTGTGTATGAGGGAGCACAGGCAGGTATTAATGCAGGGAAGTATGTAAGATCTTTAAAATAAAAATCTAAAATAAAAACTGAAAATTTAACAGGGTTATAGTGTTGATATTATAAAACCAGAGAACTTACATTGCAAATTTTTATAAAGAATAAGCAAAGGAGATATAAATCATGGCAAAAGAGATTACAACAGCAAATTTTGAAACAGAAGTATTAAAATCTGAGAAACCGGTTCTTATAGATTTCTGGGCAACATGGTGTGGTCCATGTATGCGTCAGGGTCCGGTTGTAGAAGAACTGGCAGAAGAGGGATACGCAGTAGGAAAAGTAGACGTAGATCAGAATATGGCACTTGCACAGCAGTTTCGTGTAGTCAGCATTCCGACACTGATCCTGTTTAAAGACGGTGCGGAAGTGAAACGCTTCGTAGGTCTTACTTCCAAAGAAGAGCTGAAGAGTGCATTGGAAGGCTAAAGATTTATGAAGATTTTATTAGCGGCATGCAATGCAAAATATATTCATTCCAATCTTGCTGTTTATGATCTGCAGGCATATGCATCCGATTACGCAGATCATATTGTATTAAAGGAATATACCATCAACCAGCAGAAAGATGATATCATGCGTGATATTTATCTGGAGCATCCTGATGTGGTATGCGTGTCCTGTTATATCTGGAACCTTTCTTTTGTAAAAGACTGATGGCAGATCTGATAAAGATTCTTCCGGGCGCCGACTTCTGGGCCGGCGGTCCGGAAGTTTCTTATGATGCGGAGAAATTCCTGGCAGAAAACTCAGAATTTAAAGGTGTTATGGTCGGGGAAGGTGAAGAAACATTTAAAGAACTTGCCGGATATTATGTGGAAACAAATCCGCAGAACCTGAAAGATATGACAGGAATCTGTTACAGAGACGGAGATCAGATCATACATAATGGATGGCGCCAGATCATGGACTTAAGCAGTATTCCGTTCATTTACAAAGATCTGTCTGAGTTTAAGAACAGGATCATTTATTATGAAAGCAGCAGAGGATGTCCTTTCTCCTGCAGTTACTGTCTTTCTTCCATTGATAAGAAACTGCGTTTCAGAGATACAGAGACAGTAAAGAAAGAGCTGCAGTTTTTTATAGACAATAAGGTTCCGCAGGTAAAGTTTGTAGACCGTACTTTTAACTGTAAACATGACCATGCAATGGCAATCTGGAAATACATTAATGAACACGATAACGGTGTAACAAACTTTCATTTCGAGATTTCGGCAGATCTGTTAAGAGAAGAGGAACTGCAGGAAATGTCCACTATGCGTCCGGGCCTGATTCAGTTGGAGATCGGAGTACAGTCAACAAATCCGGATACGATTAAGGCAATTCACAGAACTATGGATTTTGAAAAACTGAAAGGAATTGTTGACAGAATCCACAGCTTTGAAAATATCCATCAGCATCTGGATCTGATCGCAGGACTTCCCTATGAAGATTACGACAGCTTCCGGCATTCCTTTAATGATGTTTATGCACTGAAACCACAGCAGCTTCAGCTGGGCTTTTTGAAGGTGTTAAAGGGTTCCCATATGATGGAGATGTGCAAGGAATATGGTATTGTATACAAAACACAGGAGCCTTATGAGGTACTTTCCACGAAGTGGCTGGATTATGACCATGTTTTGAAGCTGAAAACTGTGGAAAATATGGTGGAAGTGTATTATAATAGTGGACAATTCCAGAATACACTTGAATATCTGGAAAAATTTTTCCCGGTATGCTTTCTCAATTTACGAGAGACTGGGCAGCTTTTTCATGGAAAAGGGCTATGGTGATGTTTCTCACACAAGAATGCGAAGATATGAGATCCTGCTGGAATTTCTGGAGGATGTGCCGGAGATTTCCATGGATCAGGTAAAAGACCAGATGGTATATGATCTCTATCTGAGAGAAAACTTGAAAAGCCGTCCTGGCTTTGCCAGAGATCAGAAGCCTTTTGAGAGACAGATATGGGACTTCAGAAAGCGGGAAAAAGTGGCAAAGAATGCACATGTGGAAGTATTTGCAGATGGAACAGTGCTGCTGTTTAACTATGCAGACCGTGATCCGCTGACTAACAACGCTCATGTGATAGATGTGACGAAAGATGTGTTTGAGAACCTGAACAGAGATTAAAGAGGTGAAGAGAAATGGGAATGTTTAATCCAAAGAACCGTAAAGTGATCACAGCAATTATTGCAATCATTCTGGTACTGGCAATGGTAGTGCCGACAGTTCTGTCTCTGCTTGTAATAATAAACTTTTCAGGAGAAAACAAATGAGACTTGGACAGGCGGCAATGGAGGCTCTGAGGGCAGAAATAACCGGATGCCTGAAACCGGGAGATGAACTGGTGGTGGCATGTCCGGTGGCTCTGAAAGGAACCTCTGTAATAGCAAAAAATAAAAAGGACAAACTGGCAGAGAGATTCTCTGCCGGTTTTATTCAGAATTGTATTTCACTTCGGGACGATTATGGAGCCGGCAGTATTGTCTGGAAGATTGCGCAGGAGGCAGAAGCCAGTGCATTATATGCCATGGGCGAGGGCGGCTTTTTAAGTGCGCTCTGGAAGATGGCAGAAGCTTCGGAAGTAGGACTGGAAGCAGATTTCCGTAAGGTACCGATTCGTCAGGAGACAATAGAAGTGTGCGAGATTTTTGACCTGAATCCATATAAGCTTCAGGCAGATGGAGCAGTGTTGATTGGAATCCGCGGAGGTGAAGCACTGGTACAGAGACTTCGCAATGAGGGATTTATGGCAGAGGTCATCGGTCAGACTAACAGCGGCAATGACCGGCTTCTCTACAGTGGCGGCAGTGCCCGCTATCTGGAACGTCCGGCAGAGGATGAACTGCAGCAACTTCTCAAAGAGTAACTGCAGGAAACTTAAGAGACAATTTTCTAAGAAAAGACAGACGATTAATAACAAGAGGAATAAAAACAAAATGGCAAAATTAAATATTGTACTTCATGAGCCGGAGATTCCTGCAAACACAGGAAATATCGGCCGTACCTGTGTGGCAACAGGAACCAGACTCCATCTTATCGAGCCTCTGGGATTTTCCTTAAGTGAGAAAGCCTTAAAGAGAGCAGGAATGGATTACTGGAAAGATCTGGATGTAACTACATATCTGGATTTTGAGGAATTTCTGGAGAAGAATCCCGGGGCAAAGATTTACTATGCAACAACAAAAGCACCTCAGACTTATACTGATGTTCATTATGAAGAAGACTGCTACATCATGTTTGGAAAAGAGAGTGCAGGGATTCCGGAGGACATTCTGGTCAATAATCAGGAAACCTGCGTAAGGATCCCTATGATCGGAGATATCCGCTCTCTGAACCTGAGCAATTCTGTAGCGATCGTTCTGTACGAGGCACTGCGCCAGAATAATTTTGACCACATGAATCTGGAAGGACACCTGAGAAACTACGACTGGAAATAATCACAGTAAGCAGACTGGAGGAGTTATATGCCAAATACCACAAAAGCAGCTCTGGAAGAATCCCTGAAACGGCTTCTTCTGAAGAAACCTCTGGACAAGATCACGATAACAGATATTACCACAGACTGTGGAATAAGTCGCATGGCTTTTATTATCATTCAAGGATATTTATGATCTGGTTGAATGGTCCTGTGTGGAAGATGGGACAAAAGCCCTTCAGGGCAAAAAGACTTCTGAGTCCTGGACAGAAGGGCTGACCCAGATATTTGAGGCAGTGCTGGAAAACAAACCGTTTATTATGAATGTTTACAGAAATGTGGACAGGGAGCGGATAGAAAATTATCTTTTTAAATTAACCTATGATCTGATTGTGGGTGTGGTGGAAGAAAAGAGCAGGGGTCTGAATATTACAGAAGAGGATAAGAAATTTATTGCAGACTTCTATAAATATGGTTTTGTGGGAATCATGCTTGAGTGGATCAGGGAAGGAATGAAAGAAAATATTGAAGATCTGGTAAGAATGATGGATCTGACGCTTCACGATACAGTGACTACATCCATTCATAACTTTCAGAAAAATATTATGGAAAAAAATACAGAAATATAATCATGTAAAAATTCTTTACAAAAGCCGCAGAGTGATAAAAAACTTATCATTCGGCGGCTTTTGTAAATTTGTAGAATCATATTTTACTGTTTAATATACAGCCATAGCAACAAACAGATAATTCAGACGGATGAAATGCTTATGATATGGGAAATATACAGATAAGAATGTAAAAGTCATGAAGAGGTCTTGCCGGGAAATGGGTAAAGCAGAGAGAACGAAAAGCATTTAAAATCACAGAGCTGAAAGAACTTCTAAAGAAGAATTGAAGAAAGGTGGATGTGTATTATGAGTAAAAATAAAGGTTTAGGACTTGTATCCGCATTGGCAGTTGGAGCAGGCGTGGCAGCAGTGGCAGCAGGAAAGAAGTATAAAACAGCTGAGACAAAGAAAAAAGAAGATTATGACGCACTTCATAATACAAGTGAATATCGCAATACAGAACGTGGAAAATATGAGAAAAACAGTAAGGGAATTTATTATACAAACGGTAACTATGAAGCATTTGCACGTCCGAGAAAGCCGGAAGGCGTAGATGATAAACATGCTTATATCGTAGGAAGCGGACTGGCTTCTCTTGCAGCAGCCTGTTTCCTTGTACGTGACGGACAGATGCCCGGAAAGAATATCCACATTCTGGAAGCAATGGATATTGCAGGCGGTGCATGTGACGGTATCTTTGATCCGAGCCGCGGATATGTGATGCGTGGGGGACGTGAGATGGAAAACCATTTCGAGTGCTTATGGGATCTTTTCAGAAGTATTCCATCCATTGAAACACCTGGTGTATCTGTACTTGACGAATATTACTGGCTGAACAAGGAAGACCCGAACTATTCTCTCTGTCGTGCAACAAAAGAGAGAGGCAAGGATGCTCATACAGACGGTAAATTTAATCTGAGCCAGAAGGGCTGCATGGAGATCATGAAGCTGTTCATGACAAAGGATGAAGATCTTTATGATAAGACAATTGAAGATGTATTTGACGATGAAGTATTTGATTCCACATTCTGGTTATACTGGAGAACCATGTTCGCATTTGAGAACTGGCACAGTGCACTGGAAATGAAACTGTACTTCCAGAGATTTATCCATCACATTTCCGGACTTCCGGATTTCAGCGCCCTGAAATTTACTAAATACAATCAGTATGAATCCCTGATTCTGCCAATGCAGAAATATCTGGAAGAAGCAGGCGTTGAATTCCAGTTCAATACAGAGGTTACAAACGTACTCTTTGAGTTTGAAGGAAATAAGAAAATCGCAAAAGCAATCGAGTGTAAGGTGAATGGCGTAGAAAAGGGAATTGTTCTTACAGAGAATGATCTTGTATTTGTGACAAACGGAAGCTGTACAGAGGGAACCATCTACGGCAATCAAAACCATGCACCGAACGGAGACGCAGAAGTTCGTACAAGCGGATGCTGGAGCCTCTGGAAAAATATTGCAAAACAGGATCCGTCCTTCGGACATCCTGAGAAATTCTGTTCTGATATTGCTAAGACAAACTGGGAGTCAGCAACAGTGACTACTCTGGATGATAAGATCATTCCTTATATTACAGATATCTGCAAACGTGATCCGAGAACAGGCAAGGTTGTTACAGGCGGTATTGTAAGCTGTCAGGATTCCAGCTGGTTATTAAGCTGGACGATCAACAGACAGGGACAGTTCAAGGATCAGGACAAAGACAAGGTTTGTGTATGGGTATATGGTCTGTTTACAGATGTACCTGGTGATTATATCAAGAAGCCTATGAAGGAGTGTACAGGTAAGGAAATCACAGAAGAGTGGCTCTATCATCTTGGCGTTCCGGTTGACCAGATTGAAGATATGGCTGAGAACAGTGCAGTTTGTGTACCGACCATGATGCCTTATATTACAGCATTCTTTATGCCGAGAACAAAGGGTGACAGACCTGATGTTATTCCGGATGGCTGTGTAAACTTCGCATTCTTGGGACAGTTTGCCGATACACCAAGAGATACTGTATTTACTACTGAATATTCCGTAAGAACTGCTATGGAGGCTGTATATGGACTTCTTGGTGTTGACAGAGGTGTGCCGGAAGTATGGGGCAGTGTTTATGATATCAGAGAATTACTGGATAGCAGTGTGAAGCTGATGGATGGAAAATCTCCATTGGAGATCGAACTTCCGGGACCACTGAATATGCTGAAGAAACCGCTTTTGAAAGCTGTTAAGGGAACTGTGATCGAGAAAGTACTCAGAGATCATGATGTGATCAAAGATTATATGATGTAAATATAGAGATGTAAGTGATATGAAAAGGCTGCAGGAGATATCCGGCAGCCTTTTTGTAAAGCCGTTAAAAGTTGATGGAAAGTTGCTTTGGTAAAGAAAAAACAGGTTGCAAATTAAAAAGACAGATGATAATATATAATGAAATATATAGAAAAAAATGATTGAGACAATAAAAAGTCTGAAAAAACAAGTAAATATGATAATATATTGGAAGCTTTGCTGTAATAATGAATATGTAGCGCAGGAGGGCTTTCAAGGGAGTGAAGGGAGGTTTTTTTATGGAACTTGAGATGTATCGCAGGTATTCGCAGATGGCAAGAGGTGTTGAGAAGGCTGAACTGGTGTTTAAAAATGGGCGTGTGTTCAGCTCTGGTACGGGAGAATTTATTGATGGTGATGTGGCTGTTGCAGATGGAATTGTGATCGGAGTCGGTACATATGAAGGAGAGACAGAGATTGATCTGGAAGGAAAAGTAATCTGTCCGGGATTTATCGACAGTCATCTGCATCTGGAATCTACTCTGGTGACGCCGGGGGAGCTGATCCGGCAGGCTGCACAGTGTGGAACTACAACATTTATTGTAGATCCTCATGAGTCTGCAAATGTATCCGGTACGGATGGAATTGATTATATCCTGGATCAGACAGAAGATGCACCGGCGAATGTATATGTAATGATGCCTTCCTGTGTTCCGGCGACTCATGTGGATGATAACGGGTGTATTCTTACAGCAGGAAAGATGAAGGGATATCTGGAACATCCGAGGATTCTGGGACTGGGTGAAGTGATGGATGCGCCTTCTGTGATTAACGGAAGTGTTGCCATGCATGAAAAGCTTCAGCTGTTTCAGGACAGAGTGAAGGATGGCCATGCACCGTTTCTGACACCTGGAGATCTGGCAGCATATGTACTTGGCGGAATTGATACAGATCATGAGTGTGTGGATTATGAGTATGCAATGGCTGAGGCAAGAAATGGAATGCAGGTATTGATACGTGAGGGAAGTGCTGCAAGAAATCTGGATGCTATTGTGAAGGGGATTGTGGAACACCATACAGATACGTCAGGTTTCTGCTTCTGTACTGATGATAAGCATATTGAAGAAATCCGTAAAGAGGGACATATCAATTATAATGTAAAGCGTGCAGTACAGCTTGGACTTCCTGTTGAGAAAGCACTGCAGATGGCGACGATTCAGCCTGCAAGATGCTATGGTTTATACAGTCTTGGTATGATCGCTCCCGGAAGGCAGGCAGACTTTGTAATTCTGGATAATGTGACAGATCTGAATGTTGTAGATGTATATCATTGTGGTAAGAAGATCATTAAAGATGAGAAAGCAGAATTGAAACCATGTCCTCCATATCTGAAAAATACAGTTCATGTATCTGGGTTCAGTGAGGAACGTCTGAAACTGAAACATCCGGGAACAAAGGCAAGAGTGATTCAGATGCTTGAAAAACAGATTGTGACAAAGGATGTTCTGGAAGAGGTTCCATGGATAGAATCGGATGGTGAGAAATATTTTGCTCCGGACGGAGAATATCAGAAGATTGCAGTGATTGAGCGTCATAAGAATACGGGCAAGATGGGAGTGGGCATTGTAAAAGGCTATGGAATCCGCGGCGGAGCCATTGCTTCCAGTGTTTCTCATGATTCCCACAATATTATTGTAGTAGGAGATAATGATCGTGATATGGCTGTTGCTGTAAAAGAAATGATGCGGACGCAAGGTGGTTATACTCTGGTATGCAATGGAGAGATTTATGGAACCTTACCACTTCCTGTCATGGGACTGATGAGCGATGCCGGCTACGAGAGTGTAAACGAAGCACTTGCAAAAATGATTCCGAAGGCCCATGAGATGGGAGTAAAAGAAGGATTTGATCCATTTATTACCCTGTCATTTATGGCACTTCCTGTGATTCCTGAAATCAGGATCACACCGAGAGGAATCTATCTCGTAAATGAAGACAGAATGCTGAGAACACCGTTTAGTTAAGGTGGGTGAAATGTCTTAAATGTATTATTTACGAGGATTGCCATAGAATAAAAAAATACCGTAATAAAAGTAAATGATATATACTTTTGTTACGGTATTTTTTATAGCAGTCCTCTCAGACACGCTCCAGGTAAGAGGGTTGTTACAGGTATATTTAAGACAATATTTTTCAAGTGAAAGAAATTTATTTCGTTTTCTCCAGAGTAAAGATAAATTCGGTTCCCACACCTTCTGTACTGATCACATCAATATTCTGGTTATGTGCATTGATGATCTCTTTGACTATAGAGAGTCCGAGTCCGGTGCCTTTACGGTCCTTTCCGCGGGAAGCATCAATCTTGTAGAAACGATCCCAGATTTTGCCCAGGCTTTCTTTGGGAATGCCGGTTCCGTAATCTTTTACAGAAACAAAGACCTTACCGCTTTTTACAGTTGTTTCAATCTGAACAGAGGAATTATCATTGCTGAATTTAATGGCATTATCAAGAAGGTTGTAAAGAACCTGCTGAATCTGTTCCATATCAGCTCTGACATAAAGTTCA
>ENA-OQDW01000834-OQDW01000834.1-human-gut-metagenome-genome-assembly--contig:-NODE-834-length-12307-cov-1.712315_pt1 | contig 12307 bp, 19 predicted proteins | sample MGYA00242784_ERZ504613 | MGnify/ENA primary metagenome ERZ504613 (study PRJEB26092, sample SAMD00036330) | human gut metagenome | host: Homo sapiens | study: EMG produced TPA metagenomics assembly of... | reverse complement strand
TACCGATCCTATAGAGGCTGCGCAGAGTGGAAAGTATTGATTTTATAGCCGGAATTACCGCCTGTCAGGAAATGATCGAATGAACCTGAAGTTCATCTTACAGGTGGATTTTTCACGAGAGAATTTCAGATAGTAGCAGAACGTGGAGAAGATATCAATACTCTGGAGACGTTGACCGTCTCTATGAACAGTATATTTGAGAAATATAAAAGTCTGAGACCGGAAGGGGAGTTCCCATATAAAGTGATTTACGGCGATTCACCCCGGACAGTTTTGGATGCGGTGGTAAATAAAAAGGCAGACATGGCCATTGTGGACAGTTATGCGGCATCTTATTATCTGCAGGATGAAAAGTATCGTGATCTTGCATTGTCGGGAATTGTTTTTACCAAAGCAGAGACCTGTATGATATACGGGGACAACACAGACCCCGATCTTGTTTCTGTGATCAATAAGAGCATCGGAAGCCTGAGCAGTCAGGATGAGGAGAATATTATCAGGCAGTATTCCATAAATCTGCAGAAATCTTTTTCCATATGGGAATTTATGGAGAAATACAGATATCAGATCATATGTATCCTGATTTTTCTGGTGGCATTGACTATACTTGTGATTGTTAATAACAGACACAGGACGCAGATGCAGGTGGAAGCTGCGGCGCAGGAAGCATATCGTTGCAGGATGGAGACGGATGAACTGACCGGGCTTCTTAATAAAGAAGGATTTTATCGGAGAGGCAGGGAATTTCTGGAGAAGCATTCGGAGGCAGATGCCAGAATTGTCTATATCAATATTTGAGAACTTTAAGCTTGTCAATGATTTGTTTTGGAGAGGATGCAGGTGACGGGTTCCTGAAGTTTATCGGTCTGGAGCTGGAGAAAATTTTTGGCAGGATAGATATTGTCAGTTGCAGATATGAGGCAGACCATTTTGTGATTCTGACTTGGATAATGAGGACAGGATACAGGCAAAGATAAATCATTTCTGTAATCGGATCAGAGATTATTATCTGAAGTACAGTAGAGATTTCTGCCGGGATTTATGAGATACGAGACAGATCAAAGAGTCTGAGAATCATGTGTGACCGCTCATCTGGCGGCGGAGAGCATTAAGAAGAATCATATGATTCAGGTTGCTGTATATGATGATACACACAGAAAGAAACTGATCCAGGAGCAGATGATCATTAATGAGCTGGATGATGCCTTAAGGAAAAGCAGTTTAAGGCATTCTTTCAGCCCAAGTATGATATGTGTACTGACCGTGTCATCGGAGCGGAAGCGTTGGTTCGTTGGGAACATCCGGAAAAGGGACTGCTTCCTCCGGGAATCTTCATCCTGTACTGGAGAAAAACGGATATATTGCAAAAGTGGATCTCTACATTTATGAAGAGACCTGTATTTTCCTGAAGAAATGTATGGATGAGGGTATTCCGCTGCATCCTGTGTCCGTAAATCTGTCCAGGGTTGGGTTCTATAATCCGAACCTGTTTCAGACCCTTTGTGAAATATCAGAACGTTATCAGATTCCGAGAAAATATCTGGAACTGGAGATAACAGAAACTGCGTATGCCGCTGACTCGGAAATGATCTTTTCGGTTGTGGAGAAGCTTCGCCAGGGAGGATTCCGTATTCTGATGGATGATTTTGGAAGTGGATATTCTTCCCTGAATATGCTGAAAGAAGCTCCTGTTGATGAGATCAAACTGGATATGCGTTTCTTAAGTGCAGCAGATCCTTATGGAAGAGCAGAAGAAATCCTGCACATGATCATTACTATGGGAAATCATATGAAGCTTTCTATTATTGCGGAAGGTGTGGAGACCGAACAGCAGAAGGTAATGCTTCAGGGGTTCGGCTGTAACAAGGCTCAGGGATATTTCTATGCCAGACCTATGAGGGAAGCAGAATATACAGAGCTACTCAGAAAAGAAAAAGCAGAAAATTTATAAATGTACAGAAGTTTGAGTAAAGGGCTGTCCGGGAATCATCAAAACCGGCAGCTCTTTGTCATCAGAAGACCAATCATATAAAAACTAATCATATAAACAAAAAAAGGCGAAAATTAAAAGATGTATTATGTACCAGACGGCACGAAAGAGTGCGGATATTATGAATGTAAAAAATGCGGCAACCGTTTTCTGTCTATGCAGACGATGAAGAGGATTCCATGCCCGGACTGTGAGGCTGAAATCGACTATGAGATCGGTCCGGACGAGTCACTGGAGGATGTGCTGGATACAGCAGAACTGATCCAGAAGATTGAGGGTGAAGAAGAGGTAGAGAAGATGGACACACTTCTGAGCCTTGCGCTGACCGGCGGAGATTACAGCTGGATCTAGTACAGCGAATATTAAGTAACTGCTATAACCTGAGTCCATAACGAATCCTAAAAAATTTTTATAATCTTATTTATTGACAGAGGAAATTATCGGTGTTATTATGTTTATTACAAAACATACTAATTCGATAGGAATAATAGGTGTAAAGGAACTGACGATATGAAATATGATGTAGGTATCATTGGAAGCGGTCCGGCGGGTTTGAGTGCGGCAATCTATGCAAAGAGGGCTAATCTGTCAGCCGTAGTGATAGAAAAAGAATATGAAGGGACCGGACAGATCGCAGAGAGCGGACAGGTAGATAACTATCCGGGATTTCCGGGCATCAGCGGTTATGATCTGGGTGAAAACTTCCGGGAACATGCAGTGAAGCTTGGGGTATCCTTCATGGAACAGGAAGTAACAGAGATAAAGAAAGAAGCTTCATCAGATTTTGAACTTGTATTTGCAGAGGGTTCGCAGGTGGAAGCGAAAACCGTAATCTATGCGGCGGGAGCCACACCGCGAAGAGCGAATATTCCGGGAGAACAGGAATATGCAGGAAAGGGTGTCTCTTACTGTGCAATCTGTGACGGATCATTTTACAGAGGTAAATCAGTCGCAGTTCTTGGTGGTGGAGATACAGCACTTGATGATGCTGTTTACCTGGCAGATGTGGCAGAGAAAGTATATGTGATCCACAGGAGAAAGGAATTCCGAGGAGCCGCTGTTACAGTGGCGAAACTGAGAGAGAAGGAAAACGTTATCTTCGTACTGGAGCATCAGGTAAAAGAGATCATCGGAGAGCAGAAAGTAACCGGAGTAGTTCTGGAAGATGCAGCTGTGATAGATGTGAACGGTGTATTTGTTGCTTACGGAGCAGTACCACAGACAGATCTTCTGAAAAAATTTGCAGTACTGGATGATTCAGGTTACGTCAGAGCAGGGGAGACAGGAGAAACCGCTCTGGAAGGGCTGTATGTGGCAGGAGATGTAAGAACAAAGAAACTGCGTCAGGTGGTAACTGCGGTTTCGGATGGTGCCAATGCAGCAATCGCAGTGGCAGAATATCTGAAAAAACGCTCTAAAAACACAAAGGAGAGATAAAAATGGCACAGAAAGTAGATTATGCAGCCTTAAAAAAAGGCGGATATATGAGACAGAAACAGAAAGGTTACGGTCCCTGAGACTGGCAGTGGTCGGTGGAAACCTGACTGCAGAGAATATTAAGACAGTAGCAGAAGTAGCAGAAAAATACGGCCGCGGATATGTACATATGACTTCCCGCCAGGGCATTGAGATTCCCTTTATTAAAGTGGAAGAACTGGCAGAGGTAAAAGAAGCACTGGCAAAAGGCGGTGTGGGAACCGGTGTGTGCGGACACGTGTACGTACAGTTACAGCCTGTCAGGGTTCAGAGGTCTGTCCAAGTGGATGTATCGACACCTACACACTGGCAAAAGAGCTTGATGAGAGATATTTCGGACGGGAACTCCCGCATAAATTCAAATTTGGTGTTACAGGATGCCAGAATAACTGCCTGAAAGCAGAAGAAAACGATGTTGGAATCAAAGGCGGCATGAACATCGAATATAAGGAAGACGACTGTATTTCCTGTGGTGTGTGTGTGAAAGCCTGCAGACAGGATGCACTGAAGATGGTGGACGGCAAAATAGAACTGGATGCGCAGAAATGTAATCATTGTGGCCGCTGTGTAAAGAGCTGTCCGGTGGATGCATGGAAAGGAACTCCGGGATATATCGTATCTTTTGGAGGAACCTTCGGAAATAATATCTATAAAGGAGAAGAACTGCTTCCTCTGATTCCGGATAAAGAAACACTGTTTCGTGTGACAGATGCGGCAATTAATTTCTTTGAAAAAAATGCAAATCCAAGTGAACGTTTCCGCAAAACATTGCAGCGTGTGGGAGAAGAAGATTTCCGCAGTCAGCTGAAAGATGCGTATGAAGGACAGTGAAAGGAGAACATAATGGCTGAATTAGATTTTGAAGTAACCGATGAGGTTGATATTACCGATAAAGTATGCCCCCTGACATTCGTGAAGGCAAAAGTAGCAATCGAAGAACTGGAGGATGGAGAGATTCTGGCTGTCCGCATGAACGATGGCGAACCAGTGCAGAATGTTCCGCGCAGCATGAAAGAAGAAGGGCATAAGGTACTGAAATTAACCGATAATGAAGATGGTACTTACACCATGTATGTAAGAAAGGTGGAAGACTGATGGCAGTACGGTAAGCAAGACGGATTTTGAAGAGAAAGTCCTGAAGGAAAAACTTCCGGTTCTGGTGGATTTTTATTCAGATTCCTGCGTGGCGTGTAAAAAGCTGGCACCGGTTCTCGGAAATGCGGAAGACGATTATGAGGATAAGATTAAAGTATATAAAGTAAATACGAACTTTGATGTGGAGCTGGCAGAGCAGTATGAAGTGCAGACAAATCCGACGTTGATCCTTTTTAAAGACGGACAGGCGAAAGACCGGAAAACAGGAGCACTGAAACAGGTAGAGTTAAACAGCTGGATTGAAGGATTACTCTAAAAAGAGAGCAGGCATAAAGGAGAAAAATATGTTTATCACAGTAGCAGGAGAGAAAAAAGAAGTAAAAGACGGACTGACACTTCCGGAACTGATCGCACAGGAAAATGTAGAGATGCCGGAATATGTAACCGTTTCTATTAATGAAGAATTTGTTGCATCAGAGGATAAAGAGTCTACCGTATTAAAAGAGGGAGACAATGTAGAATTTCTGTATTTCATGGGAGGTGGATGCTAAATGGCAATGACAGATGAACAGATCGAGCGTTATTCCCGTCACATCATCTTAAAAGAAGTGGGTGCAAAGGGACAGAAGAAGCTCCTGAAAGGAAAAGTACTGATCATCGGTGCAGGCGGTCTTGGTGCACCTGCGGCAATGTATCTGGCAGCAGCAGGTGTGGGAACAATCGGTATTGTGGATGCGGACGAGGTAGATCTTTCCAATCTGCAGAGACAGATCATCCACAGCACAGCAGATATCGGAAAAGCAAAGGTAAAATCAGCAAAGGAAACCATGAATGCCATGAATCCGGATGTGGAAGTAAAAACTTACCGGATGTTCGTAGACGCATCCAACATCCGCGAACTGATTCGAGAATATGATTTTATTATTGACGGAACTGATAATTTCCCGGCAAAATTTCTGATCAATGATGCGTGTGTACTGGAGAAAAAACCATTTTCCCATGCAGGTATCATTCGTTTTAAAGGTCAGCTGATGACCTATGTACCGGGGAAGGTCCATGTTACCGCTGCGTATTCAAGAATCCGCCGCCCAAGGATGCAGTTCCTACCTGTAAGCAGGCAGGTGTCATCGGAGCAATGGGAGGTGTCATCGGTTCCTTACAGGCAATGGAAGCAATCAAGTATCTGATCGGTGTAGGTGATCTTCTGACAGGATATCTTCTGACTTTTGATGCGCTGACAATGGAATTCCATAAGGTTAAACTGCCGAAGGATACTCATGACTGTGCAGTATGCGGAGATCATCCGACAATCCTGGAACCGATCGACTACGAGCAGGAGGTCTGTGAGGAAACAGCAGGCCGATTTGCCACAAGAGATGAGCAGTAAATACAAGAAAAACCTGATGCAAAACAGGAGAAAAGTATGGCTATAATAAGAATGAGAGATCATCTCTATGATGAGATCGTTAATTATGCAAAAGAGCATCTTCCGGAGGAAGCCTGCGGGCTTTTGGCCGGAGTGGAAACCGGGGAGGGAAGGGAAATCCGAAAGGTATATTTTCTGGAGAATAAAGATCATGCAGAAGATCACTTCACCCTGGATCCCAGAGATCAGATAAATGCGATCAGGGATATGCGTGCCAATGGATTGAAACCGCTGGGAAACTGGCATTCCCATCCGTCTTCTCCATCCCGTCCGTCAGTGGAGGATATCCGTCTTGCTTTTGATTCAAAGGCAAGTTATCTGATCCTGTCACTGATGGCGGACTATCCGGTATTGAACAGCTTTCATATTGAAGGTGGGGAATGGACAAAAGAGGATCTGAGGATTTATTCAGAAGAATATTATTTTTAAAGATTTACAGACAGGATAACAGAGGCAGAAATGTTTGAAGCAGGATTATTTGTGGAAACATTTCTGCCTCTGTTTATACTGTCAGCATATAAAAATTCCGTACATTGTAAAAGTATAGAGCAGTCCTCGTAAATAATGCATCTTAATCCAGTCCATCAGAGCGCGAAATTTCCATAATAAAGTCGTGGCAAAATCATGTCAACTGGCAGAATAAGACTTGAAAGATTATGCAAAATAATGTAAACTCAAAGAGTTAAGATACGTAGACATTATGTCTGCCTGTAACGTTTAAGTATAGTATATTCCCATAATGGCTGGACGGTTGCAGATAACAGATCGGTTACTATAATAATTTGAGCATCTCCGGTTCGGATATCCGGAGGTGCTTTGCTTTGGAAATTGTGTGTGAGGAGTACAAAAGAAGTATGAGAAAAGATTCTGACAATGCAAAACTGTTGGAACCGGGGGAATTACCGTCCAAAAGAAAAATCCTGGTCGTAGAAGATAATGAATTAAACAGAGATATCCTCTCTTTTTTTCTGGAAGAGAAATTTGATGTTTTTTTCGCAGAAAACGGGGAAGAAGGACTGGAACTTCTTTCCGAGCATTACAGAGAATTATCAGTAGTGCTGTTGGATATCTGTATGCCTGTGTGTGATGGATTTGAATTCCTCAGACGCAGAAATACAGATAAATTTCTGTCAACCATACCGGTTATCGTTATGACAGGAAGTAATTCAAAAGATGCAGAACTCCAATGCCTGGATCTTGGTGCAGTTGATTTTATTCCGAAGCCCTATAACTTTAAGCTTGTAATGGGCAGGATCAACAGTGTGATCAAGCTGAGGGAGTCCGTAATGGCACTGACTGCAGTAGAACATGATGAGCTCACCGGAGTTTATACCAGACAGGCGTTTTTCTATCATGCAAAATCTTTTATGAAAACCAGACCGGGGGAGAAAATTCATCTTGTAATTGCTGACATCAGGATTTCAAACTGATCAACAGCAGTTACGGGGAGAAGGTAGGAGATGAAATCCTCTGCTATCTGGCAGGAGCTTATACAAAGATGCTGAAGACAGGTCTGGTATCCAGATATGGGAGTGACCAGTTCGTATGTATGACGTGTGATGACTGTGATCTGTCTTTGGAAACAGTGACAAAGATAGAAGAAGAAATCGCAGAGCATGCACCTGTTCCCAATCTTATGGTCAAATATGGAGTTTATCAGGATATTGATAAATCTTTACCTGTTTCTGTAATCTGTGACAGAGGATTTATGGCAATCAGAAGTATCCGCGATAACTATGAGTGTAATATTGCCTATTATACAGAGAAAATGAAACAGAAGCAGATGCAGGACCGTTTGCTGGAGAACAGATTTGAATCTGCGATTAAAAATAAAGAATTTGTGGCATATTTCCAGCCGAAATATGATGTAAAACAGAGAGGATTACAGGAGCGGAATCACTGGTGCGATGGATCAACCCGGATGGTTCCATGGTAATGCCCGGAGATTTCATCCCGCTATATGAAAAGGACGGACTGATCGTGAAGCTGGATGAATACATATTCCGGTATGTCTGCGAATTTCAGCGTGAACTGATGGAGAAGGGGCAGGAGCTGATTCCGATTTCTGTAAATCTGTCGCGTACAAGCCTCCATCATTCCGATATTGTTGAACGTTATATGAAGATTGTAGAGGAGAATGGGATCCCGTTTTCCAGTGTGCCTGTTGAACTGACGGAAACAGCTACTCTGAATAATGTTATGATCAGAGATTTTACAGAGAAACTGGTAAATTCAGGATTTTCACTGCACATGGATGATTTTGGTTCAGGATATTCTTCACTGATCACATTGAGTGAATTACCGTTTAATACACTGAAGATTGATAAGAGTCTGATTGACTGTATTCACCAGCAGAAGGGAAGAATGGTCGTGCAGCAGGTGATCATCTGGCACATGGACTTGGCATGAAGGTGGTTGCAGAAGGTGTGGAGACTGCAGATCAGGTTGAACTTCTGAAGGAGATGGAATGTGACAATATTCAGGGATTCTATTATTCCAGACCATTGCCGAAAGCAGAGTTTGTTAAGAAGTTAGAAGAGAATTAGAAAAGAAAACAGAAAAATCATCATAAGGAACTTCCTGATAATATTTATCGGAGTTCTGTATGATGATTTTGTTATGTTATAGGAAATTACTCCGTAATGTTCCTATAACATAACAAAGCCCTTCGGGCAGGATTCTTTCTTGTAGCACTCCTCCTGAATGTATTATTGAAGAGGAGTGCTATAGTTTGAAACCGCTTTTTGCGGTTGGATCTTGGCTTGTGTATTTTTTGCTTTCTGATGAAATCAGATGTTTAACAGGTCACTGTATACTTTCAGTGCTCCGTCAGTGTCATGTGCAAGAACACGTTTTGCAAGGACTTTACCAAGCTGAACACCTTCCTGGTCGAAGCTGTTTAAGTTCCATACGAATCCCTGGAACATGATCTTGTTCTCGAAGTGAGCAAGTAATGCACCCAGAGATGCAGGTGTAAGTTCTTCACCTGTGATGATGCTGGAAGGACGTCCGCCCTTGAAGTTCTTGTTCAGGTTCTCATCTTCTTTACCGCATGCAAATGCTACGATCTGAGCAGCAACGTTTGCACAGAGTTTCTGCTGGCTTGTGCTGTTCTCGATATCTACGTCTACACCAAGCTGGCTCTTCTTAAAGCCGATGAACTGAAGCGGAACGATGTCAGTTCCCTGATGTAATAACTGATAGAAGGAATGCTGTCCATTTGTACCTGGTTCACCGAAGATAACAGGTCCTGTTACATAGTCTACAGGTTCACCGAAACGGTTTACGGATTTACCATTGGATTCCATATCACACTGCTGTAAGTGTGCAGGGAAGCGGCTTAATGCCTGAGAGTATGGGAGAACTGCTGTAGCAGGATATCCCTGTACGTTTCTCTCATAAACACCGATCAGTGCATCCAGCATATCCGGGTTCTCAAGGATATTTTTATTTGTAGCAAGCTTGTCCTCGGCAGCAGCTCCATCGAGGATCTGTGCAAATACTTCAGGACCGAAAGCAAGAGAAAGGATCGCACCGCCTACACCGGAAACGGAAGAGTAACGTCCGCCGATATAGTCATCCATAAAGATTGCTGTAAGATAATCTTCGCTCTTTGCCAGAGGTGATGTCTCGCTTGTTACGGCAAGCATATGTTTGGATGGGTTTAATCCTGCTTTAACCAGAGCATTCTTTACGAAGGCTTCATTTGTCAGTGTTTCAAGAGTTGTACCGGATTTGGACACAACGATGAACAGAGCATGAGCAAGGTCTACGGAAGCAAGAACAGCAGCTGCGTCATCAGGATCTACGTTGCTGATAAATTTAGCTTCCATCTTGGATGTGTTGTTTGCTTTAGCCCAATTCTCAAGAGCAATATATAATGCACGAGGACCTAAATCACTTCCACCGATACCGATCTGTACAACAGTTGTGAATTTCTCGCCGTTTTCGTTAGTAATCTCACCTGCGTGAACTTTATTTGCGAAGTCTGCGGCTTTCTTCTGCTGTGCAACGTAGAATTCACGTTTGTTGACACCATCAACTACTACGTCTTCGCCAAGCTGTGTACGTGCAAGGTGATGAAGAACCATACGTTTCTCTCCTGTGTTGATCACAGCACCGTTGTATAATTCCTGGAATTTGTCAATAAGCTCAGCCTCATCTGCCAGTTTTGCAAGTGCATCCAGAACTGTCTCATCAACCTGTTTTGCAGCGTAGTTGTAAGTTAAGCCGGCTGCCATCGGTGTGCTGTATTTCTTTACACGTTCAGCACCTTTCTCGCCTACCATGGCATCTGCAATATTTACATGACCTTTCAGTTCGGCAAGCTTGCTGTAGGAAGCAAGAGTGTCGAGATTTTTCCATGTTGCCATAATAATATTCCTCCTTTAAGTGACTGCAGCTGTATGGCCACAGTTATTAACTATAATTATACTGAATAATTGTTCTAATTTCAATGCACGAATGTATGGGATTCAGAGATATTTCGGCACTGCTGTGCGAAATTTTGTGAATATTTCTCTGGCTCGCTTTCGTTACTGTTCACACACCACTGTCCCGCGAGGTGTTTTGGCATGAATATGCCAAAATCCCGAGACATACAAGCCAAAATTCCATTGCCGCAGCAATCTGGAATGAATTTTGGCTACGTTACTGTGAACGGAGTGAACAGTAACCCGCTTTCCTGACAGCACAACTGTAAGATCAGTATATATTTGCAATAAGACCGGCAAAATGATATTATGTATAAAGTTACAGGCAGACAGTAATTTTACAGGGAGATAATTAAAAATGGATTTTGGGATATTTATGATGAAATAAGAAACCGACAGGACGCACAATGAAAAGAAATGACTGGTGTCTGAAGGACGGGGAGTATCACCTGACCGTACTTGGTGTCGTCGGCAGACCAGATGGTACATTCCTGATCACCAAACGTGTGATGACCAAGGCATGGCTCCCGGCTGGTGGGAAGTATCAGGGGGTGCAGCCCAGGCAGGTGAGGAATCCTGCGAGGCTGTCCTTCGTGAAGTAAAAGAAGAAACAGGACTGGATGTACGAAATGCGGAAGGCGGATATCTGTTTACTTATAAGAGAGAGAATCCGGGTGAGGGAGATAACTACTTCGTGGATGTGTACCGTTTTGTCATGGATATTGATGAGAGTGACCTGCACCTGCAGACAGAGGAAACAGACGGATATATGTTTGCCACTGTTGATGAGATCAAAGCCTTTGCAGCAGAAGGGAAATTCCTGCATTATGACAGTATAAAAAAGGCGTTTGAGATGTAAGGTATGGGTATAACAGAGTAACAATAGTAATGGAAGCACAAAATAAAAACCATCATACAGGAATGATTTGACCTGTATGGTGGCTTTTTTGGCAATTGCAGAAAGCCTTTTTCAGACACGCTCTAAGATTATTTCATGGCGTTTCTGATTGCGGCCAGCAGTTCGTCATATTCTTCGTATGCCGGGATCTCCGGATAATCTGCCTTGATCTTGTCTGTACTGCGGAAGAGAAATCCTGCCTTGCTTGCCTGGATCATACCCAGGTCATTGTAGGAATCACCGCTTGCAATGGTATCGAATCCGATAGACTGTAAAGCTTTTACAGTAGTTAACTTGGATTGTTCCACTCTCATCTTAAAGCCTGTGATCTCACCGTTGTCTGCAACTTCAAGAGTGTTGCAGAATAAGGTAGGTCTGCCAAGCTTCTCCATGAGCGGTGCTGCAAACTGTGTGAAAGTATCGCTGATCAGAATTACCTGAGAGAAAGAACGAAGTTCATCAAGGAATTCCTTTGCGCCCGGAAGCGGATCAATTTTTGCGATTACATCCTGGATCTCTTTCAGTCCGAGACCATGCTCTTTCAGAATACCAAGTCTCCAGTTCATCAGCTTATCATAGTCCGGTTCATCACGTGTGGTTTTCTTCAGCTCCGGGATTCCGCTTGCTTCTGCAAATGCGATCCAGATTTCAGGTACCAGTACGCCCTCTACGTCAAGACATGTAATATACATAATAGAAATCCTCCTTTGTGTAAAACCTCTTTATTTTTGAAAATCCTTTAATGCTTTATTTGGTGAAATCATTCTAACATATTCTGAGAGTCCTTGCAAATTTAATTTTTGGTTACTGTTCACTGGTAATATCCCGCGAGGTGTTTTTTGTGAGCGAAGGTCACAGAAAACCCGAGACATACCGCGCGAATTTATGCGATTAACATAAATTAAGTTTGCGAAGCAAACGATACTCCTTGGGCATTGCACAAGGAGATTCATATTTCCTGCATCGCGAAGCTGTTACTGAGAACGGAG
>ENA-OQDW01000833-OQDW01000833.1-human-gut-metagenome-genome-assembly--contig:-NODE-833-length-12313-cov-1.253816_pt1 | contig 12313 bp, 12 predicted proteins | sample MGYA00242784_ERZ504613 | MGnify/ENA primary metagenome ERZ504613 (study PRJEB26092, sample SAMD00036330) | human gut metagenome | host: Homo sapiens | study: EMG produced TPA metagenomics assembly of... | reverse complement strand
CAAAATTAATGGCATGCCTATTCTGTTGTGAGCCGAAAATATCATATTCCTTCACAATAGAAGCCGTAGAATTACATCTGTATATTGTATTACCGGCTCCTATCCAAATATTGTCTTCTTTATCTGCTGCCATATAATTAATCCCCTTATCCAACAATCTCGCATCCGGAAAAGGAGTTATTTTACAGGTTTGTTTATCATAAAGATTTAATCCTTTCCACGTACCGATCCACACATAGTGATCATTATCCATTATATTTGAAATTGAGTTATTAGTGAGCAAATTCAGGTTCTTATAATCAGCCCGGAAAGGCTGCAAACGAAAACCATCATACCGTGCCAGCCCATTAGTGGTTCCTATCCACAAATATCCTTCTTTATCCTGATAGATATCAAAAATCTCATTGGACGAAAGTTGATAGAAAAAAGGAAGCTGCTTAGATATCATATGCTGCGCACAAACAGAGTATTTACCTAAAAATAAAAGTAAGAAGAGGAAAAAGTAACTTCATAGCTATTAGATGTTATTGATGGAAACAAAGTTATGGAAATTAATTGTTTGGTAGATGATTTTAGCAAGGAATTCGTATTGAAACAGGAAAAATAATACACCTATACCTTAAATATCTAAATAATATACTTGTAAGTTCTATAATCTTATCCTCGAAAGATTATAAATCTTACAATCTTATCATCGTATATTTTACAACTGCTATTTGTATAAATAAATACAATAAATTTTGTAAGGTGTATACCTAATATGTACTACTCCCAAAAATGTAAATAAAAACAAATATATATACATGATAAAAAAGTTTTTTATTTTCTGTTCTTTCCATATATCTCCACGACTTTCATTATCTTTGCAATCACTTAATAACAAAGATATTAAATAACAAAAAATTAGATCATGGAATACAATTTCAGAGAGATTGAAAAGAAATGGCAGCAAAGATGGGCAGAGAACCATACCTATCAAGTGACTGAAGACGAAAGCAAAAAGAAATTCTACGTATTAAACATGTTCCCCTATCCATCGGGAGCAGGCTTACACGTAGGACACCCGCTAGGATACATTGCTAGTGATATTTATGCCCGTTATAAACGTTTGCAAGGTTTCAACGTGCTGAACCCGATGGGATATGACGCATACGGACTTCCTGCAGAACAATATGCTATCCAGACCGGACAACACCCTGCCATCACCACTGTGAACAATATCAACCGCTACCGTGAACAGTTGGATAAAATCGGTTTCTCTTTTGATTGGGACCGTGAAGTACGTACTTGTGAGCCCGGTTATTACCATTGGACTCAATGGGCTTTCCAGCAGATGTTCAATAGCTATTATTGCAATGACAAACAGCAGGCACGTCCCATCAGCGAACTGGCGGAAGCATTTTCTAAATATGGCAACGAAGAATTAAACGCCGCTTGTAGCGAAGAACTACATTTCACCGCTGAAGAATGGAATGCCAAAAGCGAAAAAGAAAAACAGGAAATCCTGATGAACTACCGTATCGCTTATCTGGGCGAAACAATGGTGAACTGGTGTCCGCAATTGGGAACTGTTCTTGCCAATGATGAAGTAGTAGACGGAGTTTCAGAACGTGGAGGTTTCCCTGTGGTACAGAAAAAGATGCGTCAGTGGTGTTTACGTGTTTCAGCTTATGCACAGCGGCTGCTGAACGGGCTAGACACCGTGGACTGGACTGATTCACTGAAGGAAACACAACGTAACTGGATCGGACGCTCGGAAGGTACGGAAGTACAATTCAAAGTGAAAGACAGCGATATTGAATTCACCATCTTTACTACCCGTGCAGATACCATGTTCGGCGTAACCTTCATGGTATTGGCTCCGGAAAGTGAACTGGTTCCCCAACTTACCACCGAAGCACAGAAAGCAGAAGTAGAAGCCTATCTAGACCGTACCAAGAAACGTACAGAACGTGAACGTATCGCCGACCGCCGTGTGACCGGTGTATTTAGTGGCTCATACGCTGTCAATCCGTTTACCGGCGATGCTGTTCCCGTATGGATCAGCGATTATGTATTGGCAGGTTATGGTACAGGTGCTATCATGGCGGTTCCTGCTCACGACAGCCGTGACTACGCTTTTGCAAAGCATTTCAACCTGCCTATCGTTCCGTTGGTAGAAGGTTGTGATGTAAGTGAAGAAAGTTTCGATGCCAAAGAAGGTATTGTTTGCAACTCACCCCGCAAGAATGTCACTCCTTACTGTGACCTTTCTTTGAACGGACTGACCATCAAAGAAGCTATCGCAGCTACCAAAGAATATGTGAAAGCCCACAACCTGGGACGTGTGAAAGTGAACTATCGTCTTCGTGACGCCATCTTCTCACGCCAGCGTTATTGGGGCGAACCGTTCCCCGTATATTACAAAGATGGTATGCCTTATATGATTGATTCCTCTAAATTGCCACTTGAACTTCCCGAAGTGGCTAAATTCCTGCCGACTGAAACAGGCGAACCTCCATTGGGACATGCCACCAAGTGGGCTTGGGATAGTAGAAAAGGCGAAGTAGTGGAAAATACGTTAATTGACCATGTCCATGTATTCCCACTTGAACTGAATACCATGCCGGGCTTTGCCGGTTCATCCGCATACTATCTGCGCTATATGGACCCACATAACAACCAAGCACTGGTATCAGAAAAGGCAGATCACTACTGGCAGAATGTAGACCTCTATGTAGGTGGTACAGAACATGCTACCGGCCATTTGATTTATTCTCGTTTTTGGAATAAGTTCCTGCATGACCTAGGCGTAAGCATCAAGGAAGAACCATTCCAGAAATTGGTAAATCAAGGAATGATTCAGGGACGAAGCAATTTTGTATATCGTATCAAAGATACCAATACATTTGTGTCACTGAACCTGAAAGACCAGTACGAAACCACTCCATTGCATGTGGATGTGAATATTGTATCCAATGATATTCTGGATACCGAAGCCTTCAAAGCATGGCGTCCTGAATATAACAACGCTGAGTTTATCCTAGAAGATGGAAAATATATCTGTGGTTGGGCAGTAGAGAAAATGAGTAAATCCATGTACAACGTAGTCAATCCGGATATGATTGTCGAAAAATACGGTGCCGATACGCTGCGTATGTACGAAATGTTCCTCGGTCCGGTAGAACAGTCCAAGCCTTGGGATACTAATGGTATCGATGGTGTTCACCGTTTCTTGAAGAAACTGTGGAATCTGTTCTATAGCCGCACAGACGAATTCTTGCCTGTAGAGGGTGAACCGACTAAAGAAGAGTTGAAAGCAATTCATAAGCTGATTAAAAAGGTAACCGGAGATATTGAAACTTTCTCTTACAACACTTCTATCAGTGCATTCATGATTTGTGTAAACGAACTTACTTCATTGAAATGTCGCAATAAAGAGGTATTGAGCAATCTCATCATCCTGTTAGCTCCGTTCGCTCCACATTATGCAGAAGAACTTTGGGAAGCTCTGGGAAATACCACCAGCGTATGCGATGCACAATGGCCTGCATTCAATGAAGATTACCTAAAAGAAGACACTGTAAAATACACTATCTCTTTCAATGGTAAAGCACGCTTCACCATGGAGTTCGCTACTGATGCCGATAACAATACCATTCAGGCAACAGTTATGGCAAATGAACAAGCCCAGAAATGGATTGAAGGCAAAACCCCGAAAAAGGTAATCATCGTTCCGAAGAAAATTGTAAATATCGTATTATAATCGATACTATACTTGAGGTGTGTCAAAAGCAGTAACTTTTGACACACCTTTCTACTTTATATTAAAAACAATCCTCATTACCATGGACCAAATATTAAAAATCAAACTAGGCAGAGAGGTAAAAGACTATTTAGCCATTACCTTCGGACTGATTTGCTATGCACTGGGATGGGCGGCTTTCTTACTGCCTTATCAAATAACTACAGGCGGAGTAACCGGTATCGCGGCAATTATTTATTATGCTACGGGAATAGAGATTCAAGTGTCTTATTTCATCATCAATGCTGTTTTTCTAGGATTCGCATTGAAAATATTAGGACCTAAATTCAGTCTGAAGACCATTTATGCCATCTTTATGCTGACATTTCTGTTATGGCTCTTTCAAATCATTGTTGAAAGGTCCGGATGGAACACTGCCGCAATTATTAGGACCAGGACAAGAATTCATGGCTTGTGTAGTAGGTGCCGGCTTACTGGGATTTGGTATCGGCATTGTTTTCTGCAATAATGGAAGTACCGGTGGTACGGATATCATTGCTTGGATTATCAATAAATACAAAGATGTAACCCTTGGCCGCATGATGATGTATTGTGATATTGTCATCATATCCTCCTGTTATTTCATATTCCATGATTGGAAACGAGTGTTGTTTGGTTTCTGCGTATTGTTTATCATGAGCATTGTGATTGATTATGTAATAAACAGTTCACGCCAATCCGTACAGTTCCTTATTTTCTCGCGTAAACATGATGAAATAGCCGAAGGAATCACCAAACAAATAGATCGTGGAGTTACCTTATTGGATGGTACAGGATGGTATAGCAAACAAGGAATCAAGGTCGTAGTGGTACTGGCAAAGAAAAGCCAGTCACTGGATATATTCCGATTGGTGAAAGATATTGATCCCAATGCATTTATATCACAAAGTAATGTGGTAGGAGTGTATGGAGAAGGGTTCGACAAACTAAAAATAAAGTAACTAAAAAATAATCTCTTACCATTGCTTCATGTTCTGTTTTTCAATGCAGAAACAGAACGATGAAGCAATGATAAGATTACCACATATCGGTTATCCTATTCTCTCAAATTTCTATTTTATACAATATATGTCTGCATAACCAATGCTCTTGTTCCACCAAAGGATGATCGAACTCTTTTTCAAAATGCATTCCTATTTTCTGCATGACCCGTGCAGAACGTTTATTGGGTATGGCAGTGAATGAATATACCGTTTTAAAAGGTAAATTATCACTCGCATAATCCAGACAGGCAGAAGCGGCTTCTGTGGCATATCCCTTTCCCCATACATCCCGGCACAACCGCCATCCTATTTCCACTCCGGGAGTGAAATCCGATTCGAAAGCAATATTATGAAAACCTACATAGCCTAGAAAATTCCGAGTTTTTTTACATTCTACAGCATACAAACCATAACCATATTCTTCAAATTCTTTCCGGATACGACAATAAAAAGCCATCGTCTCTTCCTGTGTCAAAGTAGTGATAAAGAATTCCATTACTTCTTTATCACTGTTCATGCGGACAAACGGAAGAATATCTTCCTCCTTCCAGTCCCGTAACAACAAATGAGGAGTTTCTATATATACCATACTATCAAGTATCAAATGATACCAACGAAGATAATCAAAAATTGAAAATAAACATAGCAAACAAATTATTATTTACCTTTTCACCTATATTATTCTGTCAGGAATTATCTTACTTTGGTTCATTCTCAGTATCTTTGCATTCAATAAATACAATATAAAATGAAAAGGAAATTAGTATTTGCTACAAACAATGCCCATAAATTGGAGGAAATCTCTGCTATCTTGGGTGAAAAGGTGGAATTATTAAGCCTTAAAGATATTAACTGCCATGCTGATATCCCCGAAACAGCCGATACACTGGAAGGTAATGCGATGCTGAAAGCGGAATATATTTTTGAAAACTATGGTCTGGACTGCTTTGCCGATGATACGGGCCTGGAGGTGGAAGCTTTGAATGGTGCGCCGGGTGTTTATTCCGCCCGTTATGCCGGAGGTGAAGGACACAATGCGGAAGCCAATATGCAAAAATTATTGCAGAATATGCAGGGAGCCCCCAACAGAAAGGCACAGTTCCGTACAGCTATCTGCCTAATTCTGGATGGAAAGAAGCATTTGTTCGAAGGAATTGTAAAAGGTGAGATTATCAAAGAAAAACGAGGTTCGTCAGGTTTCGGGTACGACCCATCTTTGTGCCCGAAGGATATACTAAAACTTTTGCCGAACTAGGCAATGAGACGAAAAACAAAATCAGTCACCGTGCGCTGGCCGTAGAGAAGCTTTGCCGATTTCTGAAGGCGTAAAAAGTAAAACTGTATAAAATTAGTTATATCATTTGTTTACTTCCATCGACTCTCATAAAAATAAGTATTTTGTTTTCCTTTGAAAACAATTTTGACGGAATAATGATTTCCATGAGAACCATTATCCCGTCAAAACAAGTCTTTAATAAAACAGAACCAGCAATGTCACTCCTATTCCGATGATACATCCTATCATAAATCTTTTCCAGAAGAATTCCCTTTAACTTTTAGGAATAACAGAAACGTCTTTTATCAACCATATCTTGTTATCTTTTACAAAAGTCATAATCCCCAGCTTCTCCGAAATTTCCAGCATCTTCTTGATAGGTTTCACCGCCTCCTCAGCTATTGCTTCATCCACTACCACTTCCGGCCATTCATATTTTAATGTATTGTACAACTTTTCCATCGTATTCAACCGCATAAAATTACATTCATTGCAAGCGCAGGTACTGTCTTCGGGAGGAGCGGGAATAAAGTTCTTCTCAGGACATTTCTTACGCATCTCGTGCAAAATACCGCTTTCCGTAGCCACAATAAAGTCTTTTTTGTCACTGGCAATGGCATATTTCAACAATCCTGCCGTAGAAGCAACCTTATCGGCTAGTTTGGAAACGGCTCCTTTACATTCGGGATGAACCAGAATGGCAGCGTTAGGATACTGTTTTTTCAATTCCAGTATCTTCTCCACAGAAAACTGTTCGTGCACATGGCAAGCACCATCCCAAAGCAACATATCGCGTCCTGTAATCGAATTGATATAATTACCCAGATTTCTATCCGGACCGAAAATAATCTTCTCATCTGCCGGAAAACTATCTACGATTTGCTTGGCATTGGTAGAAGTGACCACCACATCAGTCACCGCTTTAACAGCCGCTGTAGTGTTAACATACGAAATCACTGTATGGTCCGGGTGCTCTTTAACAAACTTAGCAAACTCATCAGCAGGACAACTGTCAGCCAATGAACATCCTGCATTCAAGTCCGGTACCAGCACTTTTTTATCAGGACAAAGAATCTTAGCCGTTTCACCCATAAAGTGAACACCACACATCACAATGATATCAGCATCCGTTTTAGCCGCCCATTGTGCCAGTGCCAAGCTGTCACCTACAAAGTCGGCGATATCTTGTATTTCGCCCGACTGGTAATAGTGACCTAGGATAAGCGCATTCTTTTCCTTACGCAACTTATCAATTTCAGTCTTCAAATCCAGAGTTTTGTCTACCGGTTCGGTAACATACCCTTTTTTCAACCATTCTTCTTTATTCATTATATCTATATTTTTTCTTCTTCTTTCAAAAAAAGAAATATGGTATTGATAATAGTCTGTTCATATTGTTAGTAAAAATAGTACTCTTTTCCTTGCCTGATAAGTTATTCATTTGTAATAGTGAGATATGAATAAGTAATCAACTGGCTTAAGCACTGATTATACTGTCTTTACTTGTTCTATTAACAAACTGTTGATAATATGCAAAGTTAAAAACTTTATGGTTATGAATGCCTATAATAGTGATTAAATTGTGTTGATATTGATTGTTTAAGTTATGTGATTAATTTTTGGATTGTTGATTTTAAGTGTATGTTATACCATTATTTGAAATATGCAAGAAATACTTTTGAAATGATATCCTCATCCTTTTTACATGTTTTCAACCGTTATCAACAGGGGGATGTGAATTAGTTATTATCTTTTTTTGTATAAAGAAATCCAATTGTAAAACAGATGGATTTGGGACTGAAGTAAAAATAAAAAGAGAGTAGGGGAGACTTCTTTTTCATTATATAGGCGTAAAGATCATAGATTTTTATGTAAGTTTGTAACCGTTAATAATAAAGTAGAAAATAGAGTATGAGGAAACTCAAAATAACAGAACTGAACCGGCTTACTGTAGACGAATTCAAGAAAGCCGATAAGTTGCCTTTAGCAGTGGTGCTGGATGAAGTACGCAGTTTACACAACATAGGGGCAGTGTTTCGCACATCGGATGCATTTTTGGTAGATTGCATTTATTTATGTGGTATTACAGCCACTCCTCCGCATCCCGAAATGCATAAAACAGCTTTAGGAGCTGAAAATTCGGTGGAGTGGAGATATAAAAAGAATACGCTTGATGCCGTTCAGGAACTTCATGATCAAGGGTTTATCGTATTGGCTATCGAACAGGTGGAAGGCAGTACTTTGCTGGATAAACTGGAACTGGATGCCGATAAGAAATATGCCATCGTAATGGGAAATGAAGTGAAAGGGGTACAGCAGGAAGTGGTCAATGCTTGCGACGGTTGTGTTGAGATTCCCCAATACGGCACAAAACATTCGTTGAATGTATCGGTTACCACAGGAATTATTTTATGGGAGTTTGCCAATAAATTAATGAAATTCAGATAATAAGAGTAAAATTCAAACAGTAGGAATCAGTTAGATTTGTCCGTTTTCAACTAACAATACCACCCGTTCGGTCAGTCGATCCTCTCCTTCCGGATGATATTCTTTCTTCAGGCTGGCACCAAAAAGTGCTGCAAAAGTTTGATAGAATCCGGCTTTAAAGGGTCCCATAAAAGCTTTTACCAATTCATAAGAGGAAGAATCCGTCTGACGGTTTACTAACTTTATCAACAGTTTGCCCTGTGAAAAGGTTAATTTCTTCATAATCGGTGTATATTGCTCTTTTAGTCCCTTCTCTACGAGTTTCAGGTGCTTTTCCCTGGCTTTTTTGTCAGGCAATGTTTCTATATATTCGTAAGTTTCTATTACAGCACGGTTAATTTCACGGGCTAATGGCAGGGTTTTCTTCACATTCCTTACCAAGCGGTAGTATTCCCGTCTTTCTTTTTCGTTTTTGAATTTTAATGGTCTGAAAATGTATACATTAGGTAACTGTACAGCTGGAATAGTATCTCTTTTGTATACACATACAGGTACCATGTATCCGTTTATAGTAGTCGTTTGTTGCTGGGAATAAGCAGCAGCGGCTATAAAGGAAAAAAACAATGCTATAAAGAGTTTCCTTTTCATCTTGGTGCAAAAGTAGCAAGAAATATGATTACTCTGTATAGTGGATAAAACTATTTAACTTAAAACACGCCAATGAATTACAAAATGAACAGGTTGTTAAGAGTAATGTTAATTATCTGTATTACAATACTTTTATCGGTGCATAACCTGTGTGCGCAGGAAGTATGGGAAGAACTGGCAGAGCAATTGATGGATGAAGATGAAAACAGTTCGTTTCAATGGGATACTCATTTTGAGGAGCTTTCCGAATTACGTGAAAATCCCATCAATATCAATACAGCAACTAAAGAGCAACTGGAACGTTTTCCATTTCTCTCTGACCAACTGGTAGAGAATATATTGTATTATCTGTACAAATATGGTCCTATGCTTACCCGCAATGAGTTATGGATGATTGAAGATATTGACAGGCAGACTATTCACTATTTACTACCCTTTATTTACTTTGAAACTCCTGAAAAAGAGCAATATAAACCAAATATAAAGCGAATATTGAAATACGGTAAACAAGAGTTATCAACACGTGTCGATATTCCTTTTTATACGAAGGCCGGGTATCAACAGTACCCGGCAGAAACTTTAAAAAAGAATCCGAACAAACAGTATTTGGGATATGGATATTATCATAATCTGCGATATAGTTTTCATTATCGGGATCAGATTTATGCAGGAATTACTGCTGAAAAGGATGCAGGAGAACCTTTCTTTACCGGACAAAATAAAAAAGGTTATGATTTTTATTCACTATACTTGTTAATTCGTAATATAGGTCATATCAAGACTTTAGCTCTTGGTAATTACCGTGTCAGCTATGGTTATGGACTAGTTATCAACACTGATTTCGGGATGGGAAAAACAGCTACACTCTCTACTTTGGGAAATAAGAGCCGGGGAATACGCAAGCACTCTTCTACCGATGAATATAACTATTTTCAAGGAATGGCAGTCAGCTATAAGTTGGCGAAAAGATGGACATTGGATGGTTTCTATTCTTATCGGAAGATGGATGGTATTGTTGATAACCAGTTTATTAAGGTCGTTGAAAAAAGATGGATATCATCGGTTGTATCGTGAGTTTGAGAAGAAAAATACATTAACTAATCAGTTGGTTGGCAGTAATTTAAATTATAATGGAAAGTACTGTGAGTTAGGATTAACAGCTGTTTATAATGTTTTCAACAAGCCGTTGAATCCTGAGAAGAAGTACTATAATATTTATTATCCCCGTGGAAAGGACTTTTATAATGTGGGAGGAGATTATAAATTCTTTTGGAAACGCTTCTCTTTATTGGGTGAAACGGCTATAGACAAATGTGGTACTTGGGCAACCATGAATATGTTACGTTATTCACCGAAAGGAGGAACACAGTTAATAGTTATGAACAGGTATTATGATGCCAAATATCAATCGGTTTATGCTCGTTCTATAGGAGAGGGAAGTACGGTACAAATGAGAGTGGATTTTATATAGGATTGGAAACAGTATTTTAAGTATATCAAAATGACTTGTTATGGTGATTTTTTCTATTTCCCTTGGAAGAAATATTTAGTAAGCAAAGCAGGAACCAAAGGATTGGACGGATTACTCCAATTAAGTTATTCACCTACTTATGAACTGGAAATGTTTATAAGATATCGTTATAAAAAGAAGGAAAAGGACTTCACTGCTGAGGATAAAACCAAGCAAACTATTCCATCTATTCAGCAGAAATGCCGATACCAATTGAATTATAGCGTGAAAGATAAACTGACATTGAAAACCATAGCGGATTATGTACGCATCAACTTTCGTGGGCAATCTGCTTCCAATGGTTTTCTAAGTTTCTCAAGTGCTGCTTATACATTTCATTTGCTTCCTCTTCAGCTTGATTTGAGTGCCGCATGGTTTAATACGGATGACTATAATTCCCGTCTTACTATCTATGAAAAGAGTGTGCTCTATGCTTTTTCCATGCCTTCATTCTATTATAAAGGTATGCGTGTGGCAGTGAACGCCCGTTATGAATTGAATAAACACATTATCTTGCAGGCCAAGTACGGAACTACTCATTATTTCAATCGGGATAAGATAAGTTCCGCCTTGGAGGAAATTGACGGCAGTACAAAGAGTGACCTTTATTTGCAGTTGAGGCTGAAATTCTGAAAAACATTCTGTATTTTTGTACTGTTATCAACTGAAAAAAAAACTATGTCAACAATCATTTATCCTTCTCCCATCTTCGGTCCGGTACATAGTCGTCGTTTGGGAGTTTCTTTAGGAATCAATCTTCTTCCTGAAGATGGCAAGTTTTGTACCTTCGACTGCATTTATTGTGAATGTGGTTTTAATGAAGATCATCGTCCGAAAAAGAAACTGCCTATCGCGAGCAGGTTCGTGAAGCTTTGGAGGCCCGTTTGATTGATATGCAGCAAAATGGTCCTGAAACCGGATGTGCTGACTTTTGCCGGTAATGGCGAACCGACGGCTCATCCTCACTTTGCAGGAATTATAGAGGATACTTTGGCATTGCGTGATATATATTTTCCTCAGGCAAAAGTGAGTGTATTGAGTAATTCTACTTTTATTCACAAACCGGAGGTATTTGATGCATTGAATAAGATAGATAATAATATATTGAAACTGGATACCATTGATACGGATTATATCCATTTGACGGATCGTCCTACTGGACATTATGATGTGCAGAAAATTATAGAAGGCATGAAAGCTTTCAAAGGAAAGCTGATTATTCAGACTATGTTCATGAAAGGTACCTATCAAGGTCAGGATGTGAATAATAACGACAGACCGGTATGTGTTACCTTGGTTGGAGGTTGTGAAAAAGATAGCTCCGCGTCAAGTGATGATTTATACCATTGACCGCGAAACGCCCGATCATGATTTGGAAAAAGCTACTCATAAGGAATTGGATAAAATAGGAGGATTGGTGAAAGAGGCAGGTATTCCGGTTTCGGTTTCATATTAAGTGAAAAAAGTAAGTTAACTTCGAGGGGCAAGTAAGTTAACTTACTTTGCTCATGAACATATCTTACTTTTTCAGGTCAGTAACAATGTATAACCTACTCCTCGGATATTTTTCAATTCAATGCGAGGTTCATCTTTCAATAGTTTCCGCAATTTCGTGATAAAAACATCCAGCTGCGTGATTAAATAATTACGTACTTCCGTCTACTCCAAAAACGGACCAATTAGGG
>ENA-OQDW01000831-OQDW01000831.1-human-gut-metagenome-genome-assembly--contig:-NODE-831-length-12331-cov-3.170190_pt1 | contig 12331 bp, 16 predicted proteins | sample MGYA00242784_ERZ504613 | MGnify/ENA primary metagenome ERZ504613 (study PRJEB26092, sample SAMD00036330) | human gut metagenome | host: Homo sapiens | study: EMG produced TPA metagenomics assembly of... | reverse complement strand
ATAACGATCCTTTCCAGCGGTGGCTTCCAGGTTTGAAAAAACTAGCGCCGCCATGTTTTACATGATTATAGCATAAGAACAAAACATTCCCTCTGCGCAAGAAGCGTTGCCGCCGTGCAGTAGGCATTTTCTAATGCTTCAAACTCTGTTTGAAGCTATTATACTACACGCAAGGCCAACCTTTGTGAAAAATGGCGTTGCCGCTTTGCGGCAGGAGCGTTTCGCGCCGACAGGCATTTTTCCAATGCTTCAAACTCTGTTTGAAGCTATTATACCATGATTCCGTTGCGCAAGGCGCAATGAGCGGCGCAGCCGCAGGGCGTTAGCCCGAATCAATGATTCAATTCTCCGAAACGCTCAAAATTGATTTTGCAAGTGTTTCGTGAGGTTATTATATCACAAATCCATTCTACGGCAAAGCACCGGAGCGCTCTCCGCTGTTCTACACGGATATAAACGATATTTGCTTGTTAATTTTTTATTTAATCCAGAAACGATTGAATATTCTTGTGATATCCAGTAAAATAGAATTGGAAAAACAGGCGGAAGGAGCGCTATTTTTGCAGGATATCCACAAAAAAAGAACGATCTTGGCCGCGTTCCTTATAGCCGCCGCTCTGGCCTTGCTGCTCTTTCTGGTCGGCCTGGATGTGTGGAAAAGCCAAAAGGAGGCAGCCTTTGCGCATAGCGAGCTTTCCATGGGCACCGTTGTCACCGCGCAGCTATATGGCCCAAGGGGGGAAAATGCGTCCGCCGCGCTCTTTTCCGCATTCGATACACTGGAAAGGGAGCGAATTTCCTGGCGTGTGGAGTCCTCAGAAATTGCCAAAATTAACGCCTCTTCCGGATCCGCCGTGCCCATCAGCGAGCAAACCGCTTCCTACCTGCGAAGAGCCGCTGAGGTAAGTGAAAGGAGCGGCGGCGCGTTGGACTGCACCGTGGGCGCGCTAACAAAGCTTTGGGATATTGGCGGTGAACGTGCCCGCGTGCCCTCCCCGGGGGAAATTGCGGCCGCCCTGCAAACGGTCGGCTGGCAACAGGTTTCTCTAGAGGCCAGGCAGGCTAAGCTCAAAAGCGGGCAGGCGCTTGATTTAGGCGCAATCGGCAAAGGGATCGCCTGCGACGAAGCCAAGCGTATCTTAGACGATACACACCTAAGCGGCGCGGTGATTTCCGTCGGTGGCAGCCTCCTGCTCTGGGGCAGCCGCCCCGGCGGAGGAGATTGGAAGGTTGGCGTGCGCGACCCGCGCGGCGAAACCTCAGATCAGCTTGGCGTGTTTACGCTGGCAGAAGGTTTTGTTTCCACCAGCGGCGATTATGAACGCACTCTAACGGCGGACGGAAAAACCTATCACCATATTCTGGACCCCAAAACCGGCTACCCGGCAGACGCAGGGCTGATCAGTGTGACAGTGACCGCCCCCTCCGGCCTTCTAAGCGATGCACTCTCCACCGCGTGTTTCATTCTCGGCTATGAAAAGAGCCTTCCCCTGCTGGATGCTTTCGGCGCAGAGGCAATTTTTGTCACCAAGGAAAAGCAGGTGATCACAACACCCGGCCTGAAACAGACTTTTCAATTGACAAACAATGCATATCACCTCATACAGGATACATAAATTTATGAAAAAGCAAGCCTTTTTTCGGCGGGCCGATCTGTTGTTGATCGCTGTGATTGCCGCCGTGTGTATTTTTCTTTTTCTATCTAAGCAATCACCCCACGCATCACCGCAAGACGTACAAGCCGTACTCTATAGCGGCGGTGTGGAAATCGACCGCATCTCCTTAAACGAAGTAACGCTGCCCTATACACTCACGCTAGGCAAACAGCCACAGGCTGTCATCCAGGTAGAAAGGGGCCGTATCCGTTACCTCTCCGCCGAATGCCCGGATGGGCTGTGCGTCAAATCCGGCTGGCTTTCACAGCCGGGGGATACCGCCGCCTGCCTGCCCGCGCGTACCGTAATTGCCATTGAAGGCATTCGTCCGGCGGGCGGGGTAGATGTGCAAACCTATTAAGCAGGGCGAAAGGCGGGAACAAAGCATGAACGGCAGGCCAAACCTCAGCCCGCGCACGCGGAAAACGGCGCTGCTCGGTATGCTCGCCGCCGCCGCGCTGGCGCTCTCTTTTCTTGAAAATCTTATTCCCGGCCTTCCAGGCCTGCCCCCCGGGGCAAAGCCCGGCTTTTCCAATATCGCCACGATGGCCGCGGCTGCTCAACTCGGCTTCGCAGGCGCATTTCCAATTACGCTGCTCAAGGCGGGCTTTGCGGGGCTGACCCGCGGGGCAACCGCCTTTTTCATGAGCACAGCAGGCGGTGTGCTTAGCATGCTTGTCATGCTGCCCCTGCTGCACGGAAAGCGCAACCCATTCGGCGCGGTGGGCACGGGAATTCTGTGCGCGTCATGCACAACCTCGGCCAGCTGCTGGCCTCCTGGGCGCTGACGGGCACAAAGGCTATTTTCGGCTACGCGCCGCTGCTGCTGCTGTTTGCCTTGCTGACAGGCTTGCTACCGGCGCCGTATATGGAGCGATCGCTCCTTCTCTCAACCGGATTTTTCCCTCCCACTTCAAATAAATTATAGCTTGAAAACAAGGGGTTGACCAGATGAAACCAGAAAAAATGAAGGGCGTGCTCACGGCGGTGCGCAGGCCTCGCGGTGGCGTGAGTGTTTCGCACAATAAAAACACCGCCGATATGGAGCCGGTGCGTATGCCCTCGCCGGAGCGCGTCATTTTGCCTATGCAACAGCACATCGGCGCACCATGTACGCCAACGGTTAAAGTGGGCGATTCTGTCTCGGTGGGCCAGGTCATTGGAGACAGCGACAAGTTCATCAGTGCGCCGATCCACGCCTCTATTTCCGGCAAGGTATCTGCCATTGGGGAATGCACCCTGCCTCCGGCGCGCGTGTGCAGAGCGTGACGATTGAATCCGATGGGGAAATGCGCCTGTTCGATGGGGTTGAGCCGCCAAAGGTGAACAACCGCGAAGATTTTTTGCGCGCCGTGCGGGCCTCCGGCCTGGTGGGAATGGGCGGCGCGGGTTTCCCCACACATGCAAAGCTGCGCGTGATGCCGGATAAACACATTGACACGCTCGTGATTAACGCTGCGGAGTGCGAGCCCTATATCACAGTCGATTACCGGGAATGCATCGACAACTCCTGGGATATTATGTCCGGCATCTTCACCATCAAGGAGATTCTTGGTATCGACAATGTGGTGATCGCCGTGGAGGATAATAAGCCGGCAGCCTTTGAAGTGCTCAATCGGATTGCAGAAAACAGCAATGACATCGGCGACCATGTGAAGCTCATGGCTTTAAAATCTCTCTATCCCCAAGGCGCGGAGAAAATGATGGTGCAGTCTGCAACCGGCCGCCGCGTGCCGCCCGGGAAGCTTCCGGCGGACGTTGGCTGCATTGTAATGAATGTGGGCAGCGCGGCGTTTGTATCCCGATACTTAAAATCAGGCAAGCCGTTTGTCTCCCGCTCGATCACGGTAGACGGCTCCGCCATCAGCGAGCCGAAAAATATCCGCCTACCCATCGGCACCCGGATCACGGACGTGATCGACTATTGCGGCGGATACAAAACGGATGTTTACAAGCTCCTCATGGGCGGACCGATGATGGGCATCGCCCTGGCGGATGACAGTTTACCGATCCTTAAGCAAAACAATGCGATCCTCGCCTTTGCAAAGAACTCCTATCATATCAAAAAAGAACGCGCCTGCATTCGGTGCGGGCGGTGCGTGCAAGTCTGCCCAATGAGCTTGATGCCGACCCTCATCGAGCGCTATGCCCGCGTGAAGGATGCGGAAAGCCTTAGCCGCATCGGCGTTAATGTCTGCATGGAGTGCGGCAGCTGCGCATATGCCTGCCCCTCCGGGCGGCCGCTCGTACAGTATATGAGGCTTGCCAAATCAGTCGTCAGGGAAGCAGGTGACCAGAAGAAATGAGTTTGAAAGAAAAGCTGACCGTCAGCGCGTCGCCGCATGTGCGCTCGCCGGAAACCACCACGGGCATTATGCTGGATGTGATCATCTCGCTGATCCCAGCCCTTGCGGCGAGCGTCTGGCTCTTCGGGCTGCGCACGCTGCTTGTAACCGCCACCACTGTTCTATCTTGCATGCTCAGTGAATTTTTCAGCCGCAAAATCATGAAGCGGCAGGGCACGCTTGGAGACCTGAGCGCCATTGTAACGGGCATCCTCCTCGCCTTCAACCTGCCAGCCACTATCCCGCTGTGGGTTGCGGCGATCGGCAGCGTTGTGGCGATCGTTGTGGTCAAGCAATTTTTTGGCGGCATTGGGCAAAATTTTGTCAATCCGGCCCTGGTTGGCCGCATCGTGCTGATGGCCTCCTTCCCCACGATGATGTCCACGTGGTTCAGCCCTTTGCATGGCGTGGCGTGCAGGTTGTCACCACAGCTTCTCCGCTCGCTTCCATTTCCTCCATGTTTACGGCGGGGGACGTCTCCGCCGCCGCGACAGCTTCCAATCCGGCCCTCCCCTCGCTGTGGCAGATGCTCATCGGCCAGCGTCAGGGCTCGCTCGGCGAAGTGTGCGCGCTAGCGCTCCTGCTCGGCTTTGCCTATCTGCTCATCCGGCGCGTGATCACGCCCGTGATTCCATTGACCTACATCGGCACGGTGGCCGTCATCATGCTGATTGCCGGGAAAGGGAGCCTCTCCTTCGTCGCCTATGAGATCCTTGGCGGCGGCTTGCTGCTCGGTGCAATTTTCATGGCTACCGATTACACTACCTCCCCGATCAACTTCAAGGGCAAGCTGATCTACGGCGTGGGCTGCGGCATCCTAACCGCACTAATCCGGCTCTTCGGCAGCCTTCCAGAGGGCGTATCCTTCTCGATTATTATTATGAATATCCTTGTGCCGCACATTGAGCGGCTAACCACCCCCAAGCCCTTTGGAAGCGCCAAAACACCAAAGAAAAAGCAAAGCCGAAAAAAGGAGGCGGGCGCATGAATCAGAAGCAGAAGCTGTGGAAGGCAATCTTGATCCCCACCGTATCCCTCTTTCTCATCTGCGTTGTTTCCACGGTGCTGCTCGCCGTGACCAACAGTGTAACAGCCCCGATGATCGAAGACCTTGCGGCTAAAACGGCCGCTGAAACCCGCCAGACAGTGCTCAGCGCGGCCAAACGCTTTAGCGATCCGAAAACCGTAACCATGGCCAAAGCGCAATACACCTATTACGAAGGCTTCGACGGAGATACGCCGGTGGGCTACGTTTTCACCACGCAGAGCAAGGGCTACGGCGGCGCGGTGGAGATCATGACCGGCATCGACCTGAACGGGCGTGTGACCGGCATTCAGACGCTCACGCTCAATGAAACGGCGGGCCTCGGCATGAATGCGAAAAACGATGCCTTCCGCGATCAGTTCAAGGGGAAAAGCGGCAGGATTAGTGTTGCCAAAAATAGCCCGGGCGAAGATGAGATTCAGGCGCTAACCGGCGCGACGATCACCTCTAAAGCGGTGACGGATGCGGTCAATCTCGCGCTCGAGCTCTATACGCAAGTGGCAGGAGGTGCGGCAAATGGCTGAGAAAAAAAGCTCGGCAAAGAATTTACCAAGGGCCTGATCAAAGAGAATCCGGTGTTGCGGCTGGTGCTCGGCACCTGCCCGACGCTGGCGGTGACCACCTCTGTTGAAAGCGCCCTAGGCATGGGCGCTGCGGCGATGATCGTGCTAGTATGCTCCAACATTGTGATCTCCGCACTGCGCAAGGTGATCCCTTCAAAAGTGCGTATCCCTTGCTATATTGTTGTAATCGCTTCGTTTGTGACGATCGTGCAGATGCTTGTGAAGGCGTTTTTGCCGCAGATCGACGAGCAATTGGGCGTGTATCTCCCACTGATCGTTGTTAACTGCATCATTTTAGGCCGGGCGGAGGCCTTTGCGGGCAAAAGCCCCGTTCTCGCCTCTGCACTCGACGGATTAGGCATGGGCATCGGCTTCATGGCCGCTCTGCTCGCAATGGGCGCAATCCGCGAGCTGTTCGGCGCAGGCACGCTGCTAGGCTACCAGATCATCCCTGGCAGTATAGCGCCGATGATTATTTTCATCCTGCCCCCCGGCGGCTTCTTCGTATTCGGCATGCTCATCGCCTGCGCAAACCGGCTCGCAGAGCGCAGAGGAAAGCCGAAGGCAACGCTCAACTGCGGCTCTTGCCCGATGGCGGACGCATGCTCGCGCGTCAATTGTGAAAAGGCGGAAACAAAGGAGGCTGATGCAAAATGAAGCTATTTTTAGCCATCCTGCTCACCGGAATTTTAACGGAGAACTTCGTTCTCTCAAAATTCCTCGGCATCTGCCCCTTCCTCGGCGTATCCAAAAAGCTCAATACAGCCGTGGGTATGAGCGCGGCGGTCATTTTCGTAATGGTGCTTTCCACAGCTGTAACCTACCCAATCAATCAGTTCCTTTTAGTAAAAAACGGGCTCGAATATTTGCAAACGCTCGTCTTCATCCTCGTCATCGCGGCGCTCGTACAGCTGGTGGAAATTGCGCTAAAAAAATTTCTGCCCGCGCTTTACAATTCCCTTGGCATTTATCTGCCGCTGATCACGACGAACTGCGCCGTGCTGGGCGTGGTGCTGCTCAACATCGATAAGAGCTACAGCTTTTGGCAATCCATTGTGAATTCCCTTGGCGCGGGCCTTGGCTTCATGCTTGCGATGGTGCTCTTCGCAGGCGTGCGTGAACGGCTCGAATCCTGCGAAGTTCCTAAATTTTTGCAGGGGCTTCCGATCACCCTGATTGCAGCCTCCCTCGTATCCGTCTCCTTCCTGGGGTTTACAGGCATCGTGGAAGGCATGTTCCATTGACCCGGCGCAAAAAAAGAATGGTTATAAGGATGGGAAACAAATGAACCCAATTTTACTCTCTGTTTTGATTGTTTCCGCCATCGGCCTGTTGGCGGGCCTCGGCCTCGCGGTCGCGTCGATCGTGATGGCGGTGCCTGTGGATGAGAAAGCGGAAGCGCTGGAGGCCGTGTTGCCTGGTGCAAACTGCGGCGCGTGCGGGTTCTCCGGCTGCGCGGGCTACGCAAAGGCACTCTCTGAGGGAAAAACCCGGGAGACCGCGCTCTGCGCGCCCGGGGGCAACGCGGCGGCAAAGGAAATCGCGGCGATTCTCGGCCTCTCCGCCGGGAATGTGATTCCCATGGCCGCAACAGTGCTGTGCCGTGGCAACAACACAAACACAGGCAAAAAATTTGAATATGCCGGCGTGCAGAGCTGCAAGATGGCCGCGCAGCTCTTCGGCGGCTCCTCCACATGCAGCTATGGCTGCCTCGGCTATGGGGACTGTGCCGAGGCTTGCCCTATGACGCCATCAAAATCTGCGAGGGCGTTGCGCAGGTGGACCCGCTCCTGTGCCGCGCCTGCAAGCTATGCGTAGCCACCTGCCCCAAGCGGCTCATTACGCTGATGCCCCTGCACGAGAGGAAGGCTGCCGTCATGTGCCATAACATGGATAAGGGCGGCCCCGCCCGCAAGGCCTGCAAGGCGGCATGCATCGGCTGCATGCGGTGCGTGAAGGCATGCGAATACGGAGCGGTCACCGTCAAAAACAACCTTGCCGTGATTGATGGCGAAAAATGCGTGGCCTGTGGTAAATGCGCGGAAGTCTGCCCCTCCAAATGCATCCATCTCTTCGAGCTTGACGCGGCGCGCGCCGCGCAGGCGTAATCTAATCCAGAAAGGCAGTTTCTTATGAACAAGCAACCGGTAAGCGTACGAAGCCTTTTCGGTTTTCCCATTGTGCGCGGCATAGGCCGTGATTACACCATCCCGCAGGTTGACCTAAGCGCGGAGCCGGACGGAATCCAGCCGCTTATCACGGTGGACGGCAGTCGTCCATACCTCGGCCATCCGGATTCCATTCTCACCAAAACAGGGGAAATCCTCACCTTCTTCCCCGCCGGGCATGGGCGCGGCGCGGTGCTTGGCCGCATAAGCGCAGATGAGGGACGAAACTGGCACTCCCTCGAAAATACGCCCAAGAGCTGGGAAAAATCCCGCGAAACGCCCACTGTCTACCGCCTGGAATTTGCGGATGCGCAAAGGCCCGATCAGCTCATCCTGATCTCCGCCAATACGGACTGGCCTGGGGACAAGGGGCCGGGCGGCTTCAACTGCTCCCTCTCCGCGGACGAAGGAAAAACCTGGAGCGAATTTGAATGCTTCTATGAAAAAAACTCCGCCCATCCCGTTGTGCCCATCGTTGCGATGAGCGCATTAACAAGGCTCAAGGAAAATGGCCGGTTTGTGGATCGATGGTTGGGCATTTTCCATGATAAACATTTTATCAATTACAGAACGATCCTCACCTTCGACGGTGGCGGCCGTATGCATTGGAGTCCTCCTGAGCCCTATTTTTCAACCTATCGGGCGATCGAAAAAGGCTCGAAAATGTGCGAAGTGGAGATGATCCGGTCAGACGGTGGACAGGGCGATGAACTTTGCCTGATTACCCGCAGCCAAACAAAAAAGGTCAATTCGTTGATCTCCTTTTCCCAGGATGAAGGAAAAACCTGGTCTACCCCGCGTGAACTGCCTGCTGCGCTCAACGGCGAGCGGCACAAGGCGGAATGGACGAAAGACGGGCGGCTCTTCATCACCTTCCGCTCCATTGAGCGCAGCCCGGATAAAAACCGCATCCATCAGGAAAAAGGCCATGAAAAACGCGGCTGGTACAGCGAGGGTTGGATCGCCTGGGTCGGCACCTACGACGATTTGAAACAGGGCCGTGAGGGCCAATATCGCATTAAAATCGCGCACACCTATTTAGACGGTCAAACAGCTCCCGAACCCGTCGCCAACGGCGACACAGGCTACTGCGGCAACATTGTGCTTGAGGACGGCACGATCTTCACCTGCACCTACGGTCGCTTCGGAGATACCTATCAAAATCAGGAAGGGAAAAGCGCTTTGCGCACCTACATCGCTTCCCGGCGGATCAATCTGGCTGTGACAGACCGCCTGGCAGCAAAATAAAGGGGAAGAAAAATGATTACGACTATTTTCCGCATCGTAGCGCAATTTATGGCCGCTCTGTTCTGCTTTATTCCGGCGCTAATCGGAAGCTATACCACAGGATCAAATTACACAATCCCACAGATTGACCTGAGCGCCGCGCCGGCGGGCGTATCCGCCGAATTTGCAGAGCTCTACGAGCAGACTGTGGTGGACGACAGCCGGAACTATCTGGCTCACCCAGATTCCATCCTGCTCAAAAACGGAAATATCCTAACAATGTATCCCGCCGGGCACGGCAAAGGCGCTGTTCTTAATAAAGTGAGCACCGATGGCGGCCGGAGTTATTCCTCTACCATCGCAAACACCCCCGCGAGTTGGGTGAACTCACAGGAAACCCCCACGGTTTACAGGCTCCAGTTCACAGACGAGCAGATGCAGGATAAGCTCATTATGATCTCCGCCAACCCCGACTGGGGGAGCGGCTCGACCGGCGGCTTCAACTGCTCTCTCTCCTCCGATGAGGGGCAAACTTGGACGGAATTCCAAACCTTCTACGGGGAAGGGCAGTTTCCGAAGGTCATCCCGATCGTTGCGATGAGTTCCTTGACGCAGCTCAAGGAAAACGGCCGGTTTGTCGACAAATGGATGGGCATTTTCCACGATGCGAAGTTCACCAATTTTAAAACCATTCTGACCTTTGACGAGCAGGGCAATATGCGCTGGTCGATGCCGGAGCCGTACTTTGTGCAGCATTGGGTGCGGCAATATGCCACCAATATGTGCGAGGTGGAGATCATCCGCTCCGATGGCGGGCAAGGCGATGAACTGTGCCTGATTACCCGGAGCAATACGAAAAAGTGCAATTCGCTGATCTCCTTTTCCCAGGATGAGGCAAAACCTGGTCGAACCACGTGGAGGCGCCCGCCGCGCTCAACGGCGAGCGGCATAAAGCCGAATGGACAAAAGATGGCCGTCTCTTCATCACCTTCCGCTCCATTGAACGCGATCCCGTCAAAAACAGCCTCTATTCCGATAATGCAGAGCGCGGCTGGTATAGCGAGGCTGGATCGCTTGGGTGGGAACCTATGAGGATCTGAAAAACAACATGGAGGGCCAGTACCGCCTCAAGCTCGCCCACACCTATCTGGATGATCAAACGCAACCGCAGATTACAGCGGGTGCGGACACCGGCTATTGCGGCAACGTTGTGCTGGACGATGGCACGATCGTAACCAGCTCCTACGGGAAGTTTGATCCAGATAAAACCTATATCGACGATGCCGGAAACACTGTGATAAAAACTTCCATTATCTCCAAACGGATTGATCTATCCCTAACAGACCGCCTTGCAGGAAGCAAAAACTAAATAAATCGCCCGCAATGCGCAAAACGGCGCGGCGCGGGCTTTTCCTTGGATAAACTGTTTTAAAATTTCCGACGCACTTGAAGTGGATGCAGCGAAGCTGCTGGAATGCAGAGAATAACCGACAGACGATTTTTAAGCAAAAACGCCCCGCGCTCCTCCATTTTCGACGGAAGGGCACAGGGCGTTTCACTTGCCTACATAGGGATACTTTACAACAGAAACGCATGCGCAAGCGCAAAATAAATCGCAAGTGTCAGCGCATCCACAATTGTCGTAATCATCGGCCCGGCCATAAGCGCCGGGTCCAAATGGATGAGCTTTGCAAAAATAGGCAACGTACAGCCGATGCATTTTGCCGCAACCACCGCGCAGAACAATGCCGCGCAGATGACGAGGTAGACCGGCAAAGTCGCCCCTCCAAAAATCAACAGCCGCAGGAAATTAACAACTGCAAGGACCGTGCCGCAGATGAGCGACACACGCAGCTCCTTGAACAGGACGATAAAATAATCCTTAATGGTGATTTCGCCCAGGGCAAGGCCGCGGATAATCAATGTAGAGGTCTGATTGCCGGAATTTCCGCCCGTATCCATCAGCATAGGGATCGCGGCGGTCAGGCCTACTACGACGGAAAGCATGCTTTGATAGTTCTCAATGATCTTCCCGGTAAACGTGCCAGAAATCATCAGCACCAGCAGCCAGACGATACGATTCCCAGCCAAGCGAAAAACGCCGGTTTTGAGGTATTCGTTTCCCGTCCCGGAGGGATGCATAAGGGCCATCTTTTCAAAATCCTCTGTGTTTTTTTCCTCGATAACGTCAACGATATCGTCAATCGTAATCACGCCTACCAGCCGCTTTTCGTTATCGACGACCGGAACGCTCAAAAGATCATATTTTCGGGCAAGATCCGCCACATCCTCCTCATCCTCGAGCGTGGATACAAAGATGAGCTGCTGATCATCATCCATCAAATCACGCACCAGCGAATCCGCTTTGGCAAACAAAAGCCTGTGCAGCGGCAACGTGCCGACCAGATGCCGGGCATTATCAATGCAGTAGGCCGTATATACGGTTTCATCGTCGATGCCACTGGAGCGAATCCGATCGATCGCCTCCGCCGCCGTTAGGCGATCGTGCAGCTGCACCATCTCAATGGTCATGATGCTGCCGGCCGAATTGTCAGGTACTGCAAAAAGCGATTAATCAGCTTGCGTGTTTCCGGATCGGAATTGGCAAGCACGCGTGTGACAACGTTTGCGGGAACCTCCTCCAGGAAATCGACCGTGTCGTCAAGGAACAGATCGTCCAGCAGGCTGGACAGCTCGTTATCCGTAATCGTCCCCACGATGTGGGACTGACGGTCCGGATCAAGATAAGAGAATACATCCGCAGAGATATCCTTCGGAAGAATTCGGAATGCAATCGCCATGCCTTCATTTGAAAGCTCCTGCAAAAAATCCGCAATATCAACCACGTTCATCTCCGCCAGCTCATCACGTAGGGCGGAGAGCTGGTTTGTTTGCAGCAGATGGTACAACGCCTCAAAATTGTAGTTGGTTTCCAATGGTAACACCTTCTTTGCGCACAGCGCGAAAGGGCAGGCACGGCAAAACCCGTGCCCGGAAGCCAGATGCTACCGGTTGATCACACAGGAAAGGCCGCGCCGGGCTCCTCCGGCTGTGGTATAATATCGATCGGGAACACGCGGTCTATGCGCGCCTGTACTGTCCAAGTGCGGCCCACCTCCGTTTGTTTTGAATTCTGCATTCCCAGTTCTTTTTTAGTCTAATCGTTTTTTCGTGTAAAGTCAAGCGAAAGCGCAAAAAAAGAACAGAACGCGCAAGAATGAATGCCAGTCACAAATTTTGGGTTAAATCGCTCCTTTCAAGTTCAAAATCAGCCAAATTCAGATTGTTTAAAACACATTAAAAATAATTTTTTATTCCCCATCCTGTT
>ENA-OQDW01000830-OQDW01000830.1-human-gut-metagenome-genome-assembly--contig:-NODE-830-length-12347-cov-4.707529_pt1 | contig 12347 bp, 18 predicted proteins | sample MGYA00242784_ERZ504613 | MGnify/ENA primary metagenome ERZ504613 (study PRJEB26092, sample SAMD00036330) | human gut metagenome | host: Homo sapiens | study: EMG produced TPA metagenomics assembly of... | reverse complement strand
TCAGTAAGCATAGAAGTACTTAAACGAATAAGAATTGTTGCTAAATATCTGAGGAAATCGCCAGGAAAATATTAGATATGAAAAATAATGTGGATGCGCTTGCACTCGAAAACAACAATGCTAAATTTTCTATTAGAATCGACCATTATCATTATCTAACCAAAAATAAGGATAAAGCAACTTCTTTTGTAAAAATAGATAATTCAGCTGATACGTCTGTTAAGATCATAAAAGAATTAAAGGATCCTAACAACACGCATAATCTTACAGCAAAAGCATGCATTAGTAAAATTCGAGACCGTTTAGCCAAAAACAAGATTGAACTTTGGTATAACGGAAATATTGTTAAATTTACCAGTTTTCATTTTACTAATTTTTGTAAACACTATGGTATAAAAGAAAATGAGAAATTTTGTTATATTCATAAGCAATTTGCTCAGCCTCAATATTCTTACTCGTTGCAAACGATTGAATTTATAGCTACTGAGCTTGAAAAAGATCCTAAACATATTTTAGATAACATAAAAAATAAGCTAACCCCAGGGGCAAAGGAATTCTAAGCTTCACAGCCTACTCCCATTCGGGAACCCAGCCTTATCCGTCACGAGTTAACTTATTTATATTATATATTATTCTTTAAATGTTGTCAATTATGTATATTATTTCATACAAAAACCGCCCTTGCGCTACCAACACAAGGGCGACAATCAGAATCTCCGAAGAGATCCAGCACTTTAGCAAAGATATTGTATCATTCTCGGAGTCAAGTTACACAAAGTTCGACGTTTGTGTATATGTGTATTACATCAATGGATTAACGAAAGGAGTTTCATTATGCCATTACCCAAAGAACGGATTTATACAATAGATGACATCTACGCTCTTCCGGATGGTGAACGTGCAGAGCTGATTGATGGACAGATCTATATGATGGCACCACCTAATACCAGACATCAGGTAATCGTCGGTGAACTGTATGCTACTATCCGCAATTACATTAAAAGTAAAAACGGATCCTGTAAACCATATGTTTCTCCATTTGCAGTGTTCCTGAATGAAGATAACAAGAACTATGTCGAACCAGACTTAACAGTTGTCTGCTCACCGGACAAAGTAGATGACAAAGGCTGTCATGGTGCACCTGATGGGTAATTGAGGTTGTTTCTCCTGCTACCCAGAGTAAAGATTACGGAATAAAGCTGTTTAAATACCGTATGTCCGGAGTCAGGGAATACTGGATCATTAATCCTATGAAGGGGATTGTAAACGTTTACGATTTTGAAAATGAATCGGGTACCGGATTATACTCTTTTGATGATGAATTCTAGTATGTATATATCCCGATTTATCAATTGTGATCTCTGAATTATTATAATAAAAACCGCCCCTGTTGGTAGCAGGGACGGCTCAAGAATCTCCGAAGAGATCCCTTTCTTTTGGCAAAGATATTGTATCATCTTCGGAGCAGTTACACAATCAGAACGTTTGTTCGGCTGTTATTTTTGTACTTAAAATTACATATTTTATAAAACCGAGGTGATATTTATGAGTAGTAAAGTAGCAGCTCTCTATATCCGTGTCTCGACAGAGGACCAAACAGAGTTATCTCCTGATGCACAGAAGCGCCTTTTGCTGGATTATGCCCAGAAAAATGACATGATTGTTTCCGGAGACTTTATCTTTACTGAGAGTGTTCCGGCCGGCATGCACAGAAGCGCCCGGAGTTTCAGAAGATGATTGCCCTGGCGAAGCAGCCCTCTCACCCATTGATGTGATCCTGGTATGGAAATTCAGTCGTTTCGCCCGTAACCAGGAAGAGTCTATCGTATACAAGAGTATGCTCAAAAAAGACAATGTAGACGTGATCAGTGTATCCGAACCACTGATTGAGGGACCTTTCGGCAGCCTGATTGAGCGTATCATAGAATGGATGGATGAATACTACTCCATTCGATTGTCAGGTGAGGTTTTGCGTGGCATGAAAGAAAAAGCCCTGCAAAAAGGCTATCAGACATCTCCCTGTCTTGGCTATACTGCAGTTGGACATGGAAAACCTTATATCATTAATGAAGCTGAATATGCCATTGTCTCTTATATCATGGACCTGTATGATAATCAGAACTTAGATGAGACAGCTATTGCCAGGCGTTGCAATGATCTCGGATACCGGACAAAACGCGGAAAACTCTTCGAGCGGCGCAGCGTTGACCGGATTCTTGGAAATCCCTTCTATTGCGGAACTGTTGTCTGGAACGGAGTGGAATTTGAAGGAAGCCATGAGGTACGTCTTTCCAGGGAACGGTACGAAAAACGTCAGAAGCTGATCACTTCCCGGAAACGTCCGGTCAAGGCACGGAATGTCTCTGCCTGTAAGCACTGGCTATCCGGTCTTTTGAAGTGCTCTGTCTGCGGGGCCACGCTTTCTTACACCGTAACATAAGGTCTTCTGATCAAAGAGTGCTTCTGTTTCATTGAGCTTTTGAATTACAGTCCCGGTTGACGGTGACGCGGTTCCATACCTGGTCCTGCACAATGAGCATACCTAACTTTTTGAGCTGCTTCCCAAGCTGCTTGATGTCAAAGCAGACAAGGCGGTTGTTCAGCTCCACGTTGGTACGGTGGTTGAATACGTTAAGGCTCCCGGAAACGTAAAGCTCCAATGCCGCCGCGATACGCGCCGCTTCCGGCTCCGGCTGCTTCAAAAGCTCGTCGTAGAGGTCGCCCAAGATAGGCATTTTCTCCGGGTCGGGGTCTGCAAGGAAAGGGCGGTACACGTTCCTAACAGCGCGGTCAATGACGGTCTTATCGACAGGCTGCAAGCCCTCCTTACCGCCTATGACAAGCTCGCAGAGGGAGAGGATAAAGTCGGATTTCAGCGCAAGGGGCTGTCGTCCTCGGAATAGTTGAGGTTAATATCCATAGGGTTCACATACTGGGGCTTCCCGTCAATGCCCTTGCCCGTAGGCGATAACCGTATCACTTGCCCGTCAAGCCGCTGCACAAGGGAAAAATACTCTGCTTCCGGGTCGCAGATAATAATGTCGTCGTCTGTAATGAGGAAAGCGTTTGTCATTTCCCGTTTGGCGGCAAAGGATTTCCCGCTTCCCGGCGTACCCAAGATTAAGCCGTTGGGGTTCTTTAGCTGCTTGCGGTCGCAGAGTATCATGTTGTTAGACAGGGCGTTCAAGCCGTAGTACAAAGCCGCGCCCGTCTGGAAAAGCTCCTGTGTGATAAAGGGGATAAAGATAGCGGTGCTTGACGTGGTAAGCCCTCTTTGAATGGGGATAAGGTTCTCCCCAAGCGGTACAGAGGACATAAGCCCCGCTTCCTGTTGGTAGTCAAGGCGGGTCAAGGCGCAGTTGTTCTTCTGTGCTATGCCCGCCGCCGCGAACACGTCATTTTCCAGTTTCCGCTTCGTGTCCGCCATGTTCACCACAAGGAACGTCAAGAGGAACATTCTTTCATTCCGGCTCTGCAAGTCCTGTAAGAGGTTCTTCGCTTCGCTGCCGAACGTGGCAAGGTCGGACGGGATTATATCCATGTCATAGCCGCTGCGTACCGCTTTTTTCTGTTCCTCGATTTTCATTTTGTCAAGGTCGGTGATTTTCCGCTTGATTGTCTTTATGGCTTCGGTCTGGTCGATACTGTGGATATGCAGATTGACGATAACGCCCGTTTCCAAGTCCAGAATATCCGATAAGATACGGTCGTTTAACTCCGGGGCAAGGATTTCAAGGAATGAAACCGCGCCGATTTTGCGCCCCATGCGGAAATAACGCCCCTCGCCAAAACGGAAAGAGGACGGGGCGATAAAGTCCTTTGTGGAAAGCCCGGACGGGGCAAGCCAAGAAAAATCAAAGGAAAACTGCCCGCCCTCCGGGTGGAAAATGCCATGCAGCATTTTAAGGCGTTCATAGCCTGTCATGGGGCGGGCAGCTACGCCCAAGAGCTTAAAGTTGTTCAGCACGTCCGTTTCGATACGGGCAAGGCGGGATTTCGCCGCGCCCAGACTGTCGGCTTCAATGGCAAAGGTGATATACTTCGCCTTGACAAGCCCGTTGTTGCCCTTTGCAAGCTGGTTTTTCAGCATATCCCGGTATTCTGTGCGGATAGAATTGAAAGCGTCCTCCTGTGCCGGGATATTGACCGCCTTTTCCGCTTCGCCCCGCTGCGTCCCCTGATTGATGAAAGAAAGCTGCACCGAAACGGAAGCGTCAAAGTAGTTTAGGAAGTCGCACCAGTTCTCAAAAATGGCGGTCTTGTCGTCTGCCTGTGCAAGCTGATAGTTAATATCTTCAAAGGCGACGGTCTTTGAGTATTTGCGCTGCGTAACCTTGCAGATACCGTCCGGGTACATCTGGATATAGGGGATTGTCTGCTGCGCGGTGTGCGCTTTCCCGTCGCCCTTTGCCTGTCTGATGATTTCCGCAATCTGCTTTTTCTCGGCGCGGGTGAGCTTGCGGGGCGGGTTAGGCTTTGCGCTTCCCGCCGCGCTGTTTCTTCGTGTTTCCTTTTGCAATCGCTGATACCTCCTTTTCAAGTTTTCTCTGCCGTTCTAAGACGGAATAAAAGTTGTCTGTCCTGTATGGTCGTTCTTTGGGGGCTATGAATTTTGTCCGTATGATGTTCTTCACCACCACTTCAAGGGGCTGTCCATGCTTCTCATACATGGCAAAGAGGAAACAGGGCAGCATGACGGCAATCATAGCCATAGACGCAAGGCTGGTGCCTGTGCTGTCTTTGAGCAGAAAGAAAAGCGGCAAGCCGAACAGGAGAGCCGCCGCAAAACATACAATCTGCCGTTTGGTAAGGTTGAACGCTACTTTTGTCTTGACTTTGGATAAGTCTTTGGGTACGGGTACATACGCCAAGTGAAAACCTCCTTTCTCTGGGTTTGGTGTTGCTGTAATTTTCCATAAGGGTAATCAAGCAAAGGTCAATCTATGCCCTTTGCCCGCCCGTATTATATGGGGGTTATCCGCGTCAAGGTCGGGTCGTATTTTCGCCGCTTCGCTCTGAAAATCTCCACCCTGCCCTTGACACGCCGCTAATGCGCGGAAAAAATCGACTTCGCCAGTGCGCCGGATTTGAACAGGGAGAAACAGAGGATAACGGTGTAGGCTGCAAGGGAGAATATCGCGCTGTGCAGATTGTCCGCTATTATCATGTTGTTTACCAGAACCGCGTAAATGCCGACGCATATCATAATGAGGAAGCCTTGAAAACCGATAGCGAACAGGGATTTTAGGTAGTTGTTTCCTATCTGCCCCCATTCCCGGTTAGTCATAGTTGCAAACGGGATAGGCGATACCGAACAGTAAAGGTAAATTTCTATCATACGCCCGTAGAGGATAACGGTTATCAGTACGGACATGATTTTCATGCACAAGCTCACAAGGCTTGTTTCCATGACAAGTAAGAGCAGTTCGGGGATTTCCATAGCGTCAAGCCCGCTTTGCATGGAAGCAAGGGCGGCGGCAACATCAATCTCTGTGCTGCCGCCGATTACCCCCGCCGCGCCGGAAACAACGTGCTGCGCCATATCGAACACCGCCATAGTGATGTCAAAGGTGTGCGTCACAAGGTAGACTGCCACAAACGCCTTGAACACCCACTTGAAGAACATGGAAGTGTCAACGTCGTGCATATTGTTCTTTTCCGTTACCATGCTGATAAGCTCATAGCATAGGACGTAGGTAATGACAAGCCCCGCAATGGGTACGATTACATTCTCACTAAGGGTCTGTATCATGGAGAATATATTTGCGTTCCACCCTTGCGGGGTCTGCCCTACCTCTGCGGCGATAGTGCCGACTTTCTCGTTTACGTCCCCGAACATAGTTGACAGATTACCGTTTATGGCTCCTATGAGGATTTCCTTTATCCATTCGTTAATCGCGTCAAGTATGCTCTGCATAAGCCTTTACCCGCGCTTCTTAACCGAACAAGCCGGAAAGCAGCGGTACAAGGGTCATGCCGATAAGGGCAACGCCGCCGCCCGCCATAAGCTGCTTCATGCCCTGGCTCTTTGCGCCCGGATTGTCATTGCCGTAGCCCTCCATCAGATTGATTACGCCCCAGATACCAAGCCCGGCTCCAAGTGCTACAACAAGGGTCTGCAAAACGTCTACTGCGCTATTGAAAAATGCCATAAATATATCCTTTCTGCCGCGTCTGCGGCTGTCCGGCAAGCGGACAAAAGGCGGTCAGCATATGCCGCCGCACAAAAAACCGCCCTCTGGTAAAGGCGGCTGTCCCCGCGCTGCGTAAGTTCTGCGGCGCGGCGGTATTCAGTTGTAAGGGGTGCGGCTCCTGCCGCTGTGTACTGCGCCGGAAAGTGGGGGCGCGTATCATGTAGCCGGTATGGATAGATGTGATTGCTTCAATCGCTCCTTTCTGTGTTCCGCTGTGCTGCCGGACGTTTTTTTCAGACTTGCGGGAAGTGAATAGCTTGCGTAGCAAGGTGTTCGCTTCCCGCAAGTTCACAAAGGGGTAGCTGCCGCAAGGCAGCGTAGGGGAAGTGTAGCTTCCCCTGTCCCCCGGCGGTCTGCCATGCTGTCACTGTTGCGGGATAAGCCCCCGGCGCGTGACATACTCCGTTGCAAAACGGCGGTGTTCCGCTTCCTTTTCCCGCCAATACTCCCATAATGCAGCGTCGGCGGCTTCCGCAACATTCATTAAAAACCGTTCAAGCTGCTTTTGTTTTTCCTCTGCGCTACGTTTCCTCATGGTCTGCGTCCTCCTGTAAGTCTGCCGCGTCAATCTCGTAATAGTCAAAAACCTCGTCGGGCTTGACAATGGCGGGGCGGCGTTTAAGGTGCTTTTCCATGTCAAAGGCGTTCTTCGGGTCTGCGTCGGACAGGTACTTGTATTTCGGGTGCTTCGTTATGTCGAATTTGTCCGAAAAGAACGGGCGCACCCCGCGTAGCTGCAAGATACATTTCCCTCCGTCCATGACTGCAATTTCATCTTCCGTCATAAGCTGCTTTCCCAATTTCTGATAGTTCAGCCCATGCGAAAGCTCCCGCCCCCTTGTTTCGGACGTGTTAAAGCTGTCTATCGTTTCTTTTCCTAAAATTTCCGATATTTCTTTAAGGGTGGTTTTCTCCTTGCCGCCCAAGAAAAGCGTGGTGTCGCAGTTGCCGACTATGGTATCGGCGTTGTCTTTGTAAATGGCTTTTAGCTGTGACTGGCTCTGCAAGATGATTGACGCGGATATTTCCCGGCTCCGTATCGTTGCAATGAGCTTTTCAAACTTTGGTATCTGCCCGAATAGCGATAGGTAAGCCTCTGGCGTTTCCACCTCGGGCTTTTCCCCCGCTCCACACCGTGCGTGATAGTTTCCCATCACACGGCGTTCCACCGACTAAGATTACTTTTTAGTGCCTATATAGTCCTCGAATTGTATTTCCTCCAACTCTCTGTGTTTTCGGAGTTTATTGATTTTATCTTTCATTTCTTCGGTCAACTGTAAGTCTTTAAGCAACTTTCCAATTTTTACAGGATTCGTTGCTCCAACCAGTTCTGACACCTCTTTTGACAGGATAATCAAATTCCTGTAAGTGTCGTTTCGCTCTCCCTTACATGGTTTGATATGCACACATACCATATCTGATATTGACAGGGCATTGTGCGTTACCGCACATTTGCCTTTTTGTGCGATATATCTCGAAAGAGCGTTGTCTGCCATCTCCAACGTAGGGTAGAGATGTGCATTTTCCATCATGTATTTCATAACATCGTAGCTGATACAGTTTTCGATGTCTGAATACTTCCTCACATATTTATTGACTTCACGCCTTTTATATTTGGGGTATTCATAAGCCACATATCCAACAGGGATAATCATTCTTCCCTTTATCCATCGGAACTGCTTAGACTTTCCATACTTTTCCTGAATAAACTTGCTGGTTATCTCGCCTTGACGTTCTATGGGGTAACAGCGGTTATTATGATTCATGCCGTTACTTTTTCCCGTTACTTTAAAGGCGATTTCCGCAAAGTCTGCTGATACCATAGTTGCCATACAGTAATAGTTGTGCATTCCCATAACCATTGCATTATAAAGACTTATATTTCGGTCTATCTCGCTTTGTTTGCTCGGATTCTTTATGTCTTTCCAAACGTCACTTAGCTTTTTAATGACCTTTGCTTTACTCTTGTCTGCCATGTGGGAACGTATTACCCACTTACTGCCTTTTGGTACAACCTTAAATTTGATACCGAGGAAAGTAGTGTAATTCTTCCGCAAGTTTGTGATACCCGACTTTTCTCCACTGGTCTGTAAATGCAGATTTTCTGCCAACCAGAGTTTTGTGGCACACATTACCTTTTTCGCCGTTGCATAATCCCGACAGAATAGCTTAAAATCATCTGCATACCTTACGATATACATTTCTTTCAAATCGGTTTTTGCTCTCAGCTTATTCCATTTCTGCGTTCTGTCTACTGTGAGGACGTTTCCCTCTTTATCAGTCTTGTTAAACTCTAAACCTGTTTTACCCTCTTTGATTTTGAACATTTCCCACTGACTGGCAATCCACCAGTCCAGTTCATTCAATACAACATTTGCAAGAAGTGGGGATAGAATCCCCCCTGTGGTGTACCCGTTTCGGGAGTGATTATAATGTCATTGAACAGGATTTCCGCTTTCAGCATCTGCTTGATTATCATAATCAGCTTTCTGTCCTGTATGCCGATTCCCCACAACTGCCGAATCAACTTACTGTGGTCGATATTATCAAAGAAGCCAACAATGTCTACATCTACTACAAAGTGCAGATTCTGCAACTGTGCCATTTTATAGCATTGTGCGATTGCATTCTGCGTTGACCGATATGGTCTGAAACCATTGTTCCGCTCATGAAATTTCGCTTCACAAATCGGCTCCAGTATCTGTAAGATACACTGTTGTATCAGTCTGTCCCAAATACTCGGAATCCCTAATGGGCGGGTTTTTCCGTTGTCTTTCGGGATTTCAACTCGTCTAACCTTTTTTGGCTGATAATAGTTCAACTTATTTCTGACGGTTTTAATGACCGATTCGATGGGCAGTGACTGTATTGCTACAATCGTTTTCCCATCTGTGCCGGGAGTTTTGCTCCCACTGTTTTTACAGATATTTCGATATGCAAGTATGATATTCTGCTCTGACACAATCAACGGCATGAGCCTGTCAAATGTCTTTCCATTCTGGCTGTCCTCAAATAATCGGTAGCCTGTTTCTTTAGCGTCATACCTTTCTGCATTTCGCTCTGCTTTGTTTACAATTCGTTTTGCCATAGTAACCAGCTCCTTATCAGAGAATGATTTTTTCTTAGTCGCACCACGACAGCTATGAAAATCTCCATTTTGGTGATTACTATATAGGCATGAAAGAAAATCTTAGTATCGGCTTGAGGCTATCCCTCCACCGCTTATTGTTACGGCTTCACAGGTACTGTGCCTCTACTCTCACAGCCACTAATGCACTTATTATAGAAAGGCTCTTTCAATCCCTTTCCTTTTCGATACAACTACGGTACTTTTTCCGCTGATACAGTCAGCTCCCGTATTGGCTGCTTTCCACGTTCCGCATAACTTAGGATTGTTGCCACTTAGGTCGTTCCTTTAGCCCTGCAAGCATTATCTTCGAGCGAATCCCTCAAGATACCTGTGTCCTGTAAACACAGAGGGCATTTCATACTAACAACTTTTACTTTGCCCCGCTTGCGTACCCATTGGTACACTTGCATTTCTGCAAGCCATTCGTTTAGAGCCGTACATTCGGAATCTTTGTCAGACCGCCTTTTTGGTCATTCTAACCATATGGCAACCCACCCGCACTGTCACACACAACCCGTACCTCTACGAATCTTTCCTCGCCATTAAGCGTTAGGGTGTGCTTCGCACGACTTCCCCGAGCTTATAACCCCAACCGTCTGTATTCGGCTGACGCTATTCGGAGTATTAGTGAATCCCCTTCAGGGCGTTACCCCGTCATTTGAGATTTCAGTTATGCAGTTCTCTAAAACCACATTTATTTAATTGTTTGTGACTTTAGGCTACGCTTTTGTCGGTTATTCCCACCGTTTTAGGCGTAGAACGTGTCACACTATTTGCGAACTCGTCACAGAGGATTCTGACATGATATGGCAATCTTCCATGATGTACATCGTCCGCTCTGTCACATAACAGGTTGAATAACTGGCTGTACATCATCGCCACAACAAAGTTAAAGGTATCATCCGTATCAGAAATGATAATAAACAGTGCTGTCCTCTGGTCACCTACCATATCCAGTTCCATCTCATCATAGCTCATGATCTCACGAAGCTCTGCAATGTCAAACGGTGCAAGCCTTGCACCACAGGAAATCAAAATACTCTTTGCTGTTTTTCCAGAGACAAATTGTCAAGGACTTTTTCATCAAATTCACAAAAAATCCACAAAAAAGGTGCCAGAAGCACCGTATGGCTCCTGACACCTCGTTTGATAGATTACATTTTTCCGTTCAGCAGGTCTTTGCAGAGATACGCATAGTCTGGCAGCTGGTTGATATATGGCTCCCAGCGCCGCTTGATTTCGGCCAATTCCAGCGGATCGGCTGCTTCCAGTGCATGATCGTTGCCTGTCATATATAAAACATCCGTAGCAACATCATCCAAACACCTGCCGCAGAGATCGGCGGCTGATTCGATTCTGATACCGGTATCCACATAGACTGGATTGACGCCAATCGCCAGCCAGACATAGCCTACCTTGTCCGACCAGAGCAGTTCAAAATCAGGCTTTGCCGCAGATGTTCCGCAAAGACCTCCTTTACTCGTTCAATTTCATGCTTCTCTTTTTCTGTGTAAAGCATTTTCGTGTCCTCCTTGACAAAAATTTTGGTGCGTACCATCATCAGTTTAGCACAAGGCGGCTTCGTTTATCAGTCTGTCACATCTGCTGAATTTCATTTTTGAGCATACGCTTGATTTTATCGCTCATGGTTTCTGTGCTGGTATTGCTGAAATGGACATGAACCTTGTAGGTTGTCTTACCGATTTTCTTTACCATCGCTGGCGTGTTTTCCGGCGCTCTGGACGCAGTAGCGGCGTCTGCCACCTGCATAGTACGGGGTTCTCTGTTCATGCGCTCCTTTCTCCGAACGGGTCTGTGCCGCCCGGTAAAAAATCAGTCTTGCTTACTGTTTACAATGTCTTTTGCTGCCTGTCGGGTAGCACCGGCATTTTCTTCCCTGAAATTCTTCCCGTCAAAAAGAATCGGCGCACACCGTTCCAGAATACGGTCATAGATACGGGCGTGGGCCAGATCAGGCGGGTTTTTCAGCTCGGACAGTTTCAAGTTTGTTGTGATAATCATGGGCCTGCGGCTGCGGTAGCGGCTGTCGATGACGAAAAACATCTGCTCCATAGCATATTCGGTACTGCGCTCTACACCCAGATCGTCAATGATAAGCAGGTCGTACTCATCAAAGCTGGCGATAAAGTCGGCCCTGTCCTCGGAAAACATCCCCGTCAGGCGGTTCAGAATGGTGGGAAAGTTCGTCATCAGCACAGGCACATCCCGGTCAAGCAGGGCGTTGGCGATGCAACCGGCGAAAAAGGACTTGCCGGTTCCCACATCCCCGAACAACAGCAGGCCGGTGTTGTTCTTGTAAGCCTCCTTCCAGTTCTCCACATAGGCGCGGGCCTTGTCCATCAGGGGATTTTGGCCGTTGTCGTTGGCAAAGGTGTAGTCGTACAGATAGCGGTCTTGCAGGCCCTGGGCCTTCCGGCGCTTGATACGCTCCATGCGGCGCTGCCGTTCCTCGGCGGCCTTGCGCTGTTCCTCGGCCTCCCGCTGGCACTGGCAGATACAGCGGGGCATGAAGTAGCCCGGTTTCCCAAAGCATGGCACAACAGTCTGCCTCTGGCCGCCGCACTTCTTACAGTGAATGAGGCCGTCTGCCGGGTCTATGTACTCGTCCACGGCCAGTTCCATACCGACGGCTGCCTTGTCGATCAGCGCCCGGATTTCTGCGGTAATCTCCATCATACGGTTTCATCCTCCTTTACGCTGTAATCCCGGTTGCGGGTGGGCGGGGCTGCCTTTTTTGCGTCCTCACCGGCCCAGCGCCGGATGGTGGCTGCATGGCTCTGATAACGCTTGCCGGTAGAAGCCATGTACTCGGACAGCTTTTCGATGTACTGTTCCCATACAGCAGGAAAGCTGGCCTGCAAGTCTGCCAGTTCTTCATCCGTCAGGAAAACATTCTGGTAACGGCCATAGGTGTGGGAAGGGTGCCCCGTTTCAGGGCGTACCTTCCTCTATCTCTCTCTTTACTCTCTATCTCTTCTCTAACTCTAATCTCTTCTCTATGG
>ENA-OQDW01000829-OQDW01000829.1-human-gut-metagenome-genome-assembly--contig:-NODE-829-length-12348-cov-2.150806_pt1 | contig 12348 bp, 19 predicted proteins | sample MGYA00242784_ERZ504613 | MGnify/ENA primary metagenome ERZ504613 (study PRJEB26092, sample SAMD00036330) | human gut metagenome | host: Homo sapiens | study: EMG produced TPA metagenomics assembly of... | reverse complement strand
GAGCACCCACTCAGCGGGCCGTCTGCCGGGCTCTGGCTCTGATGCCCGGGCAGGCGGCGGTGCGGGCCAAGCCGATCCCGGTAGCCTCGCGCCGTAACGCGCGCTACTACTACAAACGCTTTGTCTCGCTGATTGTGCCGTATCTGCTGTATGCGGGTGGCATGGGATTCGTTGCCTACCTGGTGATTGATCATCGTTCGGTTGGCGGCGCTGTGTCTGGAACGTTGTTCGATCTGTTCTCCGGGTATGACGATTCCGTCTATTGGTTCGTGTTCATGCTTGCCGGGTTTGTGCTGGCAACGCCGTTCCTGGCCGCGATGATGCGTACGATAGGCCGATCGGGAGCCTGGTTGCTGGTCGGGCTGGCCGCCGCCGTGGCCGCTGCCGAGCATATATGCGATCTTGTCGGATATCCGTTGACGTTCCTGCAGTCATTCCCTTGGCGTGGACTGCTGATCTACTACCTGTTGGGATTCGTGTTGGAATACTATCCGCCGTCCGCGCGTATACGGCGCGGCGTGTATGCGTTGGCGCCATTCGCCCTGGCCTGGACAGTCGCCACGCCATATCTGTTCGCCGGCCAGCAGATGCAGGTTGGCCGCACGGTCACGGTTGCGTTCGCGATGGTGGTAATGGCGACGTTCCTGTTCTTCCGGTACGACGTGCACATTACGTCGGCGCGGGTGCGTAAAGCGATTATCTGGCTGGCTGGATATTCCTACACGATTTATTTGGTGCACTCGCCGCTGTCCAAGGTGCTGATTGGCCCGAGGATGCCCACGCCGACGAACGGATGGTCGTATGCGGGTATCAGTGTGCTGATGTTTGGCGCTACGTTGCTGGCGGCGCTGGTATTCGCGGTGATAGCCGATACCGTGGTGCTTAAGCCCGTGCAGCGTCTGCTGCGGAAGGTACGGCTGTAGATTCGGATACGGCGCTATGCCACGGTATCAAAGCCAGGAATCCCAGCAGCAGAAGCGGGGTGAACGTGAATTTCGACATGCCAAGGCCGGCATCAAACGGTTCAGCCGCTTCCACGCAGCGCTCGCCGCCACTCGTGAGAACACGGTCGAAGGAGTAGAAACAGCATCAGAGGCATCGGAAGCATCAGACATATGTCCCACTATATATATGAGGTGTTGGTGGTGATTGAGCGATATTTGAAGGCAGTTCTGGAAGGGTCCTAGACGTATGATTTGGAGAACGGTTCCACCATTAATGGTGCCAACGTTCAGCTCTATTCCAGCAACGGTACTAATGCCCGGCGTTGGATGTTGCGTAAGTAGGTTTGATGAGCATGACTTCATCTGATGAGAAGCCTTGAACCGTGTCCACATTTATGATGGAGGGCGAATAACATCAACGATTTTTAGCACGGCTTTGTCTCCGTCATTTAATTTCTTGGCGCTATCGATGCCGCTCGCACGTCCACACATGAAAAGAGCCATGTCAATCATCTGTAGCCCGTACAGCATGCGCGAATCCTCCACTGGAAAGGCATTTTGATGCGTGCCAAATCAGAGGGGAAATATCCTTGCTTATCCAAGGTATGAGAGATTTGTGGTACCTGTGGCTGGAAAAGGATAATGAGGGACTCCGAAAGGATGCTTAATGGTAGGGGAGGGAGAACGGTATATCGATTCAATCGGCTTGTCGTATGTGGACGGATACCGATTATGCGCTTGAGGTTGGTGCGCGTATTGAGTGTGTGGTCGAACCAGCTGAAGATGAGTGGGGGTGTCATTGTTGACGTTCAAGAAAGCATGGCAGATACCAGGTAAATGATTTACCTACCTTCATATTTTGTGGTTTGGGCTGACACTAAAAGATGGGGGTGCGACTCACGGTTGCGCCCCCATCTTTTAGTACGTCGCTGTCAGTGCCTCTTGTTGTATGCGATTTTGTTGGTGTCGAGGACGAAGGTTTTGCGGTCATTCTTGGCCATGACATCCAGGATAATGCCGGCGATGATGAGCAGAAGACCAGCGATGACCAGCATCACCGCGCCGATCAGCGTGGGGAAGTGGGTGACCACGCCGGTCTTGGCGAATTCGAAGGTGACGGTGCCGCAGAGCACAATGCCGACGATGCCGATGATTAGGCCCAGTCCGCCGAAGAAGGGGAGGGGCTTGTATTCGCGGATCATGCGGAAGATGGTGCTCATCACCTTGATGCCGTCGCCTACGGTGTCCAGCTTGGACACTGAGCCTTCGGGGCGGTCACGGTACTGGATTGGCATCTCGTAGAGTCGCAGGTTGTTGTTCAGCGAGTGGATTGTCATCTCGGTCTCGACCTCGAAGCCTCGCGAGAGTACGGGATAGGTCTTGACGAAGGTGAAGTTGAACGCGCGGTATCCGGTCATGATATCGGTGACGTGCGCATTGAACAGGCCGTTGATGGAACCGCGGACCAGCCGGTTGCCGAAGTTGTGGAAGGGCCGCTTGTTCTCTTGGAAGTAGGTGGAGGAGAGCCGGTCGCCGATGACCATGTCGTAGCCGTCGAGCACCTTGGACACCATGGCGGGTGCCGCGTCGGCCGGGTAGGTGTCGTCGCCGTCGGCCATGACGTACACGTCCGCGTCGATGTCCTCGAACATGGCCCGGATCACGTTGCCCTTGCCCTGGCGGGGCTCGCGGCGAACGATGGCGCCCTCGCTGCGGCGATCTCGGCGGTGCGGTCGGTGGAGTTGTTGTCGTACACGTAGACCGTAGCATCCGGCAGCGCGGCCTTGAAGTCGCGCACCACCTTGCCGATTGTGACCTCCTCGTTAAAACAAGGAAGAAGCACCGCAACGGAAGGCTGATTATTCTCGAACATGGTGGTTACTATACTTGTTGGCCAGTACCCGTGACGACACTTAAGGAAGTATTTTGGCAACAAAGCGACTGCAAGGGACGCGTTACTCTAAGCCATCACCTCTTGCTGCCCGAGGTTTTCTTATCCGCCTGATAGCGGTATTCATATGCGCAGCAGTGGCGTCAAGCATGGTTATGTCGGCGTATCCAAGCATTCGCGAACGTCTGTTTCGGCTGGCTCCTGTTGCTTCAACGGAGTCTGTTCCGGTGCTGTGCATCCGGTTCCTGCTGATATTGATGTCTCTGCTGGTGATTGGCGTCATGATTGCTTTTGGCGTGAAGCCGGTGGGTATGTGGATGCACCGCCATCGCTTCATACTCGGAGCAAGTGTCATAGCGGCTTGCGTGCTGTTGAATATTAGCGGCTCATCCATAGGCATGTGGAATTACTGGCTGGGACATGACATGTCTACGGACGTGGTATGGGGAACCCCTCGCATAATGCGAACCGACGAATATGTGGTGGGCACTCCTCTGGCTTTTTCGCAAAGCTACTCCGGGTATAGCTACTTTAATGATTTGTTTGGCAATAAACCGGCGGACATGTTCATCGTCAAGGATGCACCTGTGCTGGCTCTTGCCGAGTTGTTTAGGCCGTTCCATTGGGGGTATATCCTCTTCGGCAGTAGCCGAGGACTTGCTTTTTATTGGTCTGCGCGCCTAGTGGTACTTTTCTTGGCCGCATATGAGTTCTTCCTCTGCATCAGCAATGATCGCCGGCAGGAGAAACACAAGGGTGTAGCGTTCGTTGGTGCAATCCTCATTGCATGTGCCCGTTGGTGCAATGGTGGTTCGCAGTCAACGCACTGCCTGAGATGCTTATCGCAATATTCGTGTCCATCGTGTGCTTTGATCGATATCTTGGCGATACCGAGTCTGGCCATAGGCCGCATATGCCGCAGTGATTCTGATATGCGCCGGGATGTTTGCACTGACCTTGTATCCCGCATGGCAAATCTCTCTGGGTTATCTTCTTGCGGGGCTGATTCTTTGTATTGTCATACGGCATTGGGGACATATTCGAATTTCAAGGAAAGACGCCTGATTTTTGTGGGCGAAATTGCCTTATTCTGTGTGATTCTTGGCTCTGCAGTGGTGACTTCGTGGGGCACGATTCAATCCATGCTGCACACGGCATATCCGGGCGCAAGGCAATCCATCGGAGGAGGGCTGCCCCCTCTGTCGCTGATATCATCCGTGGGCACTCTCTTTTTCCCGTTCAAGGATTATGCCGTTGACTCTGTAACAACAAATATGGTTGAGGCATCACGTTTCGTAGATCTATTCCCGCTCGGAATAATTCTTGCCGTATTCGGCATGATAAAGCGCAAAAAAGTGGATGTGCTTAGTGCCTGGCTTATTGCAGTCATAGCGTTGTTCTCAGTATTTGCCTGCGTGGGTATGCCGCTTTGGCTTTCTAAGATAATGATGCTGACTTCTGTGACTAGCGGCCGATGCGTGGTGGTTTTGGGCGTTGCGAATATCGCAGTGTTGGTGCGTGCGGCGGCCATTATCGATGGCAGACTTTCTTGGAAGCAGTCATTACTGGTGACTTTTGTGTTTGCCGTGATATTGGCATGGGCTAATCATGCGATGTATCTCTCGTACATTGGGCGGCTGCTGGTCGTGGCGTGTTTTGCATAGCAGGTTTGCTCAGTTTCGCTGTTCTGAATAACGGCGTAATTGCTCGCACAGTTGTGGCGCCAATTGTGTCCGTTGGGCTGTTGGTATCAGGTTTGTCTGTGAATCCTGTGCAGTATGGGAGTGCGCCCGTGACTAAGCAGCCGCTGATACAACAAGTGCAGTCGCTGCGATCTGAGAATCCAGGAATGTGGGCAATAGATGACGCATTCGGCTCTCAGCTGGCGAATCTTGCAGTGGCAAATGGAATACACACATTGAATGCTTTGGAAGTCACTCCTGATCTTGCCACATGGAAGAAGCTTGATCCCAATGGACAATGGGAAGAAATCTACAATCGGTATGCATTTGTTTCTGTGATCGTCGTGGAACAGGAGTCGGCCGATGTGTTCACATTAGTCGCGCCTGATTCGTTTACCGTGCATGTCACGCCGGAGCAATTGCGCAAGCTAGGTGTGAGCAATGTGCTTTCTCCGCAGAAACTGGATGCGATGCAGTTCAATGGGTATTCGTTCGAGCGCATTGGCGAAACGATTGATGGGCGAACCCCATATCGAATTGTTCAACACCAGTAACAATGTCTTTTCTCGCCGTCTCGGTATGCCTGACGGTATGCTGTAGGTTATGGCTGAAGAACTGTTTACTCCCCATAACATCATTGTGACCGGTGGTTGTGGTTTCATCGGTTCGAATTTCGTGCATTACGTGTATAACAATCATCCGATGTTCATGTGACGGTGTTGGATGCGTTGACGTATGCGGGCAACTTGGAGAACATCCGTCCGATCCTGGGCGATCGTGTGGAGTTCGTGCACGGCAACATCTGCGACGCCGAGTTGCTCGACAAGATCGTTCCGGGCCATGACGCCATCGTGCACTACGCCGCGGAATCCCACAACGACAACTCGATCGCGAACCCGGAGCCGTTCCTGAAGACCAACGTGAGGCACGTTCCGCCTCTTGGAGGCGGCCCGCAAGTACGACGTGCGCTACCACCACGTGAGCACGGACGAGGTGTACGGCGACCTGGCTTTGGACGATCCGGCCAAGTTCACGGAGCGGACCCCGTACCATCCGTCCAGCCCGTACAGCTCGACGAAGGCCAGCTCGGACCTGCTGGTGCGCGCCTGGCACCGCACGTTCGGCATCCGCGCCACCATCTCCAACTGCTCGAACAACTACGGCCCGTACCAGCACGTGGAGAAGTTCATCCCGCGCCAGATCACGAACATCCTCGAGGGGCTGAAGCCGAAGCTGTACGGCAACGGGGAGAACGTGCGTGACTGGATCCACACGGACGACCACTCCACCGGCGTGTGGACCATCCTGACCAAGGGACGTTTGGGCGAGACGTATCTGATCGGCGCGAACGGGGAACGCAACAACATCACGGTGCTGCGCGACATCCTGGCCGTGATGGGCCAGGATTCTGACGCGTTCGACTGGGTGAAGGACCGTCCCGGCCACGACCGCCGCTATGCGATCGACTCCACCAAGCTGCGGACCGAGCTCGGCTGGAAGCCGACGCACACGGACTTCCAGAAGGGCCTGGAGCAGACCATCAAGTGGTACACGGACAACCGCGCCTGGTGGGAGCCGGCCAAGGCCGCCACCGAAGCCAAGTACAAGCAACAGGGACAGTGATCCGATCATGGCATTTGAATTCGAGAAGGAACTGAAGGTCGAGAAGACGAACATCCCGGGCCTGCTGGTGTTCGACCTGCCGGTGCATGGCGACAACCGTGGCTGGTTCAAGGAAAACTGGCAGCGCGCCAAGATGATGGGTCTGGGACTGCCGGACTTCGGCCCGGTGCAGAACAACATCAGCTACAACGCGACCAAGGGCGTCACCCGTGCATCCACGCGGAGCGTGGGACAAGTACATCAGCATCGCGGCCGGCGAGATCTTCGGTGCGTGGGTTGACCTGCGCCCGGGCGAGAGCTTCGGCCAGGTGTACACGACCCGTCTGGACCCGAGCCGCGCAATCTACGTGCCGCGCGGCGTGGGCAACAGCTTCCAGGCTCTGCAGGACGGCACGGTGTACACGTATCTGGTGAACGCGCACTGGTCGCTCGAGCAGAAGAAGACCTACACGTTCGTGAACCTCGCGGATCCGGAACTGAACATCCAGTGGCCGATTCCGCTGGAGGAGTCCGAGCGTTCCGAGGCCGATCTGCACCACCCGATGCTCAAGGACGCCAAGCCCATGGCTCCCAAGCGCACCCTGGTGACGGGCTGCAACGGCCAGCTGGGCCACGCGATTCGCGCCTACGCGGAAGCGCATGGTCTGGAGGGCTTCGAGTACACGGACATCGACGAGTTCGACTTCTCCGACCCGAAGGCATACGAGGCATACGATTGGACCTGTACGGCACGATCATCAACGCCGGTGCCTACACGGCCGTCGACAAGGCCGAGACCGCCGAAGGCGTCCGATCGCGTGGAAGGCGAATGCCCAGGGTCCGGCTCTGCTGGCCAAGGTGGCCAAGGACCACCACATCACCCTCGTGCACGTGAGTTCGGATTATGTGTTCGACGCACCGCCAAGGAACACACGGAGACGGAGCGTTCGCCCCGCTCGGTGTGTACGGCCAGACCAAGGCCGCTGGCGACATCGCCGTGGCCAACGCACCCGAGCATTACATCCTGCGTTCCAGCTGGGTGATCGGCGAGGGGCACAACTTCGTGAAGACCATGATGATGCTGTCCAACAAGGTCGCCGACCCGGCCGACAAGCTGGAACAGGTCACCGTGGTGGATGACCAGTACGGTCGCCTGACCTTCACTAAGGACATGGCCGAGGCGATTTTCCACCTGCTCGACAGCCACGCCCCCTACGGCACCTACAACTTGACCGGTTCCGGCGCAGTGAAGTCCTGGGCGGACATCGCGGCCGAGGTGTTCGACTTGACGAACGGCAACGGCAGCAAAGTCAAGCCCATCAGCACCGCCGAGTACTTCGCGAACGCGACCAACCCGGTATCTCCGCGTCCGGTCAACTCCGCACTGGATCTTGCCAAGATCGGTGAAGCCGGATACGTGCCCGCTGACTGGGAAGAGACCCTCAAGACCTACGTGCAGAAGGAACTCGGCTGATAGCTGTTCATAACAGTTGACTTCAAGTGATAAAACCGCGCAGGCTCTCTGCGCGGTTTTTCATTTTGAATAAGAGTTAGCTAAGCTGAATATGTTTGTAGACGAATAATGAGTAAAACGTTGTGGAAAGCAGGTTTTTCATGAAAGGCATTATTCTCGCTGGAGGTTCGGGCACGAGACTGTACCCTCTGACCACGGTGACCTCGAAGCAGCTGCTTCCCGTATATGACAAGCCGATGATCTACTACCCGTTGAGCGTGCTGATGATGGCGGGCATCCGTGACATTCTGATCATCTCCACGCCGAAGGATCTGCCGAACTTCGAGCGTTTGTTGGGAGACGGCTCCCAGTATGGCGTGAGCTTCTCTTACAAGGTGCAGCCTTCCCCGGATGGCCTGGCCAGGCATTCATCCTCGGCGAGGAGTTCATCGATGGTGAGCCGTGCGCGCTGGTGCTTGGTGATAACATCTTCTACGGCAACGGTTTGGGCAGGACGCTGCGCAAGGCCGCCACGGTGGAACATGGTGCCACAGTGTTCGGCTACTACGTCGACGATCCTGAGCGATACGGCGTGGTCGAATTCGATGAGAACAAGAAGGCCATCTCCATCGTTGAGAAGCCGGAGCACCCGGCCAGCAACTATGCGGTGACCGGCCTGTACTTCTACGACGAACGCGTCACCGAGTTCGCCAAGCAGGTCAAGCCGTCCCCCCGTGGCGAGCTGGAGATTACCGATCTGAACAAGATGTATCTGGAAGACGGCACCCTCAACGTGCAGACGCTTGGCCGCGGCTATGCCTGGCTGGATACCGGTACCATGGACTCCCTGTATGAGGCAGGCGAATTCGTGCGCACCGTGCAGCGTGCTCAGGGCCTGCCGATCGCCGTTGCCGAAGAGATCGCTTTTGAGAACGGTTGGATTACTCGTGATGAGCTGATGGAGGCCGCTGTGAAGTATGGCAAGAGCCGTATGGCAAGCATCTGAAGGATGTGGCGGAGAACAAGATTATTGTTAAGCCGCGCGACGCTCGATGATGTTGTTGGGTCGTGGTTACTGTGCCGTTGCTGTCTTTTGTCGTTATTGCCTATAACGTGCAGCCCTACATTATTCAATGTTTGCAAAGCGTCAAGGCCCAAACTTTGGATGATTTCGAGGTCATCGTAGTAGATGACGCGAGTACTGACGGTACGCTGGAATGCATTACTCGTGAAGTAGCGGATGATCAGCGGTTCCATATAATCGCAAAATCGGAAAATGAAGGTGCACACCTTGCCCGGCGAACTGGTGCGTTGGCGACCAAAGGACAGTATGTGTACTTCGTTGATGGTGATGACAGTATCAGTGCCTTACTATGCGAACAGGTATCCATGCTGACTCGTGCCTCATCTCCTGACATTATCCGCTTTGGATGGATGCCTTTCCCGAAATCGGTGCGGACGATGGCACGGCAATAGCTGTGGAAGCGGTCTTTAATAATGCCCAAGGCATGAGGACCTCTAGGGAAATTATAGAGACTGCATTCAGCGACATAATTTCCCCTCGTGACGTATGGAGCGTTACGGTATGCGCTTATCGAGGTGATTCCATCAGAGAGTCTTTTTCCAAGATGACATCCAAGCGTCTTGGGTATATGGAAGACACCTACGAATTTTTTGTCATCGCAAATGAGTCTCAGACATTACAGAATTACGCTGATTTTCGTGCTCTGAAGTACCGTATTGGAGCGGGCAGATCCGGGCGAAGATTGTATTCGGCAGAGGAGTTCTCGAAACGGCAACGAGAAGTGCACGAATGTATCTTTTGCTGTGTGAGTATTGCAACTCTCAGCGAGACGATACCGATTTCTACAGTCGCACAAGCCTTTGGATGAAACGGCAATATCTTCTTATGCTTGTTACTGACTGGGTAACTCGTTTGCCAGCGGCGGATCAAGACAAAGGATATACGGCTATCGTTGAAACATGGGGTGCTGCTGACGCAGCAATCATGTTATTTGATCCCCTTATTGCACGTGGTGAGAGTTTGTTGAGCAAGAATTCGATTCCTCCCGGGAACGATGAGTTCTACCGGTGGGGGCAGATTCTCGCCAAGATAGTTCCTATGGTTGATGACGGCCGGAATTTACTAGGTATGATCAATACCGGCAGTTGGAACAAGCTTTAGAGCATCATGTGGCGGAAATCCAATTGAAAGAGCAGCAGGCGCTGCAGGCAGAACAAGAACGGATAGAGGCGCAAGCGAGATTCAAAAAAGGTACACTCATGCGTCGCGTGATTGACAAAGTCATGCCGGCAGGCTCGCTGAACCGAGATTTGGTATCTGTGATACGCTCACATGCACAGCGTGCGAAGAGGGAAAGATAGCATTTTGCAGAATGATGTAGTGCGTGAAAGGACGGAGATGAGCGTTAATAGCGGGCATAAACAGCGACTGGGTATCTACTGTTTCTATGACAAGTATGGTCATGCCGCATCCTTTATCAAGACCTTTCTTGATGATTTGATGGATAACTTAGATGATCTAGTCGTAGTTGTAAACGGGCAACTTAGCGATCAGGCTCGTCAACTGTTCTCTGAATACACGAAGACGATCATCGTTAGAGAGAATAAAGGACTTGACGTCGCTGCGTACAAGCAGGCCATTCTCACACTCGGTTGGGAAAAACTTGAGTCATATGATGAAGTCATTTGCCTGAATGACACAGTTATGGGACCGGTGTATCCGTTCCGTGAAATGTTTGCGTGCATGGATCGCAAGGATGTGGATTTTTGGGGTATCACTGCGTATGCGGGTGAGACAGTTGATAAGGAGCAGATTCCAACGCATCTTCAGCCTATTGGCATGCGTACAGGCGCTCTTTAGTGTCTTCCCCGGCGTTCCACGAGTACTGGGAGACCATGCCTTTGTGGAAAGACTACGCAGAGGTTACCCGCAAACACGAGATGACCTTCACCAAGCATTTCACTGATTTGGGCTTCACCTGGGCCTCGTACATCGATTGGCGAAAATATCAGGGATATTCTTCATACCCGTTGCTGTACATGCCGATGCAAATCGTGCGAGATGATCGATGCCCTATTTCAAGCGCCGTTCTTTCTTCGTGGATTACAGTGCTTATTTCGACCAGACGGCCGGTCAGCCAGCTCTGGATTTGTACGAGTACCTTCGAGATCATACTGACTATGACGTGGATATGATCTGGGATGCTATTTTGCCGTCCTACAACATTGACGATATCCGCAAGGCCATGCATCTTGATTATGTGCTGCCCTCACAGGCCATCAATCCACAGACGCATGATCGTCCTCGTTCGGCGTTCATCTATCACGTCTACTTCATGGATTTGCTAGAAGACACTTGCCACTACATTGCATCGTTGCCGGAAGAAACAGATCTATACATCACCTCTACCGAAGATAAGATTCCCCAGATTCGGGAATACATGCAACAGCATGGGATTTCTCATCAGGCGACATTCATCCCCGTTATCAATCGTGGTCGTGATGTCTCGGCTCTGCTTGTGGCCGCTTGCCCGGTGGTGTTGAGCGGAAAATATGACGTCATTGGTTTCGCTCATGATAAGAAATCCAGTCAGAATCAGGAAAATGGACATCATGGCACCGAGAGCCAAGGATTCGCGTACAAGCTTATGGAGAATACGCTTGGCAGTGAGGCATATGTCAAGAACATTCTGACGTTATTTGCGGAGAACCCGCGTCTTGGTCAGGTGACGCCTCCGCCGCCATATCACGCTTTGTACTTTGCGCACACCATTCCTCACGATTGGGGTGCAAATTATGAGATCACGAAGGAGCTTTTGGAAGACAGGCTGGGCATTCATGTGCCGCTCTCTCCCACTAAGCCAACTGCATCCGCGATGGGGTCGTGCTATTGGTTCCGTGTTGAGGCATTAAAACCGCTGTTCGAGTATGGGTGGAAGTATGAAGACTTCTTGCCCGAAGGACAGATGGGCGAAGACGGTACTATTTCGCATGCCATCGAACGAGCCAACGGATATATATGTCAATCGCGTGGATATTATCCGGCATGGGTGCTTTCAGATCGATATGCTCGCATTGAAGTGGATTCGTTGTTCTATACCACTGCCATGATGATGGGCTCGTCTGCAGAAGCACGTAGCGGAGAATCATTGCTGACGAATTTGCGTGGTTTGAATTTGGCGACTTCTCGTTGGAGAACACTGAAAATAGCCAAGCATCGCACACATTTAGGACTTCAATGGATCACGTCACGAACTGTGCTTAAGCTTCCTAAGCCAGCACAGAGCGTCATCTACACTGCAGCATGGGCTCCAATCACCGCGGTACGATTTGTGATTGGACAAATCAGGGCGGTGCTTCGTGGTGATTTCAAGCACAAAAGTGCACCTAAAAAATAATAGTTGATGGCAAATGAGGATATGAATACGATGCTGATAAAGCTAAAAGAGCGCTACCGCTATTCGTTCATTGTGCTTAAAGAGATGGTGAGAACTGATTTTAAGCTGCGCTATCAGGGATCATTCTAGGAATTGCGTGGTCGGTCTTGAAGCCGTTAATGCTGTTCTGTGTGATGTATGTGGTGTTCGTCAAATTCCTGAAGTTTACCGATGGCACGCCGACTTTCCCGTTGGTCTTGCTGCTGGGTATCAGCTTGTGGAATTTCTTCGCTGAGGCGACGAATATGGGATGACGGCTATCGTAGGCAGAGGGGACATTCTGCGTAAGATTCATTTCCCCAACTACATTATTGTC